>Ga0247727_10001064_pt1 | contig 66899 bp, 56 predicted proteins | sample WisWelCaveWW1625_FD_202498 | JGI IMG/M metagenome (GOLD analysis project Ga0247727, IMG submission 202498) | Biofilm microbial communities from Wishing Well Cave, Virginia, United States - WW16-25 | ecosystem: Environmental > Aquatic > Deep subsurface > Groundwater > Cave microbial mat | place... | reverse complement strand
TGGGAAACGATGATCCTGTTGAACATCGTTCGGTCTTGAACCTTCCAAGTCGTCATTCAACGACGTTACCGTAACTTCTCGCGATGACTTGTCGGCTAATTTGCGCAAAAATTAGGTGACAGGTTTCCACGCGAGTGTGTTGGGTGACGCGTGCGCGATGTATGTAACAGCTGGAGTGGGCGGCGCGAATGGTGTAAAAACCTGTCAGGTCTGTATGCTCAACAAAACGTAAAATTCGCCGCAAACGGACTCCCATTCGTCCCGCGCAGCACATCGCGCGAATTGTCATCGCGGCGGCGCGCGGCGAGGGCTTGGAGCGTGACACAGGGTCCGCCACTGTTCACGGGCGTGTACGTGATTGAAAATTCGGTTCGACCGGGGGGAATGGTGATGCCCACAAACGGGGATTCGCCATAATCTTTGCGCCCACCCCGATTCGGATCCAAAAGAATAATCCGCCAATTCATTGGCACACTTTCGCGATTCGTATTCCAAAACGACGCGGTAAAAGTGACCAACGCGTTTCGCCCCGGAGGATTTGGCGCGACGCGAAGGTTGGTCACATAAACAGCTGGCGGCAGCGCGGAATTTTCGTCTGCCGCTTTTTGTTTGTTTGGATTGGGTGTGATCGTTGGAATGATCGTCAACGCGGGCGCAGTCGAAGTGGGTTCAATTACCAGCGCGGGCGTCGCAGTTGAGGGGATGGGTGTCGGCAAAAACGCGTCGGATTCCGCTTCCGCGCGCGTTGCGCGCGTTGCGGGTGGATTCGCTGCGCTGTTTGCAGCTGCGCGCGGCACGATGCGCGTGGGCGTCGGCGCGTCGTCGGCGGGGACGAAGGTAAATTGATACAAGTCGAATGAGCCGAACAAAGTCGCGGCAATCAGCAAGAGCGCGACCCCGATGCCAATCATTGTCCACACACGCACTTTCCTGCTGATCGTCACATCGCGCGGGTCGTTTAATGTAATTGGTTCAATGGCGGAGCGCACATCTCGCGGTTGTTCGAGCTCATCGTCTAACTGCGCGCCGTTTTCAAAAATGGGCAACTCGTCACTCGCCGACGTTTCAGCTGCTTGTGTCGGATCTGCCGCAATCCATTCGGGATCGGGCGTGTGATACCATTGCCCCGTATTCGCGCCCAACATCCACACGCGTCCTTTGGCATCACGCACCTGAAGTTCTTGGAGCGCGGCGTCAAATTCTTCTGCGCTAATGTGACCCGTGGCGAATTGCCCGCGCAGCTTGAAAAATTCGGTTTCGACTTGCTGAAAGGGATCGGACATGCTCGATTGCGGGCGTGGATTGCAAATCCACGCGCGCGTAAGGGGTGCTATGGCGCGTTAAAAGATTGCGCGGCGCGGGCGCACGGACTCAACTGTGTCGGCGGGAGCGCGCGCCCATGCTGGGCAAGCCACTGCTGCACGTTGCCAAACGCGAGGCGCACATCCACGTCTTGCGGTTTCGCAAAATAGCGCGTCTCGACGCGTTCGGGCGCACACGCGGGACCCGCCAACAAACCATTCGCCTTGTCAATCTCCACCGCCAGCAATGTATTGTTCACATCGGGCGTTTCCTCTGCCAAAAAAATTTCATTGACGCGATTCGCGCAGCCCTCTGTGGCAAGCTTGCCGGATGTGCCGCATACTGCCGCTTGCACCAAACCAACGGGGATGCGAAACGCGTGTGGCGCGATTTTTTGAAATGGCGCGCGTTCCTTGTACACGCGCGTCATGATCGTGTGCCAAATCGGCGCCGCGCCCGAAATGCCCGTCACATTGAGCATCGCTTGATTGCGCGGATTGCCCACCCACACGCCAACGACAAGTTCGGGCGTATAACCGATGGTCCAATTGTCGCGATAATCATTCGTCGTTCCCGTTTTCACCGCGGCGGGACGCGTTTTGTTTTCTTTACAAGTGGATGTGCCGTCGAGACAAAGTTTGAGCGGACTGTTTTGACCGAACGCGGGCGTGCGCGCGGGATTGTCCGCTAACACATTCGTGATCAAGTACGCGTAACGCGGATCAACAACCGTTTGCGCCGCTTCCTTGTGCGCTTGAATATCAAACAACACATTGCCCTGCCCATCCAAAATTTTTGTAAACGGCGTCGCGGGCGCGCGCTTGCCCTCATTCGCAAACACCGCGTACGCGCCCGTCAATTCAATCAGCGTCACTTCACCCCCCCCCAACGTGAGCGCGAGTCCGTATTGATTCGGATCGCCGAACGTGGTAATGCCAAAACGCTGCGCGCTGGAAATGAGACGCGGCACGGTGACATAGTGCAGCGTTTTGAGCGCGGGGATGTTGTACGAATTGGCGAGCGCGGCGCGCACACTGACCAAGCCGTGCATTTTGCCGTCATAGTTCACGGGAATGTACGGCTGCGGATAACCGGGAAATTCGATGCGCGTATCGAGGATCGGAGTTGCGAGCGTCCAGCCCTTTTCCAACGCGGACACATAGTTGAATGGTTTGATCGCAGAACCCGGTTGACGCAAGCGATTTGCCACATTCACCTGCCCATCAATCGCCGCGTCATAAAAATCCACACTCCCCACCATCGCGTAAATTTCGCCCGTCTGCGGATTCATGGCGACGACAGCTGCACTTCGCACATTTTTTTTCTTGAGCAGCGCGATCTGTTTGCGCGCTTCCGTTTCGGCAATGGATTGAATTTGCGGATCAATGCTCGTGTACACTTGCAGCCCGCCGCGATAGACGAGTTCGGGACCATAGATCAATTCCAATTGTTGGCGCGCGTATTCGACAAAATGCGGATACACTTGCGCGATGCCCGCGCCGCAATTTTTTTGAAACGCTTCAGACGCCAACCGTTCCGCCGTCTCACTCGTCGCCACGCGCGCGTCATAACGTGTGATATACTTTTCGCGCACCATCGAATTGAGCACAATTTGTTGACGCGCCAGCGCGGCTTCGGGGTTGCGACACGGATCATACACAGCGGGCGACTGCGGCAAACCCGCAAGCAGCGTCGCTTCGGCGAGATCGAGTCGGCTCACATCTTTACCAAAGTACGAATAGGCGGCGGCTTGAATCCCGTATGACAAGTTTCCAAAATTGACTTGGTTGAGATACATCGCGAGAATTTGTTCTTTTGGGTAGCGCCGCGTAAATTCCAACGCGTACACCGCCTCGCGCAATTTGCGCGTGAGCGTCACTTCGGGCGACAGCAGCGTATTCTTGACGAGCTGCTGTGTAATCGTCGAGCCGCCGACACTCGGACGTTGATCGCGCCACAAATAGTACGCCGCGCGCGCGACGCCTTCCAAATCCACGCCCGCGTTTTCATAAAACGACGGGTCTTCTGTGGCAATCACCGCTTGTTTCAAAACTGTCGGAATGTTTTCAGGCGCAACCACCGTGCGCCGTCCGCCTTGCGGATCAAACACTTCAAACAACAAATTGCCATAGCGATCATAAATTTTGGTGGATTGATCCGCGCGCGGCGTGGTAAATTCGATTTCCGCAGGCAGCAGACTGACGAGGTAGGTATAGCCCGCGACGGCAAGCACGAGCGTCGCGCCGCTCACCAGCGCAAACGTGATGCCAATGACAGCAAGCGCGCTGAGCGCGAGATACCGCCAGCCGCGATGATCGTGCCGCTGCGTGTAACGCCGCTGCCGCAGCCGCGCAATATAGGGAATGTGCCGCGCCGCTGCTTGCGCGCGCGGGTCAAATTTCTTTTTATCAGGCGCAGATTTCATACGCGCTCACTTAATGATTGATTCACCTTACGCATGTCATTCTGAGCGGAGCGAAGAATCTCGGTTTTCGCGCCGGAGATTCTTCACAAAGCATGCCCCGAAGCATTGAGGGGGCGGTTCAGAATGACAACCCTGCGTAACATGAGTGATTGAGACGTTTTCGCCTGTCAGCTTGTTCACGGGATTCGTAAAAGTATAACTTCCCGACTCTCTGCACGAGAAACCAACACACAGCGTGATCAGAAGCGACGAAAATGTCTTGGGTAGTAGGATCGGAAACGCGAATCGCTCAATTCTTCGGGACATGGCTTCAAGACAGGTTCTACGCGAATCAATCCGAATCTGCACAAAGCCAGAAAAATATAAAATTCGCGTAGATTCGCGTTTTTATTCGTGCGGATTCGCGTTTTCCATCCTCTGACCTGCGCGCGGCTTTGGGAAGTTGTAGATCTACCAATTCATAGTAGGATTTTACCGTACAGCTCAAAAATTTTCCATGAGGATAAATCCCAATGTTACAACCCGAAAAACTCGCGCAAGCGAATCAAATTTTGCAAGAGCTCGACATTGACGCGTGGCTGATCTTTGCGCGCGAAACCGAAGAGACGCCCGAACGCGCGTGGGAATTGCTCGCGCCCGGAATGGTGGTGTGGCAGTCGGCGATGATTCTCACCAAAAACGGGGATCGCATCGCAATCGTCGGCAAGGGCGATGATGACGAATATCGCAAGCGCGGTTGGTACACGGAGGTTCATTCGTACGTGCAAGGTATCAGCGAACTCTTGCGCGCAACATTGGAACGGTTAAAACCGTCACAACTTGCGCTAAATTATTCGATGAGCAATGCGAGCGCGGATGGTTTGACGCACGGCTTGTTTCTCACGCTGCAAAAAATTTTGCGCGACACGCCGTACGCGGAGCGATTCATTTCAGCTGATCCGATCTTGTCGCGCTTGCGCGGCAGCAAGACGCCTGAAGAATTGAAACGGATTCGCGCGGCGATTGATCGCACCTTGATTTTGTTTGACGAAACAACGGCGCGTTTGAAAACGGGTTTGACGGAAAAAGAGATCGGCGCGCATTTTCATGCGCGCTGCGAGGAATGGAATGTCGGAACCGCGTGGGCGTGGGATCAATGTCCAGCAGTGAATACGGGTCCAAATTCATCAGCTGGACACGCGGGTCCAACCGATTTGCAAGTCGAACCCGGGCATCTCATACACATTGATTTTGGCATCAAACAAAATGACTATTGTTCCGATCTCCAACGCATGTGGTATATCTTGAAACCCGGCGAAACGGAAGCGCCCGCGCATCTCGTTCACGCGTTCAACGCGGTAGCGAGAACGATTCAAGAAGCATCCAAAATCTTGCGTCCGGGAATTATGGGTTGGGAAGTGGACGCGCTCGCGCGTGAAGTGATCACGAGTGAGGGCTATCCCGAATACCAACACGGTCTTGGGCATCAAGTCGGACGCGCCGTGCATGACGGCGGCACCGGATTATTGCCGCGTTGGGAACGCTATGGGGAAACGCCGTATGGTGTCGTTGAAGAAAATCAAGTGTACACGATAGAGCTCGGCGTGCAGACGGACGCGGGGTATATCGGTCTCGAAGAAGATGTGTTGGTGACGAAAGAGGGAGTGGAGTGGCTCGCGCCGCCGCAAAAAGAATTGTGGCTTATCAAATAACAGAATATAATCGCTGCGTCTCACCCGGTCCCCTCTGCGATTGATGCAAAAATTTTTTCCGAAACAGCTCGCGCGTTTGAAATTACCGAGCTGTTTTTGTTTGTCTCTGAGCGTCCTGTTTTTTTTGAACGCCTGCGCGGCAACGCCGACGCCGAATCTCTCGCCCACCAACGCGCCCGCGTTCACTGCCATACAAACAATTTCCAATTTCGCGCCGACTATCCAACCAACCGACGAGACGTTTCCCCGAAACGTCTCTACACCAACCACCCGACCAACCGACGAGACGTTTTCCCGAAACGTCTCTACACCGACCCTCCAACCATCGAACCACCCAACTACCCAACTACCCAACCACCCAACCCCTGCGCCCGATCTCGCCCCCGGCGTCATCTCGTACGAATCCTCCGTGACCATTGACGTGTATCCGTACGAAAAATTTTGGAGCGACAAACGCGATCCCGCGACAAACATTCCGTTCAAAGCATTTGACCGCGCCGCGTATGATGCTTCGTCGCCGCGCCCCACACCCGAAACGTTTCGCGTGATCGTGATTGCCAATGAATATCTCAAACTTACCTTTTTGCCCGAACTCGGCGGACGCTTGTATCAAGCGCTGCATATCCAGTCGGGCAAAACAATGTTCTATAACAATCCCGTCTTGAAACCTTCCCCATGGGGCATGTCCGTACAAGGCGGTTGGCTCGCCGCGGGTGGAATCGAATGGGCATTTCCGACGCAAGAGCATGGTTACGAATGGAACGCGGTCTGGGACGCCCAAGTGACGCGCGCGCAAGACGGCGTGAGTGTGACGTTGACCGATTCGAATGCAACAGATCGTCCGCGCGCTAAAGTGCGGGTGACCTTGCCTCCACGCGCAACTTATTTCAAAATCGAACTGCGCGTCGAAAATCCAACCGCGTCGCCGCAGCGGATCCAATTTTGGCTCAACGCGATGCTGAATCTCAGTTCGGAAAAAATTTCACCCGACACGGAATTTATTTTCCCAACCGACTCCGTATTTATTCACAGCACTGCGAACGAATGGATGCCGCGCGAACGCGTGCCAAGCGGCGACGCCACCGCGCCGCTTGCGCCCATTTCATTTTCCAACGCGCAGGGACGCGACCTCCGTTTCTTTCGTAATTGGGATCAATATCTCGGCGTCTTTGCTGTCGAAACGGGCACGGGCAATTTGGCGCAGAATTTCGTCGGCGCGTATAATCACGAAACCAATTTCGGCGTCGCCCGCGTCTTTGCGACCGCGCACGCGCCCGGCGTAAAACTCTTTGCATTCGGTCCAAATTTTTGCTGCCGTGACGCGTACACGGATGATGGCTCCGATTATTTTGAATTGTGGGGTGGCATCCCGCGCACTTTTTTTCCCGACGATGACATTACGCTCGCGCCCGGCGAAGCGCGCGCGTGGACCGAATACTGGCTGCCCTTGCCGCGCACCAATGGTTTGAGCGCGGCGTCATCCGATGCCGCACTTTACGTCCAACGCGACGCGGATCAAGTGTATCTCAATGTCTATTCCGCGATCGCGCGCGACGCGGTGATTGTTTTGAAACAAGGAGACACAAATTTGAATCGCTGGCAAGAAACCTTTTCGCCCGGACGCGTCTGGGAACAACGCGTCAAGCTCGAAAACACAAATCTCCAATTGCAATTGCAAGACGCGAACGGCGATGTGATTGTGGAAACGCGGTGACGAAAAACAGTAAGCAGTGAGACAGTAATCAGTGAAACAGTGATCAGTAATCAGTCACTGACAACTGACCACTGAATACTGAATACTGATTACTGACCACTGACTACTGACCACTGATCACTGATCACTGACAACAATGTTTCCCCCCCCCGGACTTCCCGAACCGATCCGCCCGCGCGAGAAATCCCAAACGCCGCGCGGGCGCGATCGCGCGTTGTCTTTGTCGCCAACGGATGGAAAAAAGAACGCGCCGCCCCCGCAGCCCGCGTACGAATATCGCGCGAGTGAAACGCCCAACGCTGCCGCCGCCGCGCCCACATCACCCTTTTCCTTCGCGCGGCTTCACTCCCTCCCTCTCGCGCGAAATCATCTCCGCGCGTGGTTGATCATGCTGACACTGGTGGGCATCGCTCTCGCGTTCACGCTGCCATTCACGCTCGGCGTGTACTTGGGCAATCAAGACCGCGCGCAATTTGTGGAACGTCAAGCGCAAGAACATTTTCAACGCGCGCTCGCGTACGAATCGGAAACGTACACGCAGCTCGCGATTGCGGAACTGGAACTTGCGCTGAAATACAAACCCGATTACCAACCCGCGCGCGAAAAATTACAGCAACTCAAAACGGTTCACACGGCGAACACACAACAAGAGCCGCAAGACGTCGTGATTGCAAAGCAATTGTACGCCAGCGCGGAGCAAGCGCTCAACGCGCAAGATTGGAGCAACGCGATTGATCTGTTTGAAGAATTGCGCCGCGTGAAAAGTGATTATCGCGTGAGTGAGGTGAACGCGTATCTCGTGCGCGCGTATTTATCTGCGGGCAAACAGGCATTGTTGGCGAACGCTGTGGATTTGGCGCGGCGGCGTTTTGAAACTGCGCTCGCGCTCGATCCCAACAATGCCGAAGCGCGCACGCAGCGCGAACGCGCGCTGCTTTATTTCAGCGGCGTCGCGTTGATGGGCAGTAATTGGGGCAGCGCGGTTCTCACGCTCCAAGAATTGTACAGCCGCGATCCCAATTTCGGTGATGTGAAACTAAAATTACGCGACGCGCACATCGGCTATGGCGATTTTGCCATCAATCAAAGCGCCTGTATTGCTGAGCGCGAATATAATGCCGCGGTCGCGCTCGGCGCAGGCATTGAAACACAAACGAAAGCTGCTGCTGCCAACGACGCGTGCAAAAACGCGATTCTTAATCCCACCACCGCGCCGACGCCAACGCCCGAAGGCGGCATCCTCACGCCCGTCACGGTTACACCCAATCCATTTGGCACGCCCGTCCCCATCATTTCGTCCGGTGGAATTTTGTACGCGCCCGGCGTGCGCGTCCGTCAAAACGCGCAATGCAACGGCACGGGTGATATTCGCGGTAGCGTTCAAGACGCGCAAAACAAACCGATTGCCAACGTAGGCGTAAAAATTTACAACGACTTTGGTTACTTGCCGCCGTATGCGCGCACCGACAACGCGGGCGAATACGAAATTGTTTTGGGTTCCGACAAGGGCGTGTTTCATCTCGTCATCGTGGATGATTTTGGCAGCAACGCCAGCGCGGTCTTGAACGTAGACTATCCCGGCGGCAATGTGCAGGGCTGTCACATTGTCGTGAATTGGACACGGATCAAGTAATCAGCGCATTTGTCATTGCACTCGCCCTTGTCATTGCGAGGAGCGCTCTCCAGCGACGAAGCAATCTTGGTCTGACTCGCGTGTGAGATTGCTTCGTCCCTCGCAATGACAGGCGCGGCGTGCTTTGTCATTGCGAGGAGCGCCCTTTGCGATGCGATGCACTTCATCGCCGCAATCTCGATGTCCCGCGCGTAGAGATTGCTTTGCAAAGGCGGCTCGCAAGGACAAATGCCCGCAATGACAAACAGCCACAATAACCATGCCAACTATCCGCCCCATCGCCATCTGCCTTTTTTCGCGCGGCAACAAAATTCTCGTCGCGGAATATTTTGATTACGTGAAACCCGAAAATTTTTTTCGCCCCATCGGCGGCGGGATCGAGTTTGGCGAGTATGCAGCTCAAACCATTGCGCGCGAGACGCAAGAAGAATTGGGTGCATTTGTGCGCGAGGTGCGTTATCTTTTCACACTCGAAAATGTTTTTGTGCATAACGGCGCGCCGGGACACGAAATTGTTTTAGTGTACGATGGCGCGTTTGTGGATGAAACGTTGTACGCGCAAGCTGTGTTGCGTGGGCAAGATACGAATGATGTGTTTGAAGCATTTTGGAAATCGCGGCGCGAATTGCAAGCCGACTCGCGCCCGTTGTACCCAAGCGGCTTGCTGGAAAGAGTAGGCGAGATGTGAAAACAAAGCAAAAAATCTTCTGGCGAATTGTCATTGCGAGGAGCGGGTTGTGCGACGAAGCAATCCTCTGGTTGAGGGAGGAGATTGCTTCGCAAGAACGGCTCGCAATGACACTACGCGCGGCGTTGATCGCGTTGTGGTTTGTCACCGCGTTTGCCATCTTCGCGCCGTTCATTAGCAACGCGCAATCGTCCGCGCCGCGCGTAGATGTCGCTACCATCGAAGGCGCGATTGATCCGTTCACCGAAGGATACATTGAGCGCGTGATCAATGTCGCGCGCGACGACGGCGCAAACGCGATTGTGTTTCAACTCAATACGCCCGGCGGCGGTCTGAATGAGACGCGCAAAATTGTCGAACGCTTTTTTGATTCGCCTGTGCCGATCATTGTGTACGTTGCGCCTTCGGGCGCGCGTGCCGGATCAGCTGGCGTTTTCATTACCTACGCGGGACACATTGCCGCGATGGCGCCGGGGACAAACATGGGCGCGGCGAGTCCCGTTTCCATGTCGGGCGAGTTGACGGGGACGATGCAAACCAAAGTGACGAACGATGCAGCTGCATTGATTCGTTCCATCGCCACACAGCGCGGGCGCAATGCGGAATGGGGCGAAGAGGCGGTACGCAAAGCGGTTGCGATTACCGATCAAGAAGCATTACAGAATGGCGCGATTGATTTTGTCGCGCGCGATGTGCCGGATGTTTTGAATCAAGCGCACGGACGCGTCGTCAAGGTGCAAGGCAACGACGTGCAGTTGAATACGCGCGGTGCGACGCTCAAACAGGTCGAGATGAATTTCTTTGAACAATTTTTTCACATCCTGCTCGATCCCAACATCGCGTTGATTCTCCTGAACCTCGGCACCATCGCGCTCATCGCCGAAGTGTACAATCCCGGTGCCGTCTTGCCCGCGATCGTGGGCATTATTTGTCTCACGCTCGCTGCCGTCGCGCTCTTTGGCTTGCCAACGAACTGGGCAGCTGTGATTTTGATCGTCGCGGGCATTGGCATGATGGTCTTGGACATCAAGATCACGGGATTCGCGTTGACGGTGGGCGGCATTATTTCGTTTTTGTTGGGCGCGTTCTTTTTGTTTCGCCCGTTCACACCGCCCGAACCCACCGCGCCCGACATTAGCGTTTCGCCGTTCGTGATCGGCGCGATGACGCTACTCACCGCCTCGTTCTTTATTTTCGTTGTGGGCGCGGCACTGCGTACGCGCAATCTCCCAGTCATCACCGGGCTCAAAACGTTCGTCGGCGCGGAAGGCGTTGCCAAAACGCTTTTGAACCCGCAAGGCATCGTTTTGGTGAAAAGCGAAGAATGGACGGCGATTGCGCAAGACCCGCCGATCCGAATCGGCGAAGCGGTGCGCGTGATTTCCGCCGAAGGGCTGACGCTTCAAGTCGAAAAAATAACTGAAAATAGGGCAAATTCGTAAATTTGTCCTACAATCCCCAAAACGGTTTGACGTTGCCGCGAAACTATGCTATACACTCGCACTCTATTTTTTGCCATTCCAGAATGGCATGTGGGGACTGTGAGGTATGGCTACGGCAACAAAACTTTCCAAAAAGAAAACGGCGCGGCGGGTGATGAAATCGTCCGCGCGCAAGTCAACCACTCGCTCTCGCGCGACGAAACGTGTTTCACGCAAACGCGTTGCTTCTCCGAATGGCAAACACGCGGCGACGAAAAACGTCAAACCGCTTGTCAGTCAAAAAGAATTGCTACAACTGGAACGCGTCCAAGTCGAAAATGACCTCGCGACATTCCGCGCGGAACTTTCCGAAGCGCACGAAACCACGGGCGATGAAGTGGACTTGAATGTGTACGAGCGCGAACGCACGCTTGGTTTGGTGGCACAGTACGAACGCCGCCTAAAAGAAATTGACGCGACGCTCAAGGTCGCGGCGCAAGGCAAGTACGGCATCTGCGAACGCTGCGGCAAAGCGATTGATCCCGAACGCCTGCAAATTTTTCCAGAGACGCGTTTGTGTGTGAGCTGCAAGAATGAAATGGAACGAGAGCAGCGGCGATTGAGAATCTAAAAAAACGTGCCACGCATTTCCGAAATGCGTGGCACGTTTTTTTAGACGTTCCACCGGAACGTCTCTACTTGCCCAATTTCGCGGTCTCGATGGCGATCACACTCTCGTCCAATTTTTTGAACAATGCTTTCGGTTCGCCCAATGCCTCGCCGCCGCGCAACGCGCTCGGTTGCCAGCCCGCGTTGGTTTGTGGTGGAATGTAAAACAACGCGAGATGCGCGCGCGTCTCTTCTTGAATCTCGCGCGTCTCGAACGTCCCCGCCAGATCCTCTGTGTATCCCAACTGCCGATGCAAATCGTTCGACGAGAACGGCAGGTACGGGTACAACACCGTTTTGAGATTATCAATCACGCGCAATGCAACGTACAAGCTCGTCGCGGCGCGTTCTCGATCCACCTTGATCGTTTTCCACGGTTCCGTTTGATTCAAATACACATTCGCGTCGCGCGCGACATCGAACGCGTGTTGAATCCCATCGCGGAAACGACACGCGTTGATCGCATCACCCACCACTTGCAGCGCGTGTTCCGATTTTTTAATCAACGCGCGATCCGCGTCATTCCATTCCCCCGGCGTCGGCACACGCTGTTCAAAATTTTTGTACGCGAACGTCAACGCGCGATTCGCCAGATTGCCCCACGTGGCGACGAGTTCATCATTGTTGCGGCGCACAAATTCACTCCACTTGAAATCCGTGTCCGCAAATTCGGGCATGTTGCTCGAAAGCAAATAGCGCAATGGATCAGGATCATACCCCGCGAGAAAATCATTGAGCCACACCGCCCAATGCGCGCTCTTGGAAAATTTGCGTCCCTCCAAATTCAAAAATTCATTCGCGGGAACATCGAACGGCAACGGCAAATTTCCATCGCCGTAACCGAGCAACAACGCGGGCCAGATCACCGAGTGAAATACGATGTTGTCCTTGCCGATGTACTGATAGATTTTCACATCGGGCGCAACCGTCCACCATTTTTTCCACGCGTCACCCAAATCATAATCGCGCGACCATTCAATGGACGCGCTGTAATACCCGATCACCGCTTCGAACCAAACGTAAATGCGTTTGTGCGGATAATCGCCAACCTCGGGCGGAATCGGGATGCCCCATTCGAGATCGCGCGTGATGGCGCGCGGTTTCAACCCCGTCGGATTTTCGTCCGTCCCGTCACCGCGCAAATAATTCAACGTGAACGCGCGCACGTTGGGTCTCCAAAGCGTTTGCTGTATTGCCCACTCCAACAGCGGCTTGTTGAATTTTGGCAGGTCGAGATAAAAATGTTCCGTGTCGCGCACTTCCAGTGTGTGCGTTTCACCGGGCTTGGCAAAACGCGAACGCGGGTTGATCAATTGCAGCGGATCGAGCAAGTTGCCGCAGTTTTCGCATTGATCACCGCGCGCGCGCGCATAGTGACAAATCGGACACTCGCCTTCTACATAGCGATCGGGCAAAAATCGCGCAGCTTCGACATCGTACAATTGTGGATCGGTCTGTTTGAAAATGTAACCGTCACGGTACAGTTTCAAAAAGAAATCTTGCGAGACGCGGTAATGATTTTCGGTGTCCGTATGTGTGTACAAATTCAGTGAGATGCCCAGCTGCGCGAGCGATTGCACCGCGAGCGCGTGATATTGTTCATACACCTCGCGCGGTGTGCGTCCTTCTTCTTCCGCCGTCACCGTAACAGGCGTGCCATGTGTGTCTGACCCCGTAACCGCCAACACATCATTCCCGATCAAGCGGTGATAGCGCACAAAAATATCGCACGGCACAAACGTTCCCGCGATGTGTCCGAGATGAAGCGGACCGTTGACATAGGGCCACGCGGGGGCGGCAAAAATTTTTTCGGTCATTTGTCTACCTCCAGTAATCAGTGATCAGTATTCAGTAGTCAGGGAAACAAGTAAGCAGGGAGACAGGTAGCGCCTTGTCCACTTGTGTACCTGTATTCCTGTTTCCCTTTCTACCTTCAACAGAAACAAAAACGCCGCTGTCGGACGAATTTCCGAACAAGCGGCGAAAGGCGCACCAATGGCAGACGCGTTACTACGCGTCGCCGCTACTTTGGCGCGCCACAGGCATCAACATCGAAAGAGAGAAAGAATTGAACATTACGCTCCTGAATGGGCGCATTTTAACACAGGTGGCACGCGCGACAAAAAAGCGCGTGCCCTTTTTTTATTTTGAGCGTACTTGTTTTGGTGAGGGCGCGGATTCATCAAATGCAGGACGCGGGAGAGTGTGATTATACAACCCGCGCACATCATTCCACCGCACCAACACCACATCGCGGAAATTGCGGTACGAATCTTTGAGCGGATTCACTTTCGTTTCCGTCCCATAGCGCCATTGCACGGGCACTTCTTTGATGCGATAGCCAGATTTATGTCCAATAAACAAAACTTCAACATCGAATGCCGTCACCATGCCGCCGCGAATTTGTTGCGCGTTGTCGCCGTACAACAGCATCCGCGAAAAAATATCTTGCGCCACTTCATCGCGGAATGCTTTGAAGCCGCACTGCGTATCTTCGATGCCGCGCACCGTCAACAGCTGGACAATAAAATTGAACGCGCGTCCCATCAAGTGCCGATAAAACGGTTCGTGCATCCGCTGCGCGCCCGCGCCCTCGCGCGAACCGATCACAATATCGTACCCGCGCTCGAACCACGGCAAGAGTTTTTCCAAATCTTCAATCGGCGTCGAAAGATCGGCGTCGGAAAAAAGAACAATGTGCCCACGCGCCGCTAACATGCCCGTTCGCACGGTGTATCCTTTGCCGCGATGATCGTTTTTAATGAGTTGAACAAGAGGATGATCATGCGCGAAAATTTCTACGCCCCGCGCCGTGCCGTCCGTCGAGCCGTCGTCCACCACCAAAATTTCGGACGGATAATTTTGCGCGGTGAGATATTCGTTGACGCGTGCGAGAGTTTGCGGCAAGCGCCGTTCTTCGTTATAGGCGGGGATGACAACCGAAACGAGGGGCTGTTGAGCGTCCGAAGCGATGGGATTTCCTCTTTCCATGCGAGCGAGAGGATTCTAACGGAAAAAATGCACAATGCCAAATGCCAAATGCACAATGCCAAATGCACAAGGCACAATGCTCAATTTACAATGCCAAATGCACAATGCTCAATGGGCGAGAAGTTTTTCGATTTCAGCGTTGCTCACGCGCCTTAATTTTTGAACAGCCGCGCGTTTTTTGAGATAACGCGGCACGGAAAAAATGCCCGCGAATTGTCCGCGTAAACGCGCGCGGGCGGCATCGCCGCGCCAATGTCTGAGCGCGTCGCGGGTGATGGCGAATTGCGCGGACAGAATTTTGCGCCAGTGGTTGCGCCACAGCGCGGCGGGGTAATTTTTTGCCAGCACCGCGAAAAAATTGCGTCCGACGAAATAACTCGCAAACGCGCCGCCGCCCGACGCGCTGACTTTATGATACACAATCGCGTTTGGGGCAAACACACAGTCGTATCCAGCTAACCGCGCACGCCAATTCAAATCCACATCCTCGCAATTGAATTGTAAATCCTCGTCAAACAATCCAATCTCCTCCAACATCACGCGCCGATACGCGCACGCGCCGCCGCAGACGCCAAACAGGGGAGGGGGATTTTTGGGATCGTCATACTGCCCCTGATCCATTTCCCACACGCCGCGATTACCGGGAATCCCATCCACGCGAAAAAAATCGCCCGCGCTGTGCAATTTTTCGCGCGCATCAAATAAACGCAGTTTCGTCGCTGCCATCCCCGCGCGCGGATTCGGATCGAGCGCGTGCAGTAATTCTTCCAGCCACGTCGCCTCCGCTTCCGTGTCATTGTTCAACAACACGACAATTTCGCTTTCCGTCGCGCGTATCCCCTCATTCACCGCGCCCGCGAAAAAACGATTCGTGTCAAGCGCGATGACACGCGCTGTAGGAAATTCGCGCGCCAACAATTCGCGCGAATCATCGGACGAGGCATTGTCAACGACAACGATTTCAAAATCCGTAAAGGTTTGGGTTTGCAGCGCGCGCAGACAAGTGGGGAGCAAGTGTGTGCCGTTCCAATTGGGGATGATGACGGAAACGCGAGGATTCAAAAAAAGAAGTATTTCATTTCAAAAAAATTTTGCAAAATTTTTTTGAAATGAAATAGAAAAACCCGCTTTACGCGGCGCGATACTTTTTCCACCAGCGATACACCCCATCCGCCGTTATGCTCGGACTCGCCGCGTCCGCATAGCGCGCCGCTGCGTTTGCGTCCTCCCCATCCGCGCGCGCCAAGGCATCGAGCAGCTGCGCGTAATGTGCGCGAAAAAGTTCGGGCGTCGGCGCGTGCGCCATTTCTTGCGCGGTCCATGTTTCAATCGCATCTAGCGAACGTTCGAGGGTGTCGAGATGCGCGCCTGCGTTTTCGTACAAACCAAAATGCGTGGGGGCGATCCATTTTGAATGTGTGCCGCGCATACGTTCAATACTGGCGCGCCATTTTTCAAAATTGACTTCGGGCGGCGGCGTGGGCGGACGCACATGCCCAAACCCGTGAATCCGCACGCCGCCCACATCGCCCGAAAAACAAACGTCTTGAAACAAAAACGCGTAGTGATGTTCGGCATGTCCGGGGGTATCCAGCGCGAGGAATTGATGTTCGCCCACTTGAATCACATCGTTATCGTGATGTTCGATCAACTGCGCGTCCGGCACGGCGAGGAAATCACCCCACAGTCGTTCCATGTCTTGTCCATAAATGCGCGTCGCGCTCGCGATTAGTTTTTCAGGGTCGCGCAAATGCGGCGCGCCGACGGGGTGGACATGAATCCGCGCGCCTTGCTGTGCCCACCAGCCCGCCGCGCCTGCGTGATCGAGATGAATGTGCGTCAATAACACATCGGTTACGTCACGCGCTTCAAGTCCCAACGCGCGCATTTCGCCCAACACTGCCGGCAAGGTCGAGCCCGCGCTGCAATCAATCAACAGCGCGCCGCCCGCGTGACGAATCAGATAAACAGCTGTGATGCCGGGTTTGTTTTCTTGCAGCGAGTCAAGGGTGTGAATGAGTGAGGACATACATCATGGATGTCATTTCGAGCGGAGCGAGAAATCTCGGTCTGGGCAGAGAGATTTCTCGCTCCGCTCGAAATGACAAACGCGAACTACTCCACAAAAAACGCGCGCAGCGCGTCTTCCCACGAACGCAGTTTGATGTTCAATGTCGTCGCCGCCGCAAAATTTTCCAGCGCGCCGTTAGGGGGTGGTGTTGACGCGCGGGCGTATTCGGCGAGCGTGATCGGTTTCACGGCACGCGGCACATTTGCCATGCGTAAAATTTCCACCGCCCATTCGTAGCGCGAACACGCGCCCGCGTTGACGAGATGATACATGCCGTACTGTTCTGTTTCGATCAATTGCGCGAGCGCGTTTGCCAAATCGGGGACGTACGTGGGCGAACCAATTTCATCGCGCACGACAGACAGCGCGGATTGACGTTGCGCCAATTCCAAAATTTTGTCGGGGAATTTTCCCCCCCCCTTGGCGTATAGCCAAGCTGTTCGCACGATATAAAATTTTTCGAGGAGATGCTGCGCGTACCATTCGCCCGCGAGCTTGGATTTGCCATACGCGTTGATCGGATTTGGCGCGTCGTGTTCCAAATAGGGCGCGTCTTTTTTGCCGTCAAAGACTTCGTTGGTGCTGAGGTACAGCAATGCAGCTTTACATTTTTGACATGCTAACGCGACATTTTGCGTGCCGAACGCGTTGATGCGAAAGGCGTTGACCGGATCGCGCGCCGCGCCGTCCACATTCGTCATTGCCGCGCATTGAATAACGAGCTCGGGCTGTAGAGACGCGAGGTTTGAAATGTTGGCGCGGTCGGTGATGTCAAATTCACGGTGAGGGAGGGGAATGATCGTGTGAGGATCGCGCAGCGCGAGGATAAGCGCGCGTCCGAGTTGTCCGTCACTGCCGGTGATGGCGATTTTCATTCATAACGCGAGACCTGACAGGTTTTTACCGCGATGTTTTGGATGGCGCGAACGCGATAAACTACAACACTACTTTATTTGTCGCATCCGTGTAGAAACCTGTCAGGTCTGGTTGTACGTTCAATCAAACTGTCCGTGAAATTCGCGCACGACTTGATACCATTCTGTCGTGTCGCCGCGCAAGAGGGCGACGCGGCGCGCGTACTTTTCCATTTCGTTGAACTGCGCCAAACGCGCGTGGGCGACGCCGAGCATGAACGCCAAATCAATATCCGTCGGGCGCAACTCGAACGCGCGTTTGGCGGATTGAATCACATTCGGCACGTCGCCAATTTGAAAATAGCACGCGGCGAGAACTTTGTAGATGATGGCAAGATCGGGCAATTGTTTAGCTGCTTGTTGCAAGGGCGCGAGCGCGTCGCGGTATTTTTCTTGATTGCGTAATTGCAGCCCTTTGAGAAAATCCAAATACGCATCGGTGACATGCAAATTGGGATCGAGTTCGCGCGCCGTTTCCAGTTGGCGTTGAATCCCGCGCAAACGAAAATCGGCAATGCCCAAAATATCTTCTTGTTTCGCCAACAGCATCGCCAGCCCTTTGAAATAATGCGCCACCGCGCTGCCGGGCAAATACCGCTGTGCTTGATCGAACGCGTTTTCCGCTTGATCGTACCGCCCCAGCGTGAATGTGGCGAGACCAAGTTGATAGTACGCGTCGCCGTCATACGGATTTAACGCGAGGCGTTCGCGCATTTGTGCGGCAAGTTTTTGCGCTTGGGCAATGGCGGGCAATGCGAGCTCGGCGGGCTGCGAGACGAGCACAATCGAGCCGCAATAGTCGCACGTTGGCTCATTCATTTGTACGGGCGCGCCGCAACTGGGACAACGGAGAGTAGTCAGCATAGGAGATAAGGGATGAAGGATGAAAATGCCAAATGCACAATGCTAAATGCACAATGCTAAATGCAAGATTGAGAAGCGAGAAGCGAGAAACGAGAATTTGATACGCGATATGCGATACGCGATTTGCTATCTGCTATTCGCCAGCTGCCATTCGCTATTCGCTATCCGCCAGCGCGTACACATTCACCATCCCCGTGCCACCTTTGAGTTCCACTTGTTGGGCAAGAGTGACGGGGAGCGCGCGCTTCATGGCTTGATAAACATTCTCGGTTACGTAAATTGTTTCGGCGGGCGCGAGCCCTGCGAGCTGATACGCGGTATTGACGGGCGCGCCAATCGCGGTGTATTCGAGACGTTTGGGCGAGCCGATGTTCCCACACACTACTTCCCCCGCATCAATCGCGATGCCGATATGAACGGGTGGCAGGTTTTCGCGCGCGCGTTGTGCGTTCAGCTCGCGCAGCGCGTTTAGCATGGCGCGCGCGGTGGCGATGGCGCGCGCGTTTGCGTCGGGCTGCGTGAGTGGCGCATTATACAATACCACAATCGCATCGCCGATAAATTTATTGACGGTGCCGTCGTGCTGCGCGATCACATCAATCATGCGCGTAAAGTATTCGTTCAACGTTTGCACCACTTGTTCCGCGCCGAGTTCTTGCAGCATGCGCGTAAAACCGCGAATGTCCGAAATCAAAACCGTCGCGATCCGTTTTTCCCCCTCCAGCGCCACATTCGTTTGCGCGTTGAGGACGCGCTGCGCGATGGATTCACTGACGTATTTTCCAAAAATCGCGCGGGTGCGCTCGCGTTCCGCGCGCTGCGCCCACACCGCATCGGCGATGAAACCGATCAAGGGCATCGCGCCCGCCGTCCCGAAAAGATACAACAGATTCAAAGGATCAAACAACGGACGTTGGAGTGGAAAAAATGCGTTGGCGATCAATACGATCACGCCCGCACCCAAGCCCGCAAGATAGTACGTGAGATAGTGACGCAGATCGCGCTGCGCGTCGGGCGCGTTGGGGATGATGCGGCGTGCGAGAGGGATGAACAACGGCGCGACGAGTCCCGCCAGCGCGCCGAGAATAATTATTTTAGAAATGTAGTACCCTATATCGAGGGTGACTGCGCCCAAACTGACACCCAAACCGAAACCGAGCGCGAGACCGAAAGGAATGGTGTACCGCCAGAGGAAGGGGAGCGGCGCGTAGGTGTATTCAGGGCGCGGAGGCGCGGTGTCGCCGGAAAGAAATTTCATTACATTTTCCACGCGGCGGGTGGATCCGCGAGCGCCATTTGGACGCGTTGACTCAACTCGTTTGGCGTGAATGGTTTTTGCACAAAGCCGTCCAGTCGAATGTCGCCGAAACGCGCGGCGGCGTCGTGTTCCGTATGTCCGCTCATCAAAATCACGCGCAGCAAGGGCAAGAGTTCGCGCAAGCGCAGCAGCGTTTCTTCACTGCTCAGGCCGGGCATTGTGAGATCGAGCATGACGCAATCGAAAGCGTGTTCGCGCGCGAGTTCAATGGCGCGCATGCCGCTTTCCGCGCCAATCAGCTCATAGCCAACACGCTGCAACATATCAATAATGATTTGGCGTACGACGGCATCATCGTCCACAACCAAAATTTTTGCGCGCGCGGTGTTGGTTGGGATTCGCGGAAAGAAAGCGGAGACAGGGGTGGAGACGGGTTGCGGCGGAAACAGCAAACGAAACGTTGTGCCTTCGCCGACGACACTGTGCACTTGGATCGCGCCTTGATGCCCGCGCATGATGCCCAACACGGCGGCGAGACCCAACCCGCGCCCGGTAAATTTTGTCGTAAAGAAAGGTTCGAAGATGCGCGCTTGCGTATCGGCGTCCATGCCACAGCCCGTATCTGCGACTTCTAAAAATACGTACTCGCCCGCGGGCAAATCGCCGATGGGCTGCGCGTGCTGCAGCGCTGCGCCATCCACCCCCATTGCTCCCGTACTCACAGTGATCGTGCCGGCGCGTTCGCCGAGCGCATCCGACGCGTTCGTGATCAAGTTCATCACCACTTGGCGCAATTGCGTAGTGTCGGCGGAGATCGTTGGCAACTGCGGCGCAAGATTCAATTGCAGCGCGGCTTGTTTGGAAATCGAAACGCGCAGCAGTTTCACCATCTCTTCGATCACGTCATTCAAATTCGCGGGTTGCACCATGAAACGCCCTTTGCCGGAATAGGCGAGCATCTGGCGCGTGAGATCCGCGGCGCGCTGCGCGGCAACTTGAATTTGTTCCACGTATTGGCGCGCCCGCGCGCCGGGTGTAATGTCCATCAAGGCGAGTCCGGCATTGCCCAACATCGCCACGAGGAGATTATTAAAATCGTGCGCGATGCCTCCGGCGAGAACGCCGAGCGATTCCAGTTTTTGTGCCTCGAGCATTTTGCGTTCGAGCGCCAGGCGTTCCTGTTCCGCGCGTTCGCGGGCTGCCAGCGCGCTTTGGGTTTGTTCAAACAGACGCGCGTTTTCGAGCGCGGTGGCGAAATAGCGCCCAGTGAGTTCGATCACGCGCCCCACGCGTAGATCGAAACGATGCGGGGCAGGGTGATGATACGCGATCACACCGGACAACGCGCTGCGCGTGCCGAAAAAGGGCACCGCGATCACCGAACCGATAGCGTCCTGATTCGTCGCTTCGGGCGAATGATACCAACGCGGATCATTGCGCGTATCGTCCACAATGACGGCTTGCCGCGTTTCCAGCGCGACCTGTTCCAAGCCGTGTGCGACGAGATGCTCCGCAAACGCCTGCCGTTTTTCGTCACTCCATTGTTGTGTTGGGGCAAAGGTGCTTTTGAAATAGGGCGGCGCGTCGCGATCCAATACCAATACATAGCTGTCCAGCGCGCCGAGACGCGGCGCGAGCGACAACGCGGCGTCAATGACACCCTGCATACTCACTTGCGCGGCAAGCACGCGTCCGGCATCGTTTGCCAAAAGCAAATAGGCGCGCTCCAATTCCAGATCGTTGTATAGCTGTGCATTGTCCAGCGCCTGACTTGCCGCGGCGGCAACATTTTGGGCGAGCGAAATTTCTTCGGTGGTGAAAACGCGCGGGGTGTACGAATCCAAACCCAGTGTGCCGATCGTCTGTGCGCGCACCACGATGGGCACGATCAACATCGAAGCGACCCCGCGCGCGCTCACGAGGGCGCGCACATAGCCCAGACGTTTGTCCTCGCGCACATTGGAAATGGTGAGGGGCGCGCGTTCGCGGATTACGATTTGGGTGATTGAATCGGTTTCAAGGGGAATGTTTGCGCCGAGGGCGGAGGAAGTATCGGACGGATGATAATCGGCGACGATGGTCAGGGACTCTTGCTGTTCATCGAGCAGTCCCACTGCTCCTTGTAGAACGTTGAGCGCTTGGGCGAGTTCCGTAAGAATCGTTTCCAGCGCGGCGTGCACATCCAGCGTGGAAGAGGCGGCGGCAATGACGCGATTCAAGACGAGGGATTCGCGCAATCGTGCTTGGAGGGCTTGCGAAACGCGTTTGCTCTCGGTAATGTCGCGCAAGACGGCGAGTCCGCCAATAATGACGCCGACTTTATCGCGCAGCGGCGATAAATGTCCCGCCAGATAACCGATTGTGCCATCGGCACGCGTGTACGCACGGTCTTCCAAAATTACGGTGTTATCCAGCAGCACTTCGATCAAACTCGCGTGATCATCATACGCGAGCGCGCGCAGCGAGTCGAGGATCGGTTTGCCCAGTGCGTCTTGATCGGCAACTTGCGTGAGGCGCGTCATGCCGGGATTCCACACCGTGCAAACGAGCGCGCGGTCAAAGACAAAAATACCGTCAGGGCTGGAATGAACGAGCCGCTGATACGCGGCGCGTAGGGCAACGTTGGTGCTGAACGGTTCGGTCGCGGCAGGTTCGACGGAACGTTTCATCGTTTGGCGGGGGCGAACACGGTTCGGATTAAATCTTGTCCAGTTTTACAAAATACGCATCCACTGCCGCGTCGAGCAGCTCTTTTTCGAGACGTGGGTCCTTTCGCACATAGCGGGCAATATCCACGAGCTGATCGAGCAGGTCGCGCGGATGCACGGATTTCGGTTCGCGTTTTACTTTGACGTAATGTTCCAACACGAGATACTTGAACATTTCTTCGTCATACGGAATGTTGCGCTGCGCGCAATTCATTTGAAAGATCGCGCGAAAATCTTCCCACGATGGATTGCCGACGGGAATTTTGTAACGGATGCGGCGCAGGAATGCATCGTCCATCAATTCGCGCGGATCGAGGTTCGTGGAAAAAACGATCAAGACATCGAACGGGATTTCAATTTTCTTGCCGGTCTGCAGCGTCAAAAAGTCGTACCGTTTTTCCAGCGGCACGATCCAACGATTCAATAAACCTTGGGGGCGCATTTGCTGTCGCCCAAAATCGTCAATGAGCAACATGCCGCCGTTCGCTTTCATTTGAAACGGCGCTTCGTAGGTTTTGGAGACGGGATCGAAAATGAGATCGAGCGTTTCCAACGTGAGTTCGCCGCCGACGGTGATAAAGGGACGCTGACACAAAACCCAACGCGTATCGCGCCGCGCATTCTCATTGATTCCCCCAAGCCGCTGTGTGTCACTCGTCGCGCGGTGATTGATCTGATCATAGACCCGGATGATTTGCCCATCGGCGTACACCGCGTGCGGCAAATAGACGTTGCCGCCCAACAAACGCGCCATGCGTTCCGCGATGGTGGTTTTCCCATTCCCCGAGGGTCCATATAAAAAGATCGAGCGCGCGGAATTGACGGCAGGTCCGACGCGGCGCAGCATCTCATCGGAAATGATAATATCGTTGAACGAGTTGCGAATCGTATCGCGTTCGACAGACACCATCCCAACGCCTTGCCGATTCATGGCTTCGTTGTAAACGGTAAGTGGCACTGGCGCGGGCCCCGCATATTGATTGCGCGCGAGTAATTCTTGCGCCTTGTTGCTGCCTTTGGTGGTGACAGTGTAGCGGTACGCGCGTTCACTGTATCCGGTTGCGCCGGTGATCTGACAAAATTCTTCTTTGACGAGAAAGTTGAGGGCAATCTCGACAAGGTTTGTGTGCGGCAAACGCATCTCTTCGGCGACGGTGTGCGCTTGTATTTCGCCGGCGAAATAAATAATCTTGAGCGCCAGATCATAGATAAAGCTGATCGGCAACCCGGTGTCCGCAATCGTTTGCGGCGGCGGAAACGAGAGGGTCGTTTGCGCGGAAAAGCTCATTGGAATGGGTGGAGCGGCGACGTTGAGGACAGCCATAGGGTCCCTTTCTCTTGGGGTGTGTGCGAAAACGCGGTGGAATATTTGAACGGTCTAGCGTAAAGCGTTTTGAATTGTATGACGCGTTGGCTTTCCATGCAAGAGGACATTGGTTTGATTTGGGACAATCTGAGCTTGAGTTGCCACGCACTTTTGCAAGTGCGTGGCAACTCAAGCCGTGTTGGGACAATCTGGGGGTAGCCATTCAAAAATGATTATGTTATACTTGCCGCGATGCTGGCTTTGCAGGACGCGCGACGTGCGGAATTGATCGAACGTGTGAGCGCGCAGTTGTGCGCGTGGAATCTGCGCGAACCTGCCATCGTTTTTTTGGCGATGCACGCGCCGCTGGCGTTTCTCGGCAGTCAAGTATTGCTCGCCGCGCAGCCCTTTCTCGGTGTCGTAACCGGTGAGAAATTCGCGCATGATTTTGCGTTGTTGATCCAAGACCCGCAAAATGTCGAACAACTTGTGACGCGTTTAGAACAAGCCGCAAATTTGCCATGAGACGTTTCCGCGCGGAGACGTTTCCCCGAAACGTTCTCTACCCCTTCCAACATCCGACTTCCGACTTCCGACTTCCGACTTCCGACTTCCAACTTCCAATTCCGATGCCTTTTCTCTCTGATTTGTTAACCGCGACCGGCATTGGCGATCTGCAAGCCGCAATGATCGCCGTTTTTTTGCCGTTCCTGATCCCATTTTTTTATTTGCTCTATCGCGCGCCGCGTTCCACGTCGCGCCCGCGTTTGCGCGCCATTCCCGCGTATGATTCGTTGAAAAAATTATTGTCACGCGCGGCGGAAACCGGACAAGCGGTGCATGTCTCGATTGGCACGGCGAGCGTGAGCGGATCGAAAACCGCGGACACGATGGCGGGTTTGTACGCGTTGGAATTTTTGGCAGATCGCGCCGCGAACAGTGATGTGCCGCCGTTGGTGACGGTGACGGAGCCGACGACGCTGCCCGCGGCATTGGATCAACTGCGCCGCGCGTACGAACGACAAGGGTATCCTGATGAGTTTCATCTGGATCAAGCGCGTTTTATCGCGCCGCCGATCAATGGCAGCGCGGTGCCCTACGCAGCCGGCGTGATGGATGTGCTCAATCACGAACGCGTGACGGCGAATGTGATGCTCGGCGCGTTTGGCGATGAATACTTGCTCATGGCGGAAGCGGGCGCGCAACGCGGCCTGTTTCAGGTGGGCGGTGCGAGCGATCCGAATGTACTGCCCCTTGTCTATCTCACCATGTCGCAGCCGATTTTGGGCGAAGAAATTTTTGCGGCGGGCGCATACTTGCTCGAACGCGTGGGACACTACACGAGTCTGATCGCGCAAGATATTTTTCGCGTGGGCGTTGTGGTGTTGGTGATTCTCATCGTGCTGGCGCGCACGTTAGGATTATTCTGATGTTTTTAGGAATCAATTTCGGTCTCGTCTTTCGACGACAAATTTTCCCCGTCGGCATCGCGATTGCCGTCGGCTTGATTGTCTTGTTGGGACAATTTTTTACCGATCCAAGCAAGCCGCCCTCACCTTTTGATCAACTGGTCAGCTATCTGATTTCCTGGGGCGCGATCATTGCCGCGTGCGCGCTGCTGCTCGGTTTGGTGAATGTGCTTGTGTTTCATACACGCCGCGTGGTTGCGCGCGACGCGCAGATGCCTTTTTCGATTTTGATTCTCGCCACCGCGGTGGTGGTATTTTTGATCGTGCTGCCGTCAGGCGGCGCGGGCGCGGCGAGTCAATGGGTGCTGCGCTATGTGTATCAACCGCTGGAAGCATCATTCCTTGCGTTGTTGGTTTTCTTTATCGGCACAGCCGTCTATCGCGCGCTGCGCGTACGCACATGGGAGATGGCATTGTTCGCGCTCTCTGCGCTCATCGTGCTAATCGGTTCCGCGCCCTTTATGCAAGTCGTTTCACCGTTGTTTCCTGCCGCCAAAGATTGGGTGATGAATGTTCCCGCGTTGGCGGGCGTGCGCGGGATTCTGCTCGGTGTCGCGCTCGGCATTATCGCCACCGGTTTGCGTTTGCTTACGGGAATTGATCGTCCGTATTCGGAATAAAGGATGAAGGATGAAGGATGAAAACATCGCTTTATCCTTCATCCCTCATCGGCAATCACTAGCGATTGCATCATCCTTTCTATGGTCTATTGCCCGCACTGCGGCACGCCGAACAAGCCAACCAGCAAATTTTGTAAAAATTGCGCGGCGTTGCTCGCTCCGTCCACCGATATTCGCTGTCCCATTTGCGGCACGATGAATCCGCAAAGCGCGGCGACATGCGAACATTGCGGCACGCGTTTGGCGACGGGCGCGGCAGGCGCGATGAACGCGGCGGATAAGACGACACCCGCGGACACACCCGAACAGATCGCGCCGTTTAATCCCCCCCCCCTCGCACAAGAAAATCAGGAAACGGAAACGACAGACGCGCCACCCGCGCCGCGTCCATCCTTCGCGCGCGCCAATTCGGAATGGCTGCGGCGGATCCAAAAAACACCCCCCTCCGACACCGCGGCGCGTGCGACGCCAGAGGCAAGTGCGGCGCGTGAGGATACCTCCCCGGAAAGTACACGCCACGTTTCAACAGAGAGTGCGCCCGAGGTCACGCTGCCCGCAGTGGTTGAATCACCAAGCACGCCGACGTTTGAAACTCCATCTGTCTTCACAAACGATGCAAGTTCCGATTGGCTGCGCGCGCTGGATGCCGAAACCCAGCAAGCTGCAACTGTCGAAGCTGCAAAACCAACGTTGAGTGAAATCAAACTCACGGGCGATGATTACGATTACAGCGACATTGGCGGACAAGTTACAGATGAGATGAAAGCGCAGCTCGAGGCGAGCGCGTCGAATATCAGCTCCACCGAAGATGAAGTCGAACTCGCGCGCCGTTTGCTCGGTTTGGATTTGTCAAGTGCGAGCGAACCGCCCGCGCCGCTTGCACAAATCGAAACACCCCCTTCGACAAGCCTTCGGCGTGAGCGCTCAGGCGAACGCTCAGGGCAAGTTCCCGCGAAACCGACGTTGGGTGAAATCAAACTCACGGGCGACGATTACGATTACAGTGACATTGGTGGACAAGTTACAGATGAGATGAAAGCGCAGCTCGAGGCGAGCGCGTCGAATATCACGTCCACCGAAGATGAAGTCGAACTCGCGCGGCGTTTGCTCGGTTTGGACTTGGGCGCGGAAGCGATGGCATCGAGCGCAGCTGCATTGCCGATTGAAACACCCCCCCCCACCATTGCGATTAGCGCACCAACCGTTGTGGCGGAAATCGAAACGCCTGTCGCAATTGAAAATGTTGTCGCGGAAAATGTTACGGCGGAAATTGGCGCAGCGGAACCGATCGCGCTGCCCGAAATTGTTGCAGCTGAACCCATCGCGCCTCAAGAAATTATTTCCGAACCTATCGCGCAAATTGAAACGCCACCCGCGAAACCAACGTTGAGCGAAATCAAACTCACGGGCGATGATTACGATTACAGCGACATTGGCGGTCAAGTTACGGAGGAGATGAAAGCGCAGCTCGAGGCGAGCGCGTCGAATATCACCTCCACCGAAGATGAAGTCGAACTCGCGCGGCGTTTGTTGGGATTGGATTTGAGCGAAGCGATTGCGCCGCCGGTTACGCCTGTCGTCGAAACACCCAAAACTGAAATAGCTGCGCCGGTTGCAAGTGAACCACTCACAACAGAGCAAGTTGAAACTGATTCGCCTGAATTTCTTGCCGCCATCGCCGCTGCCACCGCCGCCATTGTTGCGGCAAAGACCGCCGCGGAGGATGAACCCGAAGCGATTGCAGAGAGCGGCGCGCCCATCGCGCCGATGATTGAACCCGTTACGGAACAACCGCTTGAAACGGTTGGGGCAGAACCCGTCGCGGAAATCGAGACCCCGCGCGCAGGGGAACCCCCGCGCGAAATCGTTGCGCCGCAAGAACTTGCATTGGAAAGCGGCGAGTTGCCGGAATGGTTGCGCGAAATCGCGCCACAGGAATTTGTGAACACGGATGCGGTTGCTTCCGAAACAACAGCACAGGGGGCGATGCCGGAATGGGTCCAAGAACTCGCGGTGGGCGAAGGGATGATCGGCGCGGGCGCAATGTTTTCGCGTTTGCCCGATTTGGACGAAAGCGAGCGCGGCGAGTTGCCCGACTGGTTGCGCGAACCGCCCGCGCCCGAAGCGGCGGCGGACGAAACGACTCCCGGCGAAACAGAAACAATTCCCGAGCTCATGCCCGCGCTGGAACTGCCATCCTGGTTCGCAAGTGGACCGGCAACGGCAGGCGCGTTGCGCGATCCGTTTGAGACGATTGAAACGACGGGACCGCTTGCGGGCGTCAGCGGCATTTTGCCGTTAGCGGTTGCGATCACGGAACCGCATGTCTTGACAACGCCAACACCGACGCGCAGCGATGGCGGACGCATCTTTCAAACGATGCTTGCTGATCCGCTTGCTGCTACGGCGAGTGTGCGCGCGCCGATTCAAGCTAAGCGTTTGCTCACGCCGCAACACATTGTCTATTTGATCATTTTCTTTGCCGCGCTCATTCCCTTGTTCCTGCCATTTAATAGCGCGGGCATCGGACTCGAAGTTTCAAAATCACCGAGCGCGTTGTTTTACGATCAATTGCAAGCAGTCGAACCCGGTGATACGGTACTGCTTGCTTTCGAGTACACACCGGGGCAAGCGGTGGAATTGGATCCTGCTTCGCGCGCAATCGTAAATGATCTCGCCGCGCGCAAAGCGAATATCATTGCAATCAGTTCCAATGTAAATGGCGCGAGCATCGCCGCGCCGCTGCTGCGCCGCGCGCAAGAAACGGATCCGAAATTTACATTTGTCAACGTTGGATACATTCCGGGAAATGAAGCGGGTTTGCGCGCGCTGGCGAAAGGATGGCTGCCCGCGAGCCGCGCGGATGTGAATGGCGCGTTGTGGGGCGCGTTGCCGTTATCGAAACAAGTGCGCGGCATGGAGGATCTCGCGTTAACGGTTGTCTTGGTCGGGGATGAAGCAACCTTGCGCGCATGGATGGAACAAGTCCAACCCAATGTGACGACGCCGATTATTGCCGCGACGAGCGCGCAATTGGAACCGCAAGCGCGCAATTACGTGAACGCGAGACAATTGCAAGCATCGCTGCGCGGTTTGACCGGCGCGGCGGAATTGGAACTGTTGTCGAATCAAACGGGACAAGCGGTGAAAACAGTGGACGCGTTGTCATTTGTCATGCTCGCGTTGGCAGGAATTATTATCGCGGCGAATGTGTTGTGGGTGATGCGGCGGGGGAAAGGGCGCAAATAGCAAATCGCGTATCGCGTATCGCAAATCGTAATCTACACTTTGCGATACGCCATTCGCGATACGCCATTCATGGACTCTCTTTTCAACTCGATCTGCTCTGGTGGTTTGTGCGACGCGCTCGGGATTTGGATCGCGGCGTTGTTGACGATCCTTGTATTCACGTATTTGATCCGCGACACAGTACTCTTTCGCATCGCCTCGTGTTTGCTCGTTGGCACGGCGATTGGGTTTGGCAGCGCGGTGATCCTTCGCAATGTGTTGTTTCCATTGATCCCGCGCTTGATTGAGGATGTCATCGCGTTGCCGGGCAGTTTGCTGATTTTTGTTGTGGACGCGATACCGTTGCTGTTGGGCATTTCGTTATTGCTGAAACTCGCGCCCAATTTGCGCGGCACAACTTTCAGCAATTTGGGTCTCGCGTATTTATTTGGCATCGGCGCGGCGTTGGCGATTGGCGGCGCGTTGTCGGGCGCGCTTGTGCCACAATTGCGCGCGACGATGCTTTCGGTTGCGCCGCAAGGGGAAGGATTCGGTTGGTTCAATAATCTGCTGATCGTAATTGGCACGCTCGGCGCATTTCTCGCGTTTCGTTTTATTCAACCCGGCACGCGCCCCTGGCAGCGCGCGTATGATTTGATCACAAAAAGTTGGGGAACGGTAGGGCGCGGGTTTATCATGATCGCGTTCGGCGCAATTCTCGCCTCTCTCATTACCGCGCGCGTTTCGGCATTGGTGGGACAATTGTATTTTTTGTTTCACGATTGGCTCCCCATCATTCCATAAATGGCTGACCTTCCCAACTCCATCCTCGTTGCCGATGTCGGCGCAGTTGCAACCAAAGTTGGCTTGATCGATCTGGTCGCAGGCGAATATCGGCTCGTCGGCTCAACGCGTACGATGAGTACGTGCGACGCGCCGTATGACGATGTAATGCTCGGCGTGCGGCAAGGGATCATGCAGCTGGGAGCGTTGACGGGGCGGCGTTTGCTCGATTCGAAAAACGCGTTGATCAAACCGACGCGTTTGGATGGCGATGGCGCGGATGCGTTCGTTGCGGTCACAAGTGCAGCTTTGCCGTTGCACGCGGTTGTGATCGGTTTGTCGCGCGATTATTCCGTCTTGAGCGCGCAGCGCGCGGTCAACAGCACCTTTGCGATGGTAGAGCATACGATTGCGGTGGATGAAGAATCGGGTCGCTGGGGCACAACGGCAAGCGACGGACGCGCAGGCGGACCGAGTGCAGCTGTGGAAAAGCTCGCAGAATTGAAACCCGATCTGGTGGTGATGGTCGGCGGGATTGATGGCGGCGCACTCGCGCCGTTGCGCGAGATGGCAAACATTGTCGCGGCAGTGGGCGCGGCGATGGATGAAACCCAAAGACCTCTAGTTATTTTTGCAGGCAATCGCGAGGCGCGCGGCGATGTAGCGGAACGCATCGGCGGCTTGATGCAAGTGCGGATGGTGGAAAATGTTTTGCCCGTTCTCGACCAAATGAATCCAACGCCCTTGCAAAATGAAATCGAAGCGGTGTACCGTCAGCGTCAAATGGAAAACATTCCGGGCTTTGAAAAACTCGCGGCGTGGACAGACAAAGGGATCATGACGAGCGCGGATGCGTACACGCGCGTCGCAGAGTACCTCGCGCGCAAATATCAACTGCGTGTCCTCGCGCTCGATCTGGGCGCGGCGGCGACGACTTTGATTCGCTCCGACGGCGCGACGATCAAACGCGCGATTTTGGAAGAGATCAGCATTGGGTATGGGTTGGAAACGTTGTTGGATCGGGTGGGACTGGAAAAAATTGTGCGTTGGCTGCCCACATCCTTTGATGCGGCGGAGGCGCACGCGCAATTATTAAATCAAGCGATTCATCCGACGACGACGCCGACGCGGTGGCAAGACTTGACCGCCTTGAATGCGGCGGGGCGCGAAATTTTGACGCACAGCGCGCAGGTGTGGAAGGATGAAGCGAATCTCACTCTCGCGGACAGTGATTTGATTGTCTTGAGCGGCGCGCCGCTGGCGCGCGGGAGCAAACCCACCGCGTTGTTGTTGATGCTGCTTGACGCGATAGACGCGCAAGGAATTTTTTCTGTGGCGGCGGACAACGGCGGATTGATGGCGGCAATGGGCGCGGTGGCGGCGGTGAATCCCGAAGCGGCGGCGCAAGCATTGGAAAATGATTGTCTCGTCACGTGGGGCACAGTGTTCGTTCCCGATGTTTCCGCGCGTACCGGCGAAGGGCTGGCGTTAACTGTGCGCGTCGAGCCCGCGCGCGGGGGACAACTGGAAGCGGATGTGAAAATGGGTTCGCTTGAATTGATTCCATTGGGCGAAGGTGAAAAAGCAAATGTGGAACTGCGCGCGGAGCGGGGTGTGACCTTTGGCGATGCCATCAAAGGCAATGTGTTCAAACGCGAAGTGCAAGGCGGCACGGTGGGTTTGATGATTGATGCGCGCGGGCGTCCGCTGCCCGTTTTGGAAAATATGGAACGCCAACGCGAAAAAATGCAGCAGTGGATGTGGGAGGCGGGCGCGTGATTGAATTTATCCCCCAACTTCCAGAGACGCGCATTGCGAATTTTGTGCGGATTCGACGCGAGCGTAAATTGCCGATCCCCGGCGAAGTGTCGGCGGCGGTAGGGCTGCGGATTGGCGCGCAAGATGTTTTTGCGCGCGCGTATCCGCCCAAGCAGCGGCGCGCGTTGTCTTTGACACGCGTCATCGGTGTGCGCGAAGCGGATGTGCCAAAACGGTTGTTGAAACAAGTGGGCGATCCGGTGGAGGCGCGCGAAATTATCATTGCCAAGCCGATCAGTCTGGGTACGGCGCGGCTCGTTTATAAAGCGCCGGAAGCAGGGCAAATTGCAGCGATTCAGGGCAGTTGGATGATTCTCGATGTGTATGGTCCGCCATTCGACGTGCCCGCATTGTATCGCGGCACGATCTCAAGTGTGACGCCGCGCGAGGGGGGGGTGATTGAAGCGCAAGGCGCGTTGGTACAAGGCGCATGGGGATCGGGGCAAGAAGCCGTAGGTGTGATAAAATGGTTTGGCAAATCGCCCGACGCGATTTTGGACGCGGAGGTTTTGGAAGCGGACACGCGCGGCAGTATTTTGATTGCAGGCGGGGGCGTGACGCGCGCCGCTTTGGAACGCGCGCACGAGTTGCGCGCGGCAGGGATCGTCGTCGGATCGCTCGCGGGGGAATTGCACACGCGCGCGATGGAGCTCGCCGTGCCGGTAATTGTGACGGAAGGATTTGGCACGAAACCGATGTCCGCGCCGGTGTTTGAACTGTTGAACGTGTTGAATGGGCAAGAGGCGGGGATTAATGCGCGTTATCGTCCGCGCGGGCGCAATGCGACGCGCCCGGAATTATTTGTGCCGCTGGTCGTGAGTCGGATGCAGCAATCGGATCAAACAGCTGAAGCGAAACGTCCCGAAGTCGCGCCCAACGCGCGTGTGCGCGGCATTTGCGAACCGCAGCTCGGACGGATTGGAACATTGCCGAATGAATTTGTGTTGCGCTGGCTGCCCACGGAAGCGGGAACGCAATTGCCCGGTGTGGCTGTAGAATGGAGCGACGCGCCGGGCGAGCACGAAACGGTGCCGTGGACGAATTTGGAATTGATAGGATAGAAAACCTAAAGAGTAAAAAGTAAAAAGTAAAGACTCGAGTCACTTGTTACTCGTTACTCTTTACTCTTTATACGATGGAGGATACATGGCAGAAGTTGCACCCTCTGCAGGTGGTGGTGGCGGCAATCGAAACTTTTTGCTGATCATCGGCGGGCTCGCAGCATTGCTCGTGATTGGGCTGATCGTGTTTGGCACCGTGTTGCTGTTTCAGAATTTTTTTGGCGGTCAACAAGTGGCTGCCGTTGCAACAGCAACTCCCACGCGTATCGTCATTCCCAACACGCCAACGCGCACTGCGCTGCCTTCGCCCACCCTCGTGGTGGTCGCGCAAAACACGGTGGAAGCGGTGACGGAAACAGCGACGCTGGTGGTTGAAAGCGCGACGCCGATCCCGATCACGGCGACGCCCATTCTGATTACAGCAACGCCGGATGGGAGTACGGGGACAACCGACAAGGGCGGACAATTGCCCGATTCAGGGGCAGGCGAAGATCTGCTGCTGCTCTTTGGCGGCGGTATCTTGCTCTTGGGCTTGATCGTCATTGTGCGCCGCATGCGCGCCGCGTAACGCAGAGAAAATTTACTTTTCTGTAAATAAACCTTTGTCAAGGATTTGACAAGGGCTAGTGCAACACGCCTTCAGAACATTCAACTACGCGAAATAAAAATCCAACGGAGCTTTTTCCGTTGGATTTTTTGTTTTTACGCGGGTGAAAATTCGTGGGGCGCGCGCGGGAGGATGAAGATGCCACGCACTTATAGTGCCGCGCCAAAATAAAATGTTTCGGTCAGAGGATCAATCGCAAAACGCAAGCGTTCGAGACAACCATACAAACCCAGGATGCTACGGTGCGTCCCCGCAAATAGAGTCGCTCTGTGGGCGCGCCATGTTTTGGATCAAGCCCAAGTTGTTTGCCTAGCTCTGGCGTACAAACAAAAAAGACTCCGCCCGTGTCCACGATGGCAAGAGTTTTGACCTCCCCGATAAATACGCGCAGGATGATCCGTTTGTACGCCTCTTTACTTGTGGCAGGGCGAAATTGATAAGGCATCGCGCCTTTAGTAAAGGACGTGCCATTCGAAAAAAAGAGAGGCATCAGAATATCTTGGTGTAAAGGATATCTCGGTTTTTGCCCAACGCATCAATGAGCTCTTGCAACGTATCGGTTGCGCCCAATAGTTCCCCATTCCGCAGCGCAATCCATTTGCCGCGATAGCGGTCACCATTTTGCTTGATCCAATTTTTGTCTTGCGCGATGGTCGTGTCGGGCGCATATTCTGTCCGGATCACGCGCGGCGGCGCAAGCACGAGCGCATAGCGCGCCAACTGCGCGTCTTGCGGAAACTTGGACGCGCCCTCGGCCGACACGGCACGCGCGCGCAAGTACGCGCCTTCCGCCAATGCTTTTTTGACCGCGCGCACATACGCTTTCGCGCTCAACGGTTGCGCGCCGTTGCTCCGTTTGGGCACGCGTGGTTTGGTTTGGCGACGCGGCTTGAGCGTGCGTATCCGTTTGGTTGGGGAAATGGTTTTGACTGGCATATCAAGATTGTAACCCTGATTGCGCGGGTAATCAAATGCGTTTCCGCGATCCGCGCGGATGGGGCGACCACAAGGGTACACCCCAACAAATTGTATCGCATGGCAGCGCCGCAGACCCGTTGACTGTGCGCCAGATGACAATATAATGACAACGACTTTTTTCTTTTAATTCCACATGCCCTCTCCCACCACCTACCTCGATTTTGATCTCGCCCTCCAAAAAGGGGAGGGGAAATATCGCGCGCGTGTGATCCGTTCGCCCGGTGGGGAGGCGAGCGCGGAATTTGTTTTGCCGTTCAACGATCTGGAGATTGAAAATCTTTTGTTGAAAATGGGACATGCGCGTCGTCCGGTGCGCGGAAGGGACAAGTCGAAAATCACGGCGGCAAGAAATTTTGGCGGGGGTTTATTCAAATCGCACTGCAAGGCGTGATCAATACGTTTCAACCGTTCATCATGGCGCTCACGCTGGGCAGCGCGTTGCCAAATGGATTCAGCGCGACGGGGAATAATGGCATCGGGTATGTGTTGACGCGTTCAAATTGAATTGTATCGCTGCGATGGCAGACAAGCGCTCTACTTTGCGGTAGAATTGGTAGGAAAGCGCAAGGGGTGATTTGAGGTGAAGCGCCGAGGAATAGTCATTTGGAGGCAACATGGCACAACTGGATTATCTTGATTTCGATCTACAGATCGAACGCGTAGGCGATGGATACCGCGCGCGCGTCCTCAAGTCGCCGGTGGGCGAGAGCGCAGAAGCGCTCTTTGAGTACCCTCTGAGCCCAACCGACCTCAAAGTGCTTCGGCTGACTCTGCGCGGCACCGCCCCAAGTCGCAGCGCGCTCAAAGCTGAATCGGAGGAACTCAAGGAGCTGCGCGAGGTAGGCACGCGCTTGTTCAATGCCGTGTTTTCGGGGGAAGTGGGCAATCTGCTTTTTAGCAGTCTTGAGAATGTAGAACGCTCCGAGAATCAAGGGTTGCGGATTCGTCTCGTCCTCCGCGACACGGCGCTGATGGGCTTGCCGTGGGAATATCTTTATTCCCCACTCAAAAAGCGATTTATCGCGCGCTCCATCTTTTCGCCCGTCGTGCGTTACATGCAAATGCCCAGCACCGCGCGCCCGCTCGCAGTCACGCCCCCTGTGCGCGTACTGGCAATGATTTCCAAGCCGATTGATTTTGAAGAATTGGATGTAGCCAAAGAGTTGGAAAATCTCAACCGCGCGTTGGGCGATGTGATTGGGCGGCGATTGGTTGAACTCCACACCGTCACACCGCCGACATTGGACGCGCTGCGGCGGCAGTTGCGCCTCAATCAATATCATATTTTTCATTTCGTCGGTCATGGCGATTTTGATGCGCGCGCAAGTATGGGTGGGTTGGTTTTGGAGAATGAACTGGGGCGCGGCGTTCTCGAAAGCGCGCAAGAGATTGGCGAAGTGCTGCACGATCATCGCAGCTTGCGCTTGGCGATTTTGAACGCGTGCAAAGGCGCGAGCGCGCTGGGGGAGGATCCTTTTGCGGGTGTGGCACAGAATCTCTTGCTGCAAGGGATTCCCGCCGTCATTGCGATGCAATTCGCGATCACCGATGATGCCGCCATCACGTTCTCCAAAGAATTTTACACTGCCCTCACCGACGGGTTCCCGGTGGATGCCGCGCTCGCGGAAGCGCGTAAAGCGATTTATACGCGCAACAATGAATTGGAATGGGGCACGCCGGTGCTGTACATGCGCTCGCCCGACGGGAAAATTTTTGACCTTGTGCCGCAAACCGATGCGGACCGCTCACGCGCAGAATTGGCAGGGCTGCTACAACAAGCGCAAACTGCTGCCGCGCGCGAGGATTGGGCAACCGCGCTCGAACGCGTGCGCGCGGTCTTGGCGCGCGATGTGAATCATACTGAAGCGATTGTCCTCGAACACAATCTCATCAAGCAGCAGCAGTGGGCGCAGCTGTACGCGGATGGGATTGCCCATTTTCAAGCCGGGCGTTGGCGCGTGGCGTATGAAACGTTCAAACGCTTGCGCGAGCTCAAGCCCGATTATAAAGATGTAGATGCGCGCCTTGCGAATGTGCAGCGCGAAATGGCGCGCAGTGAGGAACAGAATCAGAAACGCGCCGAGATTGACACGCTCCTTCGCAGCGCGAACGGCGCGCTGGAAAAACGCGATTGGATGGCGGCGCTCCAAATGGCGCAAGCTATTCTCGCGCTCGACGCGACCAATCGCGAAGCAGCCGCGCTCTCCAGTCGCGCGCAACAAGGTCAGCAGCTGGATGCGTTATACGCCACGGCACAGCAGCATTTTAACGGCAAACGCTGGACTGAAATCATCGAGTACAATCAGCGCATCAGGACAATGGGCGGCAAATATCCAGAGCTGGACAAATGGCTTACCACCGCGCAGCGCGAACTCGCGCGTCAAGCCGCGTCGTCGCAAGCGTCCAATGCTCCACCGCGCGGACGCACTTTAGAGTCAACGTCAACTACCGAAACTATCGCGCCTGCTGTGCCGAAAAAAGGCAGCGGTTTTTTTGGCAGTGTTCGACTCCTTATCATAGGCGGAGTGCTTGGGATTGGACTATTATCTCTGTGTGTGTGCATTGCAATTCTGCAATCCTCGTCGAACAATCGCGCGCCAGTGGTTTTCCCGTCATCGAATCAACCGACAACATGTTACCTCAGCGCCTCGTATCAATGTCCTCTGTTGGTGCCGCTCCCAGCAGGGGCGCAATGTACCTGTTATGATCAATTTGGCACGCCATTATTCAATGGCAAGGCGCGATAGAATCGAGACTGCGCCTTTTCCAAACCACACGAATGCCTATAAAAAGGATGGTGAATCAAGTGGCTATACCCAATGATCAAATCAATCGTGACTGGATCGTTCTTCAAAAAACCGCAACGGTGCGCGAAATTAAACAGCGCGTGCCGCGCGACCAGCGGCGGATTCAATGGATCGTCACGCCCATTGACGCGCAAGAATACGCGGTGTACCGCGTATCGGACCTCATTCAATTTCTCACCGAAGCGCTGCATGTGGATGCGGTGACGGAAAGGTTATTGAACGCGCAATTGGAAAATCTGAATGATTTTTTGAAAACGTACACGCGCACCGCCGTGGAGCGTAACGCGAATTGGGATGACGTGCGCGACGGTTGGAGCCCCAACGCAGACCCGCCGCTCGTCGTTTTGGAAAACGGCAGACCGATTGGGATTCTCAAAAGTTCGGTGCGCGGCGGCGCGAGTGATGTAGATTTTCTCGATCAAGCGCCGGTGAGTGAACCAAAAAGCGCGAATGGCGGCGGACATCCGAAAAATGGCGGTGAAAAATCGCCGCCAACGCCCGGTACGCTTGGCGGAACAGAACCCAGTTCCGTTGCTACGCCGCCCGCGCGCAAAATCAATGTGAGCTTTGAGCCGCCGGAACAAAAAGACAAGCCGCTGCAAGTAGGCGAAACGTATACGCTTGCATTCAGCGTCGAGATGGAACAACTCGCCCACGCCATCGCCGCCGCCGAATTTGACCAAGCGCGCTTTTTCCCGCCCAATGTGGACGAGGTGGATGTTTTTGTGCAACTCCTCAGCGACGATTTTCGGGTTCTCACCAAACCCCAAAATTTAATCGTCCCGCGTGAAGGCAAGTCGCTCAACCGCGCGCGTTTTGACATTATTCCCAAACACAACGGCGAAAGCGAACTCACCGCCGTCTTTTCCAAAGATGGCAATGCCGTGCAAGCGATCACGTTGAAATTGAACGTTGGCGTCGCGGGACAAGCCGCCATCGTCAAGAGCGAAACGCTGGGGCGTCCTGTTGATGCCGCAGGCGCAGTCCAACCGCGCGGCTTGTCGTTGTGGATTGATTACAAAGGCGAGGGTTTTCAGGTCAGCGTGCTTGATCCCGAAGGCACGACATCCTTCGTCATCCCACTGCAATTGCACGAACTCGAACTCGCCATTTCCGAAGCGCGCGCTGTTCTCGAAACCATTGTCAATTTCCCGACCAAGAACAATTCGATCTATCAAGCGGGCATTGATATTCCCGCCGCGACAAATAAAAAGACTCTGCCAATGCTTGCGGAAGCGGGCTATTTGCTCTTTCAAGCAATTTTTCTCAAGCCCGGCATCAATGCCACCGGCAAAGCGTTCGCCAAACGTTTGCGCGAATTGGTGAAACAAGAAACGCTCAACATTCAAATCGTCTCCAAAGAGATGCTGCTCCCATGGGGCATGTTGTATCTCGCCGATCGTTTCAATCCGAACGACATTCAGCCCGAACTTTTTCTTGGATTGAAGCACATCATCGAACATACGCCGATGCAAGCCGACATGAATTTTCCAACGACGATCACGAGCCAGCCGCAGCTCACCGTCAGTTTGAATCTGAACAAAGATATTGACAAGCGAATGAATTTTCCATTGATCGGGAATCAAGAAAAGTATTGGAAGGGGCGCGCGGACAAGGGCAAGGTGAAGGTGATTACGCGCAAGGACGGCAACAAATTACTTGACGCGCTGGCGGACGAAACGACGCCCGATCAAATTGTGTACTTTTATTGTCATGCCTTAACCAAAGGGCTCAATGAAGGCGGCGCGAAAGCGGCGATGTTACAATTCGGCGAAGCCGCAGATGAAACGTTTACGCTGCGCGATTTTTTGCTGCGCGCGCCGAACGATATTCGCCTCAACGCCGCGCCTTTAGTATTTCTCAACGCGTGCGAATCGGCGGAATTGTCGCCGCTGTTTTACAATGGGTTCATGCCGTACTTTGTGGACAAGGGCGCGCGCGGCATGATCGGCACCGAATGTTCCGTCCCCGCGTTGTTTGCGATGGATTGGGCGGAAAAATTTTTCGATCAATTCCTCGCGGGCAAGACCATCGGTCAAATCTTTTTGGATTTGCGCCGCGACTATTTTTTCAATCACAACAACATTCTCGGCTTGCTGTACGCGGTGTATTGTGACGCGGATACGCAGGTGACGCCAGCTTTGCAGTAATCAGTAACCAGTCAACAGTCAACAGTCAGCAATGGCTACTGACGACTGTTGACTGTTGACTGCCTACTCTCCCCCAACATGTCCTCCAACAACAACCCCAACAACCTTTTCGTCCAAACCGAACTCTCGCTGCAAAAATTGCGCGAGTATATTGCGGGCGCGATTGCGCTCATCATCGTTCTCGGCGCGGGCGTTTTGCTTTTTGTCGCGCTGCAAGGGATCGGCAACGTGGATCAATTTCAACGCGCCAAAGATTTGCTGCTCATCGTCAGCCCCTTTGTCGGCGTCGTCATTGGCTATTATTTTAACAAGGTGAGCGCGGATGCGCGCGCGAGCGCATTGGAGCGCGCGGTAACGAACGCGAATGAAGCCGCCGCCGTTGCCACCGCCGATAGTCAGCGCGCCGACATGCAGGCGCAAACCGCGCAAACACAAGCGGACAAAGCGCGCGGCGCGTTGAGCGAAATGGTGAGCGCGGCAGAAAACGCGGGCGCTGGGCAACCGGGCAAACTGGGCTCGCTCGGCGGCGAGGAAAGCGGCGCAATGAATGTTGAATTTCTGGTCGCGTTGGAGCGCGCGAAACGGGCGTTGAATAATTAGTTCCACTATCGCGCGCCGCTGGGCAGCAGCATTGAAAAGCGATGGATAAACCTTCTTCTCCTCCCGAAAAACCATCTCCCTCGAAAAAATCGAGTGGTGGTATCAAGATGGATGAGAGTGATGTGCGCGCGGGAGGCGATATTGTTGGAGGCGATGAAAATGTCGGGGGCGATAAGGTTTCAGGAGGGACAGTTCATGTTCAACGGGGTTTGAGTGGTATCGAAGTTCTGGGATTGATTTTGATCTTTGGTTTAATTGTCATCATCCTTGTGGCAATTTTCATGTTCGGAAATTCTGCGCGCACACCAAATTCCGGACAATTACCCACCGATATCAAGATTGGAAGCGGGACAGTGATTCCTCCAACTGTCTCGGACACAGGCAGCACGCCAAAAGGAACACTCTCGACATGCGTTCCCGCGATGCAATTTGGCGCGGATGTGACATTGGCAGGTGAGAATCCGGTGAATCCCGATGCGCTTGTGGACAAAGTGTGGGGCGTCGAAAACAAAGGTAACTGCGCGTGGGGCGGTGAAGGGTACGAGTTGGTGCAAACGAATGGGGAAACGCTCGAGCTCGTGGACTATGAAATTCCGCGCACGGAAGGGGCAAAGGGACAACGCTTCTCTTGCGTGTTCGCACACCCAAGCAAGGGGGCGCGTATTGGAGCGAGTGGCGATTGCGAACGCCAGAAGGAATTTTATTTGGCGATACGTTGTACATGAATTTGCGCGTGCGCGCACCCGAAGCGCCAAATGTTTCTCCAACCGCGACGCCACTGCCCTCAACTCGTACCACGATCCAAACATTGCCATCAACGAGTCTATTGCAAGCCGGCACGATCCAGCGTCGCGGCAACGACAATGCCGAGATGGTGTTTGTGCCTAAAGGGGAGTTCACAATGGGGAGTAATCAATATGATGATGAAAAACCGATTCACCAGGTTTATCTCGACGCGTTCTGGATAGATAAGCACGAAGTAACCAACTCGCAATACAAAGCAGTGTGTGGATGCGGATAAATGTAATGCGCCAAATCAGAGAAATTCGTCAACGCATGGCTTATACTATGGCAACTCTCAATTCGACAACTATCCCGTAATCTATGTTTCGTGGGATGACGCGGAGACATATTGCAAGTGGGCAGGCAAACGCTTACCGACAGAAGCGGAATGGGAAAAAGCCGCGCGAGGAACAGATGCGCGGACTTTTCCATGGGGCTATGATTGGGACGCGAGTCGGCTTAACTCGGGCGATGGTGCCAAAAAGGATACGACCGAAGTTGGTAGTTATCCGAACGGCGCGAGTCCCTACGGTTCACTGGACATGGCGGGGAATGTGTGGGAGTGGGTGGCAGACTGGTATGATGAGACTTATTATGCCAGTTCCCCAGCGCGCAATCCACCGGGAGCGTCTTCTGGTCGTTATCGCGTACTGCGTGGCGGATCGTGGTACGATGTCCAGAGCGGCCCTCGCGCGGCGTCCCGCGTTCCCTACGAACCCGGCAACAGAGCCAGTAACTTCGGTTTTCGTTGCACCCAGTAGCTTTCATCTGTTTATGAGTTTAGAAAAGACCTTCGAGGTTTTTGGGCGGCCGCGGGTCAATTCGTATCCGTCTCAAAACCTCGAAGGTCTTGCAACGACGCGAAATAAAAAAACGGAGCATCCTGCTCCGTTTTTTATTTCGCCTTTCCCGTCAAAAATAATCTGTTCCCATTCTCCGGTGGACGATCACTCCCTCCACCGCTTTGGGCAATGCCGGTGAACTGCACGCGCCCAAACAGCAAAGCGTTGATCCGTTCATTCAAATTCTGTGCGAGGAACGTCACCGGCACATAACCGAAACTACTGCCTTCAGGCGAAGGAATTAATTTGAGCCACGCGCCTTTGAGTTGAAAGGGTATCGCCCCCGTCGTGACTTCCAACTGCGCGATAAATGGCAAGCCGCCAAAATTATCCGCGTTGCCGCTGAGGGCAATTTGTCCCGGATCATCCAACAAGCGCGCTTTGCCTTCGCTCACTCCAATCGCGGGACCCAACACGAAGCGAAAATAGGAACTCAACTCATCTTCGCTAAAGTTGACGCGAAACTCTTGTCCTGGGGAAAGGGAATTTAACGCGTCAATTTTCTGCTGCATACGAACCGCCGCGTCTTCGGAAGATTCGACAGGACGATTGAGCGCGCCGACGAGCGTTGCCGCCGCCACCGCGCCGACAACAAAAAAGCACGCCGCTGTGACAAACACCAATCCGCCGACGATCAAGATCAAACGCTGTACTTCGTTGGCGCTGAAACCGCGTTGGACGGAAACGGTTTGTCCGGAAATCGAATCGCCCGCCACATTCACATCGCCCGCGACAACATCGCGTCCCGCGCGCACGTCGCCGCCGTGAATGTCAATGCCGCCGCCCGGAGTTTCAGGAGACGCGGATGGTTTTTCGGGAAGGGGAGTGGGTTCGTCCATCGTGCTGCGATTATATTGTGCTTTGCCACGCGGGGCAAGGGGGATCGAACGCAAAATGATTGGTTCTATCAAATCGTTGATACCCCATTGACCGAAAGAAAAGCGGCGATATAATTCAAAAGATTGACAAGAGCTTGAGCGCGGCAATTCGCAAACTTGCGGATATGCACAAATGAGGCGCAGAGTTTTTGCCGTAAGTGAAAGTGTGAAACGTGAGTCTCTACACCAAATTCATAAATTTGATGTACTTCCAGTGAGGTTCTATGTCGAACTTGATGAATCCAATGGTGCGCCGCGTCATTGAAGCCGCGCACACTGATCCAGATAAATTTTGGGACGAAGCGGCGCGCCAAGTACATTGGTTTCGCCCGTGGGATAAAGTGTTTGAATGGAATCCGCCCACGTTCAAATGGTTCGTGGGCGGACAAACGAATATCGCATACAACGCACTTGACCTGCATGTGAAAAATGGGCGCGGCGGACGCACGGCATTGATTTATGTGAACGAACGCGGCGAACGACGCGTGTTCACCTACGCGCAAATGTTGTACAACGTCGAACGCATCGCGGCGGCGTTGCGCGGCATGGGCATTGTCAAAGGGGATCGCATCACGCTCTACATGCCGACGATGCCCGAAGCGATTATGCTGATGCTGGCGTGCGCGCGCATTGGCGCGATTCATTTGTGCGTGTTCGCGGGATTTGGCAGCGGCGCGTTGGCGGATCGGATGCGCGCGAGTGAATCGAAATTGGTTTTTACGAGCGATGTGACGTATCGCAAAGGCAAAGATGTGGCGTTGAAAGGTTTGCTCGACGCGGCGTTGGAAATGGATGTGCCGAGCATCGAACATGCAATCGTGTTAAAGCGCCTCACCCCCGGCCCCTCTCCTGAAAACGAAAAAGATGTTTTCAGGAGAGGGGAGAGTACGTTGCCGATGAAAGACGGGCGCGATTTGTGGTGGGATGAATTTATCAAACGTGGGGAAGGACAGAGCCGCGCGCATGAGGTGATGGAATCGAATGAGCCGCTGTACATCATGGCGACGAGTGGCACGACGGCGCGTCCGAAATTGCCAACGCATACGCACGGCGGTTATCAAGTTCACATTGCGAGTATGGGCAAGTGGCTGATGGGGTTGCACGCGGACGATGTGTTTTGGACGACTTCGGATATTGGCTGGATTGTGGGACACAGCTATATCGTGTATGCGCCGTTGATGGCGGGCTGTGCGGCGATTGCGTTCGAGGGCGCGATTGACTATCCGACGCCCGAATTGTTGTGGCAGATTGTGGAAGAATTTCGCGTGACGGGAATTTTTACCTCGCCCACCGCCGCCCGTTTGTTGATGCGATACGGCGAGGACATTACAAAAAAATATGACAAGTCGTCTATCCAAAAAGTTTTTTGCGCGGGCGAAGTTCTCAACGCGCCCGCGTGGGAATGGTTACAGAAAAAAGTTTTCAATGATCAAATTCCCGTGATCGATCACATGTGGCAAACGGAAACGGGCGGACCTGTATTTGGCAATCCGTATGGCATCGGCTTGATGCCGATTAAACCGGGTTCCGCGACGATTCCATTACCGGGCATTGAAGCCAAAGTGGTGACGCCCGAAGGCAATGATCTGCCGCCGAATGAAAAAGGGATCATGGTGATCACGCGCCCGTTCCCCGGCTTGACGCCAATGTTGTGGGGTGAAACGGAACGCTACAACACCGATTACTGGGGCCGTATTCCCGGCAAGCTGCTGTATTGGAGCGGCGACAGCGCGCAGATGGACGAGGATGGTTATGTGTGGTTCGCGGGGCGCGCGGATGAGATCATCAAAATCGCCGCGCATCGGCTTGGCACGATTGAAGTGGAGACCGCGTTCTTGAAACATCCCGCCGTCGCGGAAGCGGGCGTCACGGGGCGTCCCGATGATTTGCGCGGCGAAGTGATTGCCGCGTTCGTCGTCTTGAAAGCGGGACACACGGCTTCTGACGCACTGCGTCATGAATTACTGGAAACGGTGCGCGGGGAATTTGGACCGATTGCGGTGATCGGCGAATTGCGTTTCGTGCCGATGTTACCGAAAACGCGCAGTGGAAAAATTATGCGCCGCGTGCTGAAAGCGGTGGTGCTGGAGCGCGACCCGGGCGACATTACGACGATTGAGGATGAGGCGAGCGTGGAAGAGGCGCGGAAGGCGGCGGTGGAGTTGAAGGGGGAGGGTGTGTAGGGAACGCTCGCCGCAGCGTTCCGTGAAACGCAAGATTGACGCGCGCGGCATCCAAAATTAGAATGGTTGACAAGTGAGGTTAAGCACAGGAGGAAATATATGTCAGCCAAAGAGATGCTTTATGAAAGAATTAGGGACTTGACGGAGGAAGAAGCACAGCAAGTTTTGGACGAGTCTTTTTCCGTCAAGAAACTTGATCCAAAACAGGCACTGTGGGAACGGCTCTCTAAAATCTCAGGAATCAGAGTTCCTAAAGGGGGATTCAAGCCGTTTCGGCATGTTGAGCCGCTTGAAGGTGAAGGAATCCCCGCCTCGCAAATGCTTTTGGAGGATCGGCGTTGATTCTTTATTACTTGGACGCGAGCGCGTGGGTCAAACGTCACTATAAAGAAACGGGAACAAAAACAATTCAAACCCTTTTTGAAAGTGGCGTTGCGTTAGGTTCTGCCTCGTTGGGCTTAATCGAAGTGATTGCTACGCTCACGCGCAAACACAAAGCAGGACAATTTACGCCCGAAGGATTTCGTCGAGCCATTGAGGACGTAAAACAAGATTGGGTTGCGCTGACGCAAGTTGAATTAGACGATGAAGCGGTTGAGCGCGCGCAAACCACCGCACAATCCTTTGCTTTGCGTGGGGGAGACGCGATCCATCTTGCGTCCGCTCTGATTTTGCGTGAATTGCTTGCAGAAAAAGACGAGATCGTTTTTGTAACGTCTGACAAAGAATTGAAAGCTGCTGCCATTGCATCGGGGCTAGCCGTTTTGGATCCCTCACAAGAACGCGCTTGAAAAATATTACAATCTCCCAAGGAGCCAACCAATGAGCGCCGAACTACACGGCGAAGTGTATTATCCCTCGCAGCAAGTTATCGAAAACGCGAACGTCCAAGACGTTGACGCGTTGTACAAATGGGCGTTCGAGCATCCGCAAGAATTTTGGGAACAGCGGGCGAACGAATACGAATGGTATTCCAAATGGGACAAGGTGTTGGATGATTCCAACAAACCTTTTTTCAAATGGTTCACGAACGCGCAAGTGAACATTGTGCATAACGCGTTGGATCGGCATCAGAACACGGAACGCAAAAATAAAATCGCGTATTACTGGGAAGGCGAAGCGGGCGACGCGCGCGAAATTACGTTTGGCGATTTGTATATGGAGGTCAACAAATTTGCGAATGTGTTGAAAGCGCTCGGCGTGGTGAAAGGGGATCGCGTCACGATTTACATGGGACGCATTCCCGAAATCGTCGTCGCGATGTTGGCGTGCGCGAAATTGGGCGCGATTCATTCCGTCGTGTTTGGCGGCTTCAGCGTGCCTGCGTTGGCGGGACGCATTGATGATTCGCAAAGTAATCTTGTCATTACGCAAGATGGCAATTGGTTGAACGGCAAAGTGATCGAATTGAAAAAAATTGCCGATGATGCCGCCGCGCAATCGCCGAGCGTGAAACATATCGTCGTGGTGAAACGCGTTGGCAACGCGGTGCAGATGCAAGATGGGCGCGATGTGTGGTATCACGAAGCGATGGCGCACGCGAGCGCGGAATGTGAAACGGAAAAATTGGATGCGGAAACGCCGCTGTATATTTTGTACACGAGCGGCTCGACGGGCAAACCAAAAGCGATTTTGCACACGCACGGCGGCTACATGGTCGGCACAGCGACGACGTTGAAATATGTTTTTGATCTTCAAGAAAATGATCGCTGGTGGTGCGCGGCGGATCCAGGGTGGGTCACAGGTCATTCATACATTGTGTACGCGCCGCTGCTTTTGGGCGCGACGAGTTTCATGTACGAAGGCGCGCCGATGTTTCCCGCGCCCGATCGCTGGTGGAGTTTGATTGACAAGTACAAACTCACCGTCTTGTATACCGCGCCCACCGCGATTCGCGCGTTCATGCGGCAAGGCGAAGCGCATCCCGCGAAACATGATCTATCATCCTTGCGCTTGCTCGGTTCCGTCGGCGAGCCGATCAATCCCGAAGCGTGGCGTTGGTATTTCAAATATATCGGTCACGAAAAATGTCCGATCATGGATACGTGGTGGCAAACGGAAACGGGCGCGTTTATGATTACGCCTGTGCCTGCGCTGCCACTCAAACCGGGTTCGGGGACGAAACCATTTTTTACGTATGAAGCGGATGTGTTGAATGAAGCGGGCGAATCGGTGGCGGCGAACGAAGAAGGATATTTGGTCTTGAAACGTCCGTGGCCTTCGATGCTGCGAACGTTGTACGGCGACGACGAACGCTATGTGCGGCTGTACTGGGGCAAATATCCGGGCATCTATCTCGCGGGCGATAGCGCGCGGCGCGATGAGGATGGTTATTTTTGGATTATTGGACGCGTGGACGATGTGTTGAATGTTTCCGGGCATCGGCTCGGTACAGCGGAAGTGGAAAGCGCGCTCGTCTCGAACGCCGCCGTCGCGGAAGCGGCGGTCATCGGTTTGCCGCACGACATCAAGGGGCAAGGGATTCACGGATTCGTATTATTGCGCGCGGGTTTTGAAGAATCGGAACAGTTGGAAAAAGATTTGATACAGCACGTCGCCAATGTGTTGTCACCAATCGCGAAACCCGAAAAAATTTATTTCATGGCGAAATTGCCCAAAACGCGTTCGGGCAAAATTATGCGGCGGGTGTTAAAGGCGCGCGCGCAAGGACTGCCAGAGGGAGATACGAGTACGTTGGAGGAGTAAAAGTCAGTCGTCAGTAATCAGTTGTCAGTAATCAGTGTGCAGTAGTCAGTTGCTTTGCGCGCGGAATATTCAAGCGAGCTGAATTTGTCACATGTTCCAAATCATCATTTGACAACCGCGCTGAACTTTGCAATAATATACGCAGATCCCCCCAAGTAGTGTACATTCGTAATCGAATGCCGCGAAAGGGTACGAAGCCGCCCGCGCAAGCGTGGCGGCTTCCGTGTTTTTGGCAATGAAAGCAAATATCTACATAGATGGCTTTAACTTGCACTATGGCGCAATTAGAGGCACGCCCTACCGTTGGCTAAACGTTGCCGCCATGTGCCGCTTGCTCTGCCTCACGACAACATTAACCGCATAAAATATTTCACCGCGCTCGTGGTTCCGCGCCCAAATGATCCTGATCAGCCCGTGCGCCAACAAGCTTTCTTGCGCGCGCTCCGCACAATTCCAAATTTGTCCATCACATTGGGAACATTTCTCACACATCCAGTAATGATGCCGCTCGCGCCTCCGCACACTGGATATGCGCGCGTGATCAAGACCGAAGAAAAAGGTTCCGACCGGTGTTTGAAAACGAATGGCGACGGTGATCAACGCTATGGTGAAACGCGAGTATAACAATTGACTCAAACCAAACTGCCGTTCTCATTTCTCCGAGAACGGCAGTTTGGTTTTTTTGGTGTTATAATTTTCGCAATATGCTGGCCTCAACGCTTGAATTTGATCGCGAACGGATTCGGGAATTTTGCGAACGAAATCACATTCGAAAATTTTCGATCTTTGGCTCTGCCTTGCGCGCGGATTTTTCGCCCGAAAGTGATTTGGATGTGCTTGTCGAATTTGAGCCACACCATACACCGGGTCTAAAATTTTTTGCGATGCAAGATGAATTGGCGCGCGTGTTGGGACGGCAAGTGGATTTGAATACGGAAGGATTTTTGAGCGCGTATTTTCGAGAGCGTGTGGTGGCGGAAGCACAGGTGGTTTATGAGCAAAAGTGATCCGCGTGTGCGTTATCAACACATGCTCGACAACGCGCCAAGTGCGTGAGCTATAGTTCTTCAGATTAGGTTTTGGACAAGTCGAGTCAAGACCTTCGAGGTTTTCGGGCAACCGCGTCGCGATTCGCAATCGCGTCAAAACCTCGAAGGTCTGGCAGTCCAGAACATTATCTGAACGTCTATAGCAGCCAATCTTCAAGAATCTGATCTTGATACAAATTGGATTCAAACCTATGCGCTTGTACGCGCGTTAGAAGTGATCGGCGAAGCGGCTGCCCACATTTCCCTTGACGAACAAAAACAACACCCCGACATTCCCTGGGCGCAAATTGTTGGTTTGCGAAATCGTTTGATTCATGGGTACGATTCGGTTGATTTGAGTATCCTGTGGCGTATTGTAAAGGATGATGTTCCGCCTCTCATCACGGCCTTGGAGAACATTCTTGGCAGATGATTGGAGCGGAAATGTTGTGATACTTTCGTAAGGATTACAACTTGGCGCGAGTGATGCTTGAGGATCACAAATTGCAAAAGCGGAGCTTGATGATTGCCGTTCTAATTCAGAACGGCAATTTGTTTTTGTTGGTGTTATAATCTCGACATTCACAAAAAAAGAGTGTGAGGAAATGGTATGGCGGTCAAAAACAAAACGCGTCAAACGTCTTTGGTGCATGAAGAAGCAGCAGTGTATCAAGTTGCGCCGCGCGCCAAGAATGGTCATCGCGCCAACGACCTCGATGGAAAAACGTGGACCAAATACTCGATTAGTATTTGGAGCGACATTCGCAAAACGCGCGAAGAACAAGAGCTCGGACATCCCGCGATGTTTCCTTTACAACTCGCGCAGCGGCTGATCGAATGTTTCACGACGGAACACGATTCACTCATTTTGGATCCGTTTGCAGGTGTCGGAACAACTGTGATTGCGGCGGATCGGTTGAACAAGACGGGAATTGGAATTGAACTCTCGCCCAAATTTGCAGAGATTGGTTTGCGTCGTTTGGGACAACGTGAATTGTTTGCAACGAAACCGCGCGTGAGCGAAATTTTCTGTGAGGATGCCAACAATCTTTTGAAATTTGTTGCGCCCGCGTCGGTGGACTTTTGCCTTACGTCGCCACCGTATTGGGATATTCTATTGCAGAAACGCTCCGCCGATTACAAAGCGATTCGACATTATGGCGACGCTGAAAGTGATTTGGGCAAAATTTCGGATTATGCGGAATTTCTCGACGCGCTGGCGAATGTGTTTCGCCAAGTTTACGCTGCGCTCAAGCCAGACCGGTACTGTGTCGTGGTGGTCATGGACATTCGCAAAAAAGACAAATTCTTTTCGTTTCATTCAGACCTTGCGCGCGTGTTGAGTGAACGTGTAGGATTTATTTTCGATGACTTGATCATTTGGGATCGGCGCGCGGAGTACAACAACATGCGTCCGCTCGGTTATCCATCGGTTTTTCGCATCAACAAAGCGCACGAGTATCTGGTCATTTTCAAAAAGGGGAAAGCATAGTGGCTTATAATCCCGATTACATTGACGGCGATGTTGCGTATTTGTTGGGGCTTGTGGTTGCGCGTGGGACTTTGCTTGAGACGCCGCAAGTACGCCAACTGACGATTGAATTTCCGTTTCGCAATCTCACAGCGGAAGGGATCAAATCTAAATTTGATCAAGAGACTGCGATCCGTTTGGGACTTGCAGACATTCGCGAGCGCCTGCTTGAATTGCTCGATACGGACATCACCATTGTTCGCAAAAGTGACAGTGTGGATTTTGTCATTCGCTTTTTGCGCCACAGCATGATTTGGCGCAATCTCAATCTTTTACTTGGCGGCAAAACCAGTTATCAATTTTTCCACATTCCCGAAATTTTCTTTGTGCCCGAATTGGAATTTGAAGTGAAACGCGAATTTGTGCGCGGCTTTGCCGATGTCGCGGGAAATATTCGTCACGCGAATCGGTACATTGATGGACGTCATCGCGTCCGTCTGGACATTCTCAATTTCAAATCGAATTGGGAACTCCCCGTAAAACTCTGTCTCTTGTTGCAAGAACAATTGAATGTGCCTGTGCAACTCATCACTTGGGGACACCCCAACTTGGGCAGAGATTTTCGAGAGCATCAATTGAACCTCTTTGCCGAACCCTTTGCAAAGATTGGTTTTTCACTTGAACACAAACAAAAGATTCTTGAAGAATTTATTTCCCATGATAAAAAATTGGAACGCCACGAATATCACGGTTGCCCGGGCATACGCCCACTACGCGATCCCAAACCCAAAGATCGTCAAGAAAAATCCGCGCGTCTCGATCCGCGCTTGCAAGGCAAACATTTCGACGCGTACTGGCAAATTTGCAAAGCGTTAGGTTGCCCGCGCGTTCCAGCCCAAGGATACCAACCAGAGCTCATCCTAGAAGCGCCAGATTCGACAGAAGAAACCGCGAGCGGAGAATTTGAAAATGTCGTACCAAAGCGAAAGCGAAATGTATCCCGCCGTCGTTGAATGGCTGAACAGATTTCTCGCACAAAAATTTCGCAATGCAAAAATTCTCGTTGCAGATACTTCGCGCGTCGCGCTCAACAATTTCATTGCGCGCCAAAATCTCCAATCTTTTTTTCCGCAGGAATGGGTCACGTATGATTTGCATGTAGATGTCACAGGCATCATCATTACCCATCAACGCGCCGAACTTGTTTTTGTCGAATGTAAATTGCCTGCGTTGACTCTTGCAAATGTTTCTCAACTGCTCGGTTACAGTCGCATCGCTCTGCCCCTCTTTTCATTTTTAATTTCACCTGTTGGGTACAATGATAGTGTTATTTCGCTGATCAAGACGTATGCGCGCAGCGACATCCTTGAGTATCATTGGGAAAAAGGAAAAACGGCGCGTAGTTTGATGCTCGCCACTTGGAATGAGCGCGCAAAACAGATCGAACCATCAACACTCCTACCCAATCATGCCATCTCTATATTTGGTTCAAAAATTTAACAAGTAGGACTTACGCACAGTTGTCATTTCGAGCCGCCCCCTCAATCCTTCGGGGCATGCTTTGCGAGAAATCTCGCGCTGGAAAACCGAGATTTCTCGTTACTCTCGAAATGACATGCGTAAGTCCTAACAAGAAATAAAATGCGAAAGAGAAATTTCTCTTCCGCACCCTTTTGAATTTCTTTCCTCTCAATCACCCACGCACTTACTCTCACTCCCCCCTCCCCTCCTCCAACCACCGCGCCGCCTCGGGCGTCAACACGCGCGCAACCGCGCTTTGATACAGCGCGAGTTCCTCGTCCGAAAGAATTTCCTTCCACCGTCCATTGATGCCTTTGAAAAAAAATGTTGCCGCGCCGCCCTTGAATGAATCTACCAAGCCCGCGTCCGTGCGTTCTGCTTCACTTCGCATTTCTGCCAGACTGACATTGCGCGCGATTTTTTCCACATCGTGATCCGAAACCGTCATGTCCAAAAAATTGGCGATGCGTTGAATCTCGCCCGTGAGATTCGCGAGCAGATCGCCGAAATGGACAAACAACAGATTGTCCAAATGGCGATACGCCCACCATGTCGCGGTGTGATGCAAATTGCCCCAATATGGATACCCTTCGCTCTCCCACGCAAACCAACCGCGCGTGATCCACGCGCGATAAAATTCGTGAATATCATCAGGACATTGCGGGAACGGTTCACCCACACGCCCCAGCACATCATTCAAACTCGCATACATCTCGGGTAAATAATTGGAATAATGGTTCCACAGCGACAGCGCCACATCGCGCGCATCGCGTCCGACGACAATATATTTCACTTGCGGAAAATATGGAATACCATCCAACGCCAAATGCGTTTTGATAAAGCGCCGATGCGTCTGACGTTCCAATTCCTCAATGACCTCATCGAGCGGGCGGCGGTTTCGTTCTAACCACGGCGACGCATCATCAATCAACGGCATCGTTTCCTGATTCAAAAAAATCAGGTGCCGTACAATCCCCTGCGTCCACGTTGTCCCCGACTTGTACGAAGTCGAAATGATTATATCTTCAGTACGCGGACGATAACGTTCCCAACGCGTGCTGTCAATATGATGATGTTGATAAATGTGTGTTAGTGTGGGTAACAATGTCGTCACTGAAATGCCTCCGCCGTTTTGGGATGGCGCGATTGTAACATGAGATTGAAACAATTGAATCGAATTTCGCTGGTGATTACCCACATCTCGCGTAGGGAGCGTTCTCTAACGCGACCGACTCGGCGTTAGAGAACGCCTTCTACGCGTTGTGGGTAATCACCAGAATTTCGCCCTTGCATTTCATTTCCCTTTTTGCTATCCTTGCGCCAATCCTTTAAAAGTCAAACGTAAAAAATCCCTCCAGAGGCAACTATGAAAATTATTACGCAACGGTTTGTTCTCGCAATCGTACTGATCGTATTGATGCTGTTTGCGCCGCGATCATTCGCGCACGCGCAAACCAAACCATTTGAAAAAATAAATCATGTCATTATTCTCTATCTCGAAAATCACACGACGGACAATTTATACAGCTTGATGCCCGGCGTAAATGGGATCAATTCGCCCGGCGGCGCGATCACGCAACTGGATCAAAACAATCAGCCATACCAAACCTTGCCGCCCGTCGTCGTCAGTTTTCGCTATGATGGTTTTGGCAAACCGATTGATACGCTGCCCGGTTTGCCCGACCCGCGCTTTCCCGACAAGCTTCCCAACAAACCATTTTTGATTGATGATGTTGTGCCGAACAATGTTTTGCTCGGCACACCGCTGCATCGTTTTTATCATCATCAATTGCAAATGAATTTGACCGCCCCCGCGCCGCCCAACGCGCCCTGCGCCAATGACCCGATCCCTTGCACCGGCGCGATGAATAAATTTGTCGCGTGGACGGATGTCGGAGCGCAAACGATGGGCTATTACGATACGACGAAATTGCCGCTGTATCCGTATGCGCGCGAGTACGCGTTCGCGGACAATTTTTTCACTGCTGCGTTCGGCGGCTCGTGGCTCAATCACATGTGGTTGGTATGCGCGTGCACGCCGCCATGGGCAAACGCGCCTGCCGAATTTATTGCCAAGCCGCAATTTGACGCGCAAGGGAATTTGATTGGTGTGACAACGGGCGAAGCGGGTTTGGTCACACCCGACGGGTACGCCGTCAATACCGGCGTAGATTCGTTTTATCCGCCCCATAGCAGCTTGCCCGACAATCAACGTTTGCCGCCGGTGGATTTGCCGACGATTGGGGATCGCTTGAGTGCAGCTGGCATTTCGTGGTACGAGTACATGGGCGGCTGGCAGGATTACATTGATGGGCGCGCCGAGAACCCTGTTCCGTTCATCGCGGAACCGCCGCTCTCTTCGCATGTTTATTTCAAACCGTATGGACCCAATATGCCCGGACGCGAACACTTGCGCGATTCGGATCAATTCGTGGCTGACCTCATCAATGGCGCCCTGCCCGCCGTATCCATTATCAAACCCGATCCCGCGTTTGACGAACATCCCGGCTATTCCATTGTCGAACAAGCCGAGCAGCACTCGGTGCTGTGGATTCAAGCGTTACAGTTGAGCAAGTATTGGAAAGACTCGGTCATCTTTATCACGTATGATGATTACGGCGGCTGGTACGATCATGTGCCACCGCCGAAAATTGATCGGTGGGGTCCGGGCGGACGCGTGCCGCTGCTCGTCATTTCCCCGTACGCGAAAAAAGGATTTGTGGATCATACGTTTTACGACACCACATCGCTCTTGAAATTCACCGAAACGCGTTGGAATCTCGCGCCACTTGCGACGCGCGATGCAGCGGCGAATGATTTAGCGAACGTGTTCGATTTTTCGCAAACGCCCACGACGCCCATCGCGCCTAATACGGCATTGGGGCAAGACAAACCCGCGCCAACGCCGCCCTCGAACGCGAACGAAAATATTTTTAACGGACGCAATCTATTGATTGGGGGCGTAGTGCTTGGCTTGCTCACACTGGGCGTGATCTGGTTCGCGCGTCGGCGCGCGAAATGATGGATTGTCAGCCATCGCCCGTCACCTTGTCATGGAGGTTCAAATGTCTACCCACCAAACCCGCGCGCTCGCGCTCGATCAACTTCCGAACGAAACGTGCCGCATTCTTCAACTCGATGGTCATACCGTCGCGCTGTTCAATCATCACGGCAAAATTTACGCGGTGGATAATCGCTGTCCGCACATGGGCTTTCCACTGGAACGCGGCAGTGTGCGCGATGGCATTCTCACATGTCATTGGCATCACGCGCGTTTCGATCTCGCGACGGGCGGCACGTTCGATCTTTTTGCGGATGATGTGCCAGCGTTCCCCGTCGAAATTCGCGACGACGCGATTTGGGTGAACCTGGAACCGCCGCGCGATCCGCGCGCGTATAATTTGCGCCGCTTGAACGATGGACTCAAACAAGAACTGCCGCTCGTCATTGCCAAGACAGTGATCGCGATGGAAACTTTGGAACCCGAGGACGGCAAAGGGTTAAAGCAAACGTTCGCGGCGGGTCTCGAATTTGGCGCGCGCTATCGCCGCAATGGGTGGGGGCAAGGGCTCACGATGTTGACCTGCTTCGTCAACATCCTGCCGCGCCTTGACTCTCCCGATCAACCGTACGGCATGTATCAAGGTCTCAGCGCGGTTGCGGCTGACACCTCTGGCATGCCGCCGCGTTTTCCCCTCGATCCCTTGCCGGGCGACGCGCCGCCTTTCGCCACACTCAAACGCTGGTTTCGCAATTTCGTCGAGGTGCGCGACGGCGAAGGCGCGGAACGCTGCATTGCTACGGCGGTACGCGGCGGCGCCAATGATCGGCAGTTGGCGGAAATGTTTTTCGCCGCTGTCACGGATCATCGCTACATTCAAATTGGGCACATCGCCGATTTTACAAACAAAGCGCTTGAAGCGCTCGATCGCGCGGGGTGGGACACGCCGCGCGCCGAACTCGTGTTGAGCAGTCTTGCAGAAGGATACGTCAACGCGACGCGCCAAGAAGAATCAAACGCCTGGCGCAATCCGATTGATTTGATCGAGATTTTGGAGCGCGCGTTTGCGGAATTGCCGAATGTGATCGAGAAACAAAAATCGAGAGACGTTACAGAACAACGCAGCGAGAAGCGAGAATCTTTAGTTCCAATTTTGTTGGGCGATGAGCCGCAACCGATCGCGGATACGTTACTTGACGCGCTGCGCGACGGCGCGACGGATGAGGAACTCGCGGGCATTGTCGCGTATGCCGCCGCATTACGCATCGCGCGCTTTCACACCTCGAACGAATTTGGCGATTGGGATACCGCGCTGCACACCTTTACGTTTGCGAACGCGATCCACCAAGCCATTCGTCGTGTTGTGACCGACGCCACATCATCCGTCACAATACGTGCGGAATTGTTGCGCGGCGTGTTTGACGCGGCAATGAGCATTTATCTGGATCGCTTTCTGAATATTCCCGCAGCGAAATTGCCCGAACTCGATGGCGCGAACACATCGCCCGACACACTGCTGGCGGAATTGCCCGCGTTGTTGGACCGCCAACAACGCGTGAACGATGCGGGCGCGTGCGTGGCGCATTATCTCGACGCGGGCGGCGACCTCGCGCGTTTGTACGCGCAGCTTGGAAAGTTGCTCTTGCGCGAAGACCGCAACTTTCATACGATTCAGATGATCGAAGCGGCGTTCCAACAAGCGCGCGCGCAGCAAGATCCATCCGCCGCGCGCAACATTCTCGTCGCCGCCGCGCGCTATCTCGCCGCGCACGCGCCGACGGTGCGCGCGCAAGGGCAAACCTACGGCATCGCGCATCGTCTACATCGCGGGGAAAAATTGTTTGAAGAGACATAGGCGCAAAAAAAGCTCATCCTAAAAGGATAGCCTTGATTTTTGCATGTCTTGATTTTTGTGTTACGGCAGTATCCCGCGCTCTTGAAACGCAGAGCGGACCGAGTTTGCCGTGCCATTGCCATAGATTTGCTGCGCCGCATTCACCGTGCTTTGCGCGAGAGCGGTCATTGTCGTTCCCGGGAAATCGAATTGCCCTTCGAGGATCACTGTATTCGCTTTGACGTGACCAATTTTGATTCGAATCGCCCACAATGCCTGCGACCAAATTTGTCCATCATGATGCACGCGCCCATTCAAATCTTCGGGATAATGCAAATTCGCATCAAGGCGGCGCAAGCAGTGCGGCGCGGTTGAAGTGTATGACACCGCGTCCCAATCCGCCACACACGCGGGATCAGCCGTCGGCGCAATCAGGTCTGTAATGTTCACCGCCCAATAATCGCCGAACCCTTCGCTAATCGCGCCTGCTTCGGCGGAGGCGAAACTAAAATTTTGCGAAAAGTGAATCGCATGTCCGTACTCGTGCAAAATCACTTCGGCATCTTCCGCATCATCCACCCCGCCTTTGCCGAGCCGGATTTCATCTTTCGTGTCAATGGCAAACGAATTGTCTTGACCGAATTGATTGATGCGTAACTTTTGCGGCTCTTTGTTCACCGCGCGCCGCGTCGAACCGAACCCGAGCGATTGAATATATTTCTGCGACTCGGTAATCCAGTAATAGCCCATCACTTGTTCAAAGCGATCGTCATTGCGTCCATAACTGAAAGTGTTATCAGGCGAATACGCGGGATTGCCCGTCTCGCTCACAATCGTCGCCCAATCGCCATGCAGATTGCCGCTGCCGTCCAGATTCGTCAACGTGACGGTGCGGTACGCGGACTGCAAAGCGGCATAGTCCGCATCTTTTTGATCGGTGAGCGTTTGATCTTGAAGCGAGGCAACGGGATTCGGAAAAAATACGCGCCCTTGACCCGTGCTTGTGCCGGGTCCTGGTTTGCCTGCCGTTGCGGCGGTAACGAGCAGCCCCAAAGCGATCAAAGCCCCTGCGCCCGCGCGCAGCATCGAACGTGTTTGCATTCAGACCTCCTACGCGAAGTTTGAAATTTCTGACGCGCAGTCTAAAGGTTCGTTACGAATTTGTCAATGATTGCGCCGTGTCGCGGCGCATGATAAAATCGTGAGCAGTCAAGGGGGCTTACGATGGATATTACGATCGGTCAAGAACAAATCATCGAGTTGGACTCGCCCTACTCACCCGAAAGTATTCGCGTGAAAGCATTGGCGAAACGCGTGGACGCCTTTGGGCAAGTTGCAAAATTCTTGCAGCGCCCCAAACCCGAAGAGATCGAAATCACCGAAACGCAAAAACGCTACGAACCGTTTTGGTACGGCTCCGCGCGCGCGTTTTACAAATACGATCGGCGGCATCGGTACGAAGTTCCTGTCGCGCCCGAAGTGCAAAAGGTGACGGTGTACGAAAAGGAACATCCTGTCGAAAAAGGGCGCGCATTTCAACTCGACGCGCTGGAACATTGCCAAGAGGAATTGACGCGCGAACTCATGGTCGAACCGCAGCATGGCAGCGAACGCGATTACAAAAAATATCTCGTGTTCAATCCCATCGAGCATGAATCGCTTCAAGAGTTGGAGGGTGAGAACACGATAGTCAACTTGCCCGAAGTTCGCAGCTCGTTTCTCGTCGGCAAGCTGACGCAAGCGTTGATGAAAACGATTCAGGCGGACAAAATTTACGAGCAGCGAATCGAAGTGGACAAAGTGATTTTGTATTTCCGTCCCGTGTACGCGTTTGAATTTTTTTGGAAAGCCAAAGACAAACGCCAAGTGATCGAGTTCGACGCGTTGACCGGCGAACTGCGCGCCGAAGCGGGGCAAATTCAAAAACAAATTACGAATGTTTTAGAGAACGATGATCTCTTTGACATCGGCTCGGATGTCGTCGGCACATTCGTCCCCGGCGCAAACATTGCGATCAAACTCGGACGCCTCGCCGCGCGCAAAGCGTTGAAATAATTTGCGGTGCGTAGGGAGCGCTCTCGCGCGCGGCGTGCCGTAAATTGCGAGACCCGTCAGCGTTAGAGAACGCCTCGCTACGCAGAGCTGTGATGTATTGGGACTGCAATTTGTAACGCAATGGATGTGAAAATTTCGCGGAGGATGAAATGGAGCGCGCTGATTAGCATTTTGCTCATCGGCGCGTTTTTGCGTTTCTATCAACTCGAATACAAAAGTTTGTGGGTGGACGAAATCATTCAAGTCACGCTCGCGCAGCAGGGCTTTTTTGAAACGCTTCAAGGGATGCGAACCCAAGTCGCCGCGCCGCCGCTCGATTACCTCATCACCTGGCTCATGCTGCAATTCGGGCGCAACGGCATCGTCACGAGCGAATTTGTGCTGCGTTTTCCCGCTGTAATGTGGGGCGTCCTGACCATCGCGTTCGGTTACGCGCTCGCACAACGCGCCACGCGCGCAACTCTCCCCGCGCTCATCACCGCGTACCTCATCGCGCTCGCGCCGCTGCTCGTGCGCTTTTCGCAAGAAGCGCGCTTTTATATGCTTTCGACAATGCTCATGCTCGCGCTCGTTTATTTTTTTGCGCGCGCGTGGGAAACACCGAACGCGAAAAATTGGACGTGGTTTGCTCTCACCTTGCTGCTCGCGTTTTTTACGCACTATTACGTCGCGTTTGTGATCGGCGCGCTGTTGATGTATGTCGCGGGTGTGGTGGTTACGAATTTATGGCGCGCGCGTTCCCGCCTTGTCATTGCGAGGAGCGCCCTCTGCGATGCGACAGAGTTCATCGCCGCAATCTCCAACGCGGCGGAATTGCGCGCGCGTGTGTTGGGGACAGGCAGCGCGTTGTTCTTACTTGCATTTCTCGCCGTCCCATGGCTGCTCTATGCGCGTCCCGCGCAAGCGCAAGCGCAAGTGTTTGCCATCTCCTCATTCGCGGAATTGATCGGTGAACCCGTGACGAGTGGACATGTGGGCGGTGCGTGGCATTTATTCGCCGTGCGCGTGTTGGGATTAATCATTTTACCTGTATTGGCAGTATTTGGTACGTTGAACGACGCGCGGAAAAATTTTTCATTGGGCACCTTGCTGGCGCTGATCGTTCTCGTCGGCGCGTGCGGTGTTGTGTTCCTCGATTGGGCGTTTCATTATTTTTTCACCTCGCGCCAACTTTTATTTCTCGTCCCGTTTTATGTGATCCTCATTTCTTGCGGACTCGCCGCGCTGTATTCCTTTCTCGCGCGTCGAAACAAAATTTTGGGCGCGCTCGCATTGTTCGCCGCATTGAGCATCATCGGCATCGTTTTTTTGTTTTCCGCGCGCGCGTATTACGATTGGTCCAAAGACGATTGGCGCAGCGCGGCGCGTTTGCTCGCACATGCCACAGACGCGCAACCCGCGCCCATTTTTACCGATCCCGATTCATTGCGCGGTTATCTCACGTACTATCAACCCACGCTGGCAAGTTTTATTCAACCCAATGCATCGGCAAGTGACACGACGCGCGCGACGGAAAATCAACGCGCGTGGATTGTGACGCTCGAACAACCACAGCCGCCTGTTTTGGAAACATTGCAAAAGGACGATTGGCATTCCATTCGTCTCGATGCGAGTCCCGCGCTCGTCATCAGCTATGCGGGGCGCGCGCCCGACAAGAAATTATGGAACGAGATTGAAATGCTCGATGTGCCATCCCAAATTTTGATTTATTCCGATCTACTGGAAAAGAGCCGCGCGTGCGAGACGGAAAACATTCCACTGATCGTCAATGCGCGCGCCGCGTTGACGCCGCCCACCGATCCGCCGCTGCTCGACGCGCAGCGATCCCTGTTGCGTCGCAAACTGCGGCGGCTCTGCTGATGTGCGAAGCTGGGCGAGATAATCTCGCCCCTACCCTGGTGCGAAGCTGGGCGAGATAACCTCGCCCCTACCCTGGTGACTGATGTTTTTCAAATCATTTTCCGTACCGTGGTTAGAATGGGGCGCGCTCGTTTTGATTTTGTATCTCGCCGCGTTTCTCCGTTTCCATCAACTCGAATACAAAAGTTTGTGGGTGGACGAAATTGGACAGGTTGTCGCCGCGCAAGCCGGTATCCTCGAAACGCTGCGTGGCGCAGCACTGCACGTTGCCGCGCCGCCGCTTGATTATTTGATCACGTGGCTCGCCCGGCAAGTGGGCAACAATGAATTTATTTTGCGCGTGCCCTCTGTATTGTGGAGCCTCCTCGCCGTCGCCGCGTTGTACGCGTTGGCAAAACATGTGACGCGTTCGATTCTGATCGCCCTCATCGCTGCATATCTTTTCACGCTCGCGCCGTTGGTTGTGCGGTACGCGCAAGAAGTCCGCTTTTATGCCCTCTCGATTTTTTTGACGCTGCTGTGTGTATACGCGTTTGTGCGTGCGTGGGAGATGCCGACGCGGGCGCGTTGGTTTGTATTCGCGCTTGCGCTCATCGCCGCGTTTTACGCGCATTATTACATCGTATTCATCCTCGCCGCGCTTGTGGTGTGGGCGAGTGCAAACTCTTGGCGCGGATTCGACGCTTTAGCGGGGGTGCTGGTCAAAGCAAGCACACCGTATAAATGCTCGAGTCCGCGCGGGCGAACCCACGCGCGCGTTCTTGGTTTCGCCGCGTCCCTGTTTGCGTTCACCCTCTGCGCGTTACCGTGGCTTTTATTCGCGGGGCGCGGCGAGACGAGCGCATACATTTTTTCACCCCCCCCGCTCGCGGAAATTTTGGACAAACCGGTGACGGGTGCGCATATTGATGGCGCATGGCGCGCGGCGTTGAGCGTGTTGGGAGTCATGGTCTTGCCGCTATGCGCGTTGTTCGGACTTGCCTCCCTGTGGCGCACACAACGCGCGTGGAGTGTTCTGCTCGCGCTGGTGGTGAGTATCGGGGTGATGGGGGTGTGGAGCGCGGATTTATTTCTCGGCTATTTTTATTCGCCGCGTCAACTGTTGTTTCTTGTGCCGTACTATTTGATTCTCGTCGCGGCGGGAATCGACGCGCTGTTTCGATTTATTTTTCGTTCGCGCCGCGGATGGCGCAGCGTTGCCATTGCCGCAACGTTGAGCGTCATCACATTTTTCTTTGCGCTATCGCTGCGCGGGTATTACGATTGGAGCAAGGATGATTGGCGCAGCGCGGCGCGTTTGTTGGAAAATGCGCGCGCGCAAACGATTCTCCCCGAACCCGCAACGCTGGGGACGTATCTGGTGTATTATCATCCCGCGCTGCGCGCGGCGTTGAACACGGTGCCTGCCAAGCGCGTTTGGATCGTCACGCTCGATCAAGAAAAACCGCGCGCGTTGGAAAGTAACGTATGGAACGCGATTCGCCTCGACGCGAGTCCGACCCTCAACATTTTTTACGCGGGCGACGTGTCGGAACAGGTTTTATGGCGCGAAGCCGCCGCGTTCGATCTGCCGCTGCAAGTGTTGATCTATTCCGATCTGTTGACGCGCGTGCAGCAATTCGATCCCGCGCTCGCCCAATCACTCGCACGACGCGGGCGGGACGCGATGACGCGCGCGCAGCCACCGCTGCTCGATTCACAACAAACGCGGCTGCTGCGAAAATTGAGTCGCTTTGAATAACGACGAGAGGGGGATGAATCGTAAAACAAGCCCGTTTGAAATGGACAGTGGGGCAAGTGGCAGTAATTCTTTGTAAATTTGCTTGGCCGGACAGATGCAGAAATTGAAAAAGTGCGCGAGAATGGCGTCAAACCTCCTCACCCCCTAGCCCCCTCTCCCGCACCGCTGGATTTGAAATCCAGAGGCGCGGGAGAGGGGGGAAAATGAGAGATGATTCGCGAAAATAAAACCAAAGCAAAATTGCGGCGCGGCGATACGGTGTTCGGCTTGATTTCGTTGAGTTCGGACCCGCTGCTGGCGGAATGGGGCGGTCTCGTCGGTTTCGATTTTTATATGCTCGATGCGGAACATGGCGCGATTACGGTTTCACAAGCGGAAAATATCGCGCGCGCCTGCGAAAGTGTTGGCATTACGCCGTTGGTGCGGCTCGGACAGTTCGACGCCAAATTGATTTTGAAATATCTCGATGTGGGTATGTTGGGCGTGATGCAGCCGGGCTTAAAGAACGCGGACGATGTGCGGACGTTGGTGAAGGCGGTGCGCTATCCCCCGCTTGGCACGCGCGGCTTGGGTCCTTCGCGCGCGAATGATTTTTTCATGGGCGCAGTCACGCAAGCGGACTATGTGCAATTTGCGAATGAACAAATGTTGGTGCTGCCGCAATTTGAAGAACCCGAAATGTTTTCGGTATTGAACGCGATTGTGCAAATTCCGGGCGTGGATGGCATTACGATTGGTCCGCGCGATTTAGCTTTGAACATGGGTTTTCCCGACGGCGCGAATCATCCGCCGGTGCAAAATTTGATCGGGGAAACGATTGCGCTGGCGCGCGGCGCGAATCTTGCGGTAGGCATTCCCGCTTCGACCGGCGAGCTCGCGCAAACGCAAATCGAACGCGGCGCAAATATCATTCTCGTTTCCACACACTCGTTGATGCAGCAGGGGGCGAAGGATTTTTTAAAGCCGTAGGAAAAAGTAAAGAGTAAAAAGTAAAAAGTAAAGAGTGAAAAGTAAGGAGGAGAACGATGAATTACCCAGAATGGGAACGTGATGAAGTGCCTGCTGTGCTGAAAGCGGATTCACTTTGGCACATGAAGGCGTACCGCATCGCTTTGTTTATTTCGGATGCGGGTTGGCACGATGTTACCAAGCTCTCTCAAGATAAGCGCACAGTGGGCTTGTCCGATCAACTTTATCGCGCGCTGGGTTCGATCAGCGCAAACATAGCGGAAGGATATTCGCGCAGCACTGGAAAAATTCGCGCACAGTTTTATGAATATGCGTTGGGTTCCGCGCGTGAGAGTCGTGATTGGTATTTTAAGGGACGACATGTACTTGGGAAAGAGGTGGTGAATCATCGGCTCGACATGCTGACTGAAGTTATTCGATTGTTAATCACAATGATCCCTGACCAACGCGCACATCCACAAGGCATACGCGAAGAAAAAGCGGAATATATTGTTGGACGAGCCGCGATTGATTTGATACCCTTTGACGAATCACATTTGGACGAACTCGTAGCGCAACTCACATTTTAAGGCAGTCTGAAAAGTAAAGAGTAAAGAGTAAAAAGTAATTCGCGTATTTGGGTGTCACTTTTTACTTTTTACTCTTTACTCTTTATGGTCACCCACATCGTCCTCTTCAAACTCCACGATCGTTCCTCCGCGAACGCACAAAAACTCCGCGACGCTTTGGAATCCATGCGCGGGAAAATCTCACAAATCAAGCATATGGAAATCGGTGTGAACATGGTTGAATCGGCGCGTGCGTATGATGTTGCGCTAACACAAAAATTTGATTCGCTGGTGGCGATGCAGGAATATCAAACGCATCCTGTGCATCAAGCCGTGCTGCCGTATTTGCGCGAGGTGTCGGCGTCAATCGTCGCGGTGGATTATGAACTGTAGAGACGTTTCGGTGAAACGTCTTTTCGGTGAAACGTCTTTTCGGTGAAACGTCTTTTCGGTGAAACGTCTTTTCGGTGAAACGTCTTTTCGGTGAAACGTCTCCTAAAGGATGAAGCGTGGAATTACAAGCTCTGTTCGCGTGAAACCTTGCAAGAAATTTTTCGCCTCGCCTTTCGCATCGCGCAAATTTCAGGCGCGCTCAAGTGGTATCGGGGCATGGAGGTCATGCCGTCGGAAATTCATTCCGACTATAGGCACGGCGTCCCAAGTCTGCTGCAAGATTTTTTGCGCGCGGATATGGAAAAATTCCCGTACAATTGACCAATTCATCTCACATTCGAAAAACCATCAGAACCATGTCAACGTCAGCAAATCCAATTTCTTTCAATACGACCACGTCAGGTTCACTGTGGCAAGATTTTTACGCGGGGAGTCAATTCTTTATGGAACAAGGAAACATTTTTGAAACATTGCGAAAGTTGGCGCGCTACCTTGATCAGGAAAAATTGGATTATGCTTTGATCGGTGGCATGGCTCTCGTCGCGCACGGGTATCGGCGGTTCACGGAAGATGTAGATATTTTGATGACAGCGGAAACATTGGAAAAATTCAAGGAACGGTTCTTGGGACGCGGCTACGTCCCCGCGTTTCAAGGCGCGCGCAAAGCATTTCGCGATACGGCGACGGGCGTGCGAATTGAAATTATTACAACGGGCGAATATCCCGGCGACGGCAAACCTAAATCCGTCGCGTTTCCAAATCCTGTGCAGGCGCGTTTTGCGCGCGAAGGCATTTGGTTGATCATGTTAGAAAAATTGATCGAACTAAAATTGGCATCCGGACTCTCAGCCCCGCATCGTCTCAGAGATTTGTCTGATGTGCAGGATTTAATTTTGCGTTTGAACCTGCCCCAAGAATTTGAAAACGACCTGGACGAAAGTGTGCGCGCAGAATTTCGGCGGCTGTGGGAAAACGCGCAAGCGGCACGCGAGGATAGGGTGAATGAGTGAGGGGATGATACCCGTCACCCGTCCCCTGTCCCCTGTCCCCCCTCCCTCGTCACATTACTCGCGCACGCGTACAACACCGTCTTGATTTGAAACGGCGTCAGTTCGGGATGTTTCCCACGAATGAGGGTTGAGATGCCCGCGAGGTGTGGTGCGGCGAAACTGTTGCCTGTGCAGGTGGTCTTGTTACTGTCCGCCCACGCGACTTCGACATCAATACCCGGCGCGCCAAATTCAACCGGCGGCGCGGGATTGTAATAGTACGTGAACGGATCGTGCCCTTCATGCGCGGCGACGGAAATCACAGAGGAATAAAGCGAGGGATAACTTGGCGCGGGGATGTTGTTGACGGCAGAGACAAGCAACACATTTTTGAAATACGCGTCATCGGCGAGTTCGTGAAAAAGCCCATAGTATTCTTGTTTGGAAGTTGAGAGCGAAAGATTCATAACGTTCATTCCGTTTTCGATCGCCCACCGCAAACCGCCTGCGAATTGAAAGGCGCGCCCCGTTAAATCTTTGCCCAACACGCGCACGCTGTAAATTTCCGCGTCCGGCGCGAGCTTGTGAATAATCCCCGCGCACGCCGTGCCGTGTCCGAACAAATCGCGCGGTTTGGGATCGTCAAGAATTTTTACACTCTCTTTGCGCCGCGCGTCATATTCGACAATCACCCCCCCCTTGACACAATCCCCCAACCACGGATGATCGTGTTCGACGCCCGAATCAATCACCGCCACGCGCACGCCTGCGCCTCGCGCCTCGCCCCACGCCCATTCGCGGGAGATCAAAGCGAGCGGACCGAACGAGCGCAGCTCGCGCAGGACATCGGCGGTGAATTGGTTGGACCACGCAGGACGTGAGTCTGACATAAAAAACCTAGCCCCTTCAAAAAAATTTTTGTTACAGGGTGACAAAAATTTTTTTGAAGGGGCTATCCTGTTTTGGTCGCGTACGCCCGAAACGTTTCCAAAATTTTCAAACACATTTTCCGTTCCGCATTTCCCAACAACGCGATCGTTTGAAACAGCCGCGCGAGTTCCATCACATCGTCATACTGCGCCGCGTCGCCCGTTCCCAACGCGCGTTGAATGTCCACCGCCGTTTCTGGTGAAACCAGCGCGCGTACATTTTCGAGGAACGCATGATTCAACGCGTCCAACTGCTGCGATTGATGAATCGCAATCGCCGCTTGGCGCGCGAACAGGCCGAGCAATTCCATGTCTTGCATGCCAAACGAGGGCGCGCTGATTTTGTCCAACACCTCCATCACGCCGATCACGCGATCTTCTACGATCAGCGGCATGGCGAGAATGGATTTGGGGACGTAACCCGTTTTCTCTGCCGCAGCGCGCGCAAAGCGCGGATCGTTTTGCACATTGGAAAGCGCAATCGGTTGTCCCGTATTGGCGACGTACCCTGCGACACCTTGATCGAGACCGATTCGCATGCCCACAACGGTTTCACTGCCAACCCCATACGCGACGCGAAAAACGAGCTCGCCCGCGCGCTCGTCCACCAACGCTATCGAAGCCGCCGCCGCGCCAAAAATACGCGCGGCGGCTTCGACAATCGTTTGCAACAGTTCGTCATTGGAAGAAGGCAGCAGCGCCGCGCCTGTCGCTTCGACGGCGCGCACCAGCTCTTGCAACTGCGCCGCCAGCGTGGATGTAGAAGTAGTCTCGTTCATTATCGTAGGGGCAGGGTTATCCTGCCCTCTGGTTATGCTGCCCTCTGGTTATGCTGCCCGCGTCCCTACCCCAAAAAATTCAAGTGGGCTGCGGCGCACCACCGTCAGCCCACTTGATGCGGAGAAGAAGAGAAATAATCTGTTGTTTAAATCAACGCATCAACCACTTTATACCCACCCGTCGTCGCATCAAAGGCAAGCGCGGGAATGATCGCCGCATTGGGCGCGGCAGCTTGCGGTTCCATCACTTTCATAACCTTCATCGCTTTGCCGGTCGTTTGCGCGTGTGCCGCAACTTCGGCGTCCATGACTTTCATAACCTTCATCGCTTTGCCGGTCGTTTGCGCGTGTGCGCCAACTTCGGGCTCCATCACTTTCATGACTTTCATCGCCTTGCCTGTGGTCTGCGCGTGTGCGCCGACTTCGGGCTCCATCACCTTCATGACCTTCATCGCTTTGCCTGTGGTCTGCGCGTGTGCGCCGACTTCGGGCTCCATCACTTTCATGACTTTCATCGCCTTGCCTGTGGTTTGCGCGTGAGCGCCGACTTCGGGCTCCATCACCTTCATGACCTTCATCGCCTTGCCTGTGGTTTGCGCGTGAGCGCCGACTT
>Ga0247727_10001063_pt1 | contig 66958 bp, 68 predicted proteins | sample WisWelCaveWW1625_FD_202498 | JGI IMG/M metagenome (GOLD analysis project Ga0247727, IMG submission 202498) | Biofilm microbial communities from Wishing Well Cave, Virginia, United States - WW16-25 | ecosystem: Environmental > Aquatic > Deep subsurface > Groundwater > Cave microbial mat | place... | reverse complement strand
GCCGGAAAATGCACGGTCTTCCCAAGCTGACAACTCATCTCGACTCCTTGCGGACACCGCAGCATCTCCCGCTCCCAGTCCACCACGAAAGCCGTTTTGGGAAAGAAGGCGCCAGCGCGCACCGGCCTTCGCCCGCTTGTAGAAACGTTTGTTCAGTCCGATAGGGATTGAGACTGGCTCCCGATCCGACTCATCAATGTAGCAAGCCACGTAGAAACGTTTGTTCAGTCCGATAGGGATTGAGACTTCGTCATCAGTCAGATTGAGGTGCTGCTTCCACCACTCCGATGAGTAGAAATGTTTGCTCAATCCGATAGGGGTTGAGACCCGATTCGCACGTGCGGTAGCACGCCCTCACGGGCAAGTAGAAATGTTTGCTCAATCCGATAGGGGTTGAGACTGACATTCGTCTCTTTCTCCATTGTCCTTTGTGCTGAGTAGAAATGTTTGCTCAATCCGATAGGGGTTGAGACTCAGAAGTAAAGAAGACTTGGAAGACCGAATACTATGTAGAAATGTTTGCTCAATCCGATAGGGGTTGAGACGCTGTGCGTGGAGCAACAAATACCAACTCCATAACAGTAGAAATGTTTGCTCAATCCGATAGGGGTTGAGACCTTGAATTTACGCGAACTATTCGCGATTGATCGAAGTAGAAATGTTTGCTCAATCCGATAGGGGTTGAGACTATCCTGTCCGCTGCGTCCGTTGCGGGCGACAACGAAGTAGAAATGTTTGCTCAATCCGATAGGGGTTGAGACGCTGCTCGGTGCTGAGCGTCTGGCCGTCGGGTAATGTCCTAATAGAAAGTTGCTGAGCAACAGCATTGCCCGCTTCTCTCTTGCTAAATCAAACCGACTTGATATAGTCGGAGTATGAAGAAAAACACCAAGAAAACCAAAGCAAGCAAGCGCGGAGACGATGATGTCAACGTAATGGCGTTCGACGTTGTAAGCGAGTTGACGGCTGAGAGGCCAGCGAAGAAGGCGAGCAAGAAAGCGGCAAAGAAGACTCGAACAATTAAAACAGAGGGGTGCTAGCGCCCCCTCTCTCTTCTTGCGGTTATTCGCCATTTCCTATTTCAATTTCTAGTGGCAACCCGTTCTGACGCCTGAAAGCTTAACCGGTGAGCCGGCCTACTCTCCCCAACTGATGTCCTCAAATCCCATTTGAGTTGGCGTCTTCTTGAACACTCTCGAAAATTTCTTTCTGAAGTCATCCATGTCATTACAAAGCTTCATGATCGTAATCACCCGCTCAATCTGATCGTGGACTTTAGCTCGGCCAAACTTCTTTAGCCATTGATGGTGATTTTTCAGGAAGTGCGGATTGGGATTTTTCTTCCGCAGCTCCCTGCCAACGTCACCGTCTACAGCGTCGTAGACAAACATCATAATGTACTTTCCCCAGCGCAACGGCCTAGAGCGTGGGGAGTAGTGGACACCTTCAAGGCGCGCCAATTCAAACCAAAATTCATCTCGAAACATTTTTGCCCACTCCTGCATTTCTTCGGCGATAAATGCCTGGAGTTTAATTTGAAGTTCCTGCTTCTTTCTGAATTCCTGGTAGCCAGTAGCCTCATCAATCAGGGCGATGATGCCGATTTTTGCGCAAGCGCGCGTGATGATTTCGGCCTGCCTAGCTAGGTGTAGTTGATTATCAAAAAGTGCTTCCTTGTCTCTGGCCAGTAGATAAGCATCGCAAATATCCAGAATTAGCAATGCTTCGTACCCATCGCCCTCAAGGCGGGTTCCCGGCAAGATGAACCTTACCGTCTGCCGCAGTATCGCGTTTTTATTGATAAAGCTCTGAAGATTGTGGGCTTCCAAATATCTCCCCAAATTTCCCTTCGCGTGGCCGGTGAAAAGCCGGACAACCTCGCGCTGGGCAAGAACTCGTTTCCCGTTATCTAGGACGTAACAGGTAAACTCGGCATCGCCGATTTTCAGCTTGCCTTGAAAAATGGCTATAGGCAACGAGAAAGGCATGATTTTGGACTCCTCTTGGGGTTGGTCCAATGAACTTGATACTTGCTGATCTTCAGGCGGAATGCCCTTTTTCTTTGCCCACCGTGTTTGGACTGCCTTTCGCGCAATGGCTTTCCGTTCTTCAGGCGAGAGTAGAGACGCTCTCGCCCTGCCGCCCTTTGAAGCGCCTAACCGAGATAAAGCTTTTGCTGCCTCTGTCGCATCCGCATTCTCAGTCTCGTTTTGGTTGTTCAGACCATCATGAGCTTTGTCAGACATATTTCCCTCCAAATTGCTCACGCTGGCCTGAACAACCAAATAGTGAGCCAATCGCCAGAGAAAGGCAGGGCTCACAAATGACCTTCAATGACAACCCGCAATGCCCGCAATGCTCAGGTAAGACCCGCCGCTACGGTACAGACAAGCTCGGCAATCAGCGTTACCACTGCGATTTCTGCTCGAAAACTTTCATCACTGAAAAGAAGGAAATCCGCCTTGACCGCAAAACCGTTCTGCTCTGCCTCAGGTTGTTGGTCGAAGGCAATTCAGTTCGCAGCACGGAGCGCATTGCGGAAGTTCATCGTGACACGATTCTGCATCTGTTGAACGTGGTTGGCGCGAAATGTGAAAAGGTGATGGAAGAGAAGATCGTCAATGTTCCGGTTGGTTATGTTGAGGCTGATGAAATTTGGGGATTTGTCCAAAAGAAGGAAGGGCACAAGGTCACAGAGGCAGACTTAACTAATCCAAAAATCGGCGACGCTTACACGTTCGTCGGGATCGAAGCGGAATCGAAGCTTGTGCTGGCCTATCAACTCGGCAGGCGGGTCGTGTCCTATTCTTGTGTTGCTTGGGTATCTGCCCTCAAATCGAATCAGATAAAGCACTTTATCCCACAAACCCGCCGCATCCTTCGTTGACCGCCACTCTCAGCAACACATAGAATCTGGCAAATTTCACCAGAGGTCACACGATGCCAGATGATTGGAAGAACACGCTCTATTACGGCGACAACTTGGACATTTTACGCCAATATGTGCCCAGCGCGAGCGTGAGCCTGATTTATCTTGACCCGCCTTTCAATTCAAACCGCAATTACAACGTGCTTTTCAAAGACGAAAGCGGCAAGGAAGCCGAAGCGCAGATCACAGCCTTTGAGGATACATGGCATTGGAACGCGAAGGCCGAAGAAACCTATCAGGTGCTTGTGACCGAAGGCGATGAGCGCATCTCAAATATGATTGGCGCATTACGCCAGTTCATCGGGACAAATCAGATGATGGCTTATTTGGTGATGATGGCCGCGCGACTGGTCGCATTACATCGCGTTCTGAAGCCAACAGGAAGCCTATATCTACACTGTGACCCAACGGCAGACCATTATCTAAAGGTTGTCTTGGATTCCATCTTTGGCGCCGATCGACTCAGAAATGAAATTATTTGGAAGCGCACTCACGCGCACGGGTCTGCGCAGCGGTTTGCTCCGGTACATGACACGATTCTCTTTTATTCCAAAGATAACCGATTCACATGGACAAACATCAAAGGCGCGCACGACCCCGAATATATTGCCAAGCATTTCACATGTTCCGATGATAATTCAGACAGGCTTTTTCAGCCTGTCACCCTGACAGGTTCGGGCGTGCGTCACGGAGAAAGCGGAAAGCAGTGGAGAGGCATTGACCCAACAAAAGTGGGCAGGCATTGGGCATTGCCGGGAGCGATCATTGACAGTCTGGGCATTAAAGGCGACACCGTTCAAGATAAATTGGATGCTTTGGACAAGGCAGGATTGATTTATTGGCCTAAGAAGAAAGACGGAACGCCGCGCCTTAAATGGTACGCAGACCAACTAGAGGGCGCGGCTATACCGGATGTCTGGACTGATATTGCTCCTATCTCCGCGAATGCCGCTGAACGTCTGGGCTATCCCACACAAAAGCCGCTTGCGTTGCTCGAAAGAATTATCAGCGCGAGCAGCAACGAAGGCGACGTTGTACTTGATCCCTTCTGCGGTTGCGGGACAACCATCGCCGCAGCGCAGAAGCTTGGGCGCAAATGGATTGGCATTGACGTGACGCATTTGGCCATCGCGCTGCAAAAATACCGGCTGAAAGACGCCTTCAATTTAGTCGAGAAGAAAGACTATCAAGTCATCGGTGAGCCTGAAGACTTAGGATCAGCGCGACAACTCGCGCAGGATGACCGCTATCAATTCCAGTGGTGGGCATTGTCGCTTATCAAAGCCCGCCCATTGGGCGGCGAAGCCGGAAGCAGACAAGGCAAGAAAGGCAGCGACAAAGGGATTGACGGCGTGATCACCTTTATTGATGACACAGGCGGCAAGCCAAAGCGGTTGCTGGTGCAAGTCAAAAGCGGCAAGGTGAAGAGCGGCGACATCCGAGACTTGAAAGGCACGATTGAACGCGAGAAGGCCGCAATGGGAGTTTTCATCACGCTGGAATCGGCCAGCCGCGATATGAAGACTGAGGTGACAGCGGCGGGCTTTTATCATTCGACCGGATGGAACAAGGATTATCCGCGCTTGCAGATTTTGACCATTGAAGAGCTATTGAGCGGCGCGGAAGTGAAGATGCCGCCTTCATCTATCACGCTCAAGAAAGCTCAGGAAGAAAGCGCGGGCGGGAATGATCAGGCCAGCTTGTTCGAGTGAGGCGGCAAGGGCGCTTCAAATCTGCGCCCTCAGCAATTCTTCCCAAGTCCAAATACGATCAGTGATCTTCGATTCCATCGCGGGCGTAACTCTCAGCGTCGAGTGAATGCGAATGAAATTGTAGTGGAAGAAATGCAGCGCGTAAGAGTAATCGAGATTGATCCACTTCTTTGAGAACGCATTCGTCAATCGCGTCATCCGGCGATTGCCCATTCTGATGGTCAGATTCTGGCGCTCAATGTGGCTCGTTCCCGCCGCTTCCATATTGGGGTTTCCGTGAACCGCAATCTTGTTGATTTCGATCACCTGTGAAGGCGAGTAGCGATGCTCTTCGCCTTCGGGCTTGCCGTAAATCTTGATGATCTGCGCGAAGTCAACGCGAGTGCCCAAGCTCAGAATGATGGCGTCTTTGTAGGCCGGAAAGCCGTCTGTGTAAATCTCAAAATTGCCCTCTGTCGCGTAGTTCAATTTCTCCGTAAAAATCTCTGTGTCTTCAGTTGTCCGGCGACCAAGATGCCAAGTGAGAATCAGCTTGGTGTTGCGTTCCATCCCGACATAACACCAGGCATCGCCCAACGTGTCATCGTCTTCTTTGCCTTTGGCGTGTTTGGTCTTCTCTTTCATTTGAACGAAGCCCCAAATTTCATCACACTGCACTTCGCTAACGCGGATGCCGCAAATCAACAGGGCAAACAGGCGGATGCACTTTTCGCCAACGAATTCCAACAAGCTCAGGATGGGGCGGGTTGACCACTAAAAGCGTGATGGTGATGGCGAGTTCGGTTGAAGAGTTCACCACGCTATATCAGGATAAGGTTGATCTGATAGCAAGCATGCGTCCTTCCCTGATGGCGGCGCTTGAACGTCAATCCCGGTTGCAGCGCGCAGAGGAAGAGAGGCTGGCGGCGTTTGAGCGCGCGATTAGTAAAGATACGCCTACACAATAGCCAGGCTTTCAGGTATATCGCTTTCGGCGACCACTAGGTCACCTAAATCGCCCGTTGCCATCGCTTTCAATGCTATTTCGAGTAGGTCGAACACGGCCCGCGCCATAGCTTGAACATCCGTGTCGGTGTGTTTAAGCAAGGGCGCGATCTGCTCCCGTGCGTCGAGCACTACACCGGGCACATCGTAAACCGATAAGGCGCTGCTCAACGAAGGCGAGCCGTTTGCGCAGGATGTTCCTGACGATGCCAATTTGTGTCTCATAATTTAGCCTTCCTAACCCAATCATTTGCGTCGCGCTAATATAGCCAGCAACCAGCCGGATTTCAATCTTGCATTCTTCACATTGAGCACGCCGCAGGATTTCAAACCCTGTCCGCGTCGTCCTACCGATACGCCGCTTTCCCGATGGATTGAGCGTGTGCTTGGGCGGTTTCGGCGGCTTGTTTTGTAGGCGTTTCCATAGATTGTTAGCGGTGTTGATAAGGTCTTTTTGCCGTGTGTTTTGCGGCGATTTTGTAGTACTACAGACTTCGACAGAAACAAGTCTTAGCCCTGGCGATTTTGTAGTACTACAGGCTTCGGTGTTTGTATGCGTTGCCGGAGCGCGTTTTGTAGGGGTATCTGTAAGCGTTGCCTCACGCTCACCATCCCCCCTTCGATCCGCCCCCGCCCCATCTTGCCACCCGCCATCACCCCGATTCTCCCGCCGCGTCTCCTTGCCCCTGCCTACCACCCGCAGGCTATCTTCGCCGTGGCCATCACCGCCAAGATCGCCCTCGGCGCCGACAACGACATCAGCGCGGCCAGCCGGTTCCAGTCTGCCGCTCTCAGTTTCTTCCTGCGCAGTGTGTGTTGCGCGTGCGACATTGTGCGCCGCCGATGCAACAGGGAAGGGCCCTTCCCTTCCCTGCTCTGGGGCTGTTGTGCCCAGCGGCGCTATTAGTTTTTTGACTCGTCCCCTGCTTTTGGATTCGGAGCCAGGCCGATGCCTGGCTTTGTCTCAGCGACGGCGGGCAGGGCAAGCTGTCTTTTCATTTCGGCCAGCACTGCCGGTTTGTGCGCGTCAAGCGATGCGGTAAAAGCCTCAGAGTGGATCAGAGCCTTTTTCCATTCCAATGCCCGGCGCGCAGCCAGCGTTTGGACTTCGCGCTTTTCGCGCCGCTCGCGCGCTTCGTAACTGACCGCGCCGAACAGCACGATGATCAGTAGGACGCCGAACAGCGCCAGCGCGCCAGCCCAGTCGTAATATCCCTGCTGCCATTCCGACAGCCGAATGCCTTTGACGATCTGCCGATGAATGACATAGTTCGTGGCCATCACAAATAGCAGAAATGCCAGCGACAGCACGCCGAGAAACTTCTCCTGGCCGCCGACGAGCGCGTAGCTGATGGCGTAAATAACCAGGCAGAACATGACCTCAATGCCGATTGACGCGCATAGAGCCAATCCGCGCGACAGATTGCCCGACCAATCGGCGAACGATTCGAGGTTGATCGCGTAGGTTGAAGAGAAACTGGCCAGGGCGATGCCGCCGCCGACGACGGCTAAACCGATGGCAAAATATCTGCGGTGCTTTTGGGCTTCGATCTGTTGAATGTCGTTCATACTCCCATCCTTGTTTTTAGCGAGGGAGTTGGGCAGGCGTGACAATTCACGAATAGCTGTTGTAAATTGCGGTCGCCTCGCAACCCCTGACGTTGTTGAGGCACGCCTTGCCGGTTGGTCGCACGATTAACCGGCAGGGCACTTTTATTTTCAAGCTCAGCGGCGACCAGCGCCTCACCTGACGCGCCGGGTGACAACAAACGCCGCTGGCGGGCGGGATTATGCGCCTGCTCCGGCGTGGCGTCAATCGGCGGGCGACCTTTCGCGCTCGGTCGGCGCTTTCAGCCGGTACAAAACCATAATGGGATTGAACACATAAGCATTCAGCGACTCGCGGTAGCAGGGCCGCTGGACAGCCGGTCTGCCCCGGTGTCGCGGCTCGAGCCAGCGCTGGCTGCGTGGCGGCTTGGCGGGCAGGGCATCATCGGTCAGGGTAGTTTCAGTCTCGCTCAGGTCGAGCGCGGAGAAGGGCGGAGAAGGGCGGATCATCGAGCCTTTTGGGAGAGCGGGGCGGGGCGTCAAGACTTTTCCGGCTGAGAGTGGAAATTATTCCTGTCCCGCCGCCAACGCCACCATCCGCTGCGGCACCTCGGCGCGCGGCATGCTGCCTTCCCGTTCGCTGAGTCGGGGGAAGTGCCGCGAGAGAGCCGCGATCCATTCGTTGTCATGGGCGCGCACGATTTTTAGTCCTCAAGTTGCACCCGATCCCAAGCCGATTTGTGGTTGATGGTTGGTCTTTGCGCGACCTCAGCCACGCGCTTCCCCCGTGGGCAGCGTCAAAATAATCGGAGCCTGAAATCACTCACCACCCTGAACCCGAAACTAAAGTCGAATCGGGCGAGCGAATTGACAACGTAGCGGGAGGCGGCGCGTGTACTGAGATGATCGCTGAACCAGGCACCTCCCCGCAGGACGCGACACTTGCCGTCCCTTGATCCTGCGGGGACATACAGGTCCTGGCACCATTCCCAAACGTTGCCGTGCATATCGTACAAGCCCCAGGCGTTCGGCTTCAGTTGCCCGACCGGATGCGTCTCGTCGCCGGAGTTGTCGGCGTACCAGGCGTATTCGCCGAGTTGCGCCGGATCATCCCCGAAGCAGTACGAGCCGTCCGAACCGGCCCGGCATGCACATTCCCACTCGTCTTCAGTGGGCAGCCGGTAGTCCCTGCCCTCCAACTGTGAGAGTTGGCGGCAGAATTCAGCCGCCTTGTCCCACGGGACTTCTTCGACAGGGAGATTGCTGCCTTGGAAATACGAGGGATTCTCTCCGATCATAGTGCTATACTGCGCTTGCGTAATCGGGCACTCACTAATACAGAACGGCGAGATCTCCACCCGATGCGCTGGTATTGCGTAGGCGTCGTCGTCGGCGTCGTCGGCGCCATACGCATAGGCATAGCCATAGGCACCAGAATCCTCCCTGGCGTTCGATCCCATCGTGAATTCGCCGCCGGGGATGTAGATCATCTTTAGCCCGACCAGGCTACCCATGTCAATCTCTTGCTCGTCCATTTCTTTTCTCCCTGCGCCCTCCCGCTTCCCGCCGGGATCTGGCGGCTCGAAGCCGAGGGCGCAATAGATTGCAGTTTTGATTGAGGCTCCCGCCCCGGATAGCGCCGCTCAATTACGGCGAGCCGCGCATCCGGCAGCACGTTCTCTGATGAAAAAGAGACTAAACACTACAGCCAATCCGCGTGCTCGCGGATATAGTTGAGTGCTTCATCCTCTCCGATCGGCTCCCATTTCGCGGGAGCCAACAGCTCGCAAGTGGAATCCTCTCTTCTCATGAAAACCTGACCACCATCCTTGGCCAGGCGGACGATGGCGTGGTAATTCCCGCCGTTGTTGTGGCGGACTTGCGCTCCGCAATCGCACGGCTCGTTGAGCCGTAGGTTGCCGTATCGGTTGAAATACCATATGGCCGTTTCAACCGCGGCCGCCGTCTGTGATGGCAGTCGTCTCATAATGTGTCCTCTTGCCCGCCCAGCGCGGGCCTTAGCTGCGTTAAAGTTTGCGCCCACGGGCGGCGCGTCCGGCCTGCCTCTTCAGCGCGCTCTCGGCCAGTGGAGTGAGATTTTAGGCATATTAGTCTTCGATCTCGCGGCTGCGCTCCGCCTCGACGGCAGAGAAAAACGACGCGGGCGTGTGAGGCGTCACGCTGTCCGTCGTTGGCGTGATGATGACGCTCAGCGCGTCACTGCCCTCCGCCAGATTGGCGAGGGCCTGCCTCAGGGCCGGCGAATCCGGCTCCACGTAAGTTGTGACGCAGCCATCTCGCTGCGCCGAGAACATGTTGGCAGCGATGCGCGCCTGCCGCTCGCTGCCCCATTCAATTTTTACCTTGATTCGTGGCATTTTTTCTCCTTGCCCGCTTCTGCGCGGGCCTTGCTGCATTTTGGTTGCCCGTCGGCGCGCCCACGCCCGACGGCTCAAGCCCGATCACCGCGCGGACAAGCTGCGCAGGTAGCGAGCGGGACCTTGACGCGCGCTGCTCTTTGTGTGCCTCGATCCAACTCGCTAGGCGTCGCAGCCGCGCTTCGATTCGCGCGGATAGCTTCCGCGCGCGTGCATAGTCCACCAGGAAGCGACTGACTATCACCCTTTCCGCCTCGCTCACCTTCGCGTAAATACGCGTTATCCGCGCCTCGTCGCCGTCGGCCAGCGACTGGGCGGCGACTGGGGCGGGAGGCAGTCCGCAGATGACGCGGATTAACTGTGAAACCGTCTCCGGCTGATGGAGTCTCAGCCGGTCAACGATCGCTTGTGCCTGCGCACGGTGATCGGAGTCGGCGGTGATGGAGTGAGCCGTCCGCGTCGCCGCCTTGAGTTCGGCGTGGTTGACGCGGGCGGCGATAATGGGTTTAAACATCTACTTAATCCTCGTCATGTTGGCAGCGGGCGCAGTAATCGCCTTGATAGACGACGCGCGCACGGCAGCCATCACGAGCGCCAGCGCAGGCGTATTGCGGAGCCGGCGCTTGCCCCGCCAGCTTCTGCCGCCGCGCCTCCATCGCCTCGCGGATATTGGCGACGGCTGCGGCGATCCTGCCATCGTCCCGAATCTTCGGGTTGGCGCCGCTGTAAGGTATGACCTGCACGCCTTGCTCGCAGGCGAGCGCGTAGGCAATCTTGATTGCCGCGTCAATCGCCTCCCGAACGGCGTAGGATGCCGGCTTGCGCCGTTCATATGAGGACGCCTCATCGAATTCTGACCACTCACCTCTGGCGATATCGCCGCCGTTGAGGACGGTCATTGTGTCTGTCGTGTAAATGCTGAAATCCATGTTTCTCCTTTTTCGTGTCGCCGTCTTTGCGCCCGCCCGTGGAATGCGCTATCGAGCGCCCGGCATTGAGCCGCAGGAGCCACAGGCGGACGATAAGCGTTACTCGATGGATGTAGTGGTCACTGTTTGGCGGACAGTCTTGCGCGAGCCCTTGCCCGCGCCAATGTAGACGGTGGTGTCAGGCGGAACATTGACGATGCAATCAAGCGCCTGATCGCCGCGCGCCCACGGGATTTGCAGGAATTCCGCATCGTCGCCCTGTCCGATGCGCGCCCACCAGTTAGGTTTTCCGTTCTGGTGGTATCCGGTGTTGCTCATGCTGGTAGTTGATTTTAATCTGCTCTGTGCCATGGATGGATTTCCTTTTTCTTATTGTCCTTCGGTTGCCCAATGCCGCCCGTCGCCGCGCCGTCAATTGCCCATCAACTGACAGACGCAGTATAAACAATAGAGACACGGCTGTCAAGGAATAATAAGGACACACTGAAAAAAAAATATCCCCCGTCCGATAATTCGCCCGCCCGTCAATTTCCGCTTGCGCTCCTTACCGTATCCGCTATAATGATTGCGCCCGCTGAAGTCTAAATCCCAATCCCAATAAGAATCACTCAGGCGCTCCCGTCCGCACGGTCGTAGCCCTGACGCGCATATCTCGGTCGAGGTGTGCCCGCGTCGCTTCCTATGGCCCGCCGCTCAAAATCCAAACATTACTCGATCAAGCTCCCCGGCGGTCGTCACCGCATCCCCGCCGTTTGGTGGTGGGACTACGTGCGGCGCGGGCTATTCGTCGTGAGTTCGGCGGGTGAGCGTGTGGCGCGATTGCGGGACGGCGTTGACGGCTGGCTGGAAAACGGCTATCTGCGGCTGCGCGACACCCTGACGCAGATCGAGGTCTCCATTCCATCGTCCTGGCGGCTGGTCGATCGTGCGGCGATCTACGATCCGCGCTGCCTCGCCCGCGACCAGATTCCGCGCGAGGTCGCGGCGCAGTATTGTCTGCCGGGACTGGCGGTGTGAAATGGCTACGGCATTATTGATCGGCTTCCTCATTGTGCTCGGATTGCTGCTGTGGGCGGTGATTGTCTGCCTCGTGATGGACTCGTGATGGTCTGCTTGCTCGCCGCAGTCGCTGCCCTCGCCTTCGGCTTGGTGCTCGGCTACTTGGTCGGTTACGACGCGGGCAGGGTGCGGATCAGGCGGCTCTGAGAAATCGAAATCGAAATGGAAATAATTAACTGCGGCCAGGATACGATAGTCCCGGCTGAGGTCGAGCGGCAGATGGCGGAGCAGGCCGAATCAGCCGTGCCGAATTTCGGCGCTGTGCTGGCGCGCGTGCAGGCGGAAATGCCGGGCGACGATCAGGCAGAGTCTGAGCCGACGCTGCTGAATCCGGTCGTGACGTATCGGTTTCAGATTGATAAATCTCTTCAGCGCATCCGCTATGAAGATGAAACCGAAGGCGGCGTGGTGGTAGTGATCGAGCCGAAAGCGGCGGAGTACATCGTGCCGGTGACTACGGCAGGTGGGGTTTATTGGGGGTGACTGGCAATTTCGTCGGTCTGGGAAACGTCGAATACCGTTCCCAGGACGAAGCGCAGTTTGTCCTCGGTTAGATCGCCGGCGACCGGCGTTTCCTGCTGCACTTTTTGCGCGCAGGGAATCCAGATCATCAGTCCGTGCTCGCCCTTACGCACGCTGCGACCGACCTTGTTCCATTGATTGAATCCGCCGACCAGCGATGCGGCAGGGAGTTGATGAAGCAAGAGGCAGGAATTGAAAGGCGACAACGCCCGGCCCGCGCAGGTTGGAACTGCGCCGATGCTGGAAAGCATCGCCAATCGCTGCTCGTCGGTCATCTCGGAAACCAGCCTGGCAAGTTTCCGAAAATCCTCGCGGCGTGCCTGGGCTTTGGCTTTCTGTTCGTCGGTTGGATTGTATTTCTTGCGCATCGTTTTCTCCGCTAACCGTGAAGGTGGATATTGGCAAATTCTCTGTTAGTGCGCGAGTTCAGGCCCACATAGTTGCGATCACAGCACCAGCTATCAACGATAGCCTTTGCGAGCAAGTAATTGCCTGCCGCGAAATATTCGTCAGGCACTGCGCCGCTATAGATTGCTTGTTGCGGCTTGGCATCCAACGTCGGCAGCGCGTTGTTCAGTAACTCCCTGATCTGCTTGCGCGCTTCTTGTTGTTTTTGCTTGTGTGTCATATTTCCTCTCGGTTAGGTTGTGATGGCCCGCGCCGGTCTTACTCCCCACGTGGTCAGCCACGATTTACCGGTTTCACGTTGACGCGGGCCTGATTTTTCAATCGCCAGTCGGGATTTTCGTTCCTAGTGCCCGCCATCTGAGTTGATCAATGACCTTCGCTGACTCCGCCACCCGCGCTACCAAAATCCGCAGTGATCTGCGCGCCCTGGCCGATGATACCCAATGCCCAGCCGCCGACCGCATCGAGCGCGCCTGCGCCCTGGTGGTCGAATATCTCCGTGACGTGATTGAGGCCGGCGACCTGGCGGACTCATTCGAGCAAATTACGACAGAGCTTATGCCGAAACCCCACCGCAAACGGAAACAGAAGCCCGAAAAATCACGTGGCGGTCAGCCCATCGCTCTCGCGCCGGTCGTGGCCAACGCGCAGAGCGGAGAGTTCCATGTTCGCGCTTTCGCGTCCGGAGATTGCCAGGTCGCGGAAATCGCCGAGCCAGTTCCATTTACCAGCGTGGATGCGGCGCTTGCGGCTGGCTATGCCGGCTGCGACCATTGCCTGAACCGGATGGGCGAGGGCGAGCGGACGGACGGGATTATCAGCGCTGAGATAGAGATTTGAGCGGACGGGAGAGGGAATTACTCGGCGTCATCGCGCTGAGGATTGGCAGGCCGTCCCGCGCGCGCTGGGAATAGAGTGCGAAACGCTCAGGCAATGGAGCGTCGGGCATTACGTAGGATTGCAGCGCGCTGCTCTAGGATTAATTACTTACAGGTTTTAATGTGAGCCGCGCAGGTAAAACTAATATTTCAATTGAGGCTAAAGCCGAAATGGTTGCGGCGTTGCCCGAACTTGGTACGCAATTAGCTGTGGCTAAAGCGTTTGGCGTATCTCGTCCCGTGGTGTCGCGCGCCTTGGGTAATCCGCAGGCAGTGCAATTGGCACGTATTAAAAAGCACGAGATTGCCCAAGGCTTCGGCGACCTCGTTGACCGCCTGCTGAAACGCTACCGCGACCTCGCCGACGGCGCGACGCTCGACGACAAGGGCGTGACGCTGCTTGGCATCTGTGCCGATAAATTCCTGCTCTACAATGACGAGCCTACCGAAATCGCCGAATACCGCCACCGCGTCACCCGCGAGGAGGCCGAGGGCTATCTGGCTAACTGGCTGCCGCTCTTCAATGGCGACCGCAAGCAGGCGATTGCGGCGCTCTGCGAGGTTGACCCGGAGTGCGCGCCGCTGTTGCTGGCTGCGCCGGCGGGCGCGGGGTGAATTAGGCTGAAAAGGATTTGCCATCGGGCAGGCTCTTCAGTGTGCGATGTCGGCTAGTTGAGTCCGCCGTGGATCATTGAGCGAATATCTGCGACGCTTAGCACGCCGTACCCTAAGTAGTGTCCGACGTCATCCCAAGTCCAGTTTTCGGGATCAAAACTGATGGTCACCGGTGCATCCTTGACGCGCGCGGCAAAACGTCGCGCGAAATCCGCCAGGTCAATATCTTGCTTGCCGCTGGCGACCTCTCTTTGTAGTTGTAAGAATCTTACTTGCTTGCTCTTGGTTATTTCTTTTCTCCCTGCGCCCTCCCGCTTCCCGCCGTGCTCCGGCGGTTCGAAGCCGAGGGCGCGATAAATTGCAGTTTTGATCGATGCTCCCGGATAGCGCCGCTCGGCAGCGGGGCATTGATTAAATGATCTCCCGTTGGTTGTTAATCACATATTGCATGGCGAGGTGCGTAATCTCCCGTACCTCGTTCTCGGCAGGGATATGGTAATATCGGTTGATTACCAGCTTACACCACGCCTCCGCTTCGAGCGCGGACATCTCGTACCATCGTTCGCGTGTCAGTGACTGTCCGATGCCTAGCGCCTTTGCCATGATTTCGTTGTTGGTCATCGTGGCTCCTTGTTGTGCGCTTCCGCGCGTTGATACTTCCAACTGACAAGCGCATTCTATCCGCAGCCGGATGAAAAGTCAAGAAGAAAATGCGCCTACATGCCGATTTCCCCAGTTGGGATTGCCGGCCCTTGGACGATCGTGGATTGCCTGGAGCGCCATTTGAGGATCAGTAATCAGCCACTGTGTGCCGAGGCGGATGCACGCGGACGTGGGAATGACGTGCTTCCTGCACCAGTCACGCAGGTAGCGCAATGAGTGATCTGGGTTACTGAAGTCCCCGCTTGTATCGCTCACTAGGTGTAGCGCCCAAAATTGGCGCAGGGTTAATAGCGTGTTGGCTTTCATTGTCTGCCTCGCTTTTGCTCCCGTAGCTCGGCGTAATAGATAAAGTTATCGAAATCCGGCGGCAGCATATCCTGCACGTATTCGCGCGGAACAAAGCATTGATTGCCGTTGCTGTATGCGCCGGGAACATTGCCTTGTTGGATGCGTAGGTAGACCGCCATAGGCGTGACGCTTAACAGCGAGGCCACGATTGAGACGTGAACACAGCCTGCAATCTGCTCAAGCGTTTTGTTGGATTTTAGCGAATTGCAAGAGCGGCAACACAGGACGCAGTTCTCTATCGTATTGCTGCCGCCGAGGTTGAGCGGGTAAACGTGGTCTAGTGACAGATTGGCGATACCCACGCGACGCTTGCAATAGGCGCATACGCCATCGGATTGTAAATAGAGGTCGCGCACGTCGCGCCAGTGCAGATTGCCGAGACTGCCGTACATCTCGTGCGCCCTGCGATTATTGGATGTCGCCGTGCGCCGTGCTTTCTTGGTCAATGCTGCTAAATTCATACCAGCATTGTATCCGCAGCCGGATGAGCAGGCAACCACATAATTATTAATAAATGGCTGAAACCTTGGCAGACTTTGCCCGCGCCCTCGGCGTGACACCGGCCACAGCGCGCCAGTGGAAGAGGCGTGGCAAGATCGTGACATGTGACGGCGGTTTCGCGCTCGCTGCTGGCGTGACGGTGGGGGCCGTGACACATTGCGGCGTGACACGTGACAGCGTGCATCGGAATGACGATCCGCTGGGCATCACGAATTGCGCCCAGGGCGGCGTGATTGACGTGGAGCGCCAGCCTGATTCCGTCCCGCCGACGCTGGCCGAGCAAGTGTACGAGTGCCGGGACCGGCTCGAAGCCTGCGAGCGCGACAACGCCGCTCTACAGCGACTCGCTGACGGCCTGCGCGACCGGATTTCCGCCCTGGAAGTCCGCCGCCCTGCGCCCGCCCGCGTGCCGGTTGCGGCGCCAATTGGCCGGAATGGGCGACCTGAATTCGACTGGGCGCAGGCTGACCCGGAGCACATAGCGTGAAAAAACCGCCTCGCATCATCGGCGGCAGTCCGGCGGGGAACCGCTGTCTGCCCGCATCAGCCCCGGCCTACACCGTCGCCGACGCCCAGGCTTCGCGCGCTATTGAGTTACCGCCTGAGCCCGGCTGGCCGGATCGGGATGGCGAATGCGCCGGATGCGCATCTCTGCTCGTGCGGGTGGCGGCGCTGGAAATTGAAGTCGAAACATTGCTGGGATCATCGGGCAGGCACGAGGATTTGATTGCGGATTTGAATGGGCGGCTCAGCCGGGACACAGCCAGGGCGCCGGGGATTTTTACCCCACCGCGATTCGACGCTGAATATTTTGCCGCAATGACGATGCTTGACGGCGATGTTGAGTATGAGCCGGTCGAATCACCGTGACCGGAATCCTGCTCTGGCTTATTTTCTGGCTGCTGGTTTGCCGGCTGTGGTGGGAATGGGAGCGGAAAAAGTTGATGAGTCCCAAACTGAAGATGGCTGCCGTGCTCGCGCTCTGGCTCGCCCTGGCCTGCGCCGGCTGGCTGGCTGGCCCGTCGCTCGGCTACGGCGTGCGCCTTGTCGCTGTCGCTTTTGCGCAGGACCCGCCGCCGCCGGACGACGAGCCGGGCAACCCGGAGCACAAGATTCCTGAGCATCCGTGCAGTCATGCGCCGAAAGGGAAGCGGGTAGCCTGCAAGTGCGCCCGGCATCGAACGTGCGACGCGGACGGCTCAGTGATCGAATCATTCGTGTGTAAAAGCTATTGTCATCCCCGATTCTGCGAGTGTCCATTGCCGCCCTGTCATTGACGGGCGGGGTGAAGAAGTGATGCGCCTGGTTTTGTGGCCGGTTAGTGTTCTGTGCAGGCATCTCTGGAACTACTGCGAGGATTGCCGGATTGACCTGGGCTGGCTGGCGCCCTACGTTTTCGGCGGGATGGTCGGGCGATGGCCGAAACGAGCCAGGTAAGCCAGTCCCGCCTCGCCGCCCTCCGCCAAGAGCATCTGCAGTTGGTGGCGGCGCGCAATCGCAAGCCCCCACATCCCGGCGCAGAGATTGAAAAAGATTGGCGCACCTGGCTGCGGGCGGTCGGGCCGAAGACGTTCACCGGCAGCTTCGCGCCATTCCACGCCGAGTTCTGGGACTGGTTCTGGTCGCACATTCAGCGGCGCCGGTCGGGTGCGCCGATCACCAATAGTGAGCAGGCATTCCTGGCGATCTGGGCGCGGGGGATGGGCAAATCCAGTGCGGTCGAGTGGGCGGCCATCGCCGAGGGCGCGTTGATCGGCAAGGGCTACGTGCTCTATGTCTCCGGCACGCAGGCAATGGCCGAGGGGCACGTCGCGGCGATCCGCGAGCGGTTGGAGAGCGAGGATGTCGCCCGTTACTACCCGCACTTGGCCAATCCGCAGGTCGGCAAGCACGGCAATCAATACGGCTGGCGACAGGATTTCCTGCGGACGCGCGGCGGCTGGGCCATCAGGCCAGTGGGCTTGGACGTGGGAGTACGCGGCGGGCGCGTGGGCGATGCACGACCGACTCTGATTGCGCTCGATGATATAGACGACCACGCCGACTCGCCGCTGATCGTCCAGAACAAGCTGGAAACGATTGCCCGCTCAATTATTCCAGCCGGCACGCGCGAGACGGTCATCCTCGGCGCGCAGAACCTGATTCACCGCAACAGCGTCTTCAATCAAATCCTGACGCGCCGGACGAGTGTGCTGACGGTGCGGCGCGAGTCGGGGCCATTCCCGGCATTCGAGGGACTGCGGATCGAAGCGCGGCAGACGGATGAGGGGCAGCGCAGCGTGATCGTGGAAGGGCGTCCGACCTGGCCGGATATTGACCTGGCAGCTTGTCAGAAATTCCTCGATAATTCCGGCCTCGAAGCTTTCCTGGCGGAGTACCAGCACGATTTCGCGGCCAGCGAGCAGGGAAGAGTTATTCCCGAATACGACGAGGCTGTGCACGTCATCACGTGGTCGCAGTTTGAGGCGGTCTTCGGCGAGCGCCGCATCCCGGAGCACTGGCTGTGCGAGGCCGGGCACGACGTCGGCTTCACTGCCGGACACCTGAGCGCGTGGACGTGGATTGCGACGGCGGCAATGAACTCACGGTTGCCGGGCGCTCGGTTTCGGTATCGGGGCCTCGTATTCACCAGCGTCAGCGTGGACGGGCAGGCGGAGACGGTGAAGCGGGTAATGTGGGAGGGTGAGCAGGTCGTTCGCTGGCGGATGTCGCACGAGGCATTGTCGGAGCGCAAGACCTACCGCGAGAAATACAATCTGCCGTTCCAGTCCTGCGACTCGGCGAAGACGGCGGGCATCAGCCAGTGGCGGCATTTCCTGCGGGTGGATCGAGCCAGGCCGCATCCGTTTTTCGCCGACGAGAGATTGCCGGACGGGAACTGCCGGCTGGGCGCGCCGGGCTGGTTTGACGTGGTTGACGATGATCAGCTGCTGGCCCCGCGCGACGATCGGGGGTTGATGACGCACCGGCGGCAGACGCTGGGGTGGCGATATCGGCCTGATGTATCAGGGGTGGGCGGGGTATCGCTCAATCTGCCGATGAAGGCGGAGGATGATGCGGTCGATAGCACGAGAATGATTTGCGCAGATTGGGGCGCTGATGCAGCGCCGCTGAGCCGCCAGGAGCAGATCGAAGCCGCCCTCGCCGGTCGGCTCCGCCTCTCCGCGCTCGAATCCGGCCAAGCCGCATGGACGGACGGCTGGGAGATGGCGCGAGTCAGGGCAGTAGCGGAGGCTGAGGCGGCGATTGAGGAAGAGATGAAAGGGGAGTTTGAGCGGATATGGGGCCAGACGGCGTGACGGATAATATCCCGGCAACGAGGACGTATAGCGTGACTCATGCGCATTACGTGGATGACCGGACAGCATCCGAGACGGTGAATGTAGCTGCGCCATTGATGGCGCCGGAGATGACGCGCGCCGAGGCCGTCACAAAGATCGTGAGACACGGGCTGGCGATCTTGAAGATTGTGGTAATCTATTTCGGTCTGAAAGAGCAGTTCAGGCATTTTTTCAAATTCGAATAGGAGGCCACGTCGTTTAGACCACGCCGCCAACGTCTCTGAACCTCAACGCTCAGAGTTTGGCGGCTTTTTCTTTTTCCGCACTTATAAGGAGTAATTCTATGGCCGCAATGGAATACGAGAAACCAATCATCGCTGCTGGTGCGATGAACGCCTTGAACGCCGCGTCCGGCGCGATTGTCAACGCCGACATCCTGGCGCTGACGACCAAGCAGGGGCTGATTGACCTGTTTGTGCCCGGCAGCAAACGCTGGGTGCAGGGTCAGGACGTGCAGTTCCACCAGCGTTCAATCCAGGCCGCCTGCGACGCCGACATTTTTACCGCTACGAACATCGCCGCCGCCGACACGATGGACGGATTGCGCGCGGTGCTGACGACGGCGAACTCGGCGCTCACCAACAGCTATCAGTCCGGCTTCCGGTTCTGGGCTTAATCAGTGCTGATCTCCCGCCGCACTCACAGCGCGATTATCGCGTTACTCGAAGCCCGGATCGCCGAGCTGATCGCTGAGCGGGACTTTTACCGTTCAGCCTGGACAGAGCGGTTGGGGCTGAAGTTCGTTTCTTCCCCTGGGGTGACTGGGACTACGTCACGGCCATCCGAGCCGGAAGCGCCAGCCGACAGACCTGACGCCCACTGGTCGCCGGATGACCGTGACATCTTTTTCACCTGGGCGGGGAGCAACGTGCCGCCGGGTGAGAATCCGCTGCACGCCTGGGCCGCGCGGTATGGCGACGAGAGTCCGGTTAAGGTGGCGATAGCGGGAGGCTGGTAAGCAATGCTCTCGGTTCAGGATCAAATCGGCTGGGATACCCGGCTGCGCAGCATCCAGGAAGCGCAAAAGGTCGGCAACGTGTCTACGGATGCAATGCGGCGCGACAAGGTCGAGCCGGTTGACTTCTTCCGGCACTTTAAGAGCCTCAATGACAAACTACTGGAACGGCAAGCCAGTCTGTGGCGCGGCTACTACATGACGTGGCTGCGGTCGGCGCTCTACTACTGCGGACATCAAATCCTGGTGCCGCGCGGGACTTTTGGCTACGACATCCGGCAGCTTCGCGGGATTGACCAGCCGCTCTACGTTTATAACAAGCTCCGGCCTTACAGCGACACCGTGACGGATATGTGGGTGGGGTCATCGCCGGAAACGTTATTCGCCGTGCTGGACGAGGACGAGCGGAAAGCGGAGCGGGCGATTGACGAGCTGCAGACGCTCAATGCTTATTTTAACCGCCTGCACCTGACGGAAGAGAACCTGCAACTGATCGCCAAAGGCGGCCAGCTTTGCGGAAACTACCATTTTGAGCATTGGTATGACCCGGACGACCGCAACGGTTACGAGTGGTTCGAGGAGTACGCGCCGCTCGAATTGCCGGGTGCGATGTGGCAGGAATGCCTGGACTGTGGCGACGTGGGCGAGGCGCAGGAGAATGCGGCCTGCCTGACCTGTGGCTCACCAGCCGTCTCCCCGGTGCCGATGCCGGGCGTGCGGATAGACGACGCGCTGCTGGCCGACCAGGGCTGGAAACAGTCCGGCGAAGTGGTGATGCGTCCGTTTCCGGCCTGGTCGCTGCGCTACAGCCTGACCACCGGCCCGGCGGATTCGCCCTGGCGTTACGCCGAAGAGGATTTGCCGAAGGAGCAGATCGAAGCTGTGTACGGTAAGCTCGACGGCACGGCGGATGACGAGCGGTGGGGACGCGACGAGGCGATGCACGCTGAGCGGGTGATGCGCCGGGCCGCCCGGCAACGCGGCGGCGGAGTGGAGACTGGCGAGGATGATAGCGATAATGCGCTCGTCCAGCGGTTCTGGTATCGGCCCGAAATGCTGGCCTTCTATTCGCTCAAGGCGCCGGTCACGTTGCCCGACGGCGAGACGATTCCGGCGGGTGAGCGGTTGGCCGATGCTTTCCCCGGGGGGATGTGCATCCTGACGGCGCCGGGCCTGCCGAACTTCCTGAATGTCTACCGGGAAGACCACGGGGATCGCTTCACCGATGGGCGCTACGGCATCGTGTTCGGCCAGCAGGTCGGGGCCGGCATCGAAGACGGCGTGGAGGCGCAGCGCCAGACCAATGTGCTCAAGTCCGGCACGTTCCGTTACCTGCAAAAGACACTGCAGCCGAGCATTGCGGTCAATGGGCGGGTCTTCCAGGATTCAAGGCTCTTCAACCGGCTTGATAACGTCATCTCGATCAACAATGCGACGCTTCCCGAAGGCACGCAGGTCGGGCATCATTTCGCGCACGTCGTTCCGCCCGGCATCAATCCGCAGGTCTTCGGCTATTTGCAGGATATGGACGCCGAGATTCAGCAGGCGCTCAAGGCTTACAGCAGCCAGGGCGATTTCCCCGGCGTGCCCAACTGGACCGCGACCGCCTCGAAGATCAGACTGTCGAAATCCCAGGCCGCGCACAATACCTATCTGGCGATCTATGCCGGGGTGCTGAAAGAGGCTTCGGTCAAGCGGTTGCTGCTGGCGCAGAAGCATTACGGCGATCTGCGGCTGGTGCACGACGTGGACAGGCTGACCGGCGAGCGGCAGGCGCGGCAGGTCAGGGCGGTTTCGATCCGCACGAACTTCATCGCCTGGGTCAAACCGGGCAGCTTTATGCCGAATCTGGAGATAGAGAAGCGGGCAGCGGTGATGGAGGGCGCACAGGTGGTCTCGATCCTGCAGCCGCTCAGCCTGCTCAATCCGTCCTCGCTCAGGCAGATCAACGAAATCTTCAAGACCGATTTCACTTTCGAGCGGCAGCGCGAGAAGCTGGAAGAGTGCGAGGAGGTGATTGACCTGATGTTGCAGGCGGCGGAAGCGGCGGGCGGGCAGATTGCGCCGGAGCAGTTGTATGCGCTCTCCCCGGTCAATCCCTACACGCTCGGCCACGACGTGAAAATTCACTATTACCGGGACTGGCTGGGCAGCGCCGAGGGACGCGGCGCGCCGGAGGCGGTGCAGCAGGCCGTGATCATCCGGATTCACGAGCATTATTCGGCGTTGATCAATGAGCAGGTGTTGATGGCGCAAGCCGCCGCTGCCGGGCCGATGGCTGTGCAATCGCAGCAGATGGGGCAGCAGATGCAGATGAATAACCAGAACGGGAAAGCGGGTGTGGATGCCAAACCGCAGCCCGTGCCTGAGCGTAATCCGATGGCGGCTGAGCCGCAAGCCGCAATGCCGTCGCCGAATCCAATGCTGGGGTACTGATATGCCAGCGATGTATTTAGCAATCAAAGCTGCATTGAAGAAGCGCGGAAAAAGCGACGCCGAAGCGAAGCGGATTGCCGCCGCAACCTACAATGCCCGTAGACCGAAGGGCGCGCCGCCAGTAACAGGACATTATGAAGAAGAAATCAAAGAAAGCCGAAGAGCCAAAGTCAAGCCGCGCGGTCAAAGCTAAAGTAGCGCCTGTTCCCGCTAAGCTGTCGGCGGTGCGGCCGAAAACGGTGAGGCCGGATAAACCGGCAAAACCGGTTAAGCAGGCGCTCGGTGCGAACGAGCTGGCGGCGCTCGCTTATGCGAAACTGCGCGAGGCGCAGGGCGGCGACGCCGCCGGTTTTCCGCCCTGGCAGCAGTTGCTGGAAAACACCCGCGCCACGTACGTTGCCGCCGCCGAATATGCGCTGAAGAATCCGGCGCGCACCGCATTTGAGCGCCACGTCCAGGCGATAGCCCGCAGGCAGTAATCGCTCGCTGCAATCCAGGCCACACCTTTCGAGGTCACGCCGCCGATAACCGATAGCCGCAAGGCATCAGGTGACGGCGGCTTTTCTATTTTTCAGGGACAACACATGCCAGAAGAAACCGTAACCGCGCCGGAAGCGCCCGCCGCGCCCACCGCCATCGGCGACATCATAAGTGAGTTCAGTCAGCCGGCGGGGACCGTTCCGGCGACCGCCGCGCCTGATGCGCAGCCCGACCTGAGCTTCGGGCAGCCGGCGGCAACGCCGGAAGAATCAGGCGCGCCGACTGAGACCGAAACTCTGGCTGATGACTGGTGGGAGAAGCTGCTGGCCGAACAGGACGCCGCCGACCCTTACGCTGCGCTGCTCTCCGATGATGCGTTCGCTTCGGCTTTGGCCGATCCGGGCAAGTCACAGGAATACTGGCAGCAAGTGCACGACGCGCTCAAGACTACCGTCGGGCAGGCGCAGACGCTGCAACAGATCGAGCAGGCGATTGAGTATGCCGGCGGGCGCGGCAACCTGCCGGGTGTCACTCAATTGGCGGGCGACCTGTTGCGGGGCGCGCTGCCGATTGAGGACGAAGAGAACGTGCCGCCGGGCGCTACCTATCTGGGTCGCTTTCTTGATGGGGTGCGTCGGGTCGAGGGCACGATCTACGACGATCTGATTGTGGCCATCCTGAACGATCCGAACGCCGACGGCCAGATTCAATACAACCGCGATTATCTGCTCCACCGGCTCGGCCTCGATCCGCGTCATTACGACGCTTACCAAACGGTGGCGAAGATGGGTGGCTACACGCCGCCGGTGGACGCCACAGCCGAGCAGGAATGGCTGCAACAGAATATCCCGGCTGAATTACACGATACCTACCGCCGGCTCAGTCCGGCCAAGCGCGAGGATATGCGGCTGGCCCCCTTGGAGGTCGTAGTGGAAGACCTGCGGGACAAGCAGTTCATTTTCGACAGCCAGCAGCAGGCGGAGACCGCCCGGGCGCAATCCGAGCAGCAGCGCGCCGCCGAGACGGAATGGAAGGCGACCAGGCAGCTCGGCGATTACCAGATGAGCGTTTTCCAGGAATACCAGCAGAAAGGCGAAGGTCTGGGGCTTTCGCCGCTCGAAGCCGCCGGGATTGCGGCGCTCGCCTATATTGACCTGCAAAACGCCTTCTGGGACGAGAAGAGCGAGGCGCGCAAGGTGACGGACGCGCTCTATCACCGGTTCAAGGACGGCAATCCGCTGCAGATCAACGGCGGGCAGGGTCAATACAAGAAACTCTTTGACGCGGCTTGGCGGAGGGCTGCCGCCGCCACCCCGCCGCGCCGCAAGCCGACTGCGCCCCCGCCGCCGCCGCAGAATGGCGCTTCCGGGCCGAAAGTGCCCGCCGCGCCCCCGCCGGCCAGACAGCCCCAATTCCCGCCCGGCCAACCGCCGAGCGAGCGGGTCGCCACCACTATCAACGATATTATGCGCGAGTTCGGCGTGGGCGCGGGCTAAGACTTATTTCTTCATCACTCTCCTTTTTCTTTCACCGGGCGTTGCTCGCAACGCCCGGCTTTATTTCCCGACTGATTCCGCATTTATAAGGAGCAATCATTATGGCTGTTCAAGACATCTCTACGACTGCGGTGGACGCTGTTTTGCAGGCGTATCTCGACCGCAACGTCGCCAACATCGAAGACCTCAACGCCCCCGTCACCAAGAAGGTCAGGGCGGTGGCCAAGACCCAGCGAGTCAACCAGAAAGGCCGCGAGAAGGCGGTGCTGTCGGAAGTCCGCACGACCATCAAGGCGGGCGCTTCCAATATGGACTATCCGCAAGGCGTCGCCTACGTCCGGTCGCGGCTCAAGACCTTTGCGGTCACGCAGGCCGTCACTTATGAAATCGCGCAGGGCACTTACGACGATTACCAGCAGGGGCTGGACGGGACATTGCAGACCATCGCCGAGGAGTTGGAATTGCTGATGAAGGGTTTTGCCCAGCGACAGGAATTCCACTTCGCCGGAGACGGTTCCGGCAAGCTCGGCACGCTCACCAGCGGCTCGACTACCACGGTGCTCAACCTGCAAACCACGCCGAACGGGACGCACGCCCGGGCCTACGGCGTCTCGCAACTGCGCCCCGGCGTGCCCTACGACCTCTACACGTCGGCGGACGTGCTCTCGGCTTCCGCCATCCTGGTCGCCGAAGGCGGAGTGGACTGGACGAACAACCAGGTCACACTGACGGCGGCCCTGGGCAGCGCGCCGGCCACCGGCGCGTACCTCGTCCCTGGCAGTTCCTGGCGGCAGTTCCCGCACGGCCTGGCCTACCTCATCGCCGGCGGCAAGACGGGCTACTGGGAAGGGACGCTGGTGACGAACCAGGATCGCTACCAGACGCCCTACGTGGACGCCGGCCAGAACGAAATCAGCAACTACTACATCGAGCGGGCGCTGCAAAAATCGGCGCTGCGCAATGGCACGGGCGTCAATCCGACATTCAAGCTGTTCGCCTCGCCATCGCTCATCTCGATCTACAAGACGCCGGGCTGGAACATGTTCCGCTTCGCCTCGAAGGACGACACCTACAACACGGCCTTCAAGAATGCGCGCTATGAGGATTCGGTTTTCGAGCCGTTTCCGCAGGCCGACCCGGATGCGATGTACGGGGTCGACCTGAGCGACATGGTGCACGTGGTGCAGCGCGACACCGGGCCGTTCCGCTTGCCGGGCCAGCCGATGTTTACCCAGAAGCAGGGCACGAACCAGCGCGGCAAGGGCGAGTTCTACGTGAACTACGGTTGTGCGGATAACTGGACCATCGATCATCCGAACCAGCACCTGGTGCTGCGGAATTTCGATGTCAGCAACGCCGCCACCCTGTTCAACTACCTGGGCACGAGTTAGTCCGTGACGATTGACAGCGGAGCAGCGGAGCAGCGAAGCTTCGTTGCTCCGCCATTTTCCCTGGAGGCTTTTTATGGCTGCAACAGTGACCAAGCTCAAGCAGGGCGGCGACGTGCTCGGTAAACACCGCGTCTATCCCGCCGATGTCTTGCTCGACAACTCCTACCCGACCGGCGGCTACGCTATCTCGGCGCAGAGGTTCGGCGCGCGCTCGATTGTGGGCGTCGAGCCTATCGGCTCCCCGGCGGGCGTGGCTGGCGGGTATTCGCTCATCTGGGATACGACCAACAACAAGCTGATGGCGTTCTTTCAGGATGCCGGCGGCGCATTCGGCGAAGTGACGGCGGCGACCGACCTGTCGGCCATCACCGTTCGCTGCAACTTCTGGACGCGGCAGGGCCAATAAAGTGACCGGCCTCGACGCGACCGACTGGACGGAGAATGTCGCCTCGCCGATGGCGGCGGTGGAGTTCGCGCGGTTCCAGGCATCGCTCGACTCCATCGTCGGCCTCGAGGCGGACGGAACTCCGCGCCTGCGACTGGTCTGGGGGCAGGACCTGCGGACGACGGAAACCTGGGACAGATACCAGAAGCTCTATCGCCCGCGTTACGCCCACAGGCGGGTCAGGCGTGACGTGATCAGCCCGTCCACGGGCTTGATCGAGCCGCGTTACGATTGGATCGGCGTGCCGCGCTACTTCATTGAAGCGTACGTCCCCCGTCTCCATCTTAATCCGCTAGAGGAAAAGGCTGGCGCTGACCCCGACGGCGACACTTACGCGGAAGCCCGGACGGTGGGCGGGATTTACGTGACCGCCACTCCCATCCTCGAACATTCGCAGGTTATAGGCGAGGGAGGTTGGCGAATTTGCTGCTTGGAAGCCGTCCGCCTCGGACGTAAGTGTTGGGGACGCTACCGCGAGCCTGATCAGTTTGACCTCGATACCGTGCGGCAGGGATTGGCCGAGCGCCAACAGGCGGGAGTCTCCCGGCCTGACGCGCCGAGCACGGAAGCGGACAAAATGCTGGGCTATTACCAATGGCTGGCGGGTTGGATGAAGCAGCAGAACCGCGCGGCAACCGAGCGGGAGTATATCCGCCGCCACGAGTTGAATACCCTGCGGCATTGGTGGGATTATGGGCCGCGCGTCAAGGGACACGTCTCCCTGCCTATCTGCAACAATTAAGGATTTTATGACAGCAACAGCAACCCAGGCCGACGCCGATAATCTGCGTCAGGTCGAAGAGCGCCACATCCAGTGGCTAGACGAGCACAAGACCCGCTATGTTTTCACGCCGTTTATGAGCGTGTCGTGTCCGCAGATTCCGGGCGGCTCGGTCGAGGCGGGCGTGATCACCTCGATCCAGGCCCCGGAGCGCAATTGCCTGACTTACGTGTTGGGCGGCGATACCAGCCGCATCCTGCGCAAGACCGGCGATGATCCGCTGGACGTAGCGACCTATCTCGATGCGCCCGGCCCGATTGCCACCGGCCTTTTCCAGCGGTTCGGGGCGGAAGGGCTGATGGAGATTCCATCCCTGGCCGGGATGCCCGCCGCGCAGTTCAAGGCGGCGCAGATCAACGAGAAGCTTTTCGGCAGCATCCCGCAGACCATCAACCGCACGCTGACTGCTGGCGGCTACCGGACGCGGCTGGGCGAGGTCCTGCTGGCGGCTGATTCGTCGCCTGGGGGCCGGATGGTGGCGGAGATCGCCCGGCAGGTTTTGGCCGCCATCGAGCGATGCGACCAGTATTGCCAGCAACAGATGACCCAGCGGCACGCGCAAATCAAGGACATCACGTCGGATGTGCCGAAGCGGTACTCGGTGCGAGACCGCCGGATGCTCGAATTCGCCGGTCTCAAGCCGCTCGAAGAGCAGATGCAGGAAGTGGTCAACAACCAGACCGCCGCCATCGTCAGCCAATCCCGCGCCACCGAGGAAATCCTCAGAAAGATGGAAGAACGCGAGCAGCAGGCTGCGCAGCGCGAAGCCCAGATGATGGAGTTATTCCGCTCGATGGTCGGGGCGCTGGATCGCATCGGGGGTAACGGCAATGGTGCGGCTGACGGCGAGGGTGATAAAAACGGAGAGACCGCCACTGCCGCTCCCAAGCGTAAATTAAAACTCTCGCCTGACTACCAGGCGCCAGTAGCCCGGTAAGCCCGACAATGCTCGACTACGACCGCCTCATCGCCGAGGTCAGACTCGACCTCGACCAGCCCGACGCGCACGCGCCAGGGATGGATTTAATCTTGCAGAAGGCCGGGGATGTGGCCCAACTGCGCCACAGCGAGCAGCAGAATACCGGCGCGGGCTGGTCGCTGCGGTCTTATGACATCACGACCCAGCCCGGCCAGCCGTCTTACAGCCTGGGCGGGCCAGAGTACGGCAAGCCTGTCCGCGTGCACACGATTGACCCGAACAACTCATTTCATGCGACCCGCAAGCTGGACATGACCAACCGGCAGGACGTGGATCAGTTATGGCGCGGCGAGACGCGGGCGCGGGCAGGCGGAGCCGCCCATACCGCAGTCGCGGCCATTCCTTATTGGGAATACAACCAGCCGAAGCTGGAACTGGTTCCGATCCCGAACGGCAATGCGCGTTACCGCATCTGGTTCGAGACCGGCGAAATCCCGGAGCCGCGCCTGGGCGACACCCTGCCGGTCAATTCGCCGTTCCATCGTTACCTCAGGATCAGCGCGGCCATCGCCTGCCTGCGGTACTGCTGGTGGTCGCGGCTGCTGGGGACGGAGGCGGCGGGTGTCAATCCGCTGGACGCGATGAAAGCGATGCAGGCATATCAGGCACAGATCGAAGACGGACTGCTCAAGCAGGAAGCGGAATTCCGGCGGGCGTTCGAGGATTACATTACGACGGCTTTCCAGGCTGGCACGGGCGAGCCGAATGGCTATGGCGATTGGGTCGGGGATGGACTTGATTGGTAGCGGGCAATGAGTACTCCTTTTGTGTTTATTGAAAGCGAGGTCGCTTCCCGGCTCGCCGCGCTCAAGGCCGACGACGAGCCGACCGGCGAGACGAATTACCGCGTCATTCCGAAGACGAACAACGAGATGGACGACGGCGCGTTCAACCGCTCGGCTGTCCGCACGGCCATCGTTGACACCTGCATCGAGATCGTCGGCTTCATCTGCAAGACCGAGGGCGATCCGCGCCGCCAGCAGTACCGCCTGACGACTACCGTCGCGCACGGCGGGCAACTGCCGTCGGCCATGGGGCCTTATGGCGCGGTCTATGACGCGGTGACGGGGCGCTCGCTGGTCGAACGCTCGGCTTCCGATATTTTCGACGTTCGCGGGCAGCAATCCGGAGGCCTGCTCGACGGCCTGAATTTCTATTTCTACGCCACGGACGGGACTATTCTCTACCACACGTTGAGCGGCAATGCGACGGTCGAGTATTTCAAATATGACCGCCCCTACACGACCTATAGCGAGTTGGACAGCCTCTTCGATGCGGCGACCGACCTGTCGCCGTTGCCCGATGAATTCGGCGTGGTGGCGGCTGACGGCGCAGCCGGGCGGCTGTGTATGAAGGCTGGCAGCTTCATCTCGGAAGGCGCGGCTTTCCTGCAAGCTTATTACACGGCGCTGCGCGAGCGCGGCCTGAACGCCACCGCCTCCGATTTTCCGGCTCGGCCGGCGGCCTAAAAAATGACCCGTGATCAATATGTATTACGCGCGGCTCGCATGGCGCGCGGCGGTCTGTCGCCGACCGAATCCCGCATTTACGAGGACAATGCGCATTTGCTCGTCCCGAACGCGCTGCAACGGCTGGCGCGCCAAAACGCTGCCAACGCGATGCTGCGCCCCCGGCTCACCAAAACCTACAGCGCCGTCCCGGTCACGAATGGGGTGATTGCCCTGGGCGCCCTGGCGAACGTCCTGACCGACGGTCTATGTTGGGCGACATTTTATGACGCCGACGACGTTGACCAGGTGAGCCCCTACGTCTTCAAGCGAGCCTGGCAAGACCTCGACCGCCGGCTCAATCCCGATTTCGGCTACTTTGCCGTCAGGGACAACAACCTCGTGACCCGCCAGCGCGGGATTGAGAACGTCGCCGCCGGGAAGGTCGGGACGCCGGGACCGGTCACAATCATTGCGCCGTTCATTCCGCTCAATACCCTGACCGACCTGCCGGTTGAATTGGAAGCTGACGCCGTGAGCGTCCTGGCTGGCTTGCTACCCGCGCACCAGATCGCTGCCGCCTGATGTCACTGAGATCACTATCGCCGAAACGCTGGGTAATTGACCGTTACTACCCGAATCAGCCGTTGACGGTGGCGCTGCCTGGAACCTGCATCGCCGGGCAGAACGCGATTTTCGAGGCAGCGGGCTACTCGCGGGTCTTCGGCGGCTGGTCAGACCTGTCGGAGACGAACACGCCAACCACGCTCGGATATACAGCTACGACCGCGACCACGACCGACACCGTGACGTTTTCGGGCGGCGCGACCGCGCTGACGGACATGGTTCCGTACCAGCATATCCTGATTGACCGTGAGTTGTTCCTGGTCGTCAAGATCGTCAGCAATACCAGCATCGTCGTCTTGCCCCGCCCCTCGTCCAGCGCAGCGGGATTGGCGGTCAAGCTCGTCCCAAACCTGCATCCCGTCACCCGGACACAGCCGGAACGGCTGTCGCTCCAGGCCGGCAATGCGGTTCGTTACCGCGAAGAGGCGATCTTCGCGGTCGGGCGCGGCGTCTTAAGGATCAACGCTTCGCCACTGAGCGCATCCCTGACCGCAACCTCGTCGCCGCAGGTCGCCTATCCGATACCGGGCGGGACTTACGATGTGCGTCCGGTCGGCTTCACCCGGCCAACCGCGCCAACGGTGGTGGCGGTGGCGGGCGGAACGAAGGGGATGCAGGCGCACGATTACACTTTCCGCGCTTCGAAGAAGCGCACCGGCTTCCCCGGCCACGGCTTGGCCTCGACGCCGGTTAAGGTCACGCTGGCGGCGGGGCAGCGGTTCCAGGTCACGTTTGCGGCTTTCGACGCCTCGGAAGGTCAGACCTCCGCCTACTTGTGGGTCAGCCTGAACAGCGACTCGCTGGCCGGAACCGCCTGGTTCCTGCTCGGCGAATACCCGACCGTCGGCCCGCATACGGTGGAATGGTACGACGGGGAATTGGGCGAGCGGTACGTGGACGACAACTTTCCGCCGCCGCCCGCGCTCTACGTCAAATCCGCCGGCGACTTCCTGCTGTTTTGCAGTTGGGGCGATGCGCCGGATGGCTCCGGCAATCCGCAGGCTCCGGGGCCGGGGATTGCGGTCAGCAAGCACAACAACCCGGAAGCCTTCTCGCCGGTCGCCTACACCTTCATCACGCCCGCCGAGGAGATCAACGGCGTGCATATCGGCAAGGTCGGCGTCCGCACAACTGATGCAGTCTGTTATTTCACCTCGGCCAATTACCTGAACGTCGGGCGCTTCACCGATTCGGCTGTCTCGCCGCTGATTACCATCCCGTTCGGGCTGGCCGGCTTCCTGCATCAGTATTCAGGCTGCGTTGCGTACGATTATTTCTACGGGCTGGCCGGCGACAACTTCATTCGCACGACGGATGGACGCAATATCGAAAGCGATTTCTCGCTTCCGGTCTGGCCCGACCTGGCCAATATTGACAACGCCCGCGCCTTCGTCGCCTTCGATCCGAAAAACAGTTGGGTGGTGATCTTCCAGGCCAATGCAGTCCTGGCCGCTGGCGGCAAGTGGCAAACGAAAGCCTGGTCGTTCAACGTCAGGACGGGGAACTGGAATACTCCGGTGCTGCTCGGCGACGGCGCAACCGCCGACTTCACGGTTTGCGGAGTCGCCACGGTCAATGAACGGCTGTATTTCGTCACCACCGACGGCAAGGCTTATGAGTGGGACCGGGGCGGCACGAGTCTGAGCGGTTATGTAGCCGTCGGCTTTGATGATTTCGGCGGGGCGGAATTCACCAAGCTCATCCGGCGGGTCAAGCTGAGCGGACTCTACGCCGGGACGATCAATCTCTATTACGACCTGGATTATTACCACCTGATTCCGGGACTGGTCGCGCCGCTCGTCCCGTATCCGTCGCCATCAAGTCGCACGCTCTCCAATCTGAGCTTGGTAGCAAAACACTTTCCCGTCTGGAAGCTGAACCGGCATTTCCATTCGATTGCTTTCCGGGTGGACTTCTCTGCGCCGGCCAACTTCCGATTGTTCGAGGGATTGGATTTGGACGTGGCGTTGCGGGATGGCTTCGTCCAGTGATCCGATTGCGACGCTTATTCCTTCCGGCAGATGAAGCCGTATTCGCCCAGGCGTGGCAATGGATGGTGGGGCAGCCGGAGCTATACGGCGAGATATTAAAACTCGGCTCCCTGGCCGAGTTCTGCGCCCAGGACGATTCGATAGCCTTCGCCATTGAGGACGACGGTCGGTTGCTGGCGTTTCCCGGCCTGACGCTGAAAGCGAAAGGCTCCTGCGAGTTCATCCTGATCACGCCGCGGCATCCCCGCGTCCGCCCGATCATCAGGATGCTGGCGGAACTGCAACGGAGCTATTTTGAGGATTTAGGCTTCTGGCAGTTAACGGCGACGTTTCCCGACGACCACCGGCGCGCGCCGGTGCGCAAATTGGCTCGATTGATGAGTTGGCGGGAAGTCGCTCCCAATCGTTTTGAACACAATTTAGCTGACTACCTGTATGGGCTTTAAGCCGTCCACTGAAGCGATCAAATCGCCGTTTGAGAATCTATCGGAGGTGCTCGAAACGCCGGACATCGAGGCGTTCCGCGCCTATCGTCCCGGCACGCAACTGCTCGAACCTGCGGTGCAGGCGCAGTACGCCAGCGCCGAGCGCGACCTGGCCGATCAGTACGCCAATTACTCTGGGATTCCATCCCAGGTCGCACGCAATCGGCTGATGGGCCTGGGGCGCGAAGACCTGATGGCATCGAAGGCGCTGGCGCTGGCGCAGGGCAATACCGAGGCGCAGAGGTTGCGGATGGCGCAATTGCAGTCGCTGGCCGACCTGACAGCCAAACGTAAACAATCTGGCTACAACACGCAAATTCAGCAAAAACCCGGCTGGGGGGGCTCGCTGATTAGCGCCGCCACGTCGGTTGGGATTGCGGCATGACGCAGAGACTTAATGACGCGCAACAATTGATTACTGCAGCGCTGCGGTCTGCTCGTGCGCCGCTCGTCCTGTGGAGCGGAGGCCGGGATTCTCAGGTGTTGTTACGTTTGACACTGGGCGTTCAACCAGACGTTCCCGTCGCCTACTTTCGCGGATTCGACCATCCGACCAAGCACGCCTTTGCCGATGCGCTCATTGCGGACTGGAAATTCAACCTGGTGGACGTGCAACCAGGCTTCCGTGACGTGGTGGCGAAAGGCGACCAGGTTGAGTTAATTGAGGTATATCAGTTGGCTCCCAACGTCGTGATCTATTTTCCGCTGGAAGCCGAGCCGGGGTACGAACCGGACGTCAACGCTCTCTGCGCAATTGAAAAGCTGACTGCGCCGCGCCAGACAGCCAGCCGCTATTTCGATTGCCTGTTCATCGGCCATCGGAGCGACGATGTTGACCCGCTTCACGGGCCAATCCCGCTGGCTGATTTCGCCGTCGAGCGCCACGGCGTTCGCTTCGTCTATCCGCTGAAAGATTGGACGGAAGATGACGTGTGGGAAGCCAGCAGCCTGCTCGGTGTCCCGCAAAACGTCGCCCGGTATTTCGGTCGGGATATGGGCGCCAACGCCGACTACTGGCCGCTCTGCACGAAGTGCTTGCAGCCCGGCGCTGGCCGACGGGTGATGTGCCCGAAGATCAACGATTGGGTCTATGGGCTGGGCGACCTGCTAAACCTCGAAGAGCGCCGCGCGAACTGGCGCCAACGATTCGTTAATCTTGAGGGTGACAATCATGAACACCAATAAATTACGTTTCTGGCAAGCCGCCGGCTGCGCGCTCCTGCTCGCGCTGGCGATTCACTCGCTCGACCATCTTGCGCCGTCCGTTCAATCACAGCAGGGCGGGGGCGTCTTCACATCCCTGAATGCTGCGACCACCGGAACCGGCTCGATGCAGGCGGTCAATCAGGCCGCGCAGTTGGGTTATTCAGTCATCTGGTCAACCGGCGTCACGGCGGGCGAAGTAGTGATCGAGGTCGCTGACACGTCCGCTTATGCTGGCACGTGGGCGGAGATTGACCGGCTGAACTTCACCGCCGCGCCGGGGGCGAACAGCATGCAGTCCGGCACGTTCCCCGGCCCGTTCCGCTTCGCGCGGGCGCGGGTAACGACGAACGTCACCGGCGGAACCGTGACGGTGACATTGCAGCAACTAACTCGATGAGGGAATTATGCAAGAACCCGATACAGTGACGCTGCTTGAAGACCTGCCTGAATGCGGGCTGAAGCAGGGCGACCGGGCAGCCATGATCGCCGCATTCGATATACCGGAAGAGGCGTATATGCCGGAAGTGGTTGATGAGGCAGGCGGTGATTCCAGGCTCGCCGATTGGGTGAAGCCCGGGCAGATCGCGCTGCTGACTTTCTGTCTATGGCTGTTCTGCGCCGGGACCGGCTGGGCGCAAGCCAAATTCAAGACCGTCACCTGCACGGTGAACAGTGTTTATGATGGCGACAATATAGGATGCCAGATCAAGGTTGGCCGCACTTTTGGACGCCGCAATCTGAGAATCGTCGGGATAGACGCCCCGGAAATTCGCGGCCATCAGCCCTACGCTATCGAATCCCGCGATGCGCTGCGGACGCTGGTGCTGGGCAAGCACGTGACGATTGAGTTGCGCGGCTATGATTCAATCTGGCGGCGTCACACCGTGCGGGTTTTTCTGGATGACGCATCAGGCAAGCGGCTGGATGTGGGGTTGCAGCAGGCGGCCAGCGGCTGGGCCTGGAACTATCCGCAGTACGGACGCACGCTCACGGCTAATGAGAAAGCCGACTATGCGCAAGCGCAGGGAAATGCGAAGCTGAGGAAACTGGGGCTGTGGGTATCGGAAAAGCCGATTTCGCCGAGCGAGTGGCGGAAAGGGAAACGCTGATCGTGCCTGAGATCAACCGCTACTCATTTAGCCTGACCGAGATCACCGAACTGCTTTTGCGTGAGCAGGGCATTACGGAAGGCTATTGGGAATCCGGGGTGGCGTTTCAGACGACTCCATTGAATGCCGGTGTCAATGGGCAACAGCAACTGCCAGCTTTGCTCGTGCAGGTCGCCAGCATCAATCTGGCGCGCGTGCCTGAACCGACGTTGCTCTCCATAGATGCGGCGAGGCTGGTATTCCCGGAGGAAATCGCAGCCTAAGTTTCCCTGCGTACTTGTTGATTCAATGAAAAAGCTATTCCTTCTTTGTGCGCTACTCTGCGCTTTGACGGTTAGAGCATCGGCCACCGAAGTCACGATCTCCGCGTCGCAAATCCCGAATTTCAGCGCGCAGAACATCGGCAATGATGTCACGCTGACGGTCTCGGCCACGAACAACAGTGCGACGATCACGAGCGCGGCGGCCTTTCGCTCGAATTGGGTAGGCAAGGGCGGCTTTACCATCACGCTGAACGGGATAAATTACACCGTCGCCTATGTTACCAGCGTGTCAAGCGCCACGCTGACCGGCGTTTACACGGGCGCAACCAGCGCAAGCGTGACAGCCATCTGGCGCAAGTGGGTGGAGCTGAGGTTGTACGTTGATCCCGCCGCCGGGCCGTTCCGTCCGCTCGGCGTCTGCTCCGGCTCGACCACGACCTGCATCGTGCAGACCGGCGCGCCGGATTCGGGCGCGTGGTATCGGCGAGTCGCCGCGTCCATCCTGAACGTGTCGGGCATTGAGACGCTTTTCATCCCCCAGCTTGCGCTGGACGCGACGGTTGACAGCCCGACCAATCAGCAGGCGCGATATATCGCCGCGTTCTATCGGGACAGCGGCTCGCGCATCTCGTTCTACGACTGCTTTTCTTCCTTTGCTGTGCCCGCCATTCCATCGGCGACCAACTGGCCTGATCTGTGCGCGTACAACTCGACGGCGGTCATCGCCCAGGACGTCAACGCCTACACTCGCTCGCAGTCTGATGTAAAATACCTCAGCGTCATCAAGGAGCTGGACGGTTCGCCGCTGATCACGGGCGTCAATACCTTGCAGGTCAGCAACGGCACCCTGACCGACAACGGCAGCGGCGTCGTCACCATCGTAACGGGCGGAGGCGGCGGGGGCGGCGGGATTACCTCGCTCAATGGCTTGACCGGCGCAACTCAGACCTTCGCGCCGGGCACGAGCGGTTCCGACTTCAATATCTCATCGTCCGGCACGACCCACACCTTCAATTTCCCGACCGCGTCCGCGACTGTCCGGGGCGCGCTCTCATCCGCCGACTGGACGACCTTCAACAACAAGCTCACCGGTTCCGGCAGCACCAATTATCTCGCGCTGTTCTCGGCCTCGAATACCCTGGCGACCGCCACTGACCTCTTCCGTGACATAGCCACCGACCCCGGCAATCCTGAGTACGTCTTCCAAGACAATATCCACATTTTTACCACGCAGGCTCTCTCGCGCCTGCGGATAGATACCGACCAGATTATCCTGTCGGGTTCAGCAACCCGCGCGGTCAATACCAATATGTTGACGCTCAAGGGAATCGCCTCGCAGACCGGCGATTTCCTGCGGGCGACGGATTCGACCGGCTCGGCGCTCTTCCGCGTGCGCAGCGATGGTAGCGCCTCGATCCGCAGCTTGAATTACACCTGGCCGGCCTCGAATGCTTCGGGCGCATTGACCAACGACGGCGCCGGCACGCTTTCCTGGAACACGGCTTTCCCGACCTCGAACATCCGGCAGGCGCTCAACGCCCGACTGGATTACGGCGCGGTGGGTAATGGGACAACGAACGACACGACGGCAATTCAAAATTGCATCACAGCGGCGGCCGCGGCAGGCGGCAAGGAATGTTATGTCTCGGCGGGCACGTACCTGGTGACGGGCCTGACGATGGCGGGCAACACCCATCTGGTGGGCGATGGGCGGGCCAAGACGATCATCACGTCCACGTCGAATGCCAGCATTATCGGCGTCACCGCGACAGCTTCCGATTCCTCGATTCGGCGCTTGACGATTGACGGCAATGCGACCGGCGCGAGTCAGATTGGATTGTCGCTGCAAGGCACGGCTGATTACTCCGGCTTCTTCGTCTCTGACGTGTCTATTACCGACACCGGCAGCTATGGCCTCTATATTACCAAAGCCTTCTCATCGGCCTTCGAGAAGATGGATTTCAGCGGGAACGTCAATTACCCGATCCTGATTGACGCCAACGACCATCCCGGCATTTACCTGCGCGACATCTATGTGCACGCGGCGGGCGGCACGCTGCTCGCGGGCTACCGGGTCAAGGGCGGCGATGTCTACTGCGAGAGCTGCAACGGGATTGACGGCTCGGTGGCCAATACCCGCTGGATGGCGATAGGTAAAAAGAACGGCGTAGACGGCGATACGACCGATCAGGCCGCTGCGGTGTATTGCTACCAGTGCAACGTCGAGAACTGGACGCTGACCGGAATTCAAGCCTATCGCAACTCGAATTTCTCCTGCACGGGCTGCACATTCTATCCGTCAGGAGGAGCTACCTCGGGCAAGCGGGTGGCGGATTACGACGTGGATTCGGCTTCATTCCCGGCCTATTTCTCGCGCGGCACGATAGATGAGACGAGCATCTTCGACGGGCCTGAATCCTCTTACGCGAACGCCTCAGCTATCCACTCGAACGACCAGCCGCCGCTGGTAGCTGAGGGACTGGGCCCGCGCGTGCTGACTGGCGGCTCGGCGGCGCGCGTCACTACTTATTACGACACGACCAACACGCGGGTCACGCCGCTCGGACGCTCGGATGGCGGCTTCGCCCGCGTCACCGTCACGTCCACTTCGACTTATGCCCGGACGGGACTGCGCTACGTCGAATCGAGTTGCGCCGCGCCCTGCACGATTACGCTGCCCTGGCCGGGGCTTTACCGGGTCGGCGAGCAGTTGATCATCAAGGACATTGCAGCAGCCGGAACCAACAATATTACTCTGGCGGCAGGTAGCGGCGGCACGGTCAACGGCTCGACGTTTGTGCTGAACGTCACCGGGCAGGCCGTGATCCTGGTTCCGAACGAGAGCGGCGCGGGAGATTGGCGTGTGGTCTCGAATATGGCGACTTCCGCCAGCGGCATCACCGGCTCCGGCACGGCGGGCAAGCTGCCCAAGTTCACCAGCGCAACGGCCATCGGCGATTCGCTGGTGAGCGAGTCCGGCTCGACGGTGACGATCACCGGCAACGCCAACGTGACCGGCAAGCTGACTGTCGGTGGGGCGATTGATCCGACCAGCCTGACCCTGATCGGCGCAGCCAGCGACGCCTACGTCGAGCAGGCCGCCGGGCAATCTGCCGCCGTCGCCCCGGCCAATCGGGGCCGGATTACCTACAACGCCTCGACGCAGGCGTGGCAATTCTCGGCCAATAGCGGCGCTTATACGAATTTCGGCAGCATCTCCGGCTCCGGCACGACGAATCAAATCCCCAAATTCACCTCGGCTACGGCCACCGGCGATTCGATCCTGGCGCAGCCTTCGACCTCGGCGATTACGCTGACCCAGGCAGCAGCGGCCTCCGGCTCTCCGGTCGCCCTCACTGTCACGGGCGGCGCCCACACTACCCTGGCGGCGGGCGCGGAAGACACCGACCTGCTCTTCGATTTATCGGGCACAAAACAGTACGCGACCGGCGCGATCACGCTCAACCGCGACGTGCGCTTCCGGGGCCGGACGCTCGGCTTCGTCGCGGCGTCCACCGTGACTGACGCAATCAACGTCGAGATTGAGACTCCCACCGCCGGAACGAACGCCACGCTGACCCGCTCGGTCGGCCTGCGAATCAAGCCGAACAACGCCGCCCACATCGGCCAGGTCATAGATCACACGACTTCGGCGACCGGCGATTTGCTGCGGCTGAACCTGGTCGGCTCGACTGAGGCGCGGTTCGCCCCGTCGGGCGGCAAGCTCAATTCGGTTTTCGCCAAAGATGCGCTGGCGACCACTGCGACAGATGGTTTTGTCTATCTGCCGCGCACGAGCGACACCCCGACAGGCGTGCCCACGACTTATGACAGCGCAAATGCCTTTGTCCTGGAATCCGATACCATTAATGGACAGTACAAGGCGTGGGCTTACCTGAACGGGGCGTGGCGCGACCTGTCGGGTGCGGGCGGCGGCGCGCCGACCGGCGCGCAATACGTAACGCTGGCGCTCGACGCTGGATTGACCGCTGAGAGAGTCCTGACCGGCACGGCGAATCAGATCATACTGACTGACGGCGGGGCGAATGGGAACATCACGGTCGGCGCGCCGCAAGACCTGCACACTTCGGCTGCTTTCCAGGTCGGACGCCTGGGAGCAGGGACTACCGCGCCCGCCGAAGCCGGAATAGACCTGCTTGGTAAAACCATTGACACTGAAGCCAACAACAGCATCGCCGGTCTCAGCACGCTATTCAGCTTAACCAAGAACGATGCCCTCACCCGAACCTACTTCGGCGAGTTCATCAAGCCTACAATCAACGCCGGGGCCAGCAACGCCAATACCACGCTCAATGTCCTCGCAGTCGATACTGCCAATACCGTGACCACCGGGGTAACGACGAATCTTCTTCACCTCCGCTACGGAGGCGTGGTGCAATTCATCGTAACTTCCGGCGGTGTAGCCAACGCGACTACCGGTTTCCAGGTGAACAGTCTGGCTGCCAGTGGGAATTACCTTCGCGGGGATGGGACTAATTTCGTCTCTTCGGCGATTCAAGCTGCTGATCTCCCGGGGGGATTCAGCGGTTTCGCTGGGCCTTCGGCCAACGTTACAACTACGGCCATCACTGGTTCGGCAACAACAGCGATGCGTTCGGATGCCGCGCCCGCCATTCTTCAGAGCCTGTTGCCGACTTGGACCGGCTTACACACTTTCAATCCCGGCACAACGCCCGGCGACGCCATCCTGCTCGACATCGCCCAACCCGGAGTCGCCGGGGTGCGGGATAGCCATACGTTCAGGGTCAAGGCGACCTCGTTCGATACCGTCGGACATTCGGCTATCTGGCTGCACTATGCTCAGGCTCTAACTAACGCTGGGGGATCGAAGTGGCGGATCATGTCGAACCTCGACGCCGGAGCCTTCACTGAGCGATTGGCAATCAATGACACTGGTGCGCTGGACTTTGCAGACGGGGCGCGGCAGACCTTCAATCCGAACGCCACGAATGCCGGGCTGAACATCGGCGCACAGGCGGGCGCTCCCACATCGCTCCTGAATGGCGACGTTTGGTACGACTCAACCGCCAATAAATTCAAATGCCGGGAGAATGGAGCGACGGTGGATTGCATCGGCGCGGGCGGGGGAGCGCCGACCGGGGCTTCTTACGTTGTGCTGGGGCTGGATGCCACGCTCTCAGCCGAGCGGGTGCTGACTGGCACGGCGAACCAGGTTATCATTACCGATGGCGGGGCGAACGGCAACGTTACGCTCTCAACCCCGCAAAACATCCACACCGCTGCCACTCCGCAGTTTGCGGCGTTGGGGCTGGGAGAAGCTGCGCCCGCCGCCGGGCTGGAACTCACCGGCAAGACAATCAGCACGGACGCCGACAATACAGTTGGCGGAGCGGATGTTGCTTTCTCCCTCACCAAAGACAACACCAACACGCGGACATTCGCCGGAGTATTCATCAAGCCCACGCTGAACACCGGTGCATCGAACACTACCACCACGCTGAATATCGTCAGCGTGGACACTACGAACACGGCTGTTACCGGGCTAACCACCAACCTCATCAGGTTGGCTTATGGGGGAGTGCAACAATTCCTGGTCTCCTCTGGGGGGGCCGTGACCGCCACAAGCTTCAGCGGGGATGGTTCGGCCCTGACGGCCCTTAATGCCTCAAACCTAACGACCGGGACAGTAGCCAATGCGCGGCTGGATAGCGACTTAACCGCGCTTGGCGACAATGCTACCAACGGCTTGTGGGCGCGGACGGGAGCTGGGACGGGCGCAGCCAGGACTATCACTGGCACGGCTAATCAGGTGAATGTCTCGAATGGCGACGGGGTAGCCGGAAATCCCGTCCTCTCGACGCCGCAGGACATCGCCACAGCCAGCGCGCCGCAGTTCGCCCGCCTCGGCGTTGGGGGCGCGGCAGATGCTGCCCACAAGCTATTCGTTACAGGCGGTACAGTCACAGCGGATACTCATCTGTACGACGCGACTCAGACGTGGAACAGCGCCGGAGTCACCTTCACCGCCCTCAAGACGAACATCACTGATACTGCCTCTGCTGCCGCTTCATTATTGATTGATTTGCAGGTAGGAGGGGTTAGCAAGTTCAAGGCCGATAAGGCCGGCAACATCACCGTTACCTCATGTATCGGGTGTGGAGGAACGAGCCATAATATCCTGTCCGCCACCCATACCGACTCTACCGCAGCGACCGTGGTGCGTGGCGACCTGATTACCGGTCAGAGCGCGACTCCGACCTGGCAGCGCCTGGCGATTGGGGCCGCCAATACCTACCTGGGCAGCAATGCCACTGACGCCGCTTGGACGGCTCCGAGCGGAGGCGGAACTGTTCTGGGTACAGGCCGAACCATCTCCAATGGAACCGGCATAATCGGTGGCGGCGATCTCAGCGCAGATCGCACCCTCTCCGTCAATCAGGCTACTGCCTTCGCCTGGACTGGCGCTCATACCCATAACGTCGGGACTACACCGGCAGATGCTTATACCATTACGATTGCCCAGCCAGGCGCGGCGGGAACCCGCGACTCTCACAATCTGATCCTTACCGGGACTTCATTCGATACTGCGGGTCATAGCGCAGATTGGAAGACCTTCGTTGATGTCACTACCAATGCCGGAGCATCTACCTGGACGCTCCAGGGCCGGATTGACGCCACTGCTTTCGCTGACCGGCTGACCGTCACCGACTCCGGAACCGTGACGGCGCAACTCTTCAGCGGAAGCGGCGCATCCCTGACTGCGCTCAATGGTTCGAGTATCACGACCGGCGTAGTAGCGAACGCTCGCCTTGACAGTGACCTGACGGCGCTCGGTGACAACGCGACTAACGGCTTGTGGGCGAGAACCGGCGCGGGAACAGGCGCAGCGCGGACAATCACCGGTACGGCTAACCAGGTCAACGTGTCGAACGGCGATGGTGTCGCGGGCAACCCGACGCTGAGCCTGCCGCAGAGTATCCACACCGCCGCGACGCCACAATTCGCCGCCCTGGGATTAGGTGAGGCTGCACCGGCAGCCGGCGTGGAGTTGACCGGCAAGACGATCTTGACTGACGCTGACAACACCGTCGGGGCGATGGACGCGACGTTCTCTCTCACTAAGAACGACACTAACACGAGGACGTTCAGCGGTGTCCTCATCAAGCCCACACTCAATACTGGCGTCTCGAACACCACCACTACCCTGAACGTCTTAGCGGTAGATACCACGAACACTGCGACGACCGGCGTCACCACCAACCTGATCAAAGCCAGCTATGGCGGCGCGGCGAAGCTGACACTTGATTCAGCAGGGCTGCTCACCCTGGGAAGCGCGCTGCCGATAGGCAGTGGCGGCACGGGTCTGACCGGAACGCCAACGAACGGTCAATTACTTATCGGCAATGGCTCCGGTTATACCCTCGCGGCATTGACCGGCACAGCGAATCAAATCACCGTCACCAATGGAGCGGGGTCAATTACGCTCTCGACTCCCCAGGATATAGCGACCGCCTCGACGCCGCAGTTTGCGCGGCTGGGGATTGGCGGGGCGGCTGACGCGACGCACAAATTGTTTGTCACCGGCGGCACGGTGACGGCGGATACCCGCCTGTTTGACGCCACGCAGACGTGGAACAGCGCGGGCGTAACGTTCACCGCTATCAAGACCAATATCACTGACACGGCGAGCGCCGCCGCTTCATTGTTGATGGACTTGCAGGTCGGCGGGGTGAGCAAGTTCAAGGTGGACAAGGCGGGGGCGCTGACCGTTACATCCTGCGCCGGCTGCGGGACATCGCCGCCGTTCACGGATACTGTGTCGTTGGTTGAAGGTTCAACTGATGGCACAAAGGAAATCCGCTTCGAGGTGGACGGGCTGACGACGGCTACCATTAGAGTCCTGACGCCGCAGGATGCCGACTATACGCTGGCCGGAACCAATCTCGCCCAAACGTTTACCGCCGCACAGACCGTCAGCAGCGCCGCAGCCGCTGCCTTGGCTGTGGGGCCGAATGGAAACACGAATCCGGCTTTCAGGGTCGTCGCCAATGTAGGCAGCGCGGCGACGGGTTTGAGCGTAACGGGAAATGCGGCTGGCAGTGGAGTAACGTTGACGGCGCTTTCCAGCGGGGCGAATGAGAATATCAGAATCAACCCGAAGGGAACCGGGGGGATCGGCGTCAACACCGACTCGGCGGCGATGCTCCATGTCCGGGCCGACGCCAGCAATAATGGCATTCGGGTTGACTCCAACAGCAGCGTGATCCAGGGCATTTTCACCAGCGACGGGTCGTCATTGCTATTAGGCGGTCAGACCGCTCACACGCTCGACATCATGACGAATACGACTTCGCGGCTGTCGCTCACCTCGCCCGGCTACGCCACTTTCAACAGCGACGCCGCTGCCTCTGGCACTCCGACGGTCTGGACGCTGACCGCTCCGGCTCACACTGGCCTGACCGCCTCAGCGGAAGCGGTTGACGTGAACATCAATCTCGCTCGTGACGTGCAGCACGCGACTGGCGCGCTGACGTTGCAGCGGGGGATGCGAATTCAGGGCGCGACCTACAGCTTCGTCGCCGCCAGCACCCTGACCGATGCTATTACGCTCGATGTCTCATCGCCTGCCGCCGGAACGAACGCTACTATCACGAACAGCTACGCGATCCGCGCACTGGCCAGCGCCGCCGGTCACGTTCCCTTGTTGGTGAGCGGCAATTCCGCCGCGACCGCCGATTTGCTGCGAGTGCAGCGCGGGACGACGAATGTGGTGGTGACAGAGGCATTCGGCGCGACCACTATATCGCCTGCCGCCCGTTCCTCCGGCTCGCCGTTCCATTTCAAGATCACTACTCCGGCTGACACTGCCCTGGCCGCCGACACTGAAGCGCAGGGGATCGTCCTCGGCGCGACCGCGACCAGGCAATTCACTTCCGGTGGTGGCGCATTCACCGAGCAGAGCGAGATCAGCGTGCCCCGCGTGACGTACTCAGCGACTGCCGCCGAGACGATCACAACCGCGAGCAGCTTCACCATCGTCAACGCGCCAGCAGCGGGAGCGAATATGACGTTGACCACCCCGCTGGCGTTCTGGGTTAAGGCCGGGAAGTCGCAGTTCGACGGGCCGATCCTATTCAACAAGGCGACCTCCTCGACTCCGGTTACGCTGACTGACGCTGCGAACATCGCCACGGACGCCAGCCTGGGCAACAGGTTCAAGGCAACGTTGGCCGGCAACCGAACGCTCGATGCCCCTATCGGCCCGGTGGCCGACCAGCAGGCGGTGTGGGAGTTCTGCCAGGATCCGACTGGGGGCAGAACGATTACGTTGGCGAGCGGCGCAGGAGGATTTATCTTTGGAACGGACATAACCGGGATAACGCTTACAATCACCGCTTTAAAGTGTGACTACATGACTGGTATTTACAGCAGTAGCGCAAATAGGTGGCGAGTGGTGGGATTTATAAAGGGATTTGGTCTTGATTGGACCTGGCTGTTACTACTGTTTTTCATCGGAGACAGAATCCGGCGCGCTAAGGGGCGCCGCCAGGCGCGATTAGGCAACAAGCAACGCTGGCGCGGGACTGGACTGGCGAAGGGATATTAGGTTGGTGGTCGCCAATCCGAGCGCACAGGCGTCGTCATCGCTCTCATCTTTCATTGCTCGCTAAGGATAACACACTATGGCTGACATCAAAGAAAAATTCGGAACCAGCAACCAGGCGATCACTTGTACGTTAGCATCGCTCGCTAACAACGCGGCGAGGCAGGCGACTGAGGTTGACAACGCCACGAACCTGTTCCTCGACGCCCTGGTCTTCCTCAAAGTGAAGACCGGCGCGAGCGGCGTGACTGCCAGCGGCGCGGTCTATATCTACGCCTACGCCACAGTAGACGGAGGTACGACCCGTACTGAGAACGCGGGCGCGACTGATGCCGCCATCACCCTGACCGTGCCTACCAACGCAAGACTGGTCGGTATCGTCAACGCGGTAGCGGTTGCGGTTACTTACCTCGGCGGTCCGTTCTCCGTAGCAGCAGCCTTTGGCGGCACGCTGCCCGAGAAGTGGGGCCTGATCATCGAGAACCGCACAGGCGGGGCGCTCGACGCGACCGAGGCCAACCATGCCAAGATATACCAAGGAGTGCTAAGTCAATCGGTATGATTGGAAACAAGCGACGCTCACAACTGGAAGCACAGCCCGGGGATGCAATCAACTGGGGACATCCCCTCGCGCAGGGACTGCTCTACGCTTTCGTAACCCCTCCCGGGGGCAATCAGTGGGCTGATTTAACCGGTCGCTATGCGCTGGCCTTCAGTCAGACCGTCAGCCGGGTAGCATCGCCAGGCGGGTTCGCCTTGTCGGGTGGGGTGGTGACTATCCCGGCCCACGCCGATGTAAACACCATGCCTCGCCTGTCCCATGCCATGAGGGTGAGGTATGCCGGGGGATTGACTGACCAGAGTATCCTGTTCATCAAGCTCGCCGGGGTGCATATCGTCAATGGCGCGCCTGATACGCTCTACTTCCGCCGTAATTACACCACCGGCTACAACCGGGTCGGGTTTACGCCTGCCATCAACACCTGGTATTCCATTGTTGCTGCCCATCATGGTGGAATTGCCGGGAGTGAATACCAGTTATATGTTAATGGCGCAGTCCCCACCCGGGTCGAGGACTTCAACGCCACTGGCACACTGGCTGATGACGCGGCGAGCGCAATAGTTCTCCGGGCCAGTAACACCACTGGTTTTCGGGCCTGGCACGACAGTGAGTACATTTACCTTTATAACCGCCCTTTGCTCCTGTTAGAGGCGCAGTGGCTGCACGCCGATCCCTATGCGTTTGTCAAGCCGCGAGCGATGCGGTTTCCGGCGATAGCAGCGGCAGGAGCGCCAACCACTGGCGATTTCTTCTCGCCTGTGACAGGGTTCTGATTTCCTTAACCAACCAGGATCACCAATGCAAAAAGCACTGATTATTCTGATTCTTTTGTGCGCCGCGAACTCCGTGGTGCTGGCTCAGTCTACGCCGCCGCTCCGCGCCAAAGAGATTGACGGCAGTCCCAGCCGGAATGGCATCACTACCATCGAGGTCAGTAATGGCACACTCACGATAAATGGCCGAGTCGCAACAATCGTAACCGGCGGCGGCAGCGGCGCAAACCCTACTGCAACCATTGGCCTTGCTGCCGTCAACGGCTCGGCCACGACCTTCCTGCGCTCGGATGGCGCTCCGGCGCTTAGTCAGGCGATTGCGCCGACGTGGACGGGGGCGCACATATTCACGGTCTCGGCTCCTGCTATTTCAATTGACAACGCCACAACCGCCGCCGCCGACATCCTGCTCGACGTGCAGCACTCTTCGACCGGAACACCAGCGGCGGGTTTTGGCTCGCGGCTTCAGTTTAGATTGGAAAGTTCAACGACGGCCAATCGAGATGCGGCGGCGATGGATGCAGTCTGGACAAATGCGACAGATGCCACGCGCACCAGCGACATCGTTTTCAACACCGTCAATAGTGCCGCGACGCAGGAATCGTTTCGCATCACCGGAAACGCTCTCCCGGTGTGGCCTGCGACTAATACCGCCTCCGGCACGACCGGGGCGCAAACCATTAACAAACCTTCAGGCACGATAAACTTCGCCGCAGCCGCCTCATCATTGGTAGTGACCAATTCACTGGTAACAACCAACTCCATCGTCTTTGCGGTAAAACGCACCAATGATGCTACCTGCCAGATTCAGAGTGTAGTGCCAGCCTCGGGTAGCTTCACTGTGAGCCTGACTGCTGGATGTGCGGCAGAGACCAGTGTCGGGTTCTTCGTGATTAATAAGTAACCTGGGACAATCAATGCAAACTAACAACCAATTCTCCTTCCTTAAGCTTGGCCTGATACTCGGTGTATTGGGCTTCTGGCTATTCATTATCACCATCGTGCTGGCGCAGGAACCAGCGCCGCAAAATGGCAAACCCACAACTGAAAAAGCCGCACCCGCCAAGCCCGAAGCTGCCTTGCCTGAACAAGTCAGGCTGACCGCTGAAGAGACCGACAAACTCCGGCTGATTCAATTGCGGCTGCTGACGCTGGCGAATGACCTCAGGTCGCTGCGCGAGCAGGCGGCCAAGCTCGAAGAGCAGGCCAAAGGCGAGCAGAATGCCCTGAATGCGGCTTTGGTGAAATCGCTGGCCAAGCATGGGGTGAAAGCCGAAGACCTGGACAAATACGAATTCAGGAACGCCGCGCCGCTCGATACTGAGCCGATTCAACTGGTCAAAAAGCCTGCCTCTCCGCAGGCCACGCCGCCCGCAAAACCCTAGAGGAACCAAAATGTTTGGTGCGTTAATTCGAGCAGCAAGAAAGCGTCTGGCTGATCAGGGCATAGCTGCGCCCGCGCGGGATGTCAATCCGGTTGCGAAACGGCGCGGCATTGTCCCATTCATTACACCTGAATCTGATCGCGGCCCAATCCCCCCTACCCGTTCGCTGCCAGTGCCAGTGCCAGAGCCGGAGATAGCGACGCCGTACCCGACTCGCCCAGCTATGCGCGGCATCATTCCTGATGTGCCTTTTCCTATCCCATCTGAGACCACTGCGCTGCCGGCTCCGGCCCGTCCGACGCCATTGCTGTTCACGCCTGAACGCCTGCCTGAGCCGATTCCTCCGCGCGAAGCGCCTGACCTGACTGCGACCTCGCGGCTGGCAATGGAAGACTTCGACCGGGTGATGCCGGAGATGGCCAAGCCGCGCCCAGTCCTCGAGCCATCCCTGGGTGATTATCGAGGCGAGCCAATCAGCGATCCAATGGCTTTTCGCCGCGATCAATTCATCCGGGAGAAACAAAAACTCGACGAACAGGGCAATTTTGCCGGGGTGAAGCGCAATTGGAAGGACATTCTGCTCGCTACATTGGCGGGCGGCGCGGAGGCGGTCAACGCCAATCCGAACGACCCGAATATGCTGGCGCGCTTCCTGGGCGGCGCGGCGACTGGCGGCGTGGGCACGACGATCAGCCCGACGACGGGGCGGGAATACTTGTTTCGCACAACGCAGGAGCCGCGCCTGGTGGCCGACCAGCAGCGACGGAGCCAACAGGAACAAGAGGAAGCGGAACGGCGGGCAAGGGCGGCGCGGACGGGGATGCTGGAAGAGGAATGGAAAGACTTTCCCGATGAAATGCGGGCCAGGAGAGCAGAGCGCGCAGCGCGAGCCGACGAGTATAAGGCGCGGGCTGAAGAACGGAGACGTCCGAAGCCGCCGCCGCAGCCGCGAGCACGTACCAGATACATAGATGCAGAGGGGTTCTTACGCGATGGTGAAACGGATGAATTAGTGCGCGATCCAGCGACAAAGCAGCCGCTTAAGGGGGCGCCGAGGTTTGCCGAAACAAAACCGCCGGGGGCGATCAGCACTCGTGAAGGCATTTGGAATCCGGTGACAAAGAGCTGGGACGTGAAGTTCGATCCGAAGGAAGCCGCCGAGAAAGGCATCCCCGCACAGGCCGCGACCGCAGCCAATCGCGTAACGGAGCTGAAGGCCAACGCCGACGGCGCGTGGGCGGCGTGGCGCGGCTTCCAGAAGAACCCAGATAAGACTGATGCGCAAAACGCATACGATAACGAGCAGTTAAAGATCGCTGCGCAGCGCGCGCAGACTCAATACAATTCAGCCGCCAAGGCCCTCGGCCAGACACATGGAAGATATTTCGAGACCGGCGAAGACCCGGCTGGCTCGGGCTGGAATTACGTCAAGGGGATTCCGCAAGCGCAAGGGTCGAGCGGCGGACAGCCAGTGCCACAGCGTGCCGCCCCACAAGGCGGCGGACGCCCTGTGTCGCGCGCAACCGTGCAAAAGTATGCCGACCGATATAACCTGAGCTTTGCTGATGCGCAAAAAGCATTTGAGAACGACGGTCTTAAGGTGCAGCAATAGCCAATGCCACAGGGACAACAACCAAAACGGCCCAGACCGTCGCAGTTCCTCGTTGACTACGCCAAAGAGCGCGTGGACACGGAGGCCGACCGGCTCGGCGTGCCGCGCGAGCTGGCGCGTGACGTGTTCAGGCGGGAGAGCGGCCACAGCCCCGCTGTCATCTCCGGTAAGCGGCGCTCGTCGGCAGGAGCCATCGGCGCTATGCAGTTGATGCCTGGCACTGCAAAGGAACTGAAGGTTGACCCTGAAGACCTCGACCAGAATATCACCGGTGGACTGACCTACCTGAAAAGGCAGCTGGACGATTTCGGCGGCGACTGGACAAAAGCGAAAGCGGCCTACAATGCGGGGCCGGGAGCCGTGCGAAAGTATGGTGGAGTGCCGCCTTACGCTGAGACGCGGGCTTATGCTCAGCCGCAAAGCCCGACTGAATTCCTGAAAGAGATGGAAGCGGCATCAGCCACAACGGAACCCAGGGACGGCCTGATGCGTTTCTGGGAGCAGCCCCCGTCTGTGCCATCGCCGAAGCCCTCAGCGCAGCCTTATTCCGCCTCGCCTGCTGTGCCCCTGACGCCTGCGCGAAAACCCAAACCAGTTTCACCGCCACAAACTGCCGCGCCTGACCTGATGCGGTGGTATGAACAACAGCCGTCTGCGCCGCCAATCACTGCCAAACCATCTCCGATAACAGCAAGCGAGTCGTCGCCCTGGATTCCGCGCTCGGTCAGCGAGCCAACGAATCAATTCCTGCGGGCGGCGGGCACTGGTTTGGCGCGCATCCCGACGGGCGTAGCGGAGTTGGCCGATCTGATAGATCGTCGTATCGGCACACCAGTGCTCTCTGCAATAGGATTGGGCGGTCAAGGCGATGAGTTGCGCTTGGCCGAGAAGGTACGCCCAGTTATGCGTCCGGTCGAGCAGGCAATCGAAGCCGCAACTCCGATAGACCCGTCAAATCAAAGTTGGGTGACGGCCAAGATTCCACGCGCAGCAGGATCATTGGTTCCATTTGTGGCTGGCGGTCTGGCTGGCGGCGGCGCAAAAACTGCCGCCATGCTCGGCGCGGCAATGAATGCCGGAGAGATCGCACGCGAGATGGAGAATGCTGGCGTTGATCCGGCGAAACGCGACCGGGCGATTGCGATGGCGGGCGCAACCGGACTGACCGAGGCGCTGGGCATTGGACGCATGTTGAATAAGTTCGGGCTGAAACAGGCGTTTATTCATCGCGCGGTGAACATCATGGAAGAGGCGGGCCAAGAAGGGCTACAGGAATACCTGAATAACATCAACGCCGCCATGGTTGGCGGGTATGATCCGAGCCGCCCGGCCTCGCGCGGGGTAATCGAAGCCGCCGTACTTGGCGGCATCCTCGGCGGGGGAATGCAGGGATTGAGCGCGGCGAGGGCGGGCGCGCAGCGTCAACAGGATATTCAGGCCGTCCGCGCCGAACCCCAAACGCCGCTCACCCGGTTACCTATTCGTCCCGTCGCGCCTGAGCGAGCCGGCGTCGAAACCCGGATCACCAATCTCCCGCAAACTACCCGCACAGCCGAATTTCGCCAGCAGGCGGAAGCGGCAGGCGCTCCCGATGTAATCCCGACTCCGACTGAGTTCCTGGCGCAGCAAGAAGCAGCGCAGCCCCCCGCCCAGGCTGGAACCACCGGACGGCTCACCCAGGCCGCCGAAAGGCTCGCGGCGCTTGGCAGGAAGCCACAGGCTGAGACAGCCGAGCCAGCAGCGCAGCCGGGCATTCGGGTTTACGAGCCGGGCGAGACGCCGGAGACGCCGGCGAAGGGCCGCGCGTTGACGACGGTTACGGTAGACGGCGTGAAACACTTTGTGGAACATCCGAGCAACGTTTCACGGTCTGCGGCAATTGAGCTAGCCAAGCAGCAAATCACGGCGCAGCCGCCAGTTACCGCACCTCTGGAAGCCCCTGAGAGAGCGCAGCCAGCGCGTGGAACAATTCAGGCGGAAACCGAGCCTCTGACTGGGGTAGTCGCGCCCCAAACCGGGGAAGCTGCGCCAACCACCACTGGCGCCCTACGCGCCGCCGCCGATGACGCGAAGATCGAAGCCGCCGAGCACGAGCGAGCCGGGCGCTTTGCGGAAGCTGCACGAGCCTATGAGCTGGCGCATCGCCATCTGAAATCCCTGCGCCGGACAATGGGGCGTCCGCAGTCGCCGGAGGCCGTTGCCGCCCAGGACGCGATTGACCGCGAGATCGGCACGGCGGCGGGCAACCGGGGGCAGGCGATGACCAATGCCCGGAGAGCGGCGGCTCAGCAACGGGAGACGCAGCGCGTGCAGCAGAGGATGGAGGCCGCGCCGACGCGGGAATTGACTGTGCCGCAGCCGCAAACCCCGCCATCCGCGCCATTACTCGGCTCAGTGATGAATCCCGCAGGCGGCGTACCAGCAGCGCCCGAATCTCCGAGCGGTAAGTTCGGCGAGTTGGTCAGACAGCAGGAAGCCGCGCAGCAAGCGCAGCCGCAGCCGCGCCGCAAGCCGACCGGCCAACTCTCGCCGATTGAATACCTGAAGCGTAAAACAGGCGGGAAGGGCATCCGTGTGTCCGATGCTGGTGAGCGGGCGATGCTGGGGGCGAAAGAGGCAGGCATTGTCGGCCTGGTGCGGCGCGAGGGCGGCGTGCCGCTCAGCGACGTGCAAGTGATGCTCGATGAGGGCGGCTTCACGCTGCCGGATGGACGGCCATTCACTGATCGCAGTGTGACCGAGAACGACGTGCTGGACTACCTGCGCGAGTCCGGCAAGGAAGGGCGGGTTGACACGCGCGGACTTGAGCGGCGATTGACAGAGGAAGAGGCGGAGTATTACGGGAATCTGCCCCCGGAAGCGGGGCCGTCACAACCACTGCCTTCCTCTATGGAAAACGTCACAGCGGGGCCGCAAACACCAGCGCAGGGCATCACAGAGCCAAGTGAGATTTCAGAGGGAACGACCGGTGCGTTGCGCGAAGTCGGCGATTTCTTCGATCAGGCGAAACAGGCAGAAACTGCCGCTGAAACTCAATCTGCCGTTGAGCGTCGCGCCCAGACCCTGGTCGAACGCCAGGGGCAGCAAATCGCCCGTCGGACACAGGAACGGGAAGCCGCACACAAGGGCGTCTTCGGCAAGTTTGCAGAGCGGGCGCATAAAATGAACACCGGGCGTACTCTCCCCGCGCTAGCCGAACATCCTGAATTACGTGAGCTACTTGACCTGCCACCGATGCCGTCCTATTACCTGAGTGAAGAGGGTGGCGCGGTAAATCCTGAGTGGACAACCGCCGCACAGGACACGCTCAACGCGCTGGCCGAGAAAGGTGATAAACCGCGATCTTCGGAACTTGACCTGGACGACCTGCGGGGTGCGTACCGGCGGCTGCAAATTGCGGCGAGACAGAGGGGCGGGGAAATCAGCGACAGCTTAAAACAGACGTTCCGCGAAACAGTCGCTGATTTCCTGGAATCGCAGAATTCATATCAAAATTTCATCGTTGATGGTAGGATAGACAACTTACTGAGGACTCTCGACAATGCCACACAACCGCAATCCAAACGCGAACAGGCACGGCTTAAAGATTCTGTCGCCGCCATTGCCAAAGACCACGGACTCAGCCAGCACTTCGCAGACAAATGGTTCACGCAAGCTGTTGACGAAGCCCGTGGCCGTGCCGGACGAAGAGGCGCTGAGGCGCAAGCGGGCGATAACCAGGGCCGCGATAGACGAATTGATGAAAGAGATGTTTCCGTAAGCGCACAGGAAGAGCGCGGTACGGGCACGTTTGGCAAGCCCGAACCCACCCAGCCCGAAGGCCGCAAAATCCAGCACACTCAATTCGGCGCAGTCACCGAGGCGCCCGATCAATCCGGCGTTGCGAAGGGACACCTGCGTGTGCTTGATGGCGAAGGCGAGCCGCACGTCATTCAGAATCCCCGGACAGCGGGCAATCAGAATGCGGCGTTTGTGAAGGAAAGGGAGACGGAAAGGAAGGTAGCGGCGAAAGAGCCGTGGGAGATGTCGCGTGATGAATATATCTCTGAGCGCCGCAGGCAAGGTTCTACATTAGCCCGTCTGGATGGACAGCAACACGAAAACATGGTCGCGGCGGCAGTTGGACGCGGCGAGAACGTACCCCATCGTGTGCTCTCACGCTATCCGAATATTAAGCAACACCCGCAATATCGCGAGGCTTACGAGGAGCGTACCGGGCAACCTGTGCCACAAGCCGCCAGGCGACAAACGTTATCCCCTGAGCAGAAAAGGCAGCTATCACCATATGGAGTTTTTAAGCATATCCTGGCTGCTGATATGGAGGTCAATGATTGGTGGAGTACGCCAAACTACAATAAAACTGAGTTATTAAATGCGTTTGGCGCCCAAGCATTACGGCGCGGCGTAGAAAACGCTCTCCGCAAAGGCAGGCCCGTACCCGCCGAAGTGCTCGCCGACTATCCCGATCTTCAGCCCAAAACTCGCGCTGAAACAAAGGCAGCAGCAGAAACCGAAGCGGACGTGGAAAAACAGGCTCCCACACCTGAACAGGAGCGCGCCAATGCCATCCTCATCAGCGACGAAATCCCCGCTGCCCCTCAGTCCGGCCAGCCATTCGCGCACGGCGATAAAGTGGAATGGACTGAGGGCAAGACCACATTGCGCGGCACGGTCCGGGGCTACGACCGCCGCGGCAAGGTAATGGTCTACGATCCGAGCGACGGGGCGACGGTCAAGGTGGACGAGGGGGGATTGCGGAAGCGGGAGCAGGGGGATGAGCCGGAGGCGGCGGCAGGCGCACGGAAACCGCTTCCAGAGCGGGAGCGAGCGCCAGGTTTCTACAGTCAGCTTGAGCGCGTGATTGAACAGAAGATGCCGAATAAAGCCAGCGGCGCGCAGGCTCTCGCTATCGCCACGAATCCGCAGAACGGCGTGAAGAAAGAAGAGTTGGACTGGCTCGGTCTAGCCGAATGGCTGCGACCGCAGGCGAACGTCACAAAGCAGGACGTGCTGGATTTTGTGCGGGCGAATCAGGTAACAGTACAGGAAGTAACGCATGGTATCCGTGCGCACCAATGGCATCAGGATGGTGATACCTGGTACAACGAAGACAACTCAATAGCTATTCGCCGGGGTAATAACGTTTGGCAGACCGCAGGAATAGCGTTACGCGGTGAGCCGCTTGAGACAGGCTCGCTCGAAGAGGCGCAGCAAGTGGCTGACAGGGCAACTAGCGGCGACACGAAATATTCGCAACTTACCCTTCCCGGCACGGAAGAGGGCAGTTACCGTGAATTGCTGCTGACGATGCCGGAAATCAGACCTGAGCAGCCCCCTGAGCGTATTACGCAATTACCGGACGGCTACAGAGTCGGCGTTGATTCAAGTCAGCCGCCAAATGCCCGTTGGCATGTTCTGCCGCCGGAGCAGGTACATGGGCGTCCGTTTTACGGCTCACATCCAAGCGAAGAGGCCGCCGTCGCCAGCGCCCTTCAGCGGCTTAATGATCAGCAACAGGAAGAATGGGAAAAAAGTCGGCCTTCGTTTCAATCTCCCCATTGGGGCGAGTCCAACGTCCTCGCCCATATTCGCTTTAACGAGCGCACGGACGCAGGCGGGAAGCGGACGCTATTTATCGAAGAGATTCAGAGCGATTGGCATCAGGCGGGACGGAAATGGGGGTATGCGCCAGGCGTGGCCGCGCGCATTAAGTCTATCAATCAGCGACTTGAAGAAATTCAAGATCGGTTTGATAAAATTCCGCCGATTGAAGAGCGTGAAAAACTGGCAACTGAGCAGCGCGAGTTGGTTTCCGAGCAGGCCAAGCTTGAAGCGGGGCAAGCTCGTGGTAGTGTCCCCGATGCTCCCTTCAAAACCTCCTGGCCAGAACTTGCCTTCAAGCGGATGCTGCGTTATGGCGCCGAGAATGGATATGACAAGATCGCGTGGGCTACGGGAGAGACGCAGGCCGAGCGATCCGACCTGAGCAAACAAGTTGATGAGGTCTTATGGACGCCGGCAAGCAAGACCATCCGGGCAATCAAAGACGGACAAGTCCTGATCAGCAAGCACCTGCAAGACGAAAGCGGGTTACCTGATGTTGTCGGCAAGGAAGTGGCAGAGCGGCTGCTGCGGCAACAGCCAGATCAATTTGCGACCCGCCAATATGGTGAAGGGCAGGATACGCTGGCGCTGGGCGGCGTTGACCTCAAAGTCGGCGGCGAGGGAATGAGAGGTTTTTACGATCAAATCCTGCCTTCCTTCGTTAATCGGTACGTCAAAAAATGGGGAATAAAAGTCGAACAGGGCAGTGTGCCGACTGAGCGCATAGAGAGTGCTGCCGGTGAATGGGTCGTTATCAAGGAGAATCAAATCGTCAATCGTTTTGGCGCAGATGAGGCAGCGGCAAAGCAATATGCCCGCCAGGTTGATGGTACGGAAATGCGTGAGCCTGAACAGCGATATGCCGCTGTCCACTCTGTTACTATCACCCCCGCGATGCGCGATTCCGTGATGCAGGGGCAGCCGCTGTTCCAGCGCGAGCCGCGCACCTCTGATTTTCAGCCTGCCCCACTGAGCGACGCCCAATCCGCGACCGACATCGCCACCAACACCCGAACCCGCTCATCGAAGAGCGAGTCCCGCGCCAATGTGATTTATGGTAACGAGCAGGCGCACTTCTGGATTGATCGGGCAGAGCATTTGTTACAGTTGCGCAAGGCAAAGGAACGCGGAGAGACATACCAGCATACGCCGATATACGGCGCGAACCTGTCAGCCGATGAAGCTTACGAGTTCGCGGACGCAATTCGCACGGAAAAAAACTCCTGGCGCAATAAACCCGAAGCGGAGCGCGCAGCCGCTGATGCGCAAATCGAGGCACTGGCGCGCGCGCTTGAAGAGACGGCGGATCAATATGGCCGAGTCCTGTATATTGCGGGCACGCGCGGATTCAGCGAAACCCGTCGCACGGTCTATCACGAATTGAGCCACAACGCCGAGCGTCAGTACAAAACGACCCAGGGATGGTTCGACGCGCAGCCGCAGGCCGACAAGCTCAGCCAGGCTCTGGCGCGTAGCGGTTATCATCCCGACCAGTACACGTCCGAAACTATCGCTCACGTCTTAGGCGGGCAGTATGATAAACTCGGCTTGACGCTGGACGAAGCGACGAGCTGGCTGAACGAGTACATGGAAAATATCTCGTTCCGCACTGAGCGCCGCGCCCCTGAATCATTTGAGCCGTTGCACGCTACGCCTGAAATGCGCGCCGCACTCAGGCAGGCAAAGGAGAAACATGGCCGACGACCCGAATACCGCCCAGGCGGTGAGACAATTCAAGGCATTGTACAACGAAACGCCGCCGCCGGAACTGGCGGGGCTGTCGCCGGACGCCCTCTCCGCTCTCGTGGAGCAGGCGAAGAAGGCACAAAAGAGGGGAGGGAAACCGGCGCTGCAGAGACTCCTCGAACAGCAGGCGCAGACAAAGCCGGAACCCGCCCAATCTTCAGCCTAGGCGCGCTTCCCGGCGAGGCGCCGGGCGGGCAGGTGCTGGGCGCATTCGGCGGCGTTTTTCAGGGACGGAAGACACGCCCGAAAGCGCCCCTGCCGAAAGTTCCCCTGCCGACCGGCTGGGATATAGCGCAGTGGGCGCAGGGGATGTCCGCGAAACTGGCTAATACCACATTCACGCCGAAACAAAACCAAAAACTCAACGACTTGATTAATGAAGTCATAGATGCGACGAACACGAACGACGGGGCCAGGCTCTTCGCCGCGCGGGAAGAGATGGCGCGCTCCTTCGGCGAGAAATTCAAGGCGGGAGACATCGCTGCCGCCCCGCGTACCTTCCTCGGCGGACTTGATCTGTCCTTCGCCTTCCGGCAGGGCGGCTTCTACAACCTGCCGGGCCTGGTCTTTCGTCCCGTCAAGACTGCGCGCCTGTTGCGCTCCGGCCTTTCCGCAATGAAGAGCGGGAACTTCGCCCGACTGAACGCCGAGATTGGGGCTGATCCGCGCGCTGTCGAGATGCGCAAGGCCGGACTCCACCTGATCAATCAGGTCAAGGTTGAGCACGGCAACCGGCTCAGCGACAGGGAAGACGGCTACATCTCGCGCGCTATGCAAAATATCCCCCTCTACAAGCAAACCGAGCGCGGCAACACCACACTGCTCGATATGCTGCGCGCCGCCAAATACAATGAGCATGCTGACTACATGGCGCGGCGGGGAGCGACCTTCGATAGCAACCCTGAAGCCTACAAACAGATGGCCGATTGGGTCAATATCTCAACCGGACGCGGTAGCTTTGGCGACTACGAGGGCGCTGTCCCGTTCCTGGCCAACTTCCTCTGGTCTCCGCGCTGGGTGATGAGCCGCATCCAGATGCTGAATCCGGCGCGCTACGTCAAGGCCGATCCGGCATTCCGAGGCAAGATGCTGGGCGACCTGGCGCAGCACGTATTAGTACTGGGCGCGGCATTGGGCGCAGCAGCAGCGGCAGGCGCGGCAGGCTTCCCGATTACCGTGGGCAGCGATCCTGATGACGCCGACTTCGGCAAGGTCGTCATCAATGGCAGGTATCACTATGACCTGACGGGCGGAATGCAGCAATACGCCGTGTTCGCTACTAGGATGTTCCAGGCAGCGAAGGCGCGGGCAACTGCGAAGACGGAGCGCGACCGGCGGGCGGCGATAGGCCACATGATCAACACAATGAAAAGATTCGCGCGGGGGAAGTCATCGCCGGTGGCTGGCTTGGCCGCGGACTGGCTGACGGGCGAGAATTACAGGGGCAAGCCAGTCACAATGACAGACGCACTGCTTGAGCGAGCCACCCCAATAATGGCCCGCGACCTCTACGACGCCTACCGGACGGCAGGGGGCGGCGCGTTAGGTGCAGCTTGGGCTATTCCTGCATTCGGCGGTTTTGGTGTGTCAAGTTATCAGGCAGGAGCAAAGCCAAAGCGCACCACGCAATCACCGGTCGGCCTGGAAAAGCCGAAACGCACCGCGCCAAGTGCTAAGCGTGCGCCGGTGGGATTGGAAGGGAAGTAGTAGGAGAAGAGTTGACGCGGCAGGGAAGCAGGCGTATAAGGTACGCACGCGGCGACCCCAATGGCTGAGAACGCCGCAGCGAGCAACGGAAACAAAGCTCCACAGGCTCAGGCGTCAATCATATTGATAAACTGAGCCTGCGCCATTATATCGGTTACACGTTAATGAAGCGCAAAAAGCCCGCCGGGTTAGGTTCCGGCGGGCTTTTTGCATTTTTAGGCAGGGCGATTTCAGAGACCAGCACAGGGGCTGGCCGAAGCCAGCAGGTTTGGTGTCACTCATTGGTATATCCTCATCGTGCTGTAGGTTAGCGCACCTTCAGTTTTTCAGTCACGTTCCGCCCCTTCGTTGGATGCGCATAAACACTAGTCATTGCTACGCTGCTATGACCAGCTAGTTCCGAAACATCAGGGAGTGGCACGCCTTCGGCCAACAGGTGCGAGACAAAGGCGTGGCGAAACTGATGCGGATGCGCACCTTCAACGCCTGCGACCTTGCCCGCCTTCCTGACGATATATCGCACATGATTTTCGCCGAGAGGGAAGACATAGGCCGCATCATCTGCCGCGCCGCGCAGACTCATCAAATCCATCCACAATTCATCAGAGACAAACACCAGCCGGTACTTGCGTCGCTTGCCGATAATGTGCGCCTCGCCGCCGTCCGGCAGCTTGCGCAGATCACGCCAGCGCAAGCCCAGCGCCTCGCTGATCCTTACGCCGGTCAGGTAAAAGAACCGGAGGAGCGCGTGATGCAGGGCGTCAGCTTCGACGACGGCGATGATCGCGCGCACCTGTTCAGGCGTCAGAAGCTTGTCATGGTTCACGCCGCGTTCGATCCTGCCGCGTTCGATTTTCGACAGGTTGACGTTTGTGACTTCTCGGTTATTCAGAAACCTGTAGAAGCTGCAAACGCTAGCCAGCTTTCGTGCGCGGGTTTTGTCTTCACCGTATTGATCGGCCAGGCGCGACTGATACCCCATAATATCAATCACTGTAGTCTGATCAAACGGCTTGGCCACATATTCAAGGAACTGCTGGATGTCGCGCCGGTAGGCCATTGCCGTGTGCCTACTACGGCGGTTGCCGGTCGGCTTGAGCCATTCAGCAAGCCAGAAATCAACCTCAGAGGTGGACTTAGTCTTGTGCGGTTTCTTCCTCATAAGTGCCCGCGATCTTGAAACACCGCCTGCATGCGCGCTCGATCCACAACTCAAATTGTCTCTGGTTTCCAGTAGGGGTGGGGAGGTTGCGGGCGAAAAGCGTGCACCCGCGACCACTGCTCAGCCTGACCGTTAACTTACCAGAATCCCAAAACATTCCAGTCACGCAGTTTGAGATTTGTGTTTCGGGCAGTCCTTGCCTAGCACGCAGACTACGTTATCGGCGACTAGTATCTCAAGTTCCGACTGCGTCATCCGGGCATCATCGAAGGCGGAACTTACGTAATACCAGCGACGCTCTGCCGGCACAAATTGCGCGACGGTTTCACCGAAGCGGTACGCAGCCTCACTCCAATCCCGCACGTCGAACAATAAGTGCAGCACGCCGCCCCAACGAAGCAGGTAGACCGTGTGCGAGCCGAAAAGTTGAAGCATATTCTTCGGGCGCAGTGTGGATGGCGAGGCGGTGGTGGAAAAAGTTATTGACATAATGTGCTACCTTTCTCGGTCATTTGATAATAATCGGTCTTGATCCTGCGGAGTGATTTCCATGGATAGAGGACAGCACTATCTGCGCCGGTTGTCAAGATAATGTTCGTTATCTGCACATCTTCTGCGGCGACTCCAAAGCTTCTAGTCCCGCCTCAGTTAATGACTGATCCCACGTAATCAGCCCGCACCTGCGCAACCTGCCCAGGTAGCCGCCGCCCGCCAGATTCATGCCGCCGCCCCTGCTTGATCCGCGTCCGCATCTGGACGAGCGGCGGAAGCCATCGGAGTCAGGCCACATCAGACGCGCAAACTCGCGCGGCTGGATGCCGGGATGGGCGCGGATGATCTGTAGGGCGGCGAGTGTTTTTGCTGATAGCTTCATATAGTTTGCTAATCCGGCGGCGCTGACTTCAAAGCTCTCCGCCCAGCCTCGGTCAGCCTGGCCAGGTTCCCGCCCTCACCGACGACCCCAATCAATCCCGCCTCAATCAATGGCCGCAGCGTGGCGGGGCGGACGACGTAACCCCGATAGCTGCGTTTGCCGTCATTGCTTCGCCACCGCAGTCCGGATTGGTCGGCGTAGACGGCGATCTGCCAGCCGTCGGCCAGCGCCTGGAGGACGGCGAGGCGGGCAGGAGTGAACAAGGAGCGCGGCTTCCAAGTACCGCCATCAGGAATCCTCTTCGCTACGCACATATTCTTGCCCATCTGAATTTGCATCAAAGACAGTCGCCAATGCAGACCGCGCAGGGCGGGTCAGCCGTGCAGGTGACGCAGGGCGCAGGCGCGATGGCGGAAGTGATGATCGTGCCGCCCGCCGCCGTCAGCCCGTTATCGTCAGGCGTTGTCTGGCCAACGCTCAAAAATCAACAGGCGATGGCGTTTTGTCTCTCCACATTTTCGCCATCCCGCCTTCATAAAACAACAACCCGGATTCTGTGAGCGCACCTTACGCGGGTTGACATAGGTGTATAACCGCCGTCCAGGCCATCGCTGCCAAGCGAGCCTCTCCGCTACTGCAATCAACTCGCTGCTCAATCTGGCCGATTCATTGCGAAAAACCGCGCAATTGACGCCCTCTTGCCTATCCCCGGAAATAAATTTCCGCCAGACGAACAAGGCATCAGCGTTGGGCGTGATGAGTACCATCTTCTCACCAGGCCCAACAAACAATAGCGGTTGGCGCCCGTCGGCATAATGCAATCGCGAGTAATGTTGGGTAAAAATATACTTGGCTCACCTGACTTTAGGACGCAAAGTGCTTGGCTGCGCTAAAACAGCTTCTCTTGTTTTGTCTTCGATTTGCTTTGACGTTCTGCCCGCTTGAATGTTTCGACGTGCAAGCGTGGATATTTGAGCGTCATGCCGTTCAGTAGCTCTTCAATAGTGAGCACTTGTAAGCGCGGAAATTGCTGGCCAGCGAACCATTGCGATTCATAGAAGCCAGCCGCCGCCGCTTCCGTCAACATTGGCTTGGTTGGCGTTTCCAGCGTAATGAAAGCGCCGATTGCGGCTTTTTCGCGCTCCATTGTCCCTTTCAGGTCTCGGATGTCTGAGACTTTTACATGCCCGCTTTTGACCTGGACAACGATCTTCCTTGCCTTCTCGCTTTTCTCCTCGAAAAAATTGATGAACCCGTCTATGCCGCTATCTGCGCCCTTCTTTTTATCCTGCGCGGGCATCGCGCCGATCAAACCCAATGCCCACCATTGGAATTGGTAGCGGTCAACCTGCGCCAATGCTTCTGCGCCCGGCGTATCGGTTGGCGCGCCTATGATTTCATAGGGTGAGAGTTCGGATTGAAATGCGTCTTGAAGCCGATGACGAATAAGCGTGATTGCCAGATGCGTCACATCAATTCCAATCCAACAACGATGCAGACGCTCAGCGACGGCTATGGCTGTCCCGCATCCGCAGAATGGGTCTAGTATAACGTCGCCTTCATTGCTGTTGACGTGGATGATGCGCTCAAGCAACGCTTCCGGCTTCTGTGTGGGATAGCCTAGACGCTCCCCTGATGTATTGCTGACTCTATCAATGTCTGTCCAATTGGTAGTAAGGGGCTTTCCTTTGGTTTCGTCTAGGTAAATCTTCAAACCATCTAGGCGCGGAGTTCCGTCTCTCTTTAACAAAATGCGCCCTTCGGCGTACCACTTTTCTAGCTGCTCTAAAGAGGCTCCCCATGACCGATTTGGCGGGGGTTGTGCCCCTCTCCATTCAAACTGTCGGTTTGGGTTGGGATTTGAGAACGTCATATTTTCAGCTTTATAGAGTCGTCCGGTTTCATCCGGCTTAAACCTACGTAGCTGTTCGATTCCATATTCGGTGTATTGTGCGTTAAAGGTGAATTGGTCAGTTTTCGTATAGAAAAAAATAGTGTCATTCGCTCGGACATATCCCTTTGTTCGCATGTTGTGAGCATTCGTGCGCTGCCAGATAATTTCGTTGCGGAACCCGCCTTTTTCAAACACGCCATCTAAAACAATCTTCAAGTAATGGCTGGCCGTTGGATCACAATGTAGATATAGACTGCCCGTTGGTTTCAACGTCCTGTGCAGTTCAACCAGGCGCGGGGTCATCATCGCCAGATATGCCATCATGTCACTTTGCCCCAGAAACGATCTTAAGGCTTGCATCAGGTCTGCGACTTTCCGCCGTCCGCTGGTTACGATGTCATGGAAAGCTTCCTCTGACTCCATTCCCCATTGCCATGTATCTTCAAAGGCCGTGATCTGTGCGGCGGATTTCTTCCCGCTCTTCTCTTGAAAAAGGACATTGTAACTGGCGTTTGAATTGAAAGGCGGGTCAAGGTAGATCAGGTCTACGCTCCCATCGTCTACGTGCTCGCGCAGGATGCCGAGATTATCCCCGAAATAGAGTTTATTCTTCCAATTGTCCGGCATTATATGACCTCTGGCAAAATTCTCAGCATGAATGCGCTGCAACTCATAAAGCAAAGGCCAGTTGAAATCAAGATGAAATCAACCGACCTTTTAGCGTATATCCGCCCCACCTACCGGCAGAGATAAAACGCGATGTCTGAGCTAAAGGAAGAAAACTGTGATTTGTCCTAGCCAAAGGAAGTGACAACGGGCAATCACGCTGCTATAAGCTTACCCGCATGAGGTAATGAGCAATGGATATGGATGCGATGGACGCTCTTTTCCCAAATAAGTCAGATTGCATTCTGTTCTTAGAGACACTGCGATGGCAGGGCAAGCCGATCTGCCCTTATTGCAAGATGCGCTTTTCAACACCGCTCCCAACAGAGAATAGGCACCATTGTAATCCGTGCAATTCGGCTTTTAGCGTGACAGTGGGTACGATTTTTCATAAAACCCGCTTACCACTTCAGACTTGGTTTTGCGCTATCTATCTAATCGCTCACGCGCCGGGACAGTTGCCCATACGACATCTGGCGCAGCAGATTCAAATCAACAAAAACACTGCTGCAAGAATCACAATGCAAATCCGGCAAGCTTGGGCTGATGCAAATCAACGGGCAATTCTAAATCAGATCGTTTGTTTACCAGATAACGTCAACGGGGGTACTTATGAGTGAAACAATTCTGAAAGCAACTCACGAAGGGGAATTGAAAATTGGCAACCTAGTCATTCCTTGCGCAGTGCTTGAAGATGGATCAAGGGTGATTACTCAGGCTGGATTTCTTCAGGCTATGGGACGCTCAAAAAATCCGCCTGCTGGCCAGGGAGCATCGGTCGAGCAAACCCCACCTTTCTTAGCCGCAAAGAACCTTAAATCTTTTATTTCCGATGAGTTAGTTCGGTCGATGAAGCCGATAAGATTCAAGCCTTTGTCGAGTGGAGGTTTTCGTGGCACAGCGTTCGGATTTAAGGGCAATATCTTCCCATTGGTTTGCCGCGTGTATGTAGATGCGCTGTATGGGGGAGCTAAGCTAAGAGCGCAGCAGGTTGCGATTGCCGAACGATGCAAGATCGTTCTCAACGCTCTGCAATCAGTTGCCATTGATGCTTTGATTGATGAGGCGACTGGTTATCAAGACATAAGGCCAAAAGACGAACTGCGACAATTGTTAGGGCTGTACATCTCAAAGGAACTACTGCCGTGGGCGGAAAAATTCCCTGAAGAGTTTTATCGGGAAATGTTTCGATTGCGCGGGTGGAGATTCGATCAAATAGACTATCAGCAAAAAGGGCCACAGGGGCCACGCTATGCTGGCAAACTCACAAACATACTCGTGTATGACCAGTTGCCATTTAATATCAGACAGGAACTTGAGAAGTTAAATCCGCCCACGGAGAAGGGGCGACGGAAGGTGCATCACCATAGATTTCTCACTGGCGATATTGGGCAACCGCATTTAGAAAAACACGTCGCAATTGTGACAGCATTGATGCGGGTATCTCCAAACTGGCGCGCTTTTCTGCGGTTATTCAATCGCAATTTTCCACCACCACAGCCAGCATTGTTTGAGGATACGGACGATGAATCCGAAGGTGATGAATAAATGAATAAGGGGTGACAACTGTCACCCCTTATCTTGTGCGCCCGCTCATTGCAAGTGAATCCCCGATTCGTAATCGGGTGAGCGAGGGTTGGAATCCCTCCGGGCGCACTCCCTATTTCTTACGCTTGGCTTTCTTGGCCTGTTTCGCTTTCTTCAGTTCTGCGGCCTTTTCGTCAATCTCAGCTTTCGACACGGCCATCAGTTTCTTGGTGAGGTCTTCAAAGCTCTCAAATTCAGCTTCGCTCTCCGGCTGCTTTTTCTTGTCTGTTTTCATGTCTCTTCAGCTTCGGCAATCTGCCGCGTCTGCCCACAGGCTCATCACCGCGATCAATCAATTGCTTGTAAGTGACGCGACGGCCATTGATACCGCTCACCGCCTTAACGAAGCGGTCTTTGTCTTTGGTCTTTCGCTCGTTAAAGCGAAACATCTCTTCATCAAGATAACGGAAAAGGTGATCACATTCAACTGAAACATACGTGCCTTTGATGCAGCGTTTGAATAATGTCCAGAAGTTCTCAGTCCCGTTGGTGTGGATGTGACCATCAACGTATTTGACCGCGTGATTGATGACGCTGTGCACGTACTCAGGCTCAAGGCCATTATAGCCAACCCATTCATCAGTCAGCATCTCAGAACCGGGTTCAACGTTCTCGCGCACTTTCTCTTGTAGGGTTTCCGCAGTGCGATTCGGGACAACCATTGCCGTGATCTGGCTGGCCTTGTCTTTGTCGGGTGTGCGTTCAAGCAAGCCCATAACAATTGCCTTGCCCACTGGCCCCCGGCCCTGAATCAATTGCTCTCTGCGCTCTTTGTGCATAAACTTCGCCTTGCCGCCAACGAAGGTTTCATCCGCTTCAACCTGGCCGGAGAGTTTCAAGAATGTCCCCGTAGCCATCGCCAAGCGGATTCGGTGTAGGAGAAACCACGCGGATTTCTGAGTGATACCAAGCGCGCGATGAATCTCCCAAGAGCTAATCCCATTTTTCGCATTGGCGATCATCCAAATGGCGCAGAGCCACCTGTCCAGACCGAGCGGCGAATCTTCCATCACGGTTCCCTGCTTGACACTGAATTGCTTTTTGCACTCGCGGCATTTCCAGATATGGCGCGTGCTCAGAAAGCTATGCTCAACGCCGTTGCAATCCGGGCAGGTGATGCCATCAGGCCAGCGAATCGGGATCAGGAATTCCAGGCAGGCGTCAAGGTTGGAATAGTGCCTAATCGCATCCTTCTCTGTCGGTAACATCGGTTGTCGCGTCACTAAGTTCCCTGCGCTATTAATCCGTGCCAGCGAAAAGCTGGCGCTATTGCGCTTCAGCCTCAGCATTCACGCCAATTCGCGCAACTCCGTTCGATGCAGACCGCGCAGGGCGGCTCGTAGGCGCAGGCTGCCGGATCAAGATCAAAAGGGCGGCTCATCGTCATCCGGCGGCGCGCCCTCAAAATCTGGCATATAGTCATTCGACTCACTTGTTGCCTGCGCACCTGTCGCTATCGCGCGCGGCGGCTGAGATGCAGTATCCGGCGCGTGCTTGGCGTCACCGTTCATCCCCGGATAATCCCATTCCCTTGCCCAATCCGCCGCCCCAAGGTAAAGCTCCTGAAAGCGCGCTAAGTTTTCATTGCCGACAAAGCGAGAGCGAGCGAATGCCAGATCAACCGCTGGCGGCAAGAAAATCTCCGGCATCGTCACTTCCGACGTATCCCGCCCGCTACCAACGCGCTCGTGTTTGCCACTTTTGATCCGCGTCCAGACGGCGTAAGGCGGCAGCGACTTCCCTTCTGGCGCTGTGCGGTTGATCAGCGCAACGACCTTGGATAAGTGCTCACGCTGAACCGCTTCAATGGCTTGGCCGAGCAATCCCTTGAACGAGAAGCACACGGGAAGCTCATAGCCTTTGACGAAGCCAACAATCTGAAGCTGTCCGCGAAAGCCCGCCTGGTAGCCGCTCCACGGGCGAAACTCCGTGCGGTCGCTGTCAGAGTCGCGGCGGAACCAGCGGCGGCGCGAACGGACAAACGCAAGATCGGCGACGGAAGCGGCCAGCCCGCGCACTTCGCCTTTCTCGCCTTCAAACCTGGCCTCACTCCAAAGCTCAATTGTCGCCCCTTCGCCAGCGGCGTCAAAGCCGAAGAACAGCCCGCCGCGATAGGCCAGGCTTTGCTCGCCCAACTCTTTCATGTCCTTCTTGCCGTGCCGCCAAAAAACGAGCGGCAATTGCAGCGACATCCGATCCTGCGCGCTTTCGTCTACGCCGTTCCAGTTGATTTCTTCTACCTGTTTTGTTGTATTCATTACAGCATTACTCCTTAACTGATGGCCAACCGGGGCATCGCTGGCAGTTACTATGCGGCCCGCTTCCCTGCCCGCGAACGCTGGCGGGCGAACTGCTATCTAACCTCAGCCTGCCGCTCACGTTCCGCCATCATCTCTACGTAGGCGAGCGCCCACTCATTCGGATAATTATCGTAACGTGGCGGCGGCGCATCGCCATAAGTCTGCCGATGGATCAGCAGTGCGGCGGTGGCGAACCCAACCTGCGCTGCCAGCTTATATCCGGCTTCCCCCGCCAGATTTACAGTGTGGCCGGCAATGCACATGGGCGTCGCGCAAAGATTGCTCCCCGGATCGCTGTCCGGGCCGAACGTTGATTGATCTAACTGGCGGCGCTGCGCCGCGAGCGCATCTGCCATTGTCGCGTATAAGCGGGACACCTTGGGCGCAGACCCGCGGCTCAGCCCACTGAGTTGCTCGCGGCTCAGCCCACTGAGTTGCTCGCGGCTCAGCCAACTGAGTTGCTCGCGGCTCAGCCAACTGAGTTGCTCGCGGCTCAGCCAACTGAGTTGCTCGCGGCTCAGCCCACTGAGTTGCTCGCGGCTCAGCCAACTGAGTTGCTCGCGGCTCAGCCCACTGAGTTGCTGCCGGCTCAG
>Ga0247727_10001062_pt1 | contig 66970 bp, 57 predicted proteins | sample WisWelCaveWW1625_FD_202498 | JGI IMG/M metagenome (GOLD analysis project Ga0247727, IMG submission 202498) | Biofilm microbial communities from Wishing Well Cave, Virginia, United States - WW16-25 | ecosystem: Environmental > Aquatic > Deep subsurface > Groundwater > Cave microbial mat | place... | reverse complement strand
CAGCAAGCCGCGAGGCTTGCCGAGAAGCCCTGGCCTGCCCTTGGCCCACGCACAGCCCCGGTGACCGTAGTTCGCCGCGGAGGTCGAACAGTCCCTCGCACCCGGGTTTTCGGCCGGGCCTCTAGCGGCGCTTCTTCTCGAGGCGGCCTTTCCGCTAGCGGAACGCCTGCTTGATGGCCTGCATCGGGGGATTGCCAACGACCGGGTCGACGTAGCCGTAGTTGATGGTCCAGACGATGGTGCCGCCGCAGTTCCCCGCCTTGGTCCAGGCACCCTTCGCCGCGATGCTCTCCAGGTCCTCGGTGATGATCATGCTCACCGAGTTGCCCAGGAAGGTCACGGGCGACGTGTAGCTGTAATAGCCGGTTTCCGCTGCCGCGTCGAACCGATAGTTCGTCGCTGAGAGGAGGCCGCTCTTGTATAGCCTGGCCCAGGTGCCCACGTAGTCGGCCCAGAAATACTCGGTGCTCATGGGCTGTCGCGGTGCTGTGACGGGTGAGGAATACCCGCTCGAGTAGAGACCCAGTCCGATACCCAGCTTGCTTCGCGGCACGCCGGCATCGACATAAGCCTGGATGCTGGATTCGATCGACGTCGGATGTGTCGGCCCGGCGTCTTTGAGCGCGGCCCAGAACCAGGTGTCCCAGCCGCAGCAGTTCCAGGTCATGCTGTAGCTCATCAGGTTGTACTGGTCGACGAGCGAGGCGACCGTCACCTTCCAGGCGGGCACCGGCAGGTCTGTGTTGACATTCACGTAATAGCCGGGGAACGTGATGATGAACGGCTCGTTCGGCGCCTGGTAGCGTGGGCGCTGGGCCGCCGCAGCCCGCAGCTCGGTCAGGAAGGCAATCAACTGAGCCTGCTGCGCGGGCGTGCCGAGGCTGTCCTCCCAGTCGACGTCGACGCCGTCGTAGTTCTTCGCGACGCACTTGTCGAGAATGTTCTTGATGAACGTCGTGCGCACGGACGCGTCGGCAGAGGCCACCCAACCTGGTCCGTCGCCCGCACCACCCAGCATGGCGAGGGCTCTGGTACCGGCAGCATGCGCGTTGCTGATGAGTGGACCCTCGACGACGGAGTGACCCGTGCCCGCTCCCTCCACGAGGTGGCCAGGCGAGCCACCCAGCGTCCCGGCGCCAGGGGCGTAACGGCCGAAGACGAAGTGCGTCATGGTCGACATGTCGACCGCGGCGATCGCCTCGCTTTGGGATTGCCAGTCCCAGAACCACCCGGCGTAGTAGCCCATCACCCAGGCGCCCGACAGTGGCGGAGGCGGGGGCGTCGGGCCGGGGGTCGGCGCCGGCGCGGGAGTCGGAGCCGGAGTGGGTGCAGGCGTCGGCGCCGGCTTGGGCGCGGGAGCCGGCGTGGGTGCTGGGGTAGGAGCTGGCGTCGGCGCCGGCTTGGGCGCGGGAGCCGGCGTGGGTGCCGGGGTAGGAGCTGGTGTCGGCGCCGGCTTGGGCGCGGGAGCCGGGGTGGGTGCCGGCGTAGGAGCTGGTGTCGGCGCCGGCTTGGGCGCGGGAGCCGGAGCGGGTGGCGGCGCGGGAGCTGGCGTTGGCGCCGGCTTGGGCGCGGGAGTAGGGCCTGGCGCTGCTGCCGGCGGAGGGCTGGCGCCCGGGGGCAATGAGGGAGCTGGGTCCGAACCCGTTGGGGTGCTTGAGCGCGGGCCGCCCGGGCGAACCGCCGCGGCGCGACCCCCGCGCGAACTGCCGCCGACGGACGACGTGCTCGCCGCCCCGAGGCCTCCGTTCCTCCGCGCCGAGGAGTTCGTGCCGGACGCTCCGCTCGCCGAGCCCTTCGCGGTGAGTAGGGTCGCCGCAGAAGGAAGAACCGGGGTTCTGGCCTCGAGGAGATCCGTACCCGTGTAGACCGGGCTTGCCGTCTTCCCCGCTGTCTTGTCGCGGGATGCCTGCTCTCGCTTGGCAACGTCACCCAGGCCTTGTCCCGACGCATCGAGAATAACGCCGGGCGCTGCCAGCAGGATGACGGACGCGATGAGGGCTCGCATGCTCTAGCTCCTTCGGGTCGCCGCGGCGTGGGTGCTGCCGCGCTTGGCGATCCGGTTTCTTGAATGGAGCCCCTCTCGCGTCGCCCCCGCAACTCGGGGGCCTCAGTGCGAGCGGCAAAGCGCAACTTACCTGCAATCGACGCATCTGGACGTGATCCACGTCACTGGCGCGCTGGTGTTGTGAAGAAAGTCACACGGTGTCCCGGCCGCTCGAGGGCGGCAGCCATGGCAGCAGCACCGACGCTCCGTGACCTGCTCTCTTGTGAGCAGCTCCGTAGCCGTTGTCCCGTACGGCGCGAAGAAACGCGTGTCGCGTCGATCGAATATAGTGGAGTGTCGGACGTGAAGTGTTGGACCTGTGGGGCACTCGGCGGTCTCGGCCAGCAGCTGGAAACAGTCGAGGTCGCTTAGTTTGCCGAAGTGTGGGGCGGCGTCTCGAGGGTTGCATGCGAGTCCTGATTCTGGCGTGCGTTGACCAACAGAAGGCGTGATGGGCGCGCGCGGTCTTGCCGACACGAAAGGGCCACAACCGGGAATCAGATTCCCGCGCTGCCTGCCGCTGTTTACTCTCGGCTTGCTCGCGCTGGGATGTCAGTCGGATCGACAGAGCCCGAGCCAGCAGAGCCAAGGCAAACCGAATACAGCCCCGGCGTCCGGAGGCGGCGTCTGGGTGTCGGCCTACTACGCGGGCTGGTTCTGGGACTGGACCTCCGACGGTGAAGCGCTCGCTGCCGTGGACATGACGACGATGACCCACTTCGTCTTTGGGCGCTATGCGCCCGGTGCTGGGACGCTGGGCGGCTCGGCCGGCCAGCTCGTTCAAGGAGCCGGCACGGGTCATTCCGTCGTCGAGGATCCGCTCATCAGCAGAGCGCATGCTGCCGGTACCAGACCCCTCGCCATGCTGGGTGGTGCGGGCGACGGACCGGGCTGGGCGGCGTCGACGGCTCCCTCGGCACGCGGCAGCTTGGTCAAGAACATCGTCGACATGTGCGTGGCGAAGAACTACGATGGCGTCGACGTCGATTGGGAAGATGGCCTCGACACGCCCGCGCTACAGAGTCAGTTGATCGCCTTTCTCGGCGAGCTGCGTGCGGCCGCCGCAACGCGAGCCCGCTACCAGCCGCCGAACGAGCCCTTCATCATCACGTTCCCGGGAAGCTACCTGAACACGAACACAGACCTTCCCGTGCCCGCATGGAAGGTGACGGTCGCATCGCTGGTCGATCAATACAACCTGATGACCTACAGCATGACCTGGCACTGCTGTGGCTGGGACAGCTGGCTCTGGGCGGCGTTAAAAGGCGGCGGACCGAGCCATCCGACGTCGATCGAGTCGAGCATCCAGGCCTACGTCGATGCCGGCGTGCCGCGCAAGAAGCTGGGTCTGGGTCTCGGTCTCTATGGGAGCGCGTACGCACCGCCGGTCACGGGACCGAGGCAGCCCATCAGCAGGCCTTCGCCTGGCCCGACTGGGTGGCCACCTGGGCTCGGCTCTACCGTGACGGAATGCTGTCGTCGGACGACTATCGCTTCGACACCGCGGCCCAGACCGGCTACTACAGTTACGCGTCCCCACGCGCGTTCCTGGGCCAGTCGCTTGGAGTGGTGATGACCGAGGACGGCCAAAGCATTGCGGCAAAAGGGAGCTGGGCGAGAGCCGGCAACTGCGGTGGCACGATCGTCTGGACGATCAACTACGGGTATGTCAATGCGAGCGTCGGCAACCCGCTCATGCAGGCGATCAAGCAGGCGTTTCTGGGCGGCTGAGCCGATCGCCGGGCGGGTTCATGAGAGTGCTCGTCACCGGAGCGAATGGTTTCATTGGGCGATACGTAGTGGCAGCGCTCCTGGCTCGTGGCCACGAAGTGCGAGCGCTCGTACGCCGGAACCCGCGCGGGCTTACGCACGAGGCGGGCAGAGTCGAGCATGTGGTGGCTGACCTGTCCTCGACCGCCGACCTGGGGCCGGCCTTCGACCGGATCGACGCGCTGATCCACCTTGCGGCGGCACTACACGGCACGGCCACGGAACAGCGAGCAACCACCGTCGAGGGCACGAGGCAGTTGCTCGCTGCGATGGCGCGCACATCCACCCACCGCCTGGTGTTGGCGAGCAGCCTGGCGGTCTACGATTGGGACGCCGTCGGCGAGACCGTGTGCGAGGATTCCCCGCTGCTGCCAGAAAGCGGCTTCGGAGCGAGCGGTCCCTATGCTGCGGCGAAGGCGCAGCAGGAGCGGCTGACGCGCCGCATCAGCAGCGAACACGAATGGCGCCTGACAGTGCTCCGACCCGGCTTCGTTTGGGGTGGAGGAGCCAGCGTTCCCGCCTGTCTCGGCATGAGGCTCGGACCGGCGTTCCTGGTCGTCGGGCCGCGATCGCGACGTGCGCTGTGCTATGTCGAGAACTGCGCGGATCTCTTCGCGACGGCGGTCGACCACCCGCAGGCAGTCGGCCAAACCTTCATCGCCGTCGACGACGACGAAATGGGCTGCTGGCATCAGGCGGGCGACCTGCTGCGTGGTAGCGGCCATCCCGGGCTGCGTGTGCCGGTTCCGTACGTGGTCGCCGCGCCCGGAGCGCGGCTGGTGCATGCGCTACTGGCCCGTGTAGGGACGGAACACTTGCACAGCGGTCTCGCTCCCGCGCGTTTCCGAGCGCGCTTTCGACCGATTCGAACGAGCGCGAAGGCGGCTCGCGAAATACTGGGGTGGCGGCCACCCTGGAGCTACCGCGAGGCGCTCGGGCGTGCCTTCGACATTGGTAGCGCGGGTCCGGGCCCATGAAAGGGCCACCGCTAGAGCCCAGGCGATGAGGAGCGTCGTTCAAGCTGTCCTGAGCCACGCCGAACGCCATCCCGAACGGGTATGCTCCCGACTCGCGTCGATTCGGGGCGGGCGGCTGGAGGCGGTCGGCCTGCGGACGTGGGGCGAGGTGGCGACGGCAGCCGAGCGCGCGGCTGGGTTTCTGAACGCACGCGGCATCCGGAGCGGCGACGTCGTGATCCTGATGGGCACGCACCATCCCGATTTCCACGCGTGTTGGCTGGGATGCGTCTGGCTCGGAGCAGTGCCGGCGGTGCTGGCTGAGCCCAGTGTGCGAGTGGACCGGGAGGTCTATTGGTCACGGCTGATGGCGCTCTTCCAGCGCATCGATCCGTGGGCGGTGCTTGCCGACCCAGAGATTGTCGTCGACACAGCCTTGTCTCTCGGGTGCGCCGTTCACCGCTACCCGGAGGTCGTGACGCTGGCTGGCCCGCGGCTACGGCCGAGCGAACCGGGCCCGGAGGACCTGCTCCTGCTCCAGCACTCGTCCGGGACAACTGGGCTCCACAAGGGGGTAATGCTGTCGCATGGCGCCGTCATGCGCCATGCGGCCTCTTATGCCCGCGCGCTCGAGCTCGACGGCAGCGAGGTCTTCGCCAGCTGGCTGCCGCTTTACCACGACATGGGGCTGATCGCCTGTTTCGTACAGCCCCTGATCTCGGGGATCCCGCTCGTCTGGCTGTCGCCATTCGAGTGGGTGGCCAATCCCGCGCTGCTGCTGCACGCGGTGAGCGAGTGGCGGGCCACTCATGCCTGGCTGCCCAATTTCGCGTTCTCCTTTCTCGCGCAGCGTGTCCGGGAGCCCCCAGGCGCCTTCGACTTGTCGTGCCTTCGGGCTGTCGTGAACTGCTCCGAGCCAGTGACCGCCGAGGCGATGGACGGATTTGCGCGCCGCTTCGCGGCCGACGGTCTGGATCCGAAGGCGCTGCACGCCTGTTATGCAATGGCCGAGACGGTGTTCGCCGTTTCTTCGACGACGCGCGCTGCGTCGCCCCGGCGCAGGCGAGTCGATCGCCGAGCGTGGAACGAGGCGCACGTGGCCCAACTGGCACCCGAGACGGCGCCCCATGCCGACACGGTGGTGCACGTCAGCAGCGGCCTTACGGTCGAGGGTTGCGAAGTCCGGATTGGTCCCTTCGGCGGTGGCGCCGGGAGCCTCGAGCCGGGTGCCGCCGGCCGCGTGTGGGTTCGGGGAGCGTTTCTCTTCGACGGCTTCTTCCGCCGGCCCGATCTCAACGTCGCGCTTTTTGACAGCCAGGGGTTCTATGACACCGGAGATCTCGGATACATCGACGAGTTGGCACACCTCTATGTGACGGGCCGTCTCAAGGACCTTGTGATCGTCGGAGGACGCAATGTCTACCCGCATGACATCGAGGCCGTCGTGAACGACGTGCCGGGCGTCCACAGCGGGCGTGTCGTGGTTTTCGGGGTTCCACACCGGGGGCTCGCCACCGAGGGCCTGGTGGCGCTCGTCGAGAGCGACCTCGCGGAGGCACACTGGCCGAATGTCGTACGTGACGTGAGGGCGAGTGCACCACGGCGGCTCGACCTCGATCTACTGGACGTGCGCGTCGTGCCGAAAGGCGCGCTGCGCAAGTCGACGAGCGGCAAGCTGGCGCGCGCCGGCAACCGCGAGTGGTACCTCGAGGGACGCTTCGGCGCGGTCCCGGTGGTCGTGGACGCGACCACGCGCGACTGAGCATGGACTGCGATCTGGCGCAGGTACTGCGCGTCGTGGCCGGATTCGTGGCACGCACTCGCGGCGTGTCGGAAGCCGATGTCACGGTGTTAACCCGCCTCCTCGAGGCAGGGTTGATCGACAGCTTCGGCGTGGCCGAGCTGATCGCCGAGCTGGAGGAAGCCCTGGGCACGACGCTCCCGGAGGGAGCCTTGCTCCCCCAGGACTTCGAGAGCCCGGAGGTGCTCTTCGAGAGGTTGCGCCAACTGTGAGGGCGAGCGAGGCGCGCGAGGCGCCATGACCTGGGAAGCCATCTCGTTCACCTCTTGGGCCTTCGTGGTCTTCCTGGCCGCCGTCCTGGCCGGCGAGCGTGTGCTCCCGTCACGAGCGCGCAACGCATTCCTGTTGGTGGCCAGCTGGCTGTTCTACGCCTCCTGGGACCATCGCTTTGTCTTCCTGCTCGTCCTCTCCTCCGTCATCTACCACTCGAGCGGCATCCTGATCCACCGCGGCCCGCTGACGCCGCGCGAGCGCGGGCGGGCGTCGGCGTGGGTCGTCGGTGCCGCCTTCTTGTTCGTCGCCGTTCCCGGGCGTCTCTCGGCCGTGGCGCGCGACTGGCCGCTGGCGCCGCCCCCGAACGGAGCGCTCTTTCTCGCTGGAGTCTGCGGCCTCGTGCTGATCGTGAACCTCCTCCATTCGAGGGTCGCGACGCTCGACGCGCCGCGTCGCCGTCGGGTCGCGCTCTGGTTCGCGGTCGCTGTCAACCTTGCGATCTTGGCAGCGTTCAAGTACCTGAGCTTCTTCCTCGAGAATGTCGCGGCGCTTCAGCGTGCCGTGGGAGTGACCCCGCGAGACCTTCACCTCGAACTCGCGCTGCCCGTCGGGATCTCTTTCTTCACGTTTCAAGGCATGACGTACGTGATCGACATCCACCGGAAGAGACTGGTGCCGACGACCCGCCTCATCGACTTCGCCCTCTTCCTAGCGTTTTTCCCCGTGGTACTAGCGGGTCCGATCGAGAGGGCGGCCCGCCTGCTGCCTCAGCTCATGGGCGAGCGTCGGCGCCGGCCCGGCCAGCTTGGCGGCGCCTTAGGCTTGATCCTGCAAGGCCTGTTCAAGAAGGCGGTGATCGCGGACGGCGTGGCGGCCACCGCCAACGCCGTCTTCGGCGCAACGTCAGCCATGAGCTGGATCGACGTGGTTGTGGGTACGCTCTGCTTCGCCCTCCAGCTGTATTGCGATTTTTCGGGCTACTCCGACATCGCGCTAGGTGTCGGCCGCCTGCTCGGCATCGAGCTCACCACCAACTTCCGGCACCCCTATTTCGCGCGTAACCCTGCCGACTTCTGGGGGCGCTGGCACATCTCGCTCTCCTCCTGGTTCCGCGACTACGTCTTTTTCCCACTCGGGGGGCCGTCCGGCGGCCGATGGCGCTGGATGCGCAACGTGATGCTCACCTTCCTGGTGACTGGGCTCTGGCACGGGGCGGCGTGGAACTTCGTGCTGTGGGGCCTGTACCACGGCGCGTTGCTGTGCGTGCATCGGTTGCAGGAGCCGCTCTGGGAGTCGCGACCCCCGCGGAAGCTCGCCTGGGCGCCCGTCTCGACCGTCGCGTTCTTCGGACTCGTCTGCTACGGCTGGGTTCTCTTCCGCTGCCAGAGCCTGGCGCAGATTGCGAGCGTCACGTCGACCCTGGTGCTCGACGTCGGCAACCTGCAGCTGACTGCGCCGTTACCGCCGGCGTCGTCGCTGTTGGGCCTCGCCGTTCTGGCCGTCGCGGAAAGCGTGAGCCATGTGGCGGGGGACCGACCCCTCGACGAGGTCCTCCCGGTGCCGGCCTGGACCGCCTTTTATGCAATCATGATCTTCTCGCTGATCCTGGGAGCGGGTGCCGTGTCTCCACAGTTCGTGTACTTCACGTTCTAGGACGGCTCGAGCGCTGATGGCCCCTCCCAACCTGAACGAGCCGCTCACTCTCCCAACCCGCCGGGCCGCCTGGACCCCCGGCACGCCACTCGCCTGGATCGTGTTCTATCTCGTGGCCCTGGATCTCGGGGCCAACGCCTTCTTCGCGTACCCGAAGGACCCGAGGAACATCACGCCCTCACGGCTCCAGCTGTACTTCGAGTACGGGCGTGCGATCGAAGGCAAGCTGGCGAGGATGACCAGGGCGACGGACGAGGAGTCCGCGCCGATCGTCGCGTCGGGCTGGCTCGAGCCCAGCGGCAGCACGCAGGTGCCGAACGGAGCGGTGGAAGGGACGCGGCCGGTAGTGACCTTTTTCGGGATGTCCCACGCCCAGCTGCTCGCGCACGACGTGGCGCGGATCGACGACACCCTCGCCGTGAGATGCGCCGCGGCGCCACAAGCAGTCCCGACTTGGTCGTTCTCCGCTTATCTCGAGGACCGGAAGCGTCGGCACTCCGACGTGGTCGTGCTCACGGTCATGACACAGACGATCCCGCTGCTGTCGGCCACCGCAGGTGGCACCCTGTACTTCGACGGCGCCTACCCCTACACGTGGCCCCGGTACTACCTGGAGGACGACACGCTGCGGTCGGTGGCGCCGCCGTTTCTCTCCCGCGAGGGCTATCGGCGCCACTTCTACGACCCGATGGCCTGGAGCCGCTACAGGGATTGGCTGACCCAGCACGACAAGCACTACGACCCGTTGCTCTTCCGACGCAGCGCGCTCGATCGATCGTCTCTGGCGCGCTTGCTGCGTCGATCCTATGCGCTCGCCATCCGTGCCACTGCCCAGGCTACGGCTTACGACCCCATGAAGGGTTTCGACCGTACCTCGGAGGAGGCCCGAGTCCTCGAGGCCCTAATTGTGGAGTTCGCTCGCCTCGCCCGCCGTGATGGCACCATACCGATTGTCTTCGTCGTGAACAACCTGAACACGAGCGACCACGCTTTTCGGTTGGTGGAGCCGACGCTCTCGCGTCACGGCATCGCCCGGCTCAGCTCGCACGAGATTTGCCCGCCCAACGAGCCGCGAAATTACCTTCCCGACTCGCACTTCCAGCCGCCGATCAACCTCGAGCTGGCCCGGGCGATGGCCAGGCTGATCCGCACGTCGCTGGCAGACCGGGAGAATGCGAGGCGCAGCCTGAGCGCGCGAGGGCCGCAGAGCGCGGGATGAAGGTCTCGATCTGCATCCCGACCTTCAGGCGGGCCGAGGACCTGCGCCGGCTCCTGGCATCCCTGCACGCCTTGAAGTTCAACGCAGTGCCGGAGCCATCGATCGAGATCGTGGTCGTGGAGAACGGCTCCGAGGCGAGCGCGGCCGAGGTGTGCCGCAGCTTCGACGGCCTTCGTGGCTGGCCGCTGATCTACGACATCGAGCCGTTGGTCGGGGTGAGCCGTACCCGCAACCGCGCCATCCGAAACGTCTCTGATGCGGACTTCATCGCAATGATCGACGACGACGAGATCGCGGACCCGGCCTGGCTCGACACCCTGCTCGCCACGCAGGCACGATTCGAAGCTGACGTCGTCACCGGGCCGGTCTTCCCACTGTTCGAACGGCTGGCCGAGTCGCAGCGATGGATCGAGAAGGGTGGCTTTTTCGCGCCCCCGACTCATGCCACGGGTGCGCTCCTCGACAAGGGCTTCACGGGAAACATCCTCGTCCGCAGCTGCGTGCTCCAGGGCTTGGAATGTCCCTTCGACGACCGCTTCGACCTCAAGGGGGCCGAGGACACCCACTTGTTCATGAAGCTGCGCAGGGCGGGGCACAAGATCGTATGGGCGGCGGAGGCAGTTGCCCACGAACGCGTGGCCGAGAGCCGCACCAACCTGAGGTGGATCCTGGCGAGGAACTTCTGGGGTTGGAGCTCACATGCGTTTCTCGAGCGGGAGACCGGCAGCTCGCTCGCGGCCCGCGCCTTGCGACTGGCCAAGGGCCTCCTGCTGGTCGTCGCGGGCGCCATCGGTCTCCTGCCCGCTCTATTCGCGGGCCGCCATCGGTTCTACCAGGCCCTGGTTCAGGCGACACGTGGCCTCGGGACGCTCTCGGGGGCGCTCGGCTTCCAGGGTCACTGGCCTCGCTGACGCGGGCCGGGCTTCATAGCGCCCAGGGCATGGGCGCCATCGGGGCGAATGTCGTTTCCACAAGGTACGGGGTGCCGAGACGGGGGGAACCCTGGATCGCGAGGACGACCTCGGTATTGTGCAGGCCGTACTCGGCAGACAGACGACAGGGCCGGTTCTCGTCGAGAGCGGAAGCCATTTCGGCGATTCCGCGCGCGAAGTCCATCTGAGCCGAGGCCCGCGTCAGGAATCGTCGCGAGCGCCGGGCGAGCGGGACTGATCGCGAGAACGGGTTGAGGATCGTCCTGCGGCGGATCCGCAGAGTGCGCTGCAGCCGGACCGGCGATCCGTAGTACCAGCAGTCCTTGGTGCTCAGCAGACCCTCGTCGCCGATGATCCTCAGAGAGTGGTCATGCGGAGCCACGATGCTGCAGGTCAGCCGCGCAACGACCCCGCTCTGGAACTCGAGACATGCGACCGAGAAATCGGGGGTCTCCGTCGCGAGCGAGGGATCATCCCCCAGCTTGTCGGGGACACGGCGCGAGGCGAAGGCGGTCACGCGACCGACCGGCCCGAAAAACGCTGTCAGCCAGGTAACGTAGTAGCCGGCGTGCTCGAGGGTGCACCCGGTCTCGAACTCGTCCCGGGATGGCCAACGGGCCCCCGATTCGCTCACCCAAAGACTGTGGGGCATCCGGTGCACCATGCCGTCATCCATCTCCGCGTAGACCAGACGCACGTCGCCGATCAGGCGTTGTCGCAGGGCCCGCCAGAGTGTCTGCGCAGTTTCGCCCAGGACGCTGCATGGCGCCGACCCGAGGAGCCGTTCGGCGCGCCGGGCCAGCGTTACGAGCTCGCGCGCTTCGCCGAACGTCATGGCGAGAGGCTTCTCCGAGTAGACGTGCTTCCCCGCTTCGAGAGCGGCCCGCGACACCTCGAAGTGACTCCGCGGGTTGGTGAGGTTCACAACGATGGCCACCCGGTCGTCGTGCAAAAGGTCGGCGAGCGTCGGGTAGGCGTTCAGGCCATGATGGGCGGCGAGGCTCGATGCTCTCGCAGAGTCGCGATCGGTGACGCCCAGCAACTCTAGCTGGGGATAGGCGGCGAGCGTTCGCACGTAGAAGTCCGCGACGAAGCCGCACCCCACGAGCGCCACGCCTGCCGTCTTTCGCCCGTGCACCTAGCCTCCCGCTGGGTCGCCCGTCCTCCGGGCAACCCTCCTGCCGCGCGGCAGACCTATCGAGGTTGGTCGGGGTCGGTACCGCGAGCGGCTGTAATATACTCCCGCCTTTCGCTGCGCCACCCGCGCTCGCGAAGAGGCTCCCTGCAGAACGCCGCGACCCGAGCCATGAGCAAGGTCATCCTGCTGTCGGCCACGCTGGCCCCGCTGGCGCTCGCGCTGTGGGCCGCGTCGTTTCGCAAGCCCCGACGCGGCCTGCTGTGGCTGCTGGTGTCGGTGTCCTTGTTCGACGTGGCTTATGCGGTGGTCCTCTACTACCTGTACCTAAGAGTCAGCTGAGGCTGGTGTGGTCCTCCGGTTCCTGTGTCTGCTCCTCTTCGTCGCCTGGACGGCGGAGGTCGACACCGACGTCATCCTCTACTACGGGGGGATGTGGCGCAGTCCCTTTCAAGTGCTCGGGCCTTTGTTCGAGTCCCTGCCTGTGGTGCGGCAGCCGGCATGGAACCTAATGCTCATCGCCCTCGCCCCCTTCTGCCTGCTCCAGCGCGGTGCCTTCCGCCGGCGGGCGTGGCCCATGGATGCTTCCGTGATGCTCGCCTTGCTGACGATTGTCGCCGGTCTGGCGTGGGGCCTGGCGCGCGGGGGGAGCGGCTACCAGGCTTACTTCCAACTGCGTGCGATCGTGACCGCACTTGTCACAGCGCTGCTCCTGCGGACGGCGGCCCGAGCGCCTCGCGACCTCGCTGCGCTCGGCATCACCGTGCTGGCTGCCGCGCTCGTCCGCGGCACGTTGGCCATCTATTTCTACCTTGCTCACGTGCGCGGACGCTCGTTTGCGGACTATCCGCGTTGGATGACCACCCACGACGATTCGGCGCTCTTCGTCGCAGGTATCCTGGTGGCACTGAGCTGGGCGCTCGCCCGGATGCGCCGACGAACCTGGCTCGCTGCCGCTGCGGTGACCGGTTACCTGCTGATTGCAACGCTGCTGAACAACCGGCGGCTGGCGTGGGTGGAGCTGGTAGCCGCGCTCCTGTGTGTCTACCTTCTCGTCCCGCAACTGCGCACAAGGCGCCGGGTCAATCGCTGGCTGCTGCTGGCAGCTCCGATCCTCGTCGTGTACATCGCGCTGGGTTGGGGGCGCAGTGAAACGATCTTCGCCCCCGTTCGGGCCATTGACAGCATGACGGGCACCGACGAAGACAGCTCATCGCTCGCCCGCAACGAGGAGAACCTGAACCTCGTCTACACCTATCTGCAGCACCCGCTACTCGGAAGTGGCTGGGGACACGGGTACCTGCAGGTGTCCAGCACGTACACGCATTTTGGTGATGATTTCTTGCAGTATCCCTACCTTCCACACAACTCGTTCGTGGGCATCGTGGCCTTCAGCGGCCTAGTCGGGCTTCTCGGGCTTTGGTCCGTGGTGCCAGTGGCTGGGTTCCTGTCGGCGCGGAGCTGCCGTCTTTCCGAGACGCCAGTCGAACACGCGGCCGCCATCTTCAGCTTCTCTGTCCTTCCCGTGTATGGCCTGCAGCTGTACGGGGATATGGGCCTGCAGTCCCTGACGGCTGGGCTGCTTCTAAGCATCGCGATCGCGGCGTCAGGCCGACTGCCTGCATGGACCGGGGCATGGCCGACCCGCGAAAGGCGCAACTCGGCCCAGTCCCGGCGTGCCACTGCGGCGTACCCTGAGGACCCGGTGCCCGACCAGTGACCCGTGCGACTCGCAAACGGCCCGAACGAATCAAGCTGGGGCGTCTGCCCATCGACATCGTCGACGAGGCGGGCGCGCTCGAGGAAATCGCGGCGCTCGTCGAGCGGGGAGAGGGGGGACTGGTCTTCACGCCCAACGTCGACCACGTCGTTGAATCCGAGCAGAACGCCGCATTCGCTGAAGCCTACGCTTCGGTCAGTCTGTCCCTCATCGATGGCATGGCGGTGCTCTGGGCCTGTCGCATGCTCGGGAGCACTGCGGCTCAGAAGCTGTCCGGGTCGGACCTGATTTCTCCACTGATGCGGCTCGCCGCGACGCGCGGCTGGCGTGTGTTCCTGCTTGGTGGTGCGCCCGGAGTGACTGAGCGTGCGGGGCAGCTCCTCCCCATCGAGGCTCCCGGCCTTCAGATCGTTGGCACGAGCAGTCCCGCGATCTACATGAATCACCCTCGCGAAGCACGAGAGGGCGTGACGCGCATTCTGCGGACTGCCCGGCCCGATCTCGTCCTCCTGGCTTTCGGGAGCCCCAAGGGCGAGCTGTTGGCCCACGAGCTGCGCGAGGCGATCCCGTCTGTCGTGTTCATCGGCGTTGGCGCGGGGCTGGATTTCCTGACGGGCGTCGTCCGTCGTGCGCCTCGCTGGGTGTCGTCGATCGGTCTCGAGTGGCTCTTTCGGCTCGTGAAGGAGCCGGGACGCCTCTGGCGACGGTATCTTGTTCGAGGGCCGAGGTTTTTCCCCATCTTGATCCGTGCCCTGCTGGCCCGCAGAGGCTTCGGGAAACGCTGATGTCCGGCACGCCCCGCGAACGAAGCCCACTTGAGGACGTCCGGAACGCTCTGCACAACGCCGGGAAGCTCGGGACCTCCCTGGTGCTGACTTGGGGCATCGGTATCGTCGTGCGCCTCTTCATGCCCCGCTACCTGGGGCCGGACCGGTTCGGGCTCCTCAGCTTCGCGGACGGCATCGCGGCGACGGCAGTCGGATGCCTCAGCCTGGGCGTCGACACTTACGTCCAGAAGGAGATTCCTCTGAGGCCCCGGCATGCCTCGGACTTCATGGGCGGCGTCGTGGTAACGAGGGCGCTCCTGACCCTGGGCGTGATCCTCACGCTGCAGCTGCTGCCCTGGGCGAGCCGAGATGAGGAGCTCGCCAGCCTGCTCGCCGCGTTTGCCGTCGGGTATCTGTTCTTCGCGATGAACGGCACCTACGCATGCCTGCTGCAGGCGAATGCGACGGTCGACGAGCTGGCTCTGGCCAACACGGCCGTCAAGATCGTGTGGGGAGCCGGAATCGGCGCGGGGCTCGTGCTGCGGCTGCCTCTGCTCAGCCTGGCTCTCGTCTTCGCTGCGTCGGAGGCGGTCAAGGTATTTCTGCTGCACATGGCCGCTCGGCGGCACCTGAGGCTGCGCCTTCGCTTCGACGCCCGCGGAACCTGGGCAGTGATGCGGGGGAGCCTGTCGTTTTACGGCGCCTCACTCGTTCAGACACTGGGGGCTCGCCTGGACATCGTGCTGCTCGGATTCCTGGCGAGCGATGTCGACGTCGGCTGGTTCGCAGCAGCCTGGACCCTGGCCGGCATCACGCTCCTGCTCGCTCCGCTCATGCTGTCCGTGCTGCTGCCCCTCCTCACGCGCCTCCAGGCCCAGTCGCCTCCGGCCATGCTCGACCTGGTCCGGCGGTCGCTCGAGCTCATCGTCGTGGTCGGAACGCCCACCGCGTTGCTCGTGGGTCTGGGCGCAGACCTCTGGGTCCGCCTGGCCTTTGGACGCGCTTTCGCCCCCTCCGCGGAGAGCCTCCGGATCCTGGCCCCGATGTTCGTTCTTACATACGTCAACATCCTGCTGTGGATGACGCTGCTGGTGCGCGGCGGCCTCTGGCGACTGACCGCAGTCTCCGTGGTGGGAATCGCCGTGGGCGTGCCGGCGGCGCTCGTGACTGTGCCGCTGCTGGGCCGCCTGCTGGGTCCGGGAGGAGCGGGCGCGGGAATGGCGACCTCGATCCTGGTCCGGGAGGTCGTCGTCGTCGCCTGTCTCATCGCTCTTGGTGGCCGCGAGGCCTTCGACCCGCCGCGCCGCCGTGTCGTTGCGCGCTCCCTAGTCGCGGCGCTCGGCGCCGGCGTTGTGCATCTGGCGCTCGCGCCGCTCACTGACTGGCGAGTCGTACCAGCGGTCCTGACCTACTTGGCGCTGGCCATTCAGCTTGGAGCGTTGAAACCCCGCGTGGTTGCCGCGCTTGTGCGGGACGTCTTGGGGTCGCGGCCGCGCTGAGCTCGCGCTCGGCACACTGGCGCTACTCCCGCGCCGTCCTCACCCACTCTTTCGACTTACGGCGCGACCGCCCCAGCCGTAGCGCCAGCTTCCACGTGATGTATGCCGGCGCCAGGAGCAGGTCTCGTAGTCCGCGCAGGCCAGTCCGCGAGAGGGCCCAGCCGCGCAGCACGTAGACGAGGAGCATCAAGAGGCTGAGGCCGAAGCACCACGGTGCCAGCCGCAGGGGGGGGCCCGTGATCGCGAGAGCGGCACAGGCAACCAGCCCCGCCGCCGTGCCCAGCACCAGCGTGGAGAGCGGAGGCACGAGCACGTCCAGGGCTAGGTCGGCCAAGAGCAGGCTCCGCTCCCGCAAAGCCTGCCAGAGCAGGGCCGGGCCGTGATCCCTCGCCATGATTCTCCTCCCGTCCTCCCACCGACTGCGTTGGGAGCGCGCGGCGGTCTCTGCGGCGGCCATCTCGCCGAGGACCTCCGCCTCGCGCACGTACTCCACGCGCACGCCGGCACGGCCGAGCGCGATCCCGTACTCGAGGTCTTCGACCAACGAACACGCTTCGTGCGGCACCGCCTGCAGCAACTCCCGGGAGAAGGCCATGCCGTTCCCGCGCAGGCCGCACGACAGCCCAAGGCGCTCGCGCGCGAGGGACCGCACGCCATGGAAGGTCTCGAAGGCGATGGCGAGCAACCTCGTCCGCCATGATGCCGAGGCGTTGCGGACACCGTAGTGGGCCTGCAGCGCCTTTGCCCCGGCGGCAAACCGGGCGGCAAAGGCAGCCAGTAGTGTCGCTGAAACGACAGTGTCGGCATCGACCACGACGATTGCCTGGGCCGAACTTTCCGCGAGGACGCGGTCGAACGCAAAACGGAGCGCGTGGCCCTTCCCCCGGCGTTCCGAGTCGTGGCGCTCGACGACGGCCGCACCAGCGAGGCGTGCCATCGCCGCCGTACGGTCCGAGCAGTTATCGGCCACGACGAGCACACGAAACGCCTTCGCCGGGTAGTCCACAGCCAGCAGGCTCTTCACGGTCTCCGTGATACCGGCCTCCTCATCATGAGCCGGCACCACAACCTGCATCTCCACCATTCGCGCCGGAGCGGGCGGCGGCGCTCCCCGTCGGGCCAGCAGCGCCAAGACGAACAGGTACCCCGACGCGAGCAGAAACGGCAGCGCCATGACCGATAGTGCGGCGTCCAGGAGGAGCCGGCTCATGGCGCGGGCATGGTGAGCGAGCTCACGAACACCGTAAGGCGGGCGCGACTTCGGGCGTCCGGCCAGACCGGGTGTGACGACTCGAGAACGGCGGTCGCGGGTGCGGGCGTTCTCGACCCCTGCCCCCCAGGCGGCACATCGCTGACCCAGTGCGTCGCGCCGAGGGTCGCGAGATCGCCGTTGACCCAGCCGGTTCCGAACCCGGCAACCCGCAGATTGCGGGACACGAAGGCCCAATGCGTGGTTTCGAGTGCGAGGGTGATGGCCAGGTCGCCCGTGAGTACCATGGGTGCCGCGCGCCCGCGCAGAGCCCTTGAGGCGTCGCGGATCGTGAAAGTGTGCCACGACATGGAGGCGACAATCGCGGCGGCTCCCACGAACACCGCGATCAGCGCGCTCGCCTGAATCACGACCCGACTCGTGAGACGTGGAGCCCAGCCCGTTCGCTTGACCCCAACGAAGAGTACAGCGCCAGCCGCCAGCGTGACCGGAGCCATGATTCTGACGTGGACCAGGGCAGATTCCGGCTCGCCCGCCGCGTGCGCCAACACTGCGAGGACCGCCTGCCGGACCAGCAGTGTCGGGCCCAGCACCAGAAAGGCGGTAGCCAGCCAATCGCGCGCGCCCCGCTTCGATCTCGGCTCCGGGCTTCGCATGATCGCGAGAGCTGTCACGCAGGCCAATGGCACGAGCAGGTTGGCCCAGTAGCGCTCGTGCGTGGCTGGAGCGCTTCGGAGGCACAGGAAGCCGAGGGACAGGGCGAGCCACGCCACGGCCAGCCGACTCGGCGCCAGCACGCTCACCGCAGGCGGTGATGGGCCGAAAAACCGGGCTGCAGCGGCGCCGAAGGCGGCGAGCAGCGGAAAGAGGCCGATCCAGAAGCCGGGCAGCACCCCCGTGCTGTGGTGGAGTCCGAGCATCAGGGGCAGTGCCAGGCCCGCCGGTGGCCCAGCGCCGCGCCAGAGCACGCTGCCCTCGCGCCCCTGCTCGATCCAGAACTGGTCGGCGAACGGGAGCAGGAACGGCACGAAGCAGAGAACGCAGAGCGCGAGGCCCGCGGCCACCAGTGCGGTCTCCTCGACGGCTCGGCGTCGCCCGCCCGCTGGAGCCGTCAGGGCGGGTGCCGCGAGTGCGAGGAGCGGGGCGTAGAGCGCGCTCGCCTTGACGAAGACCGCGAGGCCGGCGGCGGCCCCGGCGGCCACCCACGACCAGGTGCGCCGCTTCTCGTCGGAGGCGAAGAGCCAGGCAGCCGTCACGAAAAGCAGCTGCAGCGACTCGCAGTAGGCCACGCGGGCCAGCGAGAAGAGGATCGGCTGCGTCGCGAGCACGAGCGCACCCATCACGGCTGCGCCGGGCTCGCGTCTGAGGCCCCATGCTACGGCAAAGACCGTCAGGGCCGAAGCCAGCGAACCCACGATCCGAGAGCTCCAGAAAGACACGCCGAACAGCTGAAAGCTCGACCGCAGAGCGAGCGTGTGCGCGGGACACAAGACGAGCGGGACGTTGTGCTCGTCCATGACCCACTGCCCGAAGAGGGCGTGATTCCGGGCCGCTTGCGCGTACCAACCCTCGTCGGTGATGAACTCGTCGAGGATGTACCCCGGCGGATCCGCGTCGAGCCGGATCAGCCTGAGCAGCGCGAAGCCCGCGGCCACGACAAGGGCGCACAGGAGTGCCCGTTTCGAAGCCATGGAGAGGGATTCTAGGCGATCGACGCTGCCCCCGTGTTACCATCGCACTCCCTCCATGAGACGCCGCGTGCCGTCGCTCGCTGGTCTCTGAGACGCTGTAGGGACGTGGAGGCGAGAGTGCGAGGTTACTGGCCGGCTGTTCTAGCCATCGGCGCGCTGGGTTTCGTGGATCTCCGTGTCGCCTTTGCCCAGCAAGCCGCGGCCGCATCGGCTCCCGGCAGGCCCTCGTCGACCGCCGCGTACACGATCGGCCCTGCCGACGTGCTGCAGATCAACGTCTGGAAGGAGCCGGACCTCACGCGCGACGTGACCGTCCGCTTCGACGGGATGATCACGGTTCCGCTGGTGGGCGACATCCGCGCCGCCGGTCGCGCGCCGGTCGAGCTCGCGCAAGCCCTCGCCCGCGAGCTCACACGTTTCGTCGAGGGGCCGCGTGTGACGATCGGGGTCAGCCAAGCCACGAGCGCGCGCTTCTACGTGGTCGGCCAAGTCACGAAGTCAGGGGAGTTCTTGCTGACGGGCCCCACGACCGTGTTGCAGGGTCTCGCCCTCGCCGGGGGGTTCAAGGAGTTCGCCAAGACGGAGGGCATCGTGATCGTTCGGCAGAACAAGGAAGTGGTCCCGGTCAACTACAAGCGCATCGCCGAAGGGAGGGACCTCTCCCAGAACGTCGTCCTCAGCGCGGGCGACACGATCGTCGTGCCATGAGTCCTGGCGAAGCGACACGCAGGCCGGCGCCCCACGACGCCGACGAGGACGACTCGCTCTCCTGGCGCCAGCTCCGCCATCTCGTCCACGCCCCTCTGCGCCGCCCGGCCTTGGTGCTGGTGCCGTGGCTCGGCATCCTCCTGCTCGCTGGTCTCTCGCTCTTCGTGCTGCCCAAGAAGTACAGGTCCTCGACGCTGATCCTGATCGAGTCCGAGAAGGTTCCCGAGTCCTTCGTGACCAAGGTCGCGACCGAGGAGAGCTCCCGGCGCATCGAGAACATCAAGCCCGAGATCCTGAGCCGCACGCGGCTCGAGCGGGTGCTGGCCGAGGCCAACCCCTACCCGGACCTCGACTCGAAGACGAGGGCCGTGGACAGGATGCGAAAAGACACCTCGGTCAACGCGAGCGGCGACGACGGGTTCACCGTCGAGTACGTGCATCGCGACCCGCGCAAGGCGCAGGAGGTGACCGACCGGCTCGCGACGCTCTTCATCGACGAGAGCGTGAAGGCGCGCGAGCACCAGGTGGAAGACGCCGTCGACTTCCTCGTCACGCAGGTGAGCGACGCGCGCAAGGAGCTCGAGAAGAAGGATGTTGCGCTGCGGCGCTTCAAGGAAGAGCGCATGGGGCGGCTGCCGGAGCAGCTCGAGGCGAACCTCGCGACCATGGAGATGCTGCAGCGCGAGCTGCACTCCGTCGAAGAGAGCCTGTTCCTGGCGCGTGAGAAACAGGACGCGCTCGCGCGCGGTGTCTCGCGCAGCAACCAGGAAGGCCTGCCGGCGAGTGACACGTCCGTGCCGGGCGGCCTCGAGGGCCTGCGCGCCCAGCTCGCGGCGCTCCGGGACCGGTACACCGACGAGCACCCCGACGTGCAGACGCTCCGCTCACGGATCGCGCGTCTCGAGGCGAGCCTGGCCTACGCGCGCCCGACGCCGGTCGACACAACGGCCGACGTCACGCGCGAGCAGCTGAAGCGCGTGGGTCTCGAGGTGACGCGGCTCGAGCTGCGGCGGTCCGAGATCGAGAAGCGGATCGCGACCGTGAGCGGCCGCGTCGAGGACACGCCTAGAACCGAGCAGGAGCTCGCGAACCTGAAGCGCGACTACGAGCAGCTCAGCGAGAACTACACGGCGTTACTGGCGAAGCAGCTCGAGGCCCAGATGGCCGGGCGGCTCGAGCGGCGCTGGAAGGGAGACCGCTTCAGGATCCTCGACCCGGCGCACCTGCCCGAAAAACCCGACTTCCCGAAGCCGCTGCGGATCCTGGCCCTTGGCCTCGTCCTCGGGCTCCTGGTAGGCCTCGTCAGCGCGCTCACGGCGGAGATGCTGGACCCGACGATCAAGGACGGCGACGAGCTGCAGGAGCTGGTCGAGTTCCCCGTTCTCGCGCGCATCCCGCACCTCCCAGGCATGCCCGGCTCGGCCAGGCCATGAACGAGGGCGGCAAGAGCCTGGCGGCCGCAGCCGGCGTGAGCTTCGTCGAAACAGGCTCCGCCCGAGCGACACGCCACAGCCCGATCGTGGAGAGCGTGGGCGCGTCCCGATCGGTCATCGGCGAGGAGCTGAGGCTGCTCCGGGCCCGGGTCCGCAAATTGAGCGAGGGCCGTGGCGTCCGGTGTCTCGCGCTGACGAGCGCGCTGCCGCACGAAGGCAAGAGCACCATCTCGATCGGGCTGGCGGCGGCCGTGGCGCGTGAGCCGGGCAAGCGCGTGCTGCTGGTCGAGGCCGACGTTCGGAGGCCGACGATATCGGACAGCCTGGGGCTGCCTGGTGCGACCGGCCTCGCCGAATGGCTGAACCACGCGCCCGCGCCGGTGCCCGTGCGCCGGGTCGTGCCGGGCGGGTTCTCGTTGCTGGTCGCCGGACGTGCCCCGCTCGAGCGGCCCGAGAGCCTCGGCTCGCCGCAGATGGAGGCGCTGTTGCAGGCGGCGCGGGAAGCGTTCGACTTCGTGCTCCTCGACGCGACCCCCGTGCTTCCCATGGCCGACACGATCCTGCTGCAGGACCTCGTCGACGGCTTCCTCTTCGTCGTGCGCTCCCGCTCGACGCCGCGGGACGCGATCATCGAGGCGCTGGGACGACTCCGGCCCGACAAGATCATGGGTCTGGTGCTGAACGACCACCAGGAGTACCGGCACTCCTACCGGAGCTACGCGTACGAGCGCTACGGCATGTCCCACGACGCCGTCCCGGCGGGGGAGCGCGGTCCGCGCCTGCCGCCTCGCAAGAAGGCTTGACGGCGGCTCGCATCCTGCTCACGATCGAGGTGGAGGACTACTTCCACGTCGGTCGCTTCGACGACTTCATCCCCCGCGACCGGTGGTACCGCTTCGAGGGGCGCATCGAGCACAACACGCGGCGGGCCCTCGACCTGGTCGAGGCATCCGGGGCGAGAGCCACGTTCTTCGTGCTGGGCTGGGTCGCCGAGCGCTTTCCGGAGCTGGTGCGCGAGATCGCGGCGCGCGGGCACGAGGTCGCGAGCCTCGGCTACGACCACCGCACCATGGAGGAGATGGGGCCGCCGGAGCTGCGCGCGGACGTGGTGCGTGCGCGCGAGGCGCTCGAGCGGGCGACGGGGTTGCGCGTGCTGGGGCACCGCGTGCCGCACTACCTGGGACCCTACGACATGTGGGCGCTCGACCTGCTGGCGGAGGAGGGCTTCGCCTACGATTCCAGCGTCAAGCCGCTCTTCCGGCGCTTCGCGCGCGAGCCGTGGCGTCGCGTCGCGCACGAGCACATCTCGCCGGGCGGCCGCTCGATCTGGGAGTTCCCGCTGTCGGCCGCCCACTTCGGGCTCTCGATCCCCATCGCGGGCGCCGGCTACTTTCGTCACTTCCCGCCCTCGCTCGTGAGCCGGGCGATTCGCCGCTGGCTCGCGCAGCACGACGCTCCGTTCGTGATGTACTTCCGTGTCTGGGAGCTCGACCCGGAGCAACCCCAGATCCAGACGGCGCCGCTGCACGAGCGCGTGCGTCACTACCGCAACCTGGACAAGATGGCGGCGCGTCTTGCGTACTACCTCGAGCGCTACCCGGTGGGTGGAATCGCGTCCCACCTGGGCCTGCTGGACGAGCAGGGGCGGCCACCCGTGGCCGCGCCGTCGGCGAGCCCGACGCCGCCGGTTCGAACCGCCGGGTCGGCCTCCCCGGGCGGAGACGAGCCTCGCACCCCCGTGACCGTCGTCGTGCCGTGCTTCAACGAGGAGGCTTCGCTCGTCTACCTGAGCAACACCCTGACGAGCGTCCGGGCGCAGCTGGGCGCCCGCTACGAGCTGCGCTTCCTTTTCGTGGACGACGCGAGCAGCGATTCGACCGCGTCGCTTCTCGAGCGGCACTTTGGAGCGGTCCCCGGCTGCCGGGTTCTGCGCCACGACACGAACCGCGGGGTCGCCGCCGCCATCCTCACGGGGATTCGCGCGGCCGAGACGGACGTCGTGTGCTCGATGGACTGCGACTGCACGTACGACCCGCACGAGCTCGGGCGCATGATCCCGCTGCTCGTCGACGGCGTCGACATGGTGACCGCCTCGCCCTACCACCCGCAGGGCGGCGTGCGCAACGTCCCGGGCTGGAGGCTCGGGCTCTCGCGTGGCGCGTCGTGGCTCTATCGGGCCGTGCTACCGCAGGCGCTCTACACGTTCACGAGCTGCTTCCGCGTGTACCGGCGCTCGGCCGTGGCGGACATGGAGCTCGACGAGGGCGGCTTTCTCGGCGTGGCCGAGATGCTCGCGCGCCTGCTGCTCGCCGGTGGGAGCGTGGTCGAGTACCCGACGGTGCTCGAAGTGCGCCTGCTCGGCCTCTCCAAGATGAAGGCGGCGCGAGGCGTCATCGGACACCTGGGCCTGTTGCGGAGAATGCTCGCGCTGCGGATCCGCCGCCGCCTGCTGGGGCCGCCCGGGGCCAAGTCGGCCACCGCCGGGCTCGCACCCTGAGCCTCCCGGCGCATCTTCCCCGCAGTGTGGCCCGTGTCCTGCACGCAATGCGCATCGAGCCTCTACGCCAGGCAGCCCGAGTGGCTCAATTCTCGCTGTCCCGGGCCGGATTTCGGTTGACCAGCGGCCGTGCATCGAGGAGAATCACTCATCCCTCCGCGGTCGTGTGACCGCTTCATCGAAACAACAGAACCGGAATGAAACGCGAGTCGCCGAGGTCTTCCCCGGGGGCGGCGCGGAGGTCAGCAGCGTCGTGAAGGTCCTCACGCTATTCGGCACACGGCCGGAGGTGATCAAGCTCGCGCCCGTGATCCGGGCGCTCGAGCGACCCGGCCGCGGCTTCGAGACCGTCAACGTGCTGTCTGGGCAGCACGCCGATCTCGTCCGCCCCTTCCTGGCATCGTTCGCCGTGCGCGTCGACCACGACCTCCGCATCATGGAGCCGGGTCAGACGCCGAGCCTCGTCTGCGCGCGGGTGCTCGCGGCGCTCGACCCGCTCCTGAAGCGCACGACCCCCGACGTCGTGCTGGTGCAGGGCGACACCTCGACCACCCTGGCGGGGGCGCTCGCGGCCTTCCACCGCAGCGTCCCGGTCGGCCACGTCGAGGCCGGGCTGCGCTCGGGGGACGTGACGAGCCCCTTCCCGGAGGAGATGAACCGAAGGCTCGTCAGCCGGCTCGCCACATGGCATTTCGCGGCGACAGAACGGAACCGCGCGACGCTCCTCGGCGAGGGAGTCGATGCGGAGCGGGTGTTCCTCACCGGCAACCCCGTCGTGGATGCGCTGCTCGACGTGCGCGAGCGGGCGGCGGCGGGTCCGGCGCTCGCCCCCACGCTCGCCGCGACGGCCGGGCTCAGACGGATCGCGCTCACCTCGCACCGTCGCGAGAGCTTCGGCCAGGCGATGCGGGGCAACCTCGACGCGCTGCGCCGCTTCGTCGAGACGCATGCCGACGTCGCTCTCGTGTTTCCCGTCCATCCGAACCCGGCCGTCGTGGCCGAGACCCGGGCGGCGCTCGGCGCTCACCCGCGCATCCATCTTCTGGCGCCGCTCGGCTACGAGGACTTCGTCGCTCTCGTGGCGGCGTCGTGGCTGGTCGTCTCGGACTCCGGCGGGGTCCAGGAGGAGGCGCCGAGCCTCGGGCGCCCGCTGCTGATCCTGCGGGAGAATACCGAGCGCCCGGAGGCCGTGCTTTCGGGCCTCGCGCGGCTGGTGGGCGGCCGTCCCGAGCGCCTCGCCGAGCTGCTCGAGGAGGCCGCGAAGCCCGGTTCGTGGGTGGAGAGCGTGAGCCGCATCGAGAATCCCTTCGGCCGAGGCGACGCTGGTGAGAGGATCGCCGGAGTCCTCGAGGAGCTCCTCGGCCGTGGCGGGCGACGTCGTTCTCCTTCTTCGAGCGCAGAGGTGGCGCGATGACATCCCCGGAAGCCGTGGAAGGCGTGCGGCTGACGCTGCCTTCCGACCAGGACGCCTCGGGCCGCACCCTCGGCGCGGAGGAGATCGAGGCCGTAGCCGCCGCGATCCGCTCCGGCACCCTGACCTCCACGAAGGGGAGCTTCGTCCGGAAGCTCGAGACGGACTTCGCGGCGTGGCTCGGCACCAAGCACGCCCATGCCTGCGCCTCGGGCACGGCCGCCGTGCACCTCGCGGTCCTCGCCATCGATCCCGAGCCCGGGGACGAGATCGTCACCACGCCGATCACCGACATGGGTGCGCTCACCCCCATCCTCTACCAGGGCGCGATCCCGGTCTTCGCCGACGTGGACCCGCGCACCGGCAACGTCACGGCCGAGACGATCGCGGCCCGCCTGTCGCCGAGGACGCGGGCCGTGATCGTGACGCACCTCTTCGGCAACCCCTGCGAGATGGACGCGATCCTCGAGCTCGCCCGCGACCGGGGCGTGCCGGTCGTCGAGGACTGCGCCCAGAGCTTCGGCGCCGAATACAAGGGTCGGCGCACGGGCACTCTCGGGGCGATCGGCACTTTCAGCCTGCAACAGGGCAAGCACATCACCACGGGCGAGGGCGGGCTCGTGGCGACGGACGACGGGGCCCTCGCGCGCCGTATGTTCCTCGGCATCAACAAGGCCTGGGGATACGGCGATGCCAAGCCCGATCACTACTTCCTGGCCCTGAATTACCGCATCAGCGAGCTGCAGGGGGCGGTCGGCCAGGCGCAGCTCCCGAAGCTCGACGCCGTGGTCGAACGCCGCAAGGCCCTGGCGGCGCGGCTCAGCTCGCGCCTCGCCGGGCTCGACGGGATCGAGCCGCCCCACGTGTACGAGGGCGCCGTCCACTCGTACTGGAAGTACGCGCTCAGGGTCGACCCCGAGCGCATCGAGGGCGGACCCCAGGGGCTCGCACGGCTGCTGAAGGAGGGCGAGATCGCCTCGGCGCCGCGTTACATCCAGAAGCCGGCTTACCGCTGCGAGGTGTTCGAGAAGCAGCGCACGCTCGGCGGGAGCCGCTGGCCGTTCACGCTCGCCCGGCCCGAGGCCGTGGACTACTCGGACGCGCGCTTTCCCGGCACGCTGCGCGCGCTCGACCAGCTGCTGGTGCTGCCGTGGAACGAGCGCTACACCGAGGATCACGTCGACTTCCTGGCGAGCAAGCTCCAGGAGGCCGCTCGGCGCCTCGCGCTGGCGAGGTCCTGATGCCCGCGAAGCTCCGGCTGGGTCTGGTCGGCGCGGGTGCCATCGCCCAGACGCACGTCCAGGCGGTGGCCCAGGCGACCTGCGCGGAGATCGTGGGTGTCGCCGACGTGCGGCCGGAAGCGGCGAAGCTGGTCGCGGACGGGCTCGGCGTCCCGAGCTTCGGCTCGCACCAGGCGCTCGCGGAAGCCATGCAGCTCGACGGCGTGCTCGTCTGCACGCCCCCGGCGAGCCACCCGGAGGTTTCGATCCACTTCCTCGAGAGCGGCGTCTCGGTGCTGTGCGAGAAGCCGCTCGCGATCGAAGTCAAGAGCGCGCGGCGCATGCTGGAGACCGCGGCGCGCTCGGGCGCCCGCCTGATGATGGCCTCGAAGTTCCGCTACGTCGCGGACGTCGTGCGCGCGAAGGAGATCATCGCTTCCGGGGCGCTGGGCGAGCTCGCGCTCTTCGAGAACGCGTTCACCTCGCGCGTCGACATGCGCGGCCGCTGGAACGCAGACCCACGCGTGAGCGGCGGCGGCGTGCTGATCGACAACGGGACCCACTCCGTGGACCTGATGCAGTTCTTCATCGGCCAGGTGGCCGACCTGCAGGTCTTCGAAGGGCCGCGCAGCCAGGGCCTGCCCGTCGAGGAGACGGTCACGATGCTCGTGCGTAGCGCGAGCGGAGTGATGGGCACGATCGACCTGTCGTGGACGATCCACAAGGAGCTCGGCTGCTACTTCAACATCTACGGCTCGCTGGGCACGGTGTGCGTGGGCTGGCGCCAGTCGCGCTACCGCATCGGGAGCGGCGAGTGGATCACGCTCGGAGGCGGCTACGAGAAGCTGCAGGCGCTCTGCGCGCAGCTCGCCAACTTCTGCGGCGTGATCCGGGGTGACGAAGAGCCCGTCACGACGCCGGAAGACGCGCTCGCGTCCGTCGAGGTGATCGAGACCGCCTACGCCGCGCTCGCCGAGAGCCGCTGGCAGCCGGTGCCGCGGATCTACCGCACGGCCCGCACGCGATGAGCGGCGTACCCCGGCTCGCGAAAGGCGCCTTCGTCCATCCCACGGCGCTGATCGAGGACGGGGTCGAGATCGGTGAGGGTACGGCCGTCTGGGATTCGGTCCACATCCGAAGGAACGCCCGGATCGGCGCCGACTCGATCATCGGCGAGAAGAGCTACATCGCGTACGACGTGCGGATCGGCAGCCGTGTGAAGATCAACGCCATGGTCTACATCTGCGCCGCCGTCACGGTCGAGGACGGCGTGATGATCAGCGCCGGGACCACGTTCACGAACGACCGGCTGCCGCGGGCCGCCACCCCGGACCTCGGCCGCCTGCGTGCCTCCGCGCCCGACGAGCACACGCGGCCCACGCTGGTGCGCGAAGGAGCCACGATCGGGGCCGGCTCGACGATCGGTTGCGACCTCACGATCGGGCGCTTCGCGATGATCGGCATGGGCGCGCTCGTCACGAAGAGCGTCGCCGATTTCCACCTCGCCTTCGGGCACCCGGCCGCCTCGGTCGGCTGCGTGTGTCGCTGCGGCGAGATTCTGGCGCGCTGGAACGAACGCGAGAGCGCCACCCGCGTGCTGTGCCCCGCCTGCCGGCTCCCGTACGCGATCGAGCATCGCGAGGTGAGCGAGCTCGCGCCAGCGCCGTGAGCGCGACCCCCGGCCCGCTCCATTGGGGCATCGTGGGAGGCGGGATCCTGGGGATGACGCTCGCTCTCCGTCTGCGACAGGCGGGGCACGCCGTGACCCTCTTCGAGGGGGCGCCGTCCCTGGGCGGGCTCGCCTCCGCCTGGCAGCTGGGCGACGTCACCTGGGACCGCCACTACCACGTCACGCTGCTCTCCGACCGCCACACGCGCGCGCTGCTGCGCGAGCTGGGCCTCGAGGGCGAGATCGAATGGAACGAGACACGCACGGGCTTCTTCTCCGGGGGGCGCCTCATCCCGCTCTCGACCAGCCTCGACTTCCTGCGCTTTCCGCTGATCGGCCCCCTCGACAAGGCCCGGCTGGCGCTCACCATCCTGTACGCGTCCCGGATCCGGGCCTGGAAAAGGCTCGAGCGTGTCAGTGTCGAGGCCTGGCTTCGCCGCTGGTCGGGTGCCAACACCTTCGAGCGGGTCTGGCTGCCGCTGCTGCGCTCGAAGCTCGGCGAAGCGTATCGCGAGACGGCGGCCGCCTTCATCTGGGCCACGATCGCGCGGCTCTACGAGGCGCGTCGCAGCGGGCTCAAGAAGGAGCTGTTCGGCTGCGTGCGCGGGGGGTACGCGCGCGTGCTCGACCGCTTCGCCCAGAGGCTCGAGCGGGAAGGCGTCACGCTTCGGCTCGCTTCGCCCGTCGCCCGCGTCGTAGCGTGCGCCGGCGGCGGCCTGACGCTGGAGCACCCCGACGGGCGTGTCGAGAGCTTCGACCAGGTGGTCCTGACCGTGGCGGCGCCGCGCGCCGCGCGCATGGCCGGGTCGCTCTCCGCCGACGAGCGTGCCCGTCTCGAGGGCGTGCGCTACGTCGGGATCGTGTGCGCCTCGCTGCTGCTGCGCCGGCCCCTGGCCGGCTTCTACATCACCAACATCACCGACCCGGGCCTTCCCTTCACCGGCGTCATCGAGATGTCGGCACTCGTCGACCCGAGGCATTTCGGCGGCCGGACCCTCGTGTACCTGCCGAAGTACGTCGCACCCGACGACCCGCTGCTGGATCTCGCGGACGAGGAGCTGCGCGCGAGCTTCCTCACCGGGCTGCGCCGCCTGTACCCCGATCTGCTGGACGCGGACCTCGTCGCTTTCCGCGTCTCGCGGGTGCGGCAGGTCTTCGCGCTCACGACGCTCCACTATTCCGACCGCCTGCCCCCGCTCACCACGTCGGTGCCCGGCCTGCACCTGGTCTCGTCCGCGCACGTACTGAACGGCACGTTGAACGTGGACGCCACGCTGCGTCTCGCGGAGTCCGCCGCGCGGGGACTTCTATCGCCCGCGCGCCGGGCTACACTGCCCCCGTACTGATGGAGCCCACTTGAAGCCGCTCGCCAGCTTGTCGCTCGACCTCGACAACCAATGGTCGTACATGAAGACCCACGGCGACCCGGGCTGGCAGAGCTTCCCCTCGTACCTGGACGTCGTGGTGCCGCGGGTGCTCGAGATCCTCGCGCGCCGCAAGCTCGAGATCACGTTCATGCTCGTGGGCCAGGACGCGGCGCTCGCGCCGAACCGGGGCGTGCTGGCCGAGCTCGGTCGCTCTCCCCACGAGCTGGGGAACCACTCGTTCCACCACGAGCAGTGGATGCTCCGCCGCAGCGAGCGCGAGCTCGAAGACGAGATCGCCCTCGCCGAGGAGCACGTCGAGCGCGCCACCGGGCGCCGCACCCGCGGCTATCGGGGGCCGGGGTACGTGCTCTCGCCTGCGGTCGTTTCGGTTCTCGCTCGCCGAGGCTACCTCTACGACGCTTCCAGCTTTCCGACCTCGATCGGACCCCTCGCGCGCGGCTACTACTTCATGACGAGCCGGCTCAGCCGCGCGGCGCGCGAGGAGCGCAAGGATCTCTACGGGAGCTGGCGCGACGGCCTGCATCCGCTGCGGCCCTATACTTGGAGCGTCGGCGACGCCTCGCTGGTCGAGATCCCGGTGACGACGCTGCCGCTGCTCAGGGTGCCTTTCCACGTGAGCTACGTGCTTTATCTGAGCCTGCTCTCGCCGCTCCTCGCGCGGGCCTACTTCGCGGGCGCCCTCGCCGCTTGCCGCGCGGCAGGCGTGCAGCCGTCGATCCTGCTCCACCCGCTCGACTTCCTGGGGAAGGAGGACGTTCCGGAGCTGGCCTTCTTCCCGGCCATGGGCATGGCCCGGGTGCGCAAGCTCGCGCTCGTCGAGCGCCTGCTCGACCGGCTGGCCGCGGGCTTCCGCGTCGTGACGCTCCGCGAACACGCGCGCGAGCTCCGCCTCGGCGGGCGGCTCGAGGCGGTCCGCGTCGGCTGAAGCCAGTGGCCGCTTGGCTCAGCAGAAGCTTCGCTCGGCGTCCCAGGTTGCGCTACTACGCGGAGGCCCCGCTGCGCAGGCCGTGGCCCGTGATCTTGCCGGCGCTCCTGCTGTGCCTTGCGGCGGTCGCGCTGGGCGTCTTGGCGCCGCCTCGCTACCGGGCGGCGGCATTGGTCCTCGCCGAGTGGAACACGGGCGACGATGCTTCCATTCTGAGGCGGAGCGTCGACGTCACGGCCCGACGTGGCCAGTCGGTCCGCCAGCTGGTCCTCGATCCGAACGCGCTCGCGCGCCTGCGGCACCACACCGGGGCAGACGGGCGTCCGGTCGCAGCCTCCGCGCGTGATGTCGAGCGCCTGCGCGAGGCCGTGCGAGTGCAGCCCCGTGGTGCGAGTGCCTTCTCGATCGAATGCGTCGACGGCGACGCCCCTCGGGCCGCGCGCGTCGCGAACTTTCTGGCGAACGACCTCGTCGAGCGGACAGCGGACGAGGCGGTGGGACCGCGGTCGCCGCAGCTCGAGGCCCGGCTAGCCGAGGCGCGCCTCGAGATGGAGCAGAGGAAGGTCGCCCTCGAGGCCACAGGCGGCGAAGTCGACACGCAGCGGGGCGATCCGAGCGAGGATCTCCTGCTGGGCCAGGAGCGCGACGAGGCAGAGAAGCGGGCGGTCTCGGCCACGCTGGCCACGGCCCGGGCTCGCGCGGACCGCCTGCGGCTTCTGATCGAAGGGGCGCGTCGACCGCCGAACGCCGCAGGTGAGCCCGATACGGAGCTCGAGCGACTGCGCGCCGAGCTGACGCAGCTCCGCCGGCGTTACACCGAAGAACACCCGGACGTCGAGCGGCTCGTGGCGCGGATCGGGCGGCTTGCGGGAACCACGGCGACCCCGAACGCGCCGGCTCCCGAGCAGGAGCTGCGGGACGTCGAAGTCGAGATCGCAGCGCTCGTCGCGAAACAAGCCGAGCTCACCAAACCACGGGCGAAGCGGGTGCGCCCGGCCGCCGACGCGCCCGCCGGCGAGGCGCAGCGGCAGCGGCTCACGCAGGAGCACGAGCTGGCACGGCAAGCCTACGAGGGGTTGGTCGAGGAGGGGCGTGCCGCCGAGACGGCAGCCCGCCTGAGCCGCGGCATGGTCGCGCGCTTCCAGACGCTCCGGGAAGCGGGCGTACCGACGACGTCGGAGTCTTTCGGCCTGCCCTGGTTCGCGGCCGGTGGCGTTCTGGTCGGCCTCCTGATCGGCCTCGCGGTGTCGCTCGTGGCCGAACGCCGGGACCACACGGTCAAGGGACCCGAAGACCTCGCCCTGATCCTTCCGGCACCGCTGCTGACGACGATCCAGATCGTGCGCGCGCGAAGCCGACGCGACGGCGGCTGACCGCGGTGGAGCGCAACCCTTGGACGCGCGCGGTGTCCGTCTCGGCATGGGTGCTGGTGCTGTTCGCCGTGCTGGTCCATGTGCCGTATCCGCTGTCCGGTGATCAGGCGCTCTTCGTCTATGGGTCGGGGAGGCTCCTGGCAGGGGACCGGCTCTACGTAGAGTTCTGGGACAACAAGCAGCCGGGAATCTACTGGTTCTATCTGGCCGCCCGAGGGCTCCTGGGCCCGACCGCCGCGGGCGTGCACGGGCTCGAAGCGCTCTGGATGATCGGCGTGGCGCTGCTCTCCTACGGGATCGCCCGGAGAGCGGGTGTCTCCGGGACGACGTCGTGCCTGGCGCCGATCGCCTCGGTGGTGGCGTTCTACTCCGCCGCGGGGGCGTGGCACCTGACGCAGATCGAGAGCCTCGTGGGCCTTCCGCTGCTGGCGGTCGCCGCGGCAGCCGTGCTGCCGTCGGACACGGGGGCAGAGCGGCTCCGCAATGCCGCCCTGATCGGCGTCGGCACGGGCATCGTCGCCACGTTTAAGCTGGTGCTGACCGTCGTGCCGGCCGGGATGTGCCTGCTGTATGCCGCATGGGTCGTCCGCACGCGGCGCGCGACGGCCGGCCGGGCGACGACGGAGCTGCTGGTGCCCGCCGTCATGGCCGGCGCGCTCGTGGTCGGGGGAGCGGCGCTGTTCCTGGCGAGCCGCGGCGGGGGCCCCGAGGCCTTCTGGGCCAACTTCGAGTACCCACTCGCCGCCGCCCGCGAGATCCCCGCCGCTCCTGTCGGACGCCTGATCGCTTCCGCGAAGTGGCTCCTCGCGGCCTTGTGGCCCTTCCTGCCTCTGGCCCTCGCGGGCGCGGCTCTCGCAGCCGAGCCCGCCGCGGCGAGCGCGCGCCGCAATCAGGTCCGCCTGCTGATGATCGGCTGGATCATGCTCGGAGCCTGCGCTGTGCTCGTGCAGGTGTTCTCGTGGTGGGAGTACCACTTCGCCCTCTTTTTCGTGCCGATCGGCCTGCTCGCGACCATCGGTCTTGCGGAGCTTGGAGCACGGCAGCACTCGAGCGCCGCCGCCCGGGCGGCCTTCGGAGCGGCGGTCCTCGTTGCTGCCCTCGGCGTGGTCTCCGCGGCGTACCGTCTCGGGTCGAAGGGCCTCGCGCTGAAAGCGACCAGCGACCTCGCACCGGCGCTGCCCGGCGACCCGATCACCGCCGAGATGGGGGCCTTGGACGCCTCCGTGCGGGATGCGCTCGGCACGGCCGCTCCGGGGCGCCGACTGTACGTCTTCGGAGATCCTCGCCTGCTGCTCGCCTCGGGAGGCAGTCAGGCCATCCCCACGCACGGATGGGCGTGGGAGCTGATGCTGGAGAGCCAGTGGCGGGAGCTGCCGGGGGCGCTGGCCGCGGCCGCGCCGGAGGCGGTCTACGTATCGAGCTTCTACCAGGAGCTGCTCTGCCGTCGCTCCCCCGCCCTCGTCGCGTGGCTTCGGGAGTCGTACGACGAGCAGGCGCCGGACGCGCTCGGCGGCGTGTGGCTCCTGCGGAGCCCCGCCTCGACTGTGGGAGTGGCTGGGTCGGGCTGGACCTGCGGGACAGGCCGGGCTCTAGCCGCGTCCCGGAACTGAGCCGGTCGCCGGAGTGTCGGCAAGTCGTACACTTCGGGGGGCGCTCAGAACACGAAACCGATCGTCCATCAACGACTTGCAGCTATGGCACCCTTATTGCTTCTCTTCTGGGCATCCCTTAGAGAGGCCTTTTATGAGACTCAAATTCTCCGTTCTCGTGCTGGCAGTCGTGCTCGGCCTGGGTGCGGGCACGGCACAGGCGGTTCCATTCCTCGCCATCTCCGGCGACCCCGGCGTTCTTGGCAGCATCCCCGGCCCGGGCCTGGAGGTGAACGACCTTCTCGACGACATCTATGGCGCCGGCACCACTTCGCGGGACGGCTACTACGGAGCGACCATCACGCTCAGCGAGCCTGCGACCATCTACTTCACGTATCGCGGCAAGGAAGCCGGCTTTGTCAACGCCTTCGGCGTTGGCGCCCTCGAGATCTTCAACACCGGCACCACTCCGGTCGGCACGACCATCACGATGGCCCTCGGAGCAGGCGTCTTGCCCTTCTGGTTCACGGTCGATACGGGGGCGGGCTCGGCAGCCAACTGCGTGAGCGGCACGGACTCGTTCGGGCACCCCTGCAACCCGGACAACGTCGGCTCGGCGCCCAACTTCTTCACGAGCTTCTCAGGGCTCGGGACGGACACATCCGGCACCACCCTGATCCTGTTCCTCGACGACGGTGGCGGCGGCCCCGACGACGACAATCACGACGACATGGCCATCCGGATCTCCACCGTCCCCGAGCCGGGCTCGATGCTGCTCGTCGGCAGCGGGCTGGCCGCGCTCTGGGCCCGTCGCCGCCGCCGCGCCTAGAGCGCCGTCACAGTTCCCTGCAGGCCGCGGCGCCCGGGATGTCGACGTAGTCCCCCTTCCAGGCCCGATCGCGGATCACCCGGATCATGCGGACGAGCTCGTCGACCTCCGCCTCGTCGTTGAAGATGCCGAAGCTCGGGCGCACGGCGCCCGGCAGGTCGACCTCCTCGCCCGCCACCAGCCGGCGCCGCAGCTCGCTCGTGTCGGTGAGCCCGAGCAGGCGGTGCAGGTAGGGGTGGGCGCAGAAGCAGCCGTTGCGAACGGCGATCGCTGCCTCGCGGTTGAGGATGCTGGCGGCCAGCTCGTGGGGGACGCCCTCGATCGTCATCGAAAGCGCGCCGATCCGGTTGTCGGGCTCGGGATCGCCGAGCACCCGCACGCCGTCGAGTTTCGCGAGCGCGTCCATCGCCTGGGCGACCAGGACGCGCTCGTGCGCGCGCACAGCCTCCATGCCGGCTTTCTCGAGGTAGCGCAGCGCCGCCGCGAGCGCCACGGCCCCCGCGATGTTCGGGGTGCCGCCTTCGTGCCGGTCGGGGGACTTCTTGTAGTACGCCTCGTCCTCCGTGACGTAGACGACCGTTCCCCCGGCGGGGATGTAGGGCGGCGCCGCGTCGAATAGCTCGATCGGTCCGAAGAGAAACGACGAGCCGAAGGGCGCATACGCCTTGTGCCCGGCCCCGGCGAAGAAATCCAGATGGCCGGGGTCGTCGTTCGGCAGGACGTCCACCGGCGCGTGAGCGAGGATCTGGGCCCCGTCGATCAGGATCTTGGCGCCGCGGGCGTGCGCCATGCGCGCGACGCGGTGGATGTCGGTCAGGTAGCCCGTGACGTTGGAGGCGCCGGTGACCGCCACCAGCTTCACCTCGTGCGTCAAGAGCTTCGCCTCGAGATCGTCGTAGTCGAGCGTGCCGTCGTCCTTCACCCCGAAGTGCACCACTTTTCCGCGCGAGCGGTGCGGCAGGTCGTTCGAATGGTGCTCCATCAGCGACACGAGCGTGACGCCCTGGCGGTGCGCCATCACGTGCGCGGCGAGGTCCAGCGCCTGGGTGGTGTTGCTGCACAGGATGATGGTGTTTCCCGCGCGGGCGCCGTGGATGAAGCGGAAGATGTCCTCCGAGACGTGCTCGAAGCGGTCGGTCGCCATCTCGGACAGGTAGTGGCGGCCGCGGTGGACGTTGGCGTACGAGCACTCGAGGAAGTCCTTGTAGGTCTCGAACACCGGCGCTGGCGGGTGCGTGCTGGCGCCGTGGTCCATGTAGATGAGCGGCCTCGGCTCGGACGAGCCCAGCACCTGGAAACGCTGGCGCGTGATGGGGAACTGCTCCCGGACCTTCTGCACGTCGAGCATGTGGGTCTCCGACCGGTGAGCATACCCCAAGAGCGAACGCCACGGCGGTGCTACCATGCTCGAATGAAGCGGCTCATCACGCTCTGGCTCGTCGTGCCGGCGACCGCGGCCTGCGTCCTGTGGCCGGCCGGCTCGGGTCCCGCAGCAGGGCCGCTGGCCGCGGCGGACGCGCTCGCCCTGCGCGACCGCGGCCAGGCCGTGATCGTCGACGTGCGCTCACGCCAGGCCTACGAGGCAGGCCACATCCCCGGGGCGCTCCAGATCGACGCGCTCGAGATCGAGGCCCGCGCGGCCGAGATTCGCCGGCTGGGCCGGCTGCCTGTCCTCTACTGCGGCTGACCGAACGAGGCCACGAGCACCCGGGCGGTGCTCACGCTGCACGCCAAGGGAATCGACGCGCGCGTGCTCCGCGATGGGCTGCGCGGCTTCGGAGCCACGGGCCGCCCGCTCACCACCGGACCGAACCCGTAAGGGGTTACTTGAGCGCCGCGAGCGCCGCGTCGTAGTTGGGGTCCTGTGCGATCTCGGGCACGAGTTCGGCGTGGAGCACCTTGTCCTTCTCGTCGAGCACGACGACCGCGCGCGCGGCCAGGCCGACGAGCTTGCCGCTCGTGATCTGGACGCCGTAGTCGCGCAGGAACTGCTGGCCGCGCAGCGTCGAGAGCGTGACGACGTTGGTGAGGCCCTCGGCCGTGCAGAAGCGGCTGCTCGCGAACGGCAGGTCTCCCGAGATCACGAGCACCACCGTGTTCGGCAGGCTTCCCGCCGTCTCGTTGAACTTGCGCGCCGAAGCCGCGCAGATCCCGGTGTCCAGGCTCACGACGATGTCGAGCACCTTGCGCTTGCCGGCGAAGTCCTCGAGCGCGACGTCGCCCAGGTCCTTGCCGACCAGCGTGAACGCCGGTGCCGGCTGGCCGACCGCAGGAAACGTGCCGGCGATGTCGATCGGGTTGCCCTTGTGCGTGACTTTGGCCATTGCGGCGGATCTCCTTCTAGTAAGCCCCGGCGGAGAGCAGGAAGCTCCCAGCATAGCCGAAGCGCACGCCGCGGATCACGAGATCAAGGCGCTTCCGAAGCGGCCTCGGGCCGGGGTAAGATCCGGGGCCGCGCGTGCGCGCGCCAACCCCGAGGAGCGTCCCATGTCCATCGTTGTTCGCCGTAGCGTCGCCTTCCTGCTCGCTGCCCTCGTCGGTCTCGGCTCGGCCGCCGCGGCCCAGTCGAAGTCCGCTGTAAAGCCTGCGAAACCGTCGTCCGCCGCCGCGGCGGCCGCGACACCTTCCGCGCTCACGCCCGATCACCTGAAGGGCCTCGAGCTGCGGAACATCGGTCCGGCGATCATGGGCGGCCGCATCGACGACTTCGCCGTGGTCGAGTCCAACCCGTCGACGTTCTACGTCGGCACCGCCTCCGGCGGGATCCTGAAGACCACGAACAACGGGACCAGCTTCGAGCCGGTGTTCGACGACCAGCTCGTGTCCTCGATCGGCGACCTCGCGATCGCCCCGTCCGACCCACAGATCCTGTACGCGGGGACCGGCGAGCCGAACAACCGCCAGTCCTCCTCGTGGGGCAACGGCGTCTACAAGACGCTCGACGGCGGCAAGACCTGGCAGCACGTGGGCCTTTCGGACACGCACCACATCGGCCGCGTGCTCGCCCACCCGCGCGACCCGGACGTCGCCTACGTCGCGGCGCTCGGCCGGCTGTGGGGCCCGAGCAAGGAGCGCGGCCTCTACAAGACCACCGACGGCGGCCGCAACTGGACGAACACGAAGTTCGTCGACGAGGACACCGGCTTCGTGGACGTGGCGATGGACCCGGAGAGCCCCGACACGCTCTACGCCGCCTCGTACCAGAGGCGGCGCACGCCGCTCGGCTACAACGGCGGCGGCCCCGGAAGCGCGCTCTGGAAGACGATCGACGGCGGGGCGACCTGGAAAAAGCTCACGAAGGGGCTTCCCGAGGGCGAGCTCGGACGCATCGGCCTGGCGGTCTACCTGCGCGAGCCGCACATCGTCTACGCGCTCGTCGAGCACGCCAAGGAAGGCGGCGTCTACCGCTCCGAGGACCGCGGCGAGACGTTCGCCAAGATGTCGTCGACCAATCCCCGCCCGTCGTACTACAGCAAGATCCGCATCGACCCGAACAGCGACCGCGGCATCTGGGTGATGGGCGCGCCGATGTATACCTCGGAGGACGGCGGCAAGACCTTCAAGACCGACGTGGTCGAGAAGATCCACGGCGACTACCACGCGATGTGGATCGATCCCGCGAACTCGGACCACATGATCGTGGGCAGCGACGGGGGAATCCACCTGAGCTACGACCGGGGGCGCAGCTGGGACTTCGTGAACACCGTCCCGCTCGCGCAGTTCTACGAGGTGGCCCTAGACAACCAGCGGCCGTATCAGGTCTACGGCGGGCTGCAGGACAACGGAAGCTGGGCGGCGCCCTCACGCACGCTCTTCCGCCAGGGGATCTCGAACGACGAGTGGGTGCGTGTCGGGGGCGGCGACGGCTTTTACACCGTGCCGGACCCGACCGACGCCGACATCGTCTACGTCGAGAGCCAGGACGGCAACGTGCAGCGGCTGCACCGAACCAGCGGCCAGCGCCGGATCATACGGCCCGAGCCTCCGGCGGGCGAGAAGTACCGCTTCAACTGGAACTCGCCGATCCTGGTTTCGCCCCACGACGCGCAGACGATCTACTACGGCGGCAACAAGCTGTTCGGCTCGCACGACCGCGGCGACAGCTGGACGCTGGTTTCGCCCGACCTCACGAGCACCGACAACGTCAAGCGCGACCAGACGCCGATCTTCGGCAAGCCCGCCAAGGAGCTCTTGTCGCGCAACGACGGCGTCGTCCACGTCGGCACGATCACGACACTCGCCGAGTCGCCGCTGCGCAAGGGCGTGCTGTGGGCCGGCACCGACGACGGCAACCTGCAGGTGTCGCGCGACGGCGGGGCGACGTGGATGAATGTCGCCGCGAACGTGCCGGGAGTGCCGAAGGGCACCTACGTGAGCCGCGTCGAGGCGAGCCGCACCGGCGAGGGCGCCGCGTACGTCGCTTTCGACGGGCACCGCGCGAACGACTTCTCGGTCTACCTGTTCTCCACCTCGGACTTCGGGAAGACCTGGAAGAGCGTCTCCTCGAACATCCCGCCGGGCGGCACGGTCAGCGTGGTTCGCGAGCATCCGAAGAACGCGGACGTGCTCTTCGTCGGGACCGAGCGCGGCCTGTGGGTGAGCTGGGACCGCGGAGCGGCGTGGACGGCCGTGCGCGGCAAGAACCTCCCGACGGTGCCCGTCGACGACATCCAGGTCCACCCGCGCGAGGGCGACCTCGTGCTCGGCACGCACGGCCGCGGCGTGTGGATCCTCGACGACGCGGCGCCGCTCGTCGGGCTGAAGTCGGCACTCGGCCAGGAGCTGCAGCTCTTCCCGATCCGAACGGCCACGCAGTGGCGGCTACACGACCACAAGGCCAACACCGGACACAAGATGTTCCTGGCCCCGAACCCGCCCGAAGGCGCGCTCCTGACGTATTGGATCGGCACGAAGCCCGGGGAGAAGGACGAGGCCAAGATCACCGTGACGGACGCGTCGGGCGCGCTCGTGCGCGAGATCAAGGGACCGAAGCCGGCGCTCGGGATGAACCGCGCCAGCTGGGACCTGCGGCACGAGGCCCCGGTGAAGCCGGAGGAGGGGGCCGAGCGTGGCTTCGGCGGACCACCGCGCGGGCCGCTGGTCCTGCCGGGCACCTACACGGTCAAGCTGGCGGCCGCCGGGAAGGAGGCCACCCAGACGGTCGTGGTCGAGGACGATCCCCGCATCACGCTGACGGACGCCGAGCGGCGCGGATGGTACGAGGCGCAGATGCACGCCGGCAAGGTCTGGGCCAAGGCCGACGCCGCCGACAAGGCCGCCAAGTCGATCAAGAAGCAGCTCGAGGAGCTGAAGGCCGGATTCGAGAAGAAGAAGAGCACGCCGGAGGCGGTCACGAAGGGCGTGCAGGGGCTGCTCGACAAGGTCGAACCGCTCGCGAAGCAGCTCTCACGCGACACACCGACCGGCTTCGCCGGCGCGCCGCTCGCCGAGGACCCGGAGCCGCTGCTGCCGCGCGCCCGATCCCTGGGCTTCGGCCTCGCCGCCTTCGCCGCAGCGCCGACAGCGCAGCAGAAGATGGTGATCGAGCGGACGGCGGGCTCGGTGGACGAGGTGGCCGCCGCGATCAAGACCCTGCAGCAGACGGACGTCCCCGCTCTCAACAAGCTGATCTACGAGAGCGGGATCGGCAAGATCGACGCGGGGACGCCGATTCCCTAGGCTTGAGGCTGGACTCTCAGGGCTCCCTGGACTGAACATTCGGGGGGCTGAGCGCCCCCCGTGTCTCCGCTGAAATCAGCAGGCTCTTGCAGGTGAGGGCGGCTTCCGCCTTCAGGAACTCGGAGATGTCGAGGGTGCGCACAACGTAGCCGAGCGTCGTGATGCGCTCGAGCGTCCGCGGGAAGCCTGCGTGGGCGACCACGAGCCCCGCGACGCGGAGCACGTTGCCCGCGCCGGGTTCCTCGGGTGCGACGTCGACCAGGTCCAGGCCCCGCAGCGGTGCCGGGTCGAGCCACGCGCGGTTGATGAGGACGCGTTCCTGGTCGAGCGCGGTCACCGCGCTCTTGAGGTGCAGGCAGCCGGTCACCCCCACCGCCACGACGCGGTAGCCGAGCGGCTCGGCCACGGCGGCGAGCCGTGCGATGCCCGCTTCGTTGGTGCGGGTCGAGAGCCCGACGTAGAGGGTGTGGCCGACTCGCAGGACGTCGCCGCCCTCGAGTGTCGCCGGCGGCGGCGTGATTTCGATCCGGCGATAGCGGGCGAGGGCCGCCTCGATCGCGGGGCTCTCGCCGCGCCGTGACGGCACGCCGGGCCGCGTCAGAAGCGCCAGCTCGTCGAGCACGACGGCCACGTCCTCGACGAAACAGCAGTCTGGAAACCCGGGATCGGCCGGAAGCTCGACGACCTCCAGCCCGAGCGAGCGCAGCAGTGCGGCATACGCGGCGTGCTGAGCGACGGCCCGGTCGAGGTCGATCGGCTCCCGCTCCCGGAAGGTGAGCTCGCAGCGGGCGAGCGTGGGCGGCACGCCACGCATCAGCGCGATGCCGGGTGTCTCGCTCACGGCTCTCCGCCTCGTCGCTTACTTCGTCTTGACCGGATCGGCCGGCCGCTTCGGAAGCCGCATCGGCTCGGCGTCCATCTTTTTCACGAGCTCGGCGACGCCGCGCTCGAGCTGCGGGTCGCGCCCGGCGATCACCGACCTCGGGTCGTTCTCGACCACGATGTCGGGGTCGACGCCGTGGCCCTCGATCACCCACTGGCCGTCCACGTCGTTGGTGCCGCTGATCGGGACGAAGATCTGCCCGCCGTCGATCATCGGGCCGAGGCCGGTGATGCCGACGACCCCGCCCCAGCTGCGCTTGCCGATCAGCGGCCCGAGCCCGGCCTTGCGGAACATGTGCGGGAAGATGTCGCCGTCCGAGGCCGAGGTCTCGTTGAGCAGCGCCACCTTGTGGCCGTGGAACACGGTGCCGGGATAGGTGCCCGGGTGCTCGCTGCGCCGCCTGAAGTGGGTGCCGAGCAGCTTCGTGTCGAGCCGTTCGATGATCCACTGCGAGACGTTGCCGCCGCCGTTGGATCGGACGTCGACCACGAGCCCTTCTTTCCTGAGCTGAGGATAGAACCACTTGATGAACTCGTAGATCCCCGGAGCCCCCATGTCGGGGATGTGCAGGTAGCCGGCGCGGCCGTCCGTGAGCTTCGCGACCTTCTCCCGGTTCGCATTCACCTGCTCCAGGTAGAGCAGGCTCTCCTCGCTCGTCACCGGCCGGTAGCTGGTCTTGCGCGATCCGTCGAGCACGGGCTTTGCGTTGAGGGTCAGCGTGACGGGGTCGGTCTTGTGGCGCAGCAGCCGGTAGGGGTCGTCGTCCGCGGTGAGCGGGGTGCCGTCGATCTCGAGCACGTAGTCGCCGACTCGGGCGTCGACACCCATCTCCGTGAGCGGGGCGCGGTAGAGGTCCTCCTGGTTGTGCCCTGGCAGGATCCGCGCGATACGGAAGCGGCCCGAGGTTCGATCCAGCTCGAAGCGCGCGCCCGGCAGGGCGACCTTGGGGCGGGCCGGGATCTCGTAGTCGCCGCCCTGGATGTAGGCGTGCCCGACGTTGAGCTCCGCCACCATCTCGCCGAGCACGTAGTTGAGGTCGGCACGGTGCGCGACGTGGGGCAAGAGCGCCCGGTAACGGTCGCCGATCGCCTTCCAGTCGTAGCCGTGCATGTTCTCGACATAGAAGAAGTCGCGGTAGCGCCGCCAGGTCTCGTCGAAGAACTGCCGCCACTCCTGGGCGGGCACACGGTCCAGCATCAGGCCCTTCGTCGAGACCGTCTTCTTGTCCTTGGCATCGGGCTTGACGTCGTAGAGGTTGAGGCTCTCACCCTGCCGGACCAGCAGGTTGGTTCCATCGCGCGACAGGGCCCAGCCGGCGACGTCCTCCGCCAGCGTCGTCGCCTTGCGATCCTTGAGCGCGTACAGCTTCAGCGCCGGTTTCGCGTACGAGTCGCGGCCGTTGAAGGGCGCGCCGGTCACGGTGTACACGAGGTGCCCCTTGCCGACCGCGAGGCCGTCGATGTTCTCGCCCTCGATCGGCACCCGCGTGACGCGGGAGCCGAGTCCCTCGAAGTCGATCCGGAACGGCGTCTCCTTCTTTTCAGCCTTGTCCTTCGCGTCGGTCTCGACCTCGGCTGCCTTCGCGGCTTCGGGCTTCTTGTCCTCGGCCTTCGCCTCGCCCTCCACCTTCTTCTCGTCGAACGTGACCTCGTCGGACTGCGGCGGGAACGGGCTCTTGCCGTCCCTGCGCAGCGTCAGGCCGAAGATCCCGGTCGTACGGTTCGTCGCGAAGTTCCACTCGAAGCCGCTGATCTGCGGGGCGAAATCGCGGTCGGAGAGGTAGAACAGGAAGTCTCCGTCCGGATCCCAGGCCGGGTTCTCCTCGTTGAAGACCTCGTCACTGGCGCGGTGGAGCTTCGCGTCGGATGCGCTCCACACGTGTATCGAGCGAGAGTCGTTCGCGTCGGTCATCGAGAACGCGAGGTACGCCCCCTTGGGAGACCACGTGTAGTCGCGGATCTGGCCACGCTCGTCGTCGGCGACGAGCGTGATCTTGCGGTCCGCGAGCGCCAGCACGAACAGCCTGCCGTCTTTGTCGGAAAAGGCCAGCTGCGTCCCCTCCGCCGACCACTCGGGCGCATAAGTCAAGCCCTCGCGGCCTTTCGTGACCGGCTCGGGCTTGCCGCCCGCCTGGTCCACCAGCCAGATCTCGTCCTCGCCGCTCGCGTCCGAGACGAACGCGATGCGCTTGCCGTCCGGGGACCAGCGCGCGTGCTTGTCGTGGACGCCGGACGTGGCGGTGAGGTTGCGGGTCGGGCCTTTCTCGATCGGCAGCGTGAAGACGTCGCCTCGCGCCACCAGGAGCGCGCGTTCGCCCCTGGGGCTGAGCGCGAAGCCTTCGACGTTCTTCTCGGCCGAGTGACGCGAAGGGCGCATCGCCACGCCGTCGTTGGGTACGAAGATCTCGATCGCCTGGTCGGACTTCGCCTTGACGTCGAAGACGCGCAGCTCGCCGTTCAGCTCGTAGACGATGCGCGACAGGTTGTCCGACGAGGGCCAGCGCACGTCCCAGGTCGTGCTGCGCGTGAGCCTGGTCACGGCTTCGGTCTCGAGATCGTACGAATACAGGTTGAGGGTGCCGTCGCGGTCCGACGCGAAATAGATGGCGTCGCCGATCCACATCGGGTCGCGCTCGGTGCGCGGGGTCGTGGCGAACGGTTTCGCGTCGTTCGTGGCCAGGTCGTAGAGGTAGAGGTCCTGGGCCCAGCCGCCCTGGTAGCGCTTCCAGGTCCGGAAGTCGCGAAACAGCGGCGAGTAGGCGATCCGCTTCGCGTCCGGCGAGAAATCGCCCGCGCCGGACGTGGGCATGGGCAGTGCCGTCGACGGTCCGCCTTTCGCGGGGACCGTGAACAGCTGGCCCTCCGAGCGCACGCCGTCGGCGTCCCGCTGCGAGCGGAACACGATCGCGGCGCCGTCGGGCGTCCAGCCCATGACCTGGTTGTCGTAGCCGTGGCGCGGAGCGAAGGGCCCGCGGGCGGGGTAGTAGCTGAGCTGGCGCGGCTGGCCGCCTTCGGCCGGGACGACGTAGACCTGCTCGTCGCCCTCGTACTGGCCGGTGAAGGCGAGCCACTTTCGGTCCGGCGAGAACTTGGGGAAGAGCTCGAGGCCCGCGTGGGCGGTCAGCCGCGTGGCGCTGCCGCCCTTCGCGGGCGCCGTCCAAATGTCACCCGCATAGCAAAAGGCAACGCGGTCACCCGCGATGTCGGGATAACGGAGCAGCTTCGTCTGAGCCGCAGCAGACACAGGCCAGAGACCGACGAGACAGGCCGCGACGTGAGCGACACCGAGATTCAATCGAATGGACATGAAGTGCACCTCAGTTGAACGACCGAGATGCTACGTCAAGGGAGCCGCTCGAGGCGATGAGCCTGACGAAACGGACGACGGAAACGGACGACGGAGTCGGACGACGGAAACGGACGACGGAGAACTGCCAGACGGGCTGGACTGGTTAGCGGGGGGCATCCCGCCCCCCCCCCGGGCCCCCCGGAGCGTGATCCCGCCGTTGACGGTCCTCATCTCGAGCAGGCGGCCGCCAGCGCCGATCGTGCCCTCCAGCTTGCGGCGCGCGATCTTGCCGGTGACCGTGAGCGGGAAGTCGGTCGTGATGTCGCCGTTCACCGTGGAGGCCCGCACGTCGGCGCCGTGATGCCGCCGTTCACGCCCTTGATCTCGATCGCCTGGCCGGTCGCCAGCTTGCCCGACCAGCGGAACTCCTCCTGTGCCGCCGCGGCCAGGACCGGAGCGGCCGCCACCGCGAATGCCGCCAGGATCGTCGCTCGCTTCATGATTCTTCTCCTGTTCCTTGTCACGGCGCCGGTTTGGCTACGGCCGCTTGCGGATGGCGATCGAGCCCGAGAGCGTCTCCACGCTGACGCGCGCGCCGCCCGAGCCGGTCGTGAACGTCAGCTCGGTCTGTGGCGTCCACTTGCTGGGCTTCTCGGCGGCCGGGCCGAGCTCGTTCGTGATGCGGCCGCTGAAGCTCGACACCGAGAACTCGGCCGCGACGTCCGCGGGCAGCAGCAGCTCCACGGGACCGCTCACAGTCTCGATCGAGACCGAGGCGCGTGCCGAGAGCGCGGCCTCGAGGCGCACCGCCCCAGCCACGGACTCGATCTCCACGCGCTCGTACGACCCGCCGATCACGCTCAGCTTGCCGTGCACCGTCGAGGCCTCGAGCTCGCCGGAGGCATCGCGGACGCTGACGGTGCCGTTCACGGCCTCGGCCTGGATGCGGCCCGCGGCTTTCGCCACCTCGACGTCGCCATTGACGCTTTGCAGCTCGACGTGCTTCGCGGCGCCCGCCTGCGTGATCGAGCCGTTCACCGTCTCGGCCTGTACCGAGCCGGTCACCCCGGTCACCTTGATCGTGGCCTGGAAGCCCTCGATCTCGACCGAGCTGCCGGCCGGCACGAACACCTCGAGATCGCTCCTTATTCCCATCGGGTTGCGATCGGATTCGACCTCGATCTGGATGCGCTTGTCGCTCCCGCCGAAGCTCAGCTCGCCGCCCGCACCGACGGTCCCCCTGACCTGCACCTCGGCCTTGTCCCAGCCGGTGACCCTGACGGAGCCTGCCATGTTCTCGATGCTGACGGCCGCGTCGGGAGCCGCGGGCCGCTTCTGGTCCACCGTCGTCTGTGCGGCGAGCACCGCCGGGGCGGCGAGGGCCGTGGCGAGGACGAGCGCTGCGCGCTTCATGGTCTTGCTCCTGTTCATCTTCAAAGTGCCGTCGAGAGGCGGACCACCCGCTGGAGGATGTCGACCTTCTTGCGGTGGGTCGCGACCAGCATGTGATTGAGCTCGGGGCTCGCCGGGTCCTTCACGAGCGCTTGGCGCACCTCGGCGAGCGCGCGATCGATCACTTGGAGGTTGGCCTCGACCCGGGCCAGGTCCTCAGGCGGCAGCATCGCGCGGCGACGCTGCAACGCTTCCAGGAGCGTCCTCGCCGCCTCTTCGTACTCGCGCTCGGCCGCCGCGAGCACAGGGTCGGCGACGTGATCCCCCGCCACGAACATGGCCGACGGGCTGGCGCTCGGAATCGCCACCATCCGCACCGCCGTCGGGGCCCGATTCGTGACGAGAAGCGCTACGGCCCCGACCACGATCACCGCCGCAGTGGCGAGCGCCATGGGTTGCCACCAGGCCCGAACCGCGGACCAGGACCAGCCGTGCTCGATCCGCTCGGCGATCTCCGGCCACAGGTCGCGGGGCGGCGCCACCCCGCGCGGCAGCGCCGCGGCATGGGCGAGCAGCTGGCGAAGCGCCTGCTCGCGCTCCCGGCACGACGCGCAGGAGGCGAGGTGCGACAGGGCGGCGTCCGCTTCGGCGCCGGCGAGCGCGCCGTCCACCAGGTCGTCGAAACGTTCGTCGAGCTCCTGGCAGGTCATGACCTGAGTGCCTCCCTCAGCAGCCGTCGGGCCCGAAACAGCTGGGCCTTCGAGGTCCCCGCCGCGAGGCCCAACAGCCGAGCGATCTCCTCGTGCGTGCGGCCCTCGACGTCGTGGAGCACGAACACGCTGCGCGCGCCTGGCGGCAACGCCGCCATCGCCCTGTCGAGGTCGAAGCCGGCTTCCGGCGCGGGAGCGCGTGGCGCCCGCTCCAGGCTCGCCGGGTCCTCCGTGGCCACGATCCGGGCATCGCGCCGGCGTCGCGAGCGGCGCTCGGAGAGCGCCACGTTGACGGTCAACGGGTAGAGCCAGGAGGAGAAGGCGCTCTCACCGCGGAAGCTCCCGAGCTTGCGCCAGGCGCGCACGAAGACCTCTTGCGTCAGCTCCTCGGCCAGCGCGGGGTCGGACGACAGCCTGAAACACAAGCCAAATACCTTTCGCTCGTTCTCGCGATAGAGGCGCTCGAAGGCCAGGAGATCGCCGCCCTGCGCCGCCAGCACCAGCCGCGCCTCGACGGCCCGGCGGTCCTGATCCTCGGCCATGGGGATTCGCGCGTCTCCAATCGCCGCCCCCGCGAGCCCCTCCATCACGACTCTCCACAGCTTGAGATGCCGGACCGGTGCATACGGTTTGGAAGGCGGTGTCCGCCACAACCTTAGTCGATTCGCGGGGTTCGAGGAAGCTCGAGGCCCGATCGGGCATAATCCCGCAATGACCGCAGCGTTCGCTCGCACATGCCTGATCGTCGTCCTCGGCGCGGCGCTCGCCGGGTCGGCCGACGCCACGTCGCCGACCCTCCGCGCGCGCGTCCTGGCCCACGTGGGCGCGCGGCAGCCGGAGCTGCTGCGGGAGTACGCCGAGCTTCTGGCCCTGCCGAACGTGACGTCGGACGCCGAGGGGATCGGTCGCAACGCCGCTCACATCGTCCGGATGCTCGAGGCGCGGGGCGTGGCGGCACGGCTGCTGGACGGCGAAGGCGGACCACCGGTCGTCTACGGCGAGCTCCAGGTGGGTGCCCCCAGGACCGTGGTGTTCTACGCGCACTACGACGGTCAGCCTGCCGAGCCCGAGCGCTGGGCCAGCCCGCCCTGGACGCCCGTTCTGCGCGACGGGCCGCTCCGCCCCGGCGCGCGCACGCTCGATCTCGCGTCGCTGCGGGGCCCGCTCGACGGCGAGTGGCGGATCTTCGCGCGCTCGGCCTCCGACGACAAGGCCCCGATCCTGGCGATCGTAGCTGCCCTCGACGCGCTGAAGGCGGTCGGCGCCCGGCCCTCCGTCAACCTCAAGCTCTTCTTCGAGGGCGAGGAAGAGGCCGGCTCGCCTCACCTGGCCGCTGTCCTGGCGACGAACCGCGAGCGGCTGCGCGCCGACGCGTGGCTGCTGTGCGACGGACCCGTGCACCAGAGCCGGCGCCAGCAGGTGGTGTTCGGCGTGCGCGGCGTGACCGACGTCGAGCTCACCGTGTACGGCCCCGCGCGCGCCGTCCATAGCGGCCACTACGGCAACTGGGTAAAGAACCCGGCGGTCGCGCTCGCGCACCTCGTCGCCGGCCTGCGCGACCCCGACGGCCGGATCACGGTGGCGGGCTTCTACGACGACGTCCGGCCCGTCACGCCGGCCGAGCGCGCGGCGCTTGCGGCGGTGCCGGACGCCGACGCGGCGACCCGCCAGGACCTGGCGCTCGCGGCTTCGGAGGCGGGCGGCGCGCGCCTCGTCGAGCGGATCATGCTGCCGGCGCTGAACCTGCGCGGCCTGCAGTCGGGAGCAGTCGGAGCGAAGGCGCAGAACGCCATCCCGACCGAGGCGCGGGCCTCGATCGACTTCCGGCTCGTCCCGGACCAGACGCCGCAGAGGCTGCGTGAGCGCGTCGAGGCACACCTGCGCGTGCAGGGGTGGAGCATCGCCCACGCCGAGCCTACGCTTGACGAGCGGCGAGCGACGCCGAAGCTCGTGCGGCTCGACTGGGGCGCGGGCTACGCGGCGGCGCGCACCGCGCTCGAGCTGCCGTTCTCGCGCCGGCTGCTGAAGGTCGTAGGCGAGGATGCCGACGAGCCGGTGATCGCCCTGCCCACGCTCGGCGGCAGCCTCCCGATGCTGCCCTTCGTCGAGACCTTCCGGGTGCCGGTCGTGATCCTTCCGATCGCCAACCACGACAACTCGCAGCACGCCCCCGACGAGAACCTGCGACTGCAGAATCTGTGGGACGGGATCGCCACCTTCGCCGCGGTGATCTCCGGTCTCGGCGCGGACTGGTGAGCTAGATCCGCTCGAGGTCGTAGAGCCGTTTCGCCACCTGCGCGGTCGACCGCAGCGCTGTCACCGCCACCGCCACGGTGGCGACGACCCCGACGAGATCGAAGAGCAAGAGCTCGCGGCCCGCGAGGGTGACGCGGGGCCAGCGCAGCACCGCCAGGTTCGCGATGGCGAGAAGGATGCGCATCTCGGTGCCGCCCACCGCGCCAAACGAGATCTTGAAGACGCCGAGCGCGTGCGTCGCGTAGCCCATGTTGATCGTCAGGAAGAAGTAGGCCACGAGCAGCGCGATCGCCACCGCCGGGGTGATCAGCGTGGAGTAGGCGAGCCCGAGCAGCAGGAACAAGGCGGCGAGCGCGTCGACCATGTGGTCCACGTAGAAGCCGTAGCGCGGGCGCAGCTTCTTCCTGACGCGCGCGACCGTGCCGTCGAGGCTGTCGCCGAGCCAGTTGAGCACGAGGCAGACGTTGACGGCATGCAGCCAGGAAGGATCGCGCCGGCAGAGCCAGTAGCAGATGCCGCCCGCCAGGAACGCCAGCAGGCCGAGCGCCGTGAGGTGGTCGGCGTTGATCCACGGCGGCAGCCGCTCGGCCATCCACACGAGCGCCTTCTTCTCGACCGCGGCGGTGAGGCTCTTGTGCTCGCGGCGGGCTTCGTTGAAGGCAGCCTCAGGGCTCACGCGTGTAGACCAGGCGGTTCGGCGAATCCGCCCCGATGCTGCCGAGCTTGTCGCGCGAGGCGTTGTCGAGGACGCAGCGCTTGACCGCGGCGGGATCCTGTCCCGGGTGGCGCTCGAGGCAGAGCGCGGCCGTGCCCGCGACGTGGGGCGAGGCCATCGAAGTGCCGCTCAGTGTCGTGGATCCCCCGAAGCGACGGGCGGAAGTGATGTCCACGCCAGGGGCGAAGACCGCCACGCATTCACCGGTGTTCGAGAAGCTGGCGCCGCGGTCGTTGCGGTCGGTGGCTCCGGCCGAGATCGACTGGAGCACGCGGGACGGAGACGAGCCGCACGCGTTCGCCGAGTCGTTGCCGGCCGCGATCGCGTAGCCCACCCCGCTCTCGATCGAGCGGCAGACGGCCATGTCCAGGGCCGGGGCCGCCGAGCCGCCGAGGCTCATGTTCGCCACCGCGGGCCAGCGATTCTGCCGGACATGATCCGTGACCCAGTCGATGCCCCGGATCACATCGGAGTCGGAGCCGCTGCCGTTCTGCAGCACGCGCACGGGGTGCAGCGTCACGGCCTTGGCGATCCCGAACTCGGTTCCGCCGACCGTGCCCGCGACGTGCGTGCCGTGGCCGTTGTCGTCGGCGGTGCCGCCCGGGACCGAGGCAAAACCCTCACCCAGGCGTCCCGTGAACTCGGCGTGCGCGCCGTCGATTCCGGTATCGAGCACGTAGGCGTGGACGCCCTGGCCGGTCGCCCCGGGCTCGAAGCGGCCGTCGAGCGGCAGGTCGCGCTGATCGGTCCGATCGAGGCCCCACGTCGCGTTCGCCTGCGGAGCCGCCCGCGGACCCACGCTCTTGCGCCCGTCCTGCTGGATGAACGCGACCTCCGGCTTCTGGGCCATGCGTTTCGCGACGCCCGCGTCCATGCTGGCGCTGAATCCGGACAGTGCATGGCTGAACACCGCCACGTCCCGCAGCTCCGAGTACTGCGCCGCGAAGGAGCTGACGTCGGCCGCCGCGAGCGCTCCGACCGCGGGCGGCTTGAGCACGACGACGTAGCGGCCCGGAATCGCGTTCTTCACTTTGACCAGGCCCCGCAGGCTCTGCGGCGGCGCCGCGCAGTCGAAGGGCTTGGGGTTCGCGGCACACGAGCCGCCCACGAGAATCGCCGCAAAGATCACGAGAACCGCGTGTGCTTTCGTCATCGTCCTATCTCTCTCGGACGAGCCGCGGCGCTTGCTTGCGGCCCGGGTCCGACACCTGCCATCGAGACGCGCAGCCGACCGCAAAGAGCGGGCCTCTGCCGATCGAGGGACGTGGCCAAGCTGTAGCGCGGGGATTGTGTCACGAAGCCGGCTGCCGCGGCCGGTGCGCCAGATCACACGCGGAACCGCGCGAGCAGCTCGCGGCCGGCGCGCGCGGCCTCGTCGACGAGCGCACTGAGGTCCTCCTCACGGGTCCGGAAGTTCACGATCGCGACCCGCATCGCGGTGCGTCCCTTGAGCAGCGTCGGGGCCAGGAAGAACGCCCCGCTGCCGACGAGCTGGTTCACGATGCGGCGGTTCAGGCGATCGAGCTCGGGCTCGTCGAGCTTCCGGCCGGCGGGCCGGTAGCGGAAGCCGACGATCGACAGCACCGGCGGCGCCAAGAGCTCGAAGTCCTCGTGTGCTAAGACCGCGTCGGCCAGCGTGCGCGCCATCGCCACGTCGTGCTCGACCGCCGCGGCGTAGCCTCTGATGCCGTGGCGCTTCAGTCCCATCCACACCTTGAGCGCCTTGAAGCCGCGTGAAAGCTCGGGCCCGCGCTCGTTGAACGAGACCGGGCCACGCACCGGGCTGTCGGGATCGTGGACGAGGTAGGGCGCTTTCCGCTCGAACGCTTCGGCCATGCGTCCGGGCTCGCGCACGAGCGTCGCACCGGCCTCGTAAGGAACGTAGAGCCATTTGTGCGGATCCGCCGCCACTGAATCCGCCCGCTCGAGGCCGGCGAAGAGCGGCTTCAGGCGCGCCGAGATCGTGGCCATCGCCCCGTAGGCGCCGTCGGCGTGGAACCAGAGGCCCTCGCGCGCGCTGAGGTCGGCGAGCTCGTCGAGCGGGTCGATCGCGCCGGTATTGACGGTGCCGGCGTTGCCCACGACGATCGCGGGCTTCCGGCCCGCGCGGCGGTCCTCGGCGATCGCCTGCTTCAGCAGGTCCACGCGGATCCGGTACCGATCGTCGGTCGCGATCTTGCGGAGCTGCTTCCAGCCGAACCCGAGCAGGTCGATGGCCTTGTCGACGCAGTTGTGGACCTCTTCCGAGACGTAGACGACGAGCGGCTCGGTCCCCGCGAAGCCGTCCTCGCGCACGCCCGGCGCCTTGGCGCGGCGGGCCGTCGCGAGCGCCGTGAAGTTCGCCATCGAGCCGCCCGAGGTGAGGATGCCCTCGCTCGTCTCCGGCAATCCCAGGATCGCGGCGAGCCACCGGAGCACCTGCCGCTCGACGTGGATCGCGGCGTGGTCCCCACCCCAGCAGTTGCTGTTCATCGAGGCGGCGAGGTAGTCGGCCACGATGCCCACCGGGTCCGCCGTTGCGTTGATGAACGCGAAGAAGCGCGGGTGCGAGTTGCCGAAGGGGTGCTTCAGGATTCGCTCGCGCACCTCGGCGAGGACCTGCTCGATCGGCTGGCCCGTCTCGGGCAGCGGCTCGTCGAACGCCGCCGCGGCGTCGCCCACCTTGCCGAACACCGGCCGGTCGAGCAGGGCCGCGCGGTGCTCGGCCACGAGCTCGGCTGCCAGATGACCCAGCCTTCGGACTTCCTTCGCGTCGAGATCGAACTCGTGCATGCGGTCTGCCTCGGGACGGATCAGGCGGCGAGCCTAGCATGGCGTTCGCCGGACGGGCGACGCCCGGCGAGCGGGTATGATCCGGGCGCGCCATGACGCAGCCGGCCACGGGCACGGGGACTCGGATGCCGGCCATTTCGGTGCAGTTCGGCTGACGTGAGCAGCAAGGGCAAGGGCTACCGGGTCGTCGCGTTCGAGGGATTCGAGATCCTCGTGGGCAAGGCGGACGCCGACAACGACCGGCTCACCTTCGGGATCGCCGAACCGCGGGACTTCTGGCTGCATGTCACGGGGCCGGCCGGAAGCCACGTCGTCGTCCGGAACCCGCTCGAGCTCGAGGAGCTGCCGCGGCCGGTGCTGGAACGGGCGGCCCAGCTCGCCGCCTGGCACTCCAAGGCACGCGGGGCGAAGGGCAAGGTCGAGGTGCACGTCTGCCGCGTCGCGGACGTCCGCAAGCCACGGGGCTTCGCACCCGGGCAGGTGCGGCTCAAGCGCTGGGACGCCGTGAGGGTCTATCCGAAGGGCCTCGAGGAGCCGGCCGACCCGGAATGACGAGCGGGGGTGAACCCCCGCCGGGGCCGCGGCGTCTCTGCTTTCGAGGTCCGAGGTGCTCCTGGATGAGGCGATGTCGGCGGGTTGGGCCGGGGCGGTGAGCCTGGACCCGGCGCTCGAGCGCGAGTTCGAGCAGCGCCTGAGCGACTCGTCGACGCTGGCCTTTCGGGTGGCCCTCGGCGTCCTGAGGCGCCGCGAGGACGCGGAAGACGTCGCTCAGGAAGCGTTCCTGCGGGCGCACCGCTCGTTCGCCTCGATCCGCGACCGCGAGCGCTTTCGGGCGTGGCTGGTCCGCACGGCGTTCCGGCTCGCTCTCGACCGGATGCGGGGGGAGCGCCGGCGCACCCGCCGCGAAGACAGGGTCGCGCTCGAGACCCCGGCCCACGCGGACTCGGCGGAGGACGACGCCGCGCGCCTCGAGCTGCGCGGCCGTGTCGCGGCGGCAGTGTCGGAGCTGCCCGAGAAGCTGCGGATCGTGACGGTGCTTGCCGCGATCGAAGAGCACGACCTCGCTTCGGTGGCACGGCTGCTGGACCTGCCCGAGGGGACGGTGAAATCGCGGCTGCACCGGGCGCGCAAACTGTTGGCGGAGAGACTCAGATGGCTTGTGAGCGATACCGGGACGCGCTGACGGAGCTGGCGGCTGGCGCAGAGGCGTCGGCCGACGCTTCTGCGCACCTCGCGTCGTGCGAGGCGTGCCGCGCGGAGCTGGCTTCTGTGCGGCAGGCCCTCGCGGCGGTTGACGACGAGCTGGCCCAGTTGCGAGTGGCCGAGCCCTCGCCCGACCTCGCGGCCCGCATCCGCTCGGCCGTGGCCGAATCCTCCTCGGCGGCACCCGCCTGGCGCCTCGGCTGGGGCATGGCACTCGCGGCTGCCAGCGTGGTCGTGGCCGTCGCCTTCGTCGCGTCGCGCGGTCCCCGGCCCCAGCCCCCGGCGAGCGTGGCGGATCGCGCCCCAGCTCGCGAGGCGCCGCTGGCGACGCCGGCACCGGAGCGTTTCGTCTCCGAGACCGCCGGGTCCCAGCCGGTCGCGAGCGAGCGTCACGCCTCGAGCCCCTCCAGCAGAGTGCGGGCTCGCGGGCCCGAAGTGCTCGTGCCGGCGGGCGAGGCCGAGGCGCTCGGCCGACTCGCGGCGAGCCTGCGGCGCCGAAGCGTCACGCCGGATTCGCTGCTCGTCGCGGATCTCGCGGCTCCCCTCGCGGAGCTCGAGGTCAGGGAGATCCGGCCGCTCGAGATCGCGCCTCTCGATCCCGCACGAGACTCCGGGGCCGAATGAAAAAAGGAGACCACACATGACACGCCGATTCGTCGTCACCCTCGCGACTGCGCTCGCAGCCGCATGCCTGGCCCTGCCGGGCCACGCCCAGGACGCGCCGAAGCCCGAGTCCCCGAAGGCGCCCGAAGCGGCCAAGCCGACCGAGCGCCGCACGGCGCCGGGCGCGACGCTCCGGGTCCAGGTGGTGATCGCGCGCTTTCAGGGCGAGAAGAAGGTCGCCAGCCTTCCCTACACTCTCAGCGTCACCGTGGAGGGCCGGCCCGTGCGCATGCGGATGGGCGTCGACACTCCCGTGGCCGTCGCGACGGCGGCGTCCGAGGGTGGCAAGCCCATGACAACGAGCTTCCAGTACCGCAACGTCGGCACGAACATCGATTGCAGCGCGCGTGACGCGGGCGACGGGCGCTACCAGCTGATGCTCAGTCTCGACAATTCCTCTGCGTACCTGGGCGGCCCACTGTCGGATGCGAACGCCACCGGCAGCCCGCTCTTCCGCCGCTTCGACACGAACATCGATCCCGTGATGCGCGACGGCCAGACGATCCAGGCGATCGCCTCCACCGATCCGGTCACAGGCGAGGTCGTCAAGGTCGACGTGACGCTGAATGTCGTCAAGTAACGAAGCGACCCAAGGCGTATTGGGGGCGACGACGAAGCCTACTGGATGTAGCCCAGGCTCTTGAGCTGCTCGAGCACGTCCTGGTCGAAGGCGCTGTCGGCCGGACGCGAGGGCGGGCGCCGGCCGTAGGAGTCGACGGTCCTAAGCGGATGCCCGCGCCGGAACGCATCCGTGAGGGCGGCCTCGAGCACCTCGCCGTCGAGCTCGCGGCTCCTGGGCAGGCCGAGCAGGTGCAGCACGGTTGGGGCGATGTCGCGCGCCGACACGCTGCCGAGGTCGACGGGAGCCACCGCCTGACCCGCGAGCACGAGCAGGCCCTCGGCCGGCTCCGCGGTCCCGCGCGCGAGGCGGCCGGGATCGCCGACGAGCACGAGCACGTCGCGCGGTCCGAGATCCGCGACCTCCGCGGCGACGAGCGTGTCCACGAAGCGGTACTGCGCTCGCACGGCGGCGAGCTTGGCGTCGAGCGCGGCGACGTCGCTCCCTGGCGCCTCGCCGAGCTGCTTCATCGTCAGGATGTCGAGGCCCGGTAGATATACCGCCTCGAGGTCCGGCGGAGCGGGCGAGCGCAGCGCCCGCGCGGCGGCGAGGTGAAAGCGGTCGAGGCGGCGGGCCCGTTCGGCCTCGGACGTGTCGAGCAGGGGCCGCAGCGTCTCGAACGCTCCCGGGGGATGCACCTCGCGGTCGCTCGCGCCGCCCTTCTCGATCTTGAAGGCCGCGCGGTCGCTCACCAGCCAGCCGTTGACGGTCTCGGCCGGCCACGTCGCCCACCAGTTCACGACGCCGACGCGCAGCCCCTTCTCCGAGGCCACGTTCCAGAACGTCTTGACGCTGCGCAGCGCGGCACCCGCGGGCTGGACCCGCGTGAGGCGCAGCAGGTCCGTCGCGCGCGACAGCGCGGAGGCGAATGGCCCGGCCTCGGCAGCCAGGCTCACGGGCGTGCGCAGGCCGGCGATCCGGCGCGTGTCGGCCGACCGGATGCCGTGCGCGCCGGGCCCCCGCCCGGTGGCGATCGTCGTCCACACGATCGCGGGCACGCGCTCCGGCTCCGCCCGCAGCCGCGCGTGAGCGCCTCGCGCCAAGAGCGCGGCGAGCGTCGGCATCTCGCCGCGCCCGACGAGCTCGTCGGTCATGCGGCGCTCGAGCCCGTCGATCGCGAGCACCCGCACCCGAAGCCCCGTGGGCACGACCGCGAAATCGGGCGCGACCGGGGCGTCGCGTCGGAGCAGCGTTGGCACCGCTGCCAGCACCAGGCCGAAGGTCGCGGCCGAACCGAGCACGAGCGGCAGCATGCGGCGGCGCGTGAGGCTCGCCGAGGGCAGCCGTGGCGCGGCACCTCCGGCGGAGAGCACCGCGATCACGGCGAGCGAAGCGAAACGGCCGAGCGCGAGGCTCAGGAACAGGCCGACCCCGAGCGCGAGCGCCTGGCCGGGAAGGCTCGCGGCGGCGAGGTGCGATCGCCACCACAGCGCGAGGTAGAGCACCGCAGCGATCGCGACCGTGAGGCCCACACGCCGCGCGAGGTTCGCTCCCGGCTCACGGCCGCGCCGGCGTGCCCAGGTCGCGAGCAGGCCGAAGGCGAGAGCCACGGCGCTGGTCAGCAGGGCGAACACGGCCACGAGGTAGAGCGCCAGCACCACGAGGTCGCGCGGCTCGTTCAGCAGGCGGCGGTCGAGACCCGCCGCCGCGAGCGTCGCCGCCAGGCCGAACAAGACGCCGCCGACGAGGCCGACCCGTGCCGCGGCGCGCAGCGATGCCGCGAGCGGCGTGGCGCCCGCCACACCTTTCAGGACGAAGCGATCGAGTGAGCTGTCGAGGTAGCCGAGCCGGCGCAGCTCCTCGCGGACCGCATCGACCGAGGAGAGCGGCGGCCGTGCCGCGCTCATCAGGGCAGCCAGCGCCCGCTGAAGCGGTAGATGATCGACGCGTAGATCCGGTTCGTCGTGAGCGCGTAGCGGATCGGAGCGACCGGCCCCTGGGCCAGAGTGCTCTGAGCGCCCGCCTCCGCCGCGACGAAGTACTCGCCGAACTCGTATACGTAAGCGAGGTCGAGCTGCATCGCGCCGAGGATCAGCCCGGTTCCGGCGGTGACGCCGTTGAAGCGCACCGCCTCGCCGCCCGGGGACGGGGAGATCTGCTGGTCGTTGAAGTAGCCGGCGCGCAGCGGGATCTTGAGTGCGCCCTTGATCAGCACCCACTCCACCCCCGCGCGGATCTGCTCGGCGTCCAGCTGGGCGGCGAGGCGTGCCGGGTCCTCGGGATCGTCGGGGTCCGGCACCGCGCCGAGCGTGGGGTATTGCCGCTCGGAAAGAAAACGCGGCGGCCGCTGCGGCGACGGATTCCCGTCGGCGTCGGCCGGCGGCGTCGCCGGCAGCTCGAAAAAGTCGCGGATGTTGGAACTCGCCCAGCTGCTGCGCGTGTAGTCGGCCGAGAGCGTCAGCCGGTCGCGCGGCCGCCACGACAGGCCGAACCCGAACGAGGACGGAAAATCGAGCCGGACCGTGTCGCTCGACCAGGCGTTGGTCGTGATCTCGTAGGGCTCTTCGGCCGATCCCCAGAAATCCCTCCGGGCCTTGTCGATGCCGACCTTGGCCGTGAAGGGCGTCTTGTAGATCGCCGCGAGGTTCAGGTTCTCGAGGGGCGAGACGATCAAGCCGAAGTTGAAGCTCCAGCCACGCGGACGGAAGTCGAGGTCGAACTCCCGGCGCGGGCGATCGGTCGGCCGGTTGATGACGTTGCGCTCGAGGTTTTGCTCGTACCCGTTCAGCCAGCGATTAACCGTCAGCCCGGTGCGCACCCGGCGGCTGAGGCGCAAGCCGGTACCGAAGGCGATCACGTCAAAACCACCGTCGCTCACGCCGTCGTCGATACGCACGAGCTGCGCGCTGACGTTGCCGTCGTCGTCGGAGACGGGCTGGTACTCCTCGATCCGCCGCGTGCCGTCGAACGAGAGCGCCCGTTGGTAGCTGAGCTGAACGGCCCCGCGCACTTCCCCAGCCCCGATCGGCCAGGTGAAAGCGGCGAAGTCGACCGCGCCACCCTCGAACACGTCGCTGTCGATGTCCTCCACCGTTGCGAAGTTGTTGTACGCCCCGACGAGCGACAGCTCGGGTGCGCGCAGGTAGCTGAGACCGGCCGGGTTCCAGGACGCCGCCGTGGCGTCGTCGGCCCGTGCCAGGAAGGCCCCGCCCATCCCGTAGGCACGAGCCCCAGAGCCGAGCGTCAGGTTCTGGCGACCGGTGACGGCGAGCCGATCGGTGTCTTGCTGCGGATCCACCGGCTGCGAGCGTGCGCACGGAACCGAGAACAGCGTCAGCAGCAGGAAAGCGCAGCATCCCGCTGCCCGCGCGGGAGAGGGCTCGAGGTGGGCGGTGGGGCGCGGCAACATCGGCTTCGGGAGCATAACACGCGGTCCCGGAGGGCCCCGCCGGATGCCGCGGTTATGATGCCTGGATGGCCCGTGGCCCGCGTCGCGCCGAGATCGCCCTGCTGCTCGTCTCGCTCGGGGTGACGCTCGTCGTCGCGGAGGGCGCCGTCAGGCTGTTCGGGACCGGGGACGCGAAGAGCGGCTACGCGCCGCTGCGGACGGGGCGGCGTGAGCGCCAGCCGATCAACGCGATCGGCTACCGGGACTTGGAGCGCGTCCAGCCGAAGCCCGCGGGTGTCCGGCGCCTGGTCAGTCTCGGCGACTCGTTCACCTGGGGCGTGGGCATCCTCTTCGACGACGCGTGGCCGCAACGCGTCGAGCGGACGCTCTCCCGCACGCGTGGCGAGAAATGGGAAGCCGTGAACCTCGCCGAGCCGGGGATGAACGCCGTCCAGCAGGCGAGCCGGCTGGCGAGCGAGGGCCTCGGCTACGGGCCCGACGCGGTGGTGTTGGCCTGGGTGCTGAACGACAGCGAGGACGAGGAGGCGGCCGAGGCCCGCCGTGCCCGGGACTGGGCCTTGGAAGAGGGCCGGGAGCCGACGCTTGGCGACGCGCTCGCCTCCCGCTCGGCGCTCTTCAACCTGGTTCGCACGCGGGTTCGTGCGACGCTCGAGAACCGCCGCCGGATCTCCGGCTACCGCTCGATGTACGCCGACGACTCAGCCGGTTGGGCCAAGGCCCGCGACGCGCTCCGCGAGATGGGCGGCCTGTGCCGGGCGCGCGGGGTGCCGTTCGTGGTCGTGATCTTTCCGCTCTTCGCAAACCCGCTCGACGAGCGCTATCCCTTCGCGGACCTGCATGCCAAGGTCGCCCAGGCGGCGGCAGACGCGGGCGCCAAGGTCGTCGACCTCTTGCCCCTCTACAAGAGCGTCGACTGGAAGCTCCTGGTCGTGGACGGCACCGCCGACGAGCACCCGAATGAGATCGCGCACCGCATCGCGGCCCAGGCCATCACCAGGGCCATGAACGAGGTCGTACCCCGCTCCGCCGCAGCCGCTCCCGCGCGTCCATGAGCCGCGGAGCGCGCTTCGGACTCGTCGCCGTTGCCGTGGCGCTCCAGGCGGGCCTCGCGGTCCATGCCATGCGCGGGAACTCGGCCACCTTCGACGAGGGCACGCACCTGCCCGCCGGCTACACGCACTTGGCTCTAGGGGATCACCGCCTCAACCCCGAGCAGCCGCCGCTCGTGAAGCTGCTCGCGGCGGGACCGCTCCTGGCGCTCGCTCCCGAGCTGCGCGAAGCCGACGTTTCCTGGACGGAGGCCCGGCAGTGGGAGTTCGGCCGGCGCTTCCTGTATCGCTGGAACGACGCGGACCGCTTGCTGCTCCTGGGACGCCTGCCGGTGGTCGCGCTCGCCTCGTGCCTGGTCGTCGCGGTGTTCCTGACGGCGCGCCAGCGCTTCTCCGTCCCCGCGGCCGCCGCCGCCGCGTTCCTCTGCGTGCTCTCGCCCGATGTCCTGGCTCACGGCGCGCTTGTCACCACGGACCTCGGCTTCGCGCTCTTCTTCTTCCTCGCAGTGATCGCCTTCGAGCGGCTGCTGGAGCACGCCTCCTGGGCGCGGCTGCTCGCGGCCGGTCTCGCGACCGGGGCCGCTTTCGCCACCAAGTTCACGGCGCCGATCCTGGTGCCCGTCTTCGTGATCCTGGGCCTGCGCGCGGCTTTCTGGGACGCGACCGTCTCGTCGGCGCTCACAGGCACGAGGCGCTCGGTCGTGGGCCGGCTCGCTCACCTGCTCGTCCTCCTGAGCGGCGTCGCGGTCCTCGCGCTCGCGGTGGTGTGGGCCAGCTACGGCTTCCGCGGTCCGCTGTCGCCGGACCCGGACGTGCGGGCCGAGCTGGGGCGGCCGCTCGAGGCGCGGCCTTCGGAGCCGGTGCGCGCCGGCGTGGCCTTCGCCGGACGTGCCGGGATCGTGCCCGAGGACTATGCGCGCGGCCTCTTGTTCGTGGCCGAGCACTCCGCCGCGCGCCCCACGTTTCTGCTGGGCGAGCGGCGGAATCACGGCTTTCCGCACTACTTCGCCGTGAGCTTCCTGCTGAAGACGCCGGTGCCGCTGCTGCTGCTGATAGCCCTAGCCCTCGGGCGCATTCGGCGGCTCCGTACCCGCGATGCGGCCTTCGTCTGGATCCCGGTGGCCGCGTACCTCGCCGCGACGGCGACGCGCGGCCTGCAGATCGGTCACCGCCACCTGCTGCCGATCTATCCTTTCCTGTTCCTCGCGGCTGGCGAGGCGGCAGCCGCGCTTCTCGAGTGGCGCCCCCCCAGGGGCAAGGCTGTCACCGCGGCGCTCGCTCTCTGGTACGCGGGCGGCACGCTTCTCCAGCACCCGCACCACCTCGCCTACTTCAACGAGCTCGGCGGAGGATCGCGAAACGGGTGGCGCCTGCTCGTCGACTCGAACCTCGACTGGGGGCAGGACCTGAAGCGGCTCGCGGAATGGCTGCGGGCGAACCCGGCGCCGGGGCTGAAGCTCTCGTACTTCGGCAGCGCCGACCCGGCCTACTACGGGATCGAGAGCGAAGCCCTGCCGGGGTACCGAGCGCCCCACGCGCCTCGCATCACACGCGAGATCCGGCCTGGCGATGTCGTAATTGTGAGCGCCACCAACCTCCAGGGCGTCTACCTCGAGGCCGAGGACCGGGCGCTCATGCAGCGTCTCCGCGCGCTCGAGCCCGTCGCGCGGATCGGCTACTCGATCTTCGTCTACCGGCCGGACTTTACGTGGCCGCCGCTCCCCCTCCCAGCGCCCCCGCCCACCGATCGATGAGCCCCCGCTGGCGCAACGCGTTGGGTGACGCGGCCCTGGTCCTGGGGTCCGTGACGTTGGTGTTCCTCGGACTTGAAGCGACGCTGCGTGCCTTTGGCTTCGCCCCGGGCAGCGAGAAGGCCGTCCGGCGGATGGTCAGCGCGCGCTGGACCACTCTCCTCGACTGCTTTCCCTCCAACCCGCGCGACTACTTCGACATCGATCTGCGCGAGCCGGAGAACGACGCGCGCTACCGTGGTCTCGCCCCGTACCGATTCGATTCGATCGCCCGCGACCACCGCTGGGCGGTCGAGGTCCGCTACAACGCGCTGCGTTTCCGCGACGTGCCGCCCACGCCCAAGCCCCGCGGCATCCGGCGCATCGTCGTCCTCGGCGACTCGTTCGCGGAGGGGCAAGGGGTGAAAGAGGCCGACACACTCGCGCGCGTGCTCGAGCGAGAGCTCGAGAAGCAGGCCCCGGGCCGCTACGAGGTCCGCAACTGCGGCCGCCGCGGCACGGACTTCCCGGAGCTCTACGACGCCTTCGAAGACGCGCTCCGCTACGAGCCCGACCTCGTCGTCTTCACGCTCACGCTGAACGACGCCGTGCAGCCGCTCGCCTTCCGCGAGCAGCAGAGCTATCTGAACGACTGGATCCTGGATCGCACGCAAGCACCCGACGCCCCCGAGGCGCCGCGCCGCTTCCGGGCTCGGGTGATCGACCTGGTACGGGACCGCTTGAGCACGCTTCTCATCGGGCGGGAGACCACTCGCTGGTATCTCGACATGTGGGGCGACGCGAACCGCCGGGGTTGGCAGCGGACGCAGGAATACCTCCGGGCGATGGAGCGGCGGCTCGGCCAGAAGCAGGCGCGGCTGCTGGTCGCGCCCTGGCCGCTCTTCGTCGGCCTGGAGGGCGGCTACCCGTTCGGCCCGATCCACCAGACGGTCCATCGCTTCTGCCTGGTCGCGGGGATCCCGCACCACGAGCTCTTGCCGCTGTTTCAGGGCCGGCGGGGGTCCGACTTCTGGGTTCATCCGGTGGACATGCACCCCAACGAGCTCGCCCATCGGATGGCGGCCCAGTCGCTCGCCCCCGTGGTGCTGAAGCTCGTCACGCCGTGAGCCCGATGCGGCGGTCCGGGTCGTGCTAGTCTCAGCGGAGCGTGCACCCGCTACAGCGCCCCCTCTCATGATCGTCAAGGAGACGCTCCGGAGCGGCCTCACCCTCATCACGGAATCCATGCCGGAGCTGCGCAGCGTGGCGATCGGCGTGTGGCTGCGCTGCGGCAGCCGCCACGAGACGCGCGAGGCGAGCGGCGTCAGCCATTTCATAGAGCACATGGTGTTCAAGGGCACCAAGCACCGCTCGGCGGAGCGGATCGCGGCCGAGGTCGACTCGATCGGCGGCTACATGGACGCCTTCACCGCCAAGGAGTACGCGTCTTTCCACCTGAAGGTGCTCGACGAGCACCTGCCGCTCGCGGCCGAGATCCTCGGCGACATCGTCCAGAACCCGCTCTTCGACCCGGCCGAGATGGCTCGCGAGAAGAAGGTCATCTTCGAGGAGATGAGCATGGTCGAGGACACCCCCGACGACCTCGTGACGGAGGTCTTCGCGGAGGCGTTCTGGCCCGACCACCCGCTCGGCCGGCCGATCCTTGGAACGAGGCGCAGCATCTCACGCTTCGAGCGAGCGGACCTGGCATCCTACTTCGCGCGCGTCTATCGACCGGACAACATCCTGATCGCCGCGGCGGGGCATCTCGACCACGCGGCCGTGGCCGCGCTCGTGGGCCGGCACTTCGCGGGCCTGGAACGCCGGGTGAAGGCGGGCCGGGCCCCGCGGACCGGCTCGCGCGCACCGGTCACGGCGTTCCGCACCGTGACACGCTCGAAGCGTGAGCTCGAGCAGGTGCACCTGTGCCTGGGCGCACGCGCCTACCCCCAGGCGCACCCCGACCGCTACGCGTGCTATCTGCTCAACACCGTGCTCGGCGGGTCGATGTCCTCGCGGCTCTTCCAGAACGTGCGCGAGAAGCGCGGCCTCGCGTACTCGATCTCGTCGGGCGTCACCGCCTACTCCGACACCGGGCTGCTCACGGTCTACGCGGGGACGAGGCTCGAGTCGGCGCCCGAGGTGGTGCGCCTCACGCTCGAGGAGATCCGGCGCCTGCGGGCGGAGCGGCTCCCCGAGGAGGAGCTGCGGCGTGCGAAAGACCACGTCAAGGGCGGGCTCTTGCTCTCGCTCGAGAGCTCGGGCGCGCGCATGAACCACCTCGCGCGGCAGGAGCTCGCCTACGGTCGCCAGCTCGCGATGGACGAGATCATGGGCGCGATCGAAGCAGTGAGCGCCGACGACGTGCGCCGCGTCGCCGCGGAGGTGTTCAAGGGGCGCCTCGCGGCGAGCGTCCTCGGCAACCTCAAGGGCTGGCGCCCGCGAGCCTCAGAGCTTTCCGTATGACTGGGGGTGCTCCGAAGCTCGTTGCCATGCTTCGGCCTCTCCGCCGTGAAACGGCAGTGGCCATCGCCTCCGCGGCAGACCGGATCCCATGACGGGTCCCCAGGCGACGTCGGCGACCCGCCATGGGAGCCCTCCGGCTCCGCCGCTACCCGTGGCTCGCGGCCGTGGTCGGCCTTCGTGCGCCGTCGGTTGCTTATGACCTTGCGATTCAAAGTGCTCGGGTCGGGCAGCGCCGGCAACGCGACGCTCGTCGAGGGAGGCGGGGCACGGATCCTGCTCGACGCCGGGCTCGGGCCGCGCCAACTCGCGGAGCGGCTGCAATCGGCCGGAGTCGACCCGGCGCGGCTCGATGCCGTTTTCGTGTCGCACGAGCACGGCGACCACGCGCGGGGCGCCGCCGCGTTCTCGGCGCGCTGGGGCGTGCCGCTCGCCGGCACGCCGGGCACCTTCCGCGCCGCCGGCTTCGCTCGCGCGAAAATCGCGGCGTACGAGGCCATCGCACCCGGCGAGACGCGGAGCATCGGGCGAATGGTCGTGAGGGCACTGCCCGCGCCGCACGACGCGGCGGCGCCGCTCGCCTTCGTCGTATCCGCCGGCGCGGCCTCGTTCGGCCACGCGACCGATCTCGGCCATTTGAGCCGCGGGCTCGTCGAGGCGTTCCGCACCTGCGACGCGCTGCTCGTCGAATCGAACTACGACCCCGCGATGCTGCGCGACGGCCCGTATCCCTGGTCGCTCAAGGAGCGCATCCTGGGGCCGCTCGGACACCTGGCCAACGGCGACGTCGGGCGACTCCTCGAGAAGGGCCTCGGCCGGAGCTGTCGCAAGGTGGTGCTCGCCCACCTCTCGCTCACGAACAACCACCCCGAGCTGGCGCTCATGGCCTCGGAGGAAGCGCTCGTTCGCGCCCGGCGCGGCGACGTGCGGGTGAGCCTCGCGGCGCCGGACGGCACCGGCTGGATCACCGTGGCCGCTGCCCGCAGTCCCGCCCCTCGCCCAGAAGGCCAGCTCAGGCTCTTTTAACCGCCCAGGGGGGTCTGGGAGGTGCGGCGGAAGAGCACCCCTCATCTCCTTATCTCCTATGTCCTGTGGCGCTGTCAGCCTGTCGGCCAGTCGCCCACCCGCTCGCTCCCCGAATGGATCGGGCCCCGCTCGCCGTTGCTCCTCACCCACTCCGCTACCTCTGGCGGGTGGTGTTACGCTGATTTTCGATGGCTCTACGGGTCAACGCCGCGTTGGCTGCGGCCCTCGCGCTCGCCGGCCTCGCGTGCGTGTGGGGGGGACCGGAGCCGCGCGGCAGCGTCGTCCCCGATCACATGGACCCGGTCGTGCTCGCCCCGGCGGCCGCTGATGCCGATGGGGCGCTCACGATCGCCGCGGTGTTCCCGACCATCGGCCGCTACGCCGTCTCGGGTCAGCAGTCGCTGCGGGGCGCGCGGCTCGCGGTCGAGGAGCTGAACCGCGCGGGTGGCGTCGGCGGGCGCCAGCTGCGCCTGGCGGAGTACCGCACCGGCAGCTACTTCGTGGACGCCCGGCACGCGGCTTCGCTCGCGGCCAAGGACGGCGCCCTGGCGATCGTAGGCGCGAACTCGAGCGAGCTCAGCCGGGCGATCGCCGAGGTGGCCGAGGCGGCCGGGATCCCGCAGATCTCGAACGTCTCGACCGCGCGCGATCTGACCTGGGACCCGCTGACGGGCCGGGACCGCCCCTTCGTGTTCCGGATGTGCGCCTCCGACGACGTGATGGGACGCCTGCTGGCGGGCTTCGCGCGCGACGAGCTCGGCGCGCACCGCACGGCGGTGCTCTACGAGGTGGGCCGCACGTACAGCCAGCAGCTCGCGCGCAGCTTCGTCGCGAGCTTTGCCGACGCTGCCGCGGGGCGCGAGGTGGCCGAGTTCTTCTACCTGGCGCTCGAGACCGACTTCCGGCCCCAGCTGCGCCGGGTCAAGGAGTTCGCGCCCGACGTCGTGTTCCTGCCCGGCTCCTTCACCGATGCGACGCTCGTCGCGAGCCAGGCTCGGACCGTCGGGCTCGAAGCGACGCTCCTGGGCGGCGATGCCTGGTCGAGCCCGCTGCTGTTCCAGCGCGGCGGCCCTCCCCGGGAGGCCTACTACGTCGAGCTCTGCCCGCGCTCGCCCGAGTTCGAGCAGCGCTATGGCGACCCCGCCGAGAACGAGGCGCCGGGGTGCCGCGCGATCCTGGCCTACGACGCCGTGCGAGTGATCGCCGCCGGCCTGCGCTCGCTCGGCGAGCTACCGAAGGACGCGCTCGGCTCCGGGCGCGACGAGACCCGAGGGCGGCTGCGCCAGGCGATCGCCCGCACCGATCTCGCCGCCGCAACGGGTCGCGTTCGCTTCGACGCACGCGGCGACCGTGTCCAGGGCGTGGCCCTGCAGGCGGTCGAGCCCACGCCGCAGGGCCCGCGCGCCCGCCCGCGCGGCTGGCTGGGAGAGCGGTGAAAGGCCTGCTGCGCTCGCTCTCCGACCTGAGCCTGCGCGCCAAGATCGCGCTCGCGCTCCTGATCGTGTTCCTGGGCAGCGTGGGCGTGCTGCTGCTCGTGCTGGTGCCGTTTCTCGGGGAGCAGCGCCAGCGCATGCTCGACCAGGACCGGCGGCTGCTGTCGACGTTGCGCCGCAACTACGAGCGCGACTTCATCTACGACCTGCTGAGCCGCAACCGCGAGTCGCTCGCGGTCCACCTCGCCGACCTCGCTTCGCAGGAGGGGCTGGTGTGGGCCCAGGTCGAGGCCTCTGGCCTCGATCTGGGGGCGTCCGGCGATCGCGGCGTCGTGACGCGGCTCGTCGGCCCCGATGCCGATCCCTTCGTGGGCCGCCCAGGCGTCGTGCTGCTGGTCGACCGCGACGGCGAGGCGGATCTCGTCGGCCCCGGTGGGCGGCCGCTGCTCTCGGGCCGCCGCGTGACGCGCGAGGAGCCGCGCGCCACGGAAGCGGGCCTGCCCCCGGGACAGGACGAGTTCCGCGAGATCGTGTTCGGCGGCGAGCGCGTGCTCGCGCTCACCGCCACGCTGCAAGCGGCGGGAGAGCCCTACGGACGGCTCCACGTGCTGAAGAGCCTGGCGCCGCTCGAGCGGAGCGAGGCGCTCACGCGCTCGCTGCTCTACGGAGGGGTCGCGCTCTCGTTCGTCTCGGTGCTGCTGCTGCTCAACCTGCTGCTGTCGCGGATCGTGCTCGTCCCGGTCCGGCGCGTCCACGACGCGATGGCTCGCGCCGCGACCGGCGACTTGCGGGTGCGGTTGCCCGTGCACTCGCGCGACGAGGTCGGCAGCATGGCCGAGTCGTTCAACCGCATGGTGGGCGAGCTCGAGGCGAGCCACCAGCAGATCGAGGGTTACAGCCGCAACCTCGAGAGCATGGTCGAGGCGCGCACGGCCGAGCTTAGAGCCTCCGAGGCCAAGATCCTGGCGAGCCAACGGCTCGAAGCGTGGAAGGAAGCCGTCGAGCGCGTGATCCACGAGGTCAAGAACCCGCTGACGCCGGTGGGGCTCGCGGCCGAGACGCTGAAGACGGCGTGGGCCCGCGACAAGGCGCGCTTCGCGTCGGTCTTCCCATCGGCGATCGACATGATCCTGGGAGCGGTGCGCGATCTCAAGGAGCTGATCGGAGAGTTCTCACGCTTCTCGCGCCTGCCGCCGATGCGCACCGAGCGGCTCGACCCGAACGCGCTCGTGCTCGACGCGCTCTCGCCTTACACCAAGACGCCCCCCGACAGGCTGCGCGTCAAGGTCGAGCTGGCCGCGGACGCACCCGAGGTGCAGGCGGACGCCGACCAGCTCAAGCGCGTGCTGCTGAACGTGATCAACAACGCGCTCGAGGCGATGGGGGAGTCGGGGGGCTCGCTGCGCCTGCTGACGCTGCGCGAGCAGGGCGGCGTCACGATACGGATCGAGGACGACGGCCCCGGGGTCGAGGACGTGGAGCGGATCTTCGAGCCGCATTACACAACCAAGGTCAAGGGAACCGGGCTCGGACTCGCGATCGCCCGCCAGGTCGTCGAGGAGCACGGCGGCACCATCCGCGCCGAAAGCAAACCGGGACACGGTACCAGCGTACGCATTCACCTCCCTGGCGCCCCCCGGCCCGAAGCAGCCTGAACCCGACTGACGGAGGCCAGTCGGCCGAAGAAGATCTCTCGCCCGTCCGCTCAGGAAGTACCGATCCGTGGAGGAAATGCCCTCGCCGAGATGGAGCGAGCGCCTGGACCCCGACAACCTGCGCCGGGCATTCGACGTATCGGCCCTCGCGGGCCGTCTCCACCCGCGGCGCTTTCCGGCCGGGCTCCACAAGTACCGTTCGATCGAGGAGGCGAGCGAAGCACGTGAAGCGTGGGAGTTGCACGGCGTTGGACCCTCGGAACGCTCGTAACCCTCCCGACCCCACCTCTTTCGGCTTTCGCGCCCCTTAGCGCAGGCGCAAGAATAGAGCACCACGTCCGCATCGGACCTCTAACACAACGCCACCACCCCGGCGGCGTGCTGCCTAGTCGGTGATGGTGGTGGACACCCTAGCAGATACGGGCCATCGTGG
>Ga0247727_10001061_pt1 | contig 66974 bp, 61 predicted proteins | sample WisWelCaveWW1625_FD_202498 | JGI IMG/M metagenome (GOLD analysis project Ga0247727, IMG submission 202498) | Biofilm microbial communities from Wishing Well Cave, Virginia, United States - WW16-25 | ecosystem: Environmental > Aquatic > Deep subsurface > Groundwater > Cave microbial mat | place... | reverse complement strand
AGGGCGCGCTTCGGCAACACGCTGTCCGTGCACGATGTCGTAACCCTGCACGACAAGCTCAATCATCTCCTTGATCATCTCCGGCGGATGTTGCCCATCGCCGTCCATGGTGATGACGATGTCGCCAATGGAATGATCGATTCCCGCCGTCAGCGCCGCCTGGTGACCGAAATTTCGACTCAGCGTGAGGACGGTCACGCGCCGGTCAGCCTGCTTCACCGACTGGAGCGAGTCCGCCGTCCCGTCGGTCGAGCCGTCATCCACGTAGAGGAAGCGAAACTCATGTGGGAGTTTATCCACCACCACGCGAACCTGCACGTGGATTCTCTCGATCACCCCCGCTTCGTTGTAGACAGGGATGACAAGGTCAACTTTGAATCTGCGTTTTTTGGAGGGCATGGGAACGATTCTACCACCTTGCCAATTTCATCAGGATTCATGCTTCAACACGATCTCGCAAACGCGTTCCGCCATCTCTGTTGTGAAATGATGATCGTTGAACAAGTTGATCACATCGCCCGCAAGCGATTCGGCAACCGGCGCGCGCCCCTCAGACATGATTCCCGCCAACGACGCGTAATGCGAACTCGCAAACAAGCCGCTCTCGAATATCTCTTTCATAATTTGCGCTTTATATTTGGCGCGGATGTTGAACCGCCACGTTTGATATCCCACTGGCAGTTGAATTTCTTGGGGCAAACGCGATGAGTAGATCTCGTTGAGCGCTTTGCATTGTGCCAGCGATGATTCCAAATGACGCTCGATCTCGCGGCGGTAATCATCCCACGTTGGCATATCAACATCGGTCGTCAACCAATCGCTCTCTTGATATTCGAACCGAATGCGGTCCCGCACGGCAAACTTGTATTTCTCCTCTAGTTGATGTAAATTCCTCGAATGAAACGGCAGATGGGATGATTGATATTTCACTTCATCGCGAAGAAAAGCGTACCCGCCAAAATCCAACTCGACGATCTTGGCGTAACCCGTACTGAACAAAACAACATCGGCAAAGGACTCTGCCTCAATTTTTGGAACGCACAAACACCGGTCATCCACGATCAGCATTTCGGGATTCTGTAATTTTGCCCGCGCAAAGAAATCATCCGGCGTGGACTCATCCCCGTACGTGTGCGCGTACAACAACCCACCGGGTTCAAGTGCCTTTATCCGCGCCTCCGCCTGGTTCAAATCCATGTGCAGGGTCTTCGCCGAAATATCCACGAACTCGAATGGGACGCGCGCCTTCATGAACGTGATCGGCACGATCGGGCAGATGTTTGCCGGCAGGAGCCAGAGCTTCGCCTGTTTCTGACTGACCAGCAAGCTGTAGAGAATCGCCGAGGCGCGCGGGGCTTGGATGATCTTCATCTAATAACAAAGTAGGGGCGAGTCTGAGACTCGCCCCTACGGAACATCTTTACGAACCAGAATAGTGAAATCGTACAACCCGTAATCGTGGAGCAGAGCAACGTTACGCGAAAAATTTCGTTTGCAGAAATCGAAGAAGAACAATGGGTCTCCGTAGAACAGATCGGGGCGTCCTGCCATGCGGTCAGCGTCTGAATATTTTGTGAGCATGTTGAAGGCGAAGCCCTTCGAGCACAGCGCGTTCATTCGCTTCAGGGTATCGCAGGTGAAATCCTGCCACTCGGCGTAGTCCGCGTCCATTTTGATGTTGAAAATTCCAGCCGCAACGAGATAATCTGCCACAGGCAGTTCCTTTTCGTCGGTGGTGAAGTGCACGTTGGAAAAACCCTTGTGCGTTTCTCGCGCGGCGACGACCATCTTCTCGATCAAGTCCACGCCGTAATATTCGAACCGCCAGCCGCGCGCGCGCAGAAAATCGAACATGGCGCCGGTACCGCATCCGTAATCAATAACGGAGAATTTATCGGTAGGATTGATGATCTTGACCAGTTCCGCAAAACGGATGGCGCGCGCCTCCTCCCCGTTGTAGTCCACGCCTTTGGCGGTCGCGCCGAATTGTTCGAGTTTCTCGCTGAAATATTCGCCAAGTTTTGCCTGCACTTCATCCACTTTGCGGGTCATGCGGGTTGCTCCTTCGAATAAGCGAGGAAATATTTCGCCTCTGCGCCTTTCATAAACAACAGATCGAGAACGCTCACGCCGGGATCGAACGGCGGATGCAACTGCTCGTATTCGGGAAAGTCATATTTTTTGTATTCGAGTTTAATGCCCACCTCTTCGAACAAGTGAGGCACGAGGTAGTTTGCACCAGTGGGACCTGATACGTAGACGGTCGCGCCGACCTGCCGTAGGATACTGACGACGCGTTCCGTTTTTGTGCCTTGCGGATGATAGTCCTGCGAGAACGCGAGGGGCGTGTTTATGTCGAGGCGCCGGCACACCCAACGAATGAGAGTCAAGTTTAAGTCCGAGATGGAAGCGGCTGGTTGATTGAGGAACTCGTCCAGTTCGGAAAAATACGGCTCGAAGCACGGAGCCGTCCGATAGGATTCGCGGATGCGGTTGAGCATCTTCTTCGTCCACGCTGTCGAATAATCAATGGGTGTTTCCAGAATTAATTGCGAGGTGCGTTTGTAACTGACCGGCACCGTGATCCACTCTGCGCCGCGCAGGGTCTTGATGCGGTTGCGGTTGCGCCAGTCGCCCTTGGTATATTGCACATCGTCTTCGAGGATGAATAAATCCACTTCCCGGATGAAATCGAAATAGCCGCGCCACGGCAGAAAATTGGACTGGATGATGCCGACTTTCATCTGCCCGCCGTTTCATGAATAATGTACGCGGGACGATCCATACTGCGGTCGAACATGCGCGCCAAGTATTCGCCGAAGATGCCCAAGGCGAACAGTTGTGCGCCGCTGAACAAGGCAATGATGGACGCGAGGAAAGGGAACCCGGGCAAACTACCCAGCGCAAAATACACGTAGAAAACGTAGATAAAAATTCCCAGCCCGAACAGGGTCATCACAAAACCGATCCAACTCGCAAAGCGGAGCGGCGCGGTGCTGTAGCCGGTGAGAATCAACAAGGCGGCTTTTACCAGGGAGGAGAACCGGTAGTTTGAACGTTCTTCGGGTCGCTCGATTTCAACGTGAACCGATGTAAATTGCGATGTGCCCCACGAAAGCAAAACATCAATAATCAACGTGGGGCTTTGAAAATTCGTGAAGGCATTCCGTAATTCGGTGCGAAAGGCGCGAAAGGCGGAAATATTCTTCACAGACGGCACGCCCATCACCCGCGCAAGAATGTTCTTGATGTTGGCGGTCAGCAAGTTGCGCAGGAATCCCTGCGGAAGTTTCTTTGGCGCGCCGTACACCACGTCAAATCCTTTTTTGAGTTCTGCCAGCAAAACGGGAATTTCCTCAGGCGGATGCTGCAAGTCCTGATCCATTGTCACGATGATTTCATGGCGCGCGGCGCGCACGCCGCAAAGAGTGGCATTGTGTTGCCCGTAATTTCGCATCAGTCGAATGCCGCGCACCCATTTGTATTTGCGCGCCAGGTTTTGAATCACATCCCAACTTTTATCGGGACTGCCATCGTTGACCAGCAGCACTTCATATTTTTTTGAAAACGTCGGCAGCGCCTTCGCCAGACGAGCAACCAACGGTTCGATTAATGATTCACCACGATACACGGGAATGACGACTGAGATGTTCATCGGGACGCTATTCTACCACCCGCCTCATAACCGGACCTGGTGTCTGACTTCCAAAATGGACAGCGTGCGCGCCGCCTCCGCTTTTTTCTGCGCCGCGTCCCAGCCAAGAGCGATGCCTGACACATTCGCGAGTTCGTCCACCATTTCGCGCGTGACCCGCCCCAGCATCGCCAGCATGGATCGCCGCAATACCAAGTCATCGAGGTGGACGATCTTTTCGTGTTGCGCGAGGTAGGCGATTTCGCGGTACGAATAATCAGGAAGTGACTTGATCAAAAAGTCGGTGCCCCCGTTCATGTACGTAGCGACGGCTTCCGCGCGCGTGCCGTAGCGATCAAAGAGAAGTTTCAATCGTTCGCGTGAGACGCCTGTCCATGCAGAGAGGCTTTCGATCTGCCGATTGATTTCTTCCGCATCGCGCGGGTAACCGCGTCCGCCGCCGATGGGCAGGGAACGCGTATCGCGTTTACGCGGCAAGCCGAGGTATCCGAGGACCTTGTCGGTTGCCTGCTCGGAAAACGCGCGGAAGGATGTCCACTTGCCGCCGACGAGGGAGAAGACCGGAAACGTGAGATTGGTCCAATCGCCGCTGAGGACTTCGATGGTATGGTCGCGCGTCACCGTGCTGACGTTCTTCCCCGTGGAGCGCGGGAGCGGGCGGACGCCGGAGAAGCGGAAAATGATGTGGTCGCGCGTCAGGTTGAGGTCCGGGAAGACGCGGCGCGTCAACGCGAGAAAATAGTCAATCTCTTCATCGGTACAGCGCACATCGTCCACATCGTCAACGAGGATGTCGGTCGTGCCGATGAGCACGCGATCAAATAGCGGATAGATCAACACGATGCGACCATCCTCGTTCTCGAAGAAAAATTCGTTGTCGCCGATTGCCGCGCGCAGTTCAGGATGATCCACCACGATATGCGAACCTTTTGAGCCGCCGATGAAATGTGATGCCAGACCAAGCTTTTTGTTCGCCGAATCAATCCACGGACCTGCGGCGTTGATGACAAGTTTTGGTTTTACGTCGTAGGTTTCGTCGGTCAATTCATCGCGTAAGATGATCGTGTTTTCACTGCCGCCCACCATGCTGACGTAATTCAACGCGTGCGCGTTTTGGTTCTCCATTTCAGCATCGAGAACTAGCTCAAGTCCGAGCCGTTCGGGATTGAGAATCGCTCCGTCGTAATACACCGCCGTGTTGACGATCTCAGGGTTGAGCCGTTTCCATTTTGCAAGCGATTTTGCGCGCGATAAAAATTTATGACGCGGAACCGTTTTTTGCGCGCCTGTGAACGCGTCGTACAACATCAACCCAAGTTTGATCACCAGCGAGCCCCGCTCGGACGGTTTATCCATCACGCCGAAAAATTTCAGCGGCGCGTTGAGCAGACCGGAGAATCGTTTGAAAATAGGGATCGTCGTCGGCAGCGGTTTGACAAGGTGCGGCGCGTTCTGCAACATACGGTTGCGTTCCCCCACCGCTTCGCGCACCAGTCGAAACTCTCCGTTTTCGAGATAACGAATCCCGCCGTGCGCCATGTGCGAGGACGCGGCAGACGCGCCCGAGCAAAAATCCCCGCGCTCGACGAGCAACACATCCACGCCGTTGATGGCGAGGTCGCGGAAAGCACCGATGCCATTGATGCCTCCGCCGACGATGAGGATGGAGAGATCTGGATTTGTTTTGAGGGAGGTGAGGATTTCGCTGCGATTCATAATTTCGATATTCGATATTCGAGATTCGGTGTTCGTAATTAGTTAAACGATCCTCTAATATCGAATATCGGCTCTTTCATTCAACCCAATCAAACGTGCGTGTGACAGCCTTCTTCCAACCCGAGTATAACTTCTTTCGCAGTTTCGGATTCATCGAGGGTTTCCATTCTTTATCTTTGCCCCAATTACTTTGCAACTCGTCGAAATCTTTCCAAAAACCGACGGCGAGTCCCGCCGCGTATGCCGCGCCAAGTGACGTGGTCTCGGCAACTTTTGGTCGGATAACAGGCACGTTCAACATGTCCGCTTGAAACTGCATCAGCAACTCGTTGAACACCATCCCGCCATCCACCTTCAACGCGGACAACTTCACGCCGGAATCTTTTTCCATCGCATCCAGCACTTCGCGCGTTTGATACGCGGTCGCTTCGAGCGCGGCGCGGGCGATGTGACCCTTGTTGACATAGCGCGTCATCCCGACGATGGCACCGCGCGCATCGGACTTCCAGTACGGCGCGTACAGTCCGCTGAACGCAGGGACGAAATAAATCCCGCCGTTATCCTCGACAGATTTCGCCAACGCTTCCACCTCCGCTGAGGATTGAATCAGCCCCAGATTATCCCTCAACCATTGGACGAGCGCGCCGGTGATCGCAATCGAACCCTCAAGCGCGTACACGGCTTTGCGACTTCCGATTTTGTATCCAAGCGTAGTGAGCAGACCCGCCTTGCTTTGCACCGGTTTTTCGCCGGTGTTCATCAACATGAAACAGCCAGTGCCGTAGGTGTTCTTCGCTTCACCGGGTTTGAAACACGTCTGCCCGAAGAGTGCGGCTTGCTGATCGCCGAGGTCGCCGGAGACGGGAACATTCTTGAAGATGCTCTCGCCGCCTCGAACGTTTATATACCCATACACCTCCGAAGATGACTTGATCTCCGGCAGCATCGCGCGCGGAATCCCCATCGTCTTCAGAATCCCTTCATCCCAATCCAGCGACTTAAGATTCATCAACATTGTACGCGAGGCGTTCGTCACATCTGTAACATGCTTGCCAGTGAGATTCCAAATCAGCCACGTGTCAATCGTGCCAAACAACAACTCTCCTTTTTTGGCTTTTGCACGCGCACTTGCCATGTTATCGAGGATCCATTTGATTTTTGGACCGGAGAAATACGTGGCGAGCGGCAACCCGGTCTTTTTTCGGAAGCGATTCTGACCGCCTTGTTTTGAAAGTTTTGCGCAGATGACATCTGTCCGCGTGTCCTGCCAGACGATGGCGTTGCAGACCGGGACACCGGTGTTTTTATCCCACACAACTGTTGTCTCGCGTTGATTGGTTATCCCAATCGCGGCAATGTCGGCGGACTGAAGTCCGCGTTCCGTAAATGCCCCGCGCATCACCTCAAGGGTGTTGTTCCAAATCTCCAGCGGATCATGCTCCACCCAGCCCGGCTTTGGGTACATCTGACGGTGTTCCTTTTGCGCAACGGAAATCGCATTCCCGTCGTGATCGAAAATAATAAAACGAGTGCTGGTCGTCCCCTGATCAATTGCCGCGATATAATTTGGCACGTTTCACCTCCTGGCTATTTTAAATCAAAACGGGACTGGCACAACCAGTCCCGTAATGCCTCTTCTTCCAATTTGATGAGGGGAAATTATTTCTTCTTCGATGGTTTCCTGGCGCCTTCGGGCATCGCGTCCGGGCTGTTCAAAAACTTAAACACCCCGACAGCCAACGCCGATCCCAGCAACGGACCCACGAAATACACCACGTAGAAAAAGATATTGGCAAGATCAGGCGTGGCTGGGTCAATCGAATTCGAATAGAGCGCAGGACCAAACGACCGCGCCGGGTTGAGCGATGCGCCGCTCATCGGTCCGCCGGCGAGGATGGCGAATATCAATGTCAAGCCGATTGCCAAGCCTGCGAATGAGCCAGCCTTGCCAGCCACCGCCGTATGCAAAATCGTGTTGACGAGGAAGAACGTAAGCACCGCCTCCACAGCCATCGCGACGAACGGCGTTGGGCTTGTCAACAGCCCAATGGTTGCGCCCTCTTGAATCCCATTGACGCCAATATCACCGACGAAAAGATTCAACGAGAACGCGGCGATGACCGCGCCAAGAAATTGCGCAATCCAATAATAGATCGCGGCGCCCCACTTCACCGTGCCATTGAGCGCAAGACCGAACGTCACGGCGGGGTTGAAATGCGCGCCGGAGATATGACCGTAGGTATACACAAACGCAGTGGTAACCAGACCATGCGCCAGCGCGACACCCACCAGACCGCCAAAGCCGGAAATCGCCGCGCCCGCCCCGATGAACACCAGTGCAAACGTGCCGATCAATTCGGCGACAAAAACCTTCGAGTTGAACATGGATCCTCCAAAATTCGATTTGACTATAAAACCCCGCTGGCTTCGATATGCTACACCCAATTCCGCGCGCCGGTGAGGAACGATTTCCCGCTCATGGATTTTTTCCCAGCCGATTGCACTTCATCGAGAACGAGCAGACCGCCTCGCGCGCCAATTGCAGGCTGACTCGCGACCACCAGCCTCTCCCCCGCGGATGCGTTTCCCGCCTCCACATGCGCGCGATGGATTTTGAGAATCGCGCTGTCAAAATCCATGAACGCGCCGGGCCAGGGATTCATCGCCCGCACGCGCCGTTCCAACTCTTGCACATCGCGCGTAAAGTCGAGTCGACCCTCCTCCTTTTTCATCATCGGCGCGTAGGTGGAAAGTGTATCATCCTGTGGTTGAGGTACGATTTCGCCGGCAAGCCAGCGCGGAAGAGTCTTGATCAGCAAGTCCGCTCCAAGATGAGATAGCGCGTCGGTGACTGAACCAGCCGTCCCGTCGGGAGGGAGGCGCATCGCCCTTTTCGCCAGCATCGCGCCGGTGTCGAGTCCAACGTCCATTTTCATGATGGTCACACCGGTTTCTTCATCCCCATACAAAATCGCGGCATTGATCGGCGCGGCGCCGCGCCAGCGCGGGAGCAACGAGGCATGCATGTTGAGGCATCCGAAGCGCGGCAAGTCCAGCACCTCAGGTTTGAGGATTTGCCCAAATGCCGCGACAACGATGAGATCGGGCGACCACGCGCGGAGTCCCTCCATTGCCTTGGGTGCGCGCAGTTTTTCAGGTTGCATGAGCGGGATGCCCAACTCAAGCGCAAGCGTTTTGACCGGCGGCGGCTTGAGTTCGCGCCCGCGCCCCGAGGCGCGATCGGGCTGGGTGACGATGCCCACCACATCGTAGGGGCGAGTCTGAGACTCGCCCTTACCAGCCAACACATGCAGGCTCGGCAAGGCAAACTCCGGCGACCCCATGAAAACGATTCTGGTCATGAAGAAATTTTAGCACAGTAACATTTTCCCTGAAAACCCGGTTGCGCTTTGCCTGCATTGGTTGTACAATTACCGAAATTCAAACCAATTCGTTTTCGGAGGAACTCATGTCTCAAGCACCTATGTCTGATGTCACCAGCGATGATAAATTATGGGCAGCACTTGGTTACGTTATCCCCATCATCGCGCTTGTTGTACTTTTTATGGAGGATAAGAAAGCGCGTCCCTACATTAAATTCAACGCCGTTCAATCCCTTGCCGCCACCGTGGTCATCACCGTCATCGCCACGGTCACCTTCGGCATCTGCAGTATTTTATATCTGGTCACGTTCTACTGGGCATACCAGGCATACATGGGCCAGGATGTGAATATCCCGATGGTCAGCGATTTCATTCGCAAGCAGGGTTGGGCGTAAACCGCGTCATGCACCAAAGGAAAGGCTCACTGCGCCCGTGCAGTGAGCCTTTTTCGTTAATTTGTGATAGACTTTCTTAACCCTTCCTTCTTTTCAAAGGAGTCTTCATGAGCAACGAACCTTTCTCCTCCATACCCGGCGCAAACCAGCCTCCGCTTTCACAAAGCGATGAACGCCAGTTTGCCATGTTCGCTCACCTGGGCGTTCTTTTAAACCTGGCTTCCGGTTTCCTTGGGGTTTTAGTCCCGTTGATTATCTACATGATGTATAAGGATCGTTCGCGCTACGTTGCCTATCAATCTCTGCAAGCCCTGATTTTCCAACTGGTCTGGTGGGTTGGCGGCGGAATCCTCGCCGGGGTTGCATGGTTCGTAACCAGCATTCTTTCAACCGTACTGATCGGAATCTTATGTATCCCATTTGCGTGTGTCATCAGCGCGATGCCTCTCGTTGCGCTCGGATACGGAATCTACGGCGGCATCCAAGCCAGCCAGGGACAGGATTTCAAATACTGGCTCGTCGGCGATTGGGTTCGCAGTGCGTTGACAGGTTAACTCCTTTTCTTAAACACAACGGACACAAAGGTCACGAAGGAAAAGCCCTTAATCCTTTGTGTGCTTCGTGTCCTTTGTGTTAATAATGGTCTGCAACCATTCTCCTGAACACACGTATAAAGGGTAGAAAACAATTCAGGAGAAAGAAATGAACACAACAAAACCCACCCTCCTCCACGTCATCGCGTGGACGACCCTCGCCAGCGGCATTGTCAACCTTGTTTGGGGATTCGCCGCCTCGGGCACCGCGCTTGCCAGCATCATCGGCATCTTTTGCGTTCCGCTGACCATCCTGCCCACCATCCTCGGAGTCTTCGAGTTGATTTACGCGGCGAAACTATTCAGCAATCCGCCGCAAGCGATCAAACCGTCCACCAACATCGCCGTGTTTGAGATTGCCTGTCTGCTCCTCGGCAACGTCTTTTCGATGGCGGTCGGCATCCTCTCGCTGGTCTTTTACAACGACACCGTGGTCAAGGATTACTTCGCGCGACTCAACAATGGGACTCTTGCTCCCATGCCAGTGACACCTTCCGCGCCCGCTTCCCTCCCGCAGGTGAAGCCTGCCCCGGCTATGGAAGCCTTGCCCCAACCTGTTGAGGAAATCCCTGCCCCACCCGTAAAAGAGACTCCCGCCAAACCCAAACGCACTCCCCGCAAAGTGGCGAAGAAATAACCCTGCCTACTAGACCTCACAAGTCTTTGAGACCTGTGAGGTTTCTATTTAATTTCATGGTATCCTCCTCGCCATGAATCCAATTGAAACAATTTTGAGTCATCACCCTGCCCTCGTCATAGATGGCGCGCTCGCCACCGAGCTCGAACGGCGCGGTTACAACCTGAAAGATGACTTGTGGTCGGCGAAGATTCTGCTCGAACAACCGCAAGCGATTCAACAAGTCCATTACGATTATTTCAAAGCCGGCGCGGACTGTGCCATCACTGCCAGTTATCAAGCCACAGTTCAGGGATTTGTGCGGCGCGGCTTGAACGAAAAAGAAGCCGTCGCCTTGATTCAAAAATCGGTGCAGATTGCGATCGCCGCGCGGGATGAATTTTGGGCAGACGAGACAAATCGGATTGGAAGATCAAAACCCTTCGTCGCCGCGTCGGTGGGACCGTACGGCGCGTTCCTCGCCAACGGTGAAGAATACGTTGGCAAGTATGGTTTGACGGAAAAAGAACTAATGGACTTTCATCGTCCGCGCATGAGGGCATTGGTGGAGGCAGGCGCGGACCCTTCGACAGGTTCAGGGCAAGTCATGCTGGCTTGCGAGACAATTCCATCGTTGATCGAGGCACAGGCGATTGTCAAACTCCTCAAGGAATTCCCTAATATCACCGCGTGGGTCAGTTTCTCGGCGCGGGATGACAAACATATTTCAGAGGGGCAACTATTTGCCGATTGCGTGCGATTGTTGGAAGATAACCCGCAGATTGCGGCAATGGGAATCAATTGCACATCGCCAAAATACATCTCCTCATTGATTCGGGAGGGGAAAAAGCACACGCGCAAACCGATTCTCGTTTATCCCAATCTCGGCGAAAGTTACGACGCGGACAAAAACGATTGGGACGGTCACGCGGCGGTGGAATCGTTTGGCGAGGAAGCGCGGGTCTGGTACGAGAAGGGCGCGCGGATGATTGGCGGGTGTTGCCGCACCACGCCGGAGGATATTCGCGTGATTGCGAGTTGGGTTAGAAATATCGCGTAGGGGCGGATCGCGATCCGCCCCTACAATAACATGGAGATATTTATATGAAATCCGTCCGCATGATGGAAGCCAATAAACCGCTTGAGATGCAGGAAATTCCGATTCCGAACATTGGCGGGAAGGATATTCTCGTGCGCGTGCGCGCGGCAGGGATTTGTCACTCGGACGCGCATTACCGCGCGGGACGTTCGGCAATGGGCATGATGCCGATCACGCTGGGACATGAAGTGGCGGGAGTTGTTGAAAAAATTGGACCGCAGGTCACGAACGTAAAAGTTGGAGATCGAGTTTGCCTGCATTACAACATCACCTGCGGCGATTGTTATTATTGCAGTACGGGGAATGAGCAATTTTGTGAAACGGTAAAAATGCTCGGTCATCACGTGGACGGCGGTTATGCGGAATATATCGCGGTCCCAGCGCGCAATGCGATTCATCTGCCTGATGAGATCCCATTTGAACAGGGCGCCACGTTGATGTGCGCGTCGGCGACGGCGTTGCACGCGTTGCGCAAGAGCAGGGTCAAGGCTGGGGAAACTGTGGCAGTTTTCGGCGTGGGCGGACTCGGTCTGTCCGCCATTCAGTTGGCGCGCGCCATGGGCGCGGTTGAAGTCTACGCGGTGGACATCATGCAGGATAAACTCGAACTGGTTTCGGAATATAACGCCATCCCAATTGACGCGAGCCGCGTGGACGCGGTGGAAGAAATTCGCAAACTGACAAAGGGCAGAGGCGTGAATGTGGCGTTCGAAATGATCGGCTTGCGCAAGACGATGGAGCAGGCGATGACAGCGTTGGAAATTTGGGGCGCGCGGTGATGGTTGGGTTTTACGGCACGTTTGTCCTCACCTCGATGTCCATCATCGTCACCTTTGGTTCGATGCAGCGATTCGGGCAGAAGGTCTGCCGCGCGTTGCTCGGCGTTTCTGCCATTGTTTTATTTTGTTTCGGGGTGTATCAATTATGGCGCGGTATGACTTAACGACTGCGCCTGCTTCGTCCGCTCCAACTCGCGGACTGCGTCCATCCCTTCAAAGATTTGACTCGCGCGCGCGAGATGCTCGGCGCGTTCAATTGGTTTGTCTTCCAACGCCGCCGCAAGTTTTACGCGGATCGCTCCCTCCTCGTATCGCAAATTGAATTTCTTTGCCGCTTCCAATCCCTTTTGCCATGAAGCCGCGGCGGCGCGGTGTTTCCCGGTCAGCGATTCGTACCAGCCTTGGAAATACAACTCGTATGCCCGACCAATCGGGAAGACGTTGCGATACGCGCGCAACAGTTTCAACGCCTCCCCGGCGGAGGACTTCAAGGCGGCTGAATCAAATTCCCCGTCGCGCGAACGAAGCGTCGAATCCCAAATCGTAAAATAGACTTCCGCCACCGCGGCAAACCCGATCAGCAGCGCGTAATTGGTCGGCGAACTTCCCCTTGCCAGATTCAACGACACGCCGGCAAACGCCATCGCCTGCTGGGCATCGCCAATTTTGAGTAAAGCGAGCGCGAGTTGGGCGTTCGTGTTGATGGAGGAGGCGCGGTTCGGAATCTTTTCAAGGATGCGCAACGCCTCCTCGAGCATCGGGACAGCCTCCGCCTCTTTCCCCAGCCGCACGCTGTTCGCCGCGCAGCCAGCCAGTCCCCAGCCAATGTGGAGCGGGCTGTTCCTGCGCCGCGCATCTGCAAGCAAAAAGGTCTGAGAATTCATCGCATATTCAATATCACCTGCAAGAAACGCGCATTCCGCGAGCAGGACTGTGCTATCGCCCCACTGACGCGAGTCGCCGAGTTCTTCACAGATCATTTTTGATACCGTCACGCGTTTGCGAATCTCATCCCACTTCCCCACGCTCACCTGATAGACGCTCGTCACCACGCCCACCGTGATGAGGTTCGAGGGCTGGTTCACTTCCTTTGCCACAGCCAGCGCGCGCTCGACGTATCGTTCTGCCAGTTTGCGCAGTTGGGCAAACCCGGCTAGCACTGCCATGCCGGAGTATCCATTGGCGAGTTCAGGCGACGTGCCGCCTTTTTCCGCAGAGTTGAGGAATTGCAAAATCGAATACATAATCGGGAGCGTTTCGTTGGAATAAAAATACATCCTGCCGATCAGCTCGTACAGCCTTGCCATCTCCAGCGAGACCTCCCGCTCCCGTCCGCGCGCCGAACCGATTCTGGATGGGACGTACCAGTGAAAGATTTGCCGGATGACCGGCACGATCAACCCCAGGGCAAACTGCATCGTGGACTTCGGCAGGGGCTTGCCCAGTGAACGGAACGCTTCGCGGATGTGCTGTTCGCAATCGGGCAACAAGCCCAAGCCGTAATATGCCAGCCCGATCTGACCATGCCAGCGCGCCCGCCTCACCCTGCGGTCACGCGCCGCGTCCTTGCCTTCTACTTTATGGAGGCGCGCGTCCCATCGAATGGCATCGCTGAAGAATTGGATCGCCTCACGGTTGGCATAGTTCTGCATCGCCTGATTCCCCGCCTTTTCAAGATACTCCACCGCTTTTTCGATGATGCGTTGATTGCGCGAAACCTCGGGCGCCTCCGCGGCTTGCGACCAGTGATAGGCAAGCAATGTGAAATAGGATTCAAGATTCCCTTCGTTGCTTGACTCGATCCACTCCGCCACAGCCTGGTGCAACTGCCGGCGTTGCGAGAACAACATCAGGTTGTACGCCACTTCCTGCGTGACAGCATGTTTGAAAATGTACGCCAGATCGGGCGTTTCAGATTCGATCAGGGTGAGACTCAAGCGGGTCAGTGTTTCCATGTACTCGCGGAGCGCAGGTTTATCGGAATCGATGGGGTATACCGCCTGAAGCACGCGGAAGGCGAAGATGCGCCCGATCACGCTTGCCACTTTCAACGTGAGTTGCTGCGAAGGGTCGAGGCTGTCAATGCGGTTGGTGATCGCGGCTTGCAGGGTGTCGGGCAGGGTCAACTCGGCGAAGTTGGTGAACTTTTCGTTGATCCGCGCTTCGTGTTCCTCGATGATGAGCAGTCCAGTTTCGCGCAACGCGTAGGCAAGTTCCTCCGCAAAGAACGGATGCCCTTCCGATTTTTCGCGGATCAAACTCCCGATGGCAGGCGGGATGGACTTCACGCCAAGCCGCTGGCAGACCAGCGACTCGACATCGTCGAGCGACATTGCTTCCAGCCGGATCAGCCGCGCGCCGGGGACTTCGATCAATTGTTTGAACGGCAAAGGCGCCGGCTCGGAAAGCGGGCGCGTGTTAAGCGCGAGCAGGATCGGCCGCACTTTCTGTTGCACATCCGCAAGCAATGCCCACGAAGCCGAATCAAACCAGTGCAGGTCCTCCATCACGATCAACACCGGCGCGTCCTGCGCGCCGAGGTTGAGCAGGCGCGTCAACAGTTCGCGCGTATTGCTGGCGCGGATCTCGCCGGACATTGCGGAGGTCAATTCGTTGTCTGGAATCGGGATCGGCAAAAGCACATCCAACAAGGGGGCATATCGCGCGAGGTCTGAATCGACTTCGGTTAACTTCGCCACGACTTTTGCCTGGATCACAGCCCGGTCTTCCTCGTTGAAGTCCTGCTGGGGAGTGACCTCATCCAACCCTAAAATCCGGTGAAAGATCGTTCGCCACGCGTAATACGGGCTGTTCTTTTCGATGGCATCCCCCTCGCCGCGGAACAATTGGACTCGCAGCATTTCGGCTTGACGGATCAAATCCTCGAACAAACGCGATTTGCCGATCCCCGCCTCGCCTTGAAATACGATCGTCTGGTATGGCGCGCCGCGCGATAGCTCCTGCAAGGCGTTGCCGAGCATGATCTTTTCCTCCTGCCGCCCGATCAATTCCGTTTTTGAACGGATGACGCTTCTCTTCACCTCCAGCGGATGGAACACCTCCACCGGCTCAACCCGACCTTTGACCTGTTGCGGCGTAATCGGCTGAAACTCGATCGCGTCCTTCGCGCTGTCGTAGGTGGCGCGGTCGCACAGGATGGGAATCTTGTGATTCGCGATGATTTCAAATTGAAGACCAGCCGCGCCCATCAATCGCGCAGACAGATTCACCGCGTTGCCAATGGTGGTGTATTCACGGCGGGTCTCGTTGCCTACCGAGCCGCAGAAGATCCGCCCGGTGGCAATGCCGATCGCGCTTCGCACGCCGAGGTTGTTGAGTTCCCTGCGGATCATGAGCGCGGCTTGCACGCCGCGCGCTGGGTCGTCTTCGTGCGAGAACGGAGGCAGACCCAGCGCCGCGACCAGCGTGATGCCTTTATCATCCACGTTGATCTTGTTGATGCTCCCCTCGTAGCGGTACACCGAACGCTGGAGCAGGCGCGCGATCTGTTGCGATAGATCCAATTTGGTGTGCTGGTCGAGGTCGGGAAGGTTGATAAACAGCACAGTCACGCGCCGCAATTCGGCAATCCACGCGGTTTGACCGGCGGTGAGGCGGTTGATGATCGCGCCGGGGATATAGGCGCGTAAGGCGTTTTCCACACCGCCGGGAATGAGCGGGGCTTCCGGCGTTTTGAAAATGGAGGATGGCTTGTTCAACCTGCTCAACCGTCCGCCCTGGGCAATGGCATCTTTTAATTCAAATTCGATAGGCTCGGCGAGGCTGTCATTGCGGATCAACTTCCATGCCGAGGGGGTGACGAGAATTTCTCCCGCTTTTGCGAGATTGTTGGCAATGCCCACTTCCACGAGCGGGTTGCCGGTGAGCAAAAATTCCCAGCGGTTGAACACGCCGCCCACGTGCGCGGAGGTGATGTCACCCATGCTCACAGCAAGTTTGAGATAGAGGTTCTGGTCTTCGACCGCGTAGTTGCTCAACCGCTCACGGACGCGGAGCGCGCATTCCGCGGCGCGCATCGTCCACTGCCACTGATCGGCTCGGGTGGGCAAACCAGGCTGCCCGTCATCGGAGGCGATGATCCACACGGCGATCACCGCGTCGCCGGCGAATTTCACCACGTCCCCGCCGTATTCGTGGATGATGTCAATCAATTGCCCGAAGTATTCGTTGAGGATGCGCGCCAAACTCTCGACACCCGTGGGACCTTTTTCGGCGAGTCGTTCGGTGAGCAGGGTGAAGCCTGAAATATCGGCAAACAATACCGCGGCTTGAAACTCCTCCGACGCCGGCGATTCGATGGGCGCGGGGTCGGCGATGATTCGATGTTGGATCAAGCGCGGGACGTAACTGGCAAGTACCTCTGCCAGCGCGGGGTTCGACATGTATTCTCCTGATATTCTTCACAGGATGATACACCTTCAATTATCGTTTGCACAGGTCAGATCAGTTTTCGGTAATTTCGCTTACAATACGGTTATCCACATCGAGGAGGACGTCATGCAGTTATCTGAGGAAATGCGCCGAAAAATTCTGGGGTTTCAGCAGACCGAGATCACAGAGTATCACATTTACACGCGCCTCGCCAAAACGATCAAGTTCACTGAAAACGCAAAGGTGATGGAGCAGATCGCGCGGGATGAATTACGTCATTACAACGAGTGGAAACAATACAGCGGGAAAGATACGCAACCCGCGTGGTTAAAAGTCTGGTGGTATTACTTCATCAGCCGTGTTTTCGGGTACACCTTCGGAATCAAATTGATGGAACGCGGCGAGGAGGGCGCGCAAAGGAACTACGCTTCGGTGGCAGCGATCATCCCCGACGCGGCGAGACTGCAACACGAGGAAGATGTTCACGAGCAGCAATTGATCGCCATGCTGGGCGAGGAGCGGCTTGAATACGCGGGGTCGGTGGTGCTGGGTCTCAACGACGCGCTGGTGGAACTCACCGGCGCGCTCGCCGGGCTTACGCTTGCCCTGCAAAACGTGAAGTTGATCGCCCTTTCAGGTTTGATTACCGGCATTGCCGCGGCGATGTCCATGGCGGCGAGCGAATATCTCTCCACACGATCTGAGAAGACGACGAAGAATCCCGTCCGCGCGGCGGTGTACACGGGCATCGCGTATATTTGCACGGTAATTTTATTGATCCTCCCTTATCTCCTCTTTGAAAATTATTTTTTCGATCTGGCGTGGGTGCTCACGACCGCGGTGATCATCATCGCGGGGTTCAACTACTACATCTCGATTGCCAAAGGCGAGCCGTTCCGCGAACGGTTCCTCGAGATGGCGGGACTGTCGTTCGGCGTGGCAATCATTTCGTTCATTATCGGGTATTTTATCCGGCAGTGGCTTGGGATTGAGATTTAATCGCTGGTCGAGTAGCGTTCTTCGCGTATCGAGACCAGCAATAACAAGTTGGAAAGAAATTTCATCATGTGGTCTCGATACGGGCTAAGAAAAAATTCAGCCCTACTCGACCACCAGATGAAAGACCATGAAAATCCTAACTATTGACATCGGCACCGGCACGCAGGATATCTTTCTGTACGATTCGAATCTCGACATCGAGAACGGATTCAAACTCGTTCTGCCATCGCCCACCATGATGGTTCATCGCCGCCTCAAGCAGTCGCTTCACGCGCGGACCCCGATCCTGCTCACTGGACATCAAATGGGAGGCGGACCCTCAGCCTGGGCAATCGAAGAGTACGCCCGCGCAGGGATTCCCGTGTACATGACGCCCTCCGCCGCGACGACGATCAACGATGAGTTGAGCAAGGTGGAGGCGCTGGGGATTAAGATTGTCTCCGATGATGAAAGAAGAAAGATGAAAGATATGGAGGAACTGGAGCTGAAAGATTTTGACTTTGACCTAATCTCCAAAACATTTTCAGATTATGGCGTGTCATTGAATGATTTGTCGGCAATTGCAGTTGCTGTGTTCGATCATGGCAATGCGCCTGCGGGGGTTTCGGATCGTCAATTCAGGTTTGATTATCTCGATGAACGTATCCTTGCCAAGAACTCGCTTTCCTCTTTCATCTTTCCTTCCACTGAAATTCCAAAAATAATGACGCGGCTTCAAGCCGTTGCTGATTCAGCAGGCAATCTCGATTGTCCATTATTGGTGATGGACACGGCTCCTGCGGCAGTGTTAGGCGCGGGTTTTGATTCTCAAGTGGCTACCCGCAAAGAGAAAATAATTTGCAACGTGGGTAATTTCCACACGCTGGCGTTCCGTTTGGGTGAACAGGGAATCGAGGGAGTCTTCGAGCATCACACAGGCGAAATAGATTTAGCAAAACTTGAATCATTGTTGCGAAGATTGGCTGATGGCTCATTGAAGCATGAAGATGTGTTCGATGATATGGGTCACGGCGCGTTGATGTATTCGGATGAAGTGTTTGAATTTGGGAAGGATGATTTCGATGTGGTGGTAACGGGTCCGAGGCGTTCGATGTTCCCCCTCACCCCGTCCCTCTCCCAAAGAGAGAGGGGGAATCTGCGTCCGTATTTCGCCGTCCCATTCGGTGACATGATGATCGCGGGATGTTTCGGCCTGCTGGCGGCTACGGCGGAGGTCATGCCTGAGTTGGGGGAAACAGTTCGAGGGTCGTTGCGAGGCGGACGCGGAGTCGCGGCGTGGGACACGGAGTAACCCTCATCCCCTCGTCAACGAAAAATACAATGCCTGCCGCGTGGACTCGGTGAGTCGAAACGGATGCGCGGGGCGATAGCCAGGTACCCAGATCACGCGTTCGCCCATGCACAAGAGGGGCCAACGATCCCGTGCGCGTTGCGGCAATTTCACGTTGATGAAGAAATCAGATAACTTCGTTTCGTGACCGTCCATGCCGAGCGGCTCGAAGCGGTCCCCTTCGCGTCGCACGCGAATTTCCAAAACGTTTGAAATTTCTCTTGCATCCAGCCATACTTGAAATGGATCATCGTTGGCGCGCGTTTCTTCCATTGCAAGCGAAGCGATGTTCCAGCGTTCGCAACTGAATCTCCAACCGCCAGCCAACTCGATGTGGTCGGGGATCTGCAACGGGATGACAATTGATTCTTCGGGGAGTTGGGGCCAACGTTCAACGGGCAGAGTGATGTTGCCTGCAACAACATAAAGCAGTCCACCTTCACGCAGAAGATGCAAACCTTTTGATAAATCCATGCGGGTGCGGCGGGACGGGTCAACGATGAAGTCTATGGCGCGTTCGAGTGTGGCGAAACCCGCGTCCAGATTGTCGGGGTGGAGGCGTTCCATGGCGCGGCGAATCAGGTTTCGTTGGAGTCCGAGGCGGTGTTTGCTCAGCGCGGACGCGTCGAAGGCGATGAAGTCCGCAGTTTCCTGCACGACCACATCCTTCCACGCGTCACCCAAAATGGTTGACAAGATTTCGTGATCGCCCGCGAGCGCGCGCGACGTACGCCACACTGCCTCGCGGAAACGCGGGTTATACGATTCGAGCGCGGGGATAAGCAGATGCCGCAACCGGTTGCGAAAAAAATCGAGCGAGGCGTTGCTCGGGTCGTGCCGCGGGCGGAACCCATTTGCCGCGCAGTAGATAACTGTTTCTTCGCGCCACACGTCGAGCAGTGGACGCACAACGGGAATTTCAGAATCAAACGTGTGGATGATCGTGCGATGCGTCATGCCTTTGAGTCCAGCCAGCCCCGCGCCGCGCACAAAGTGCATGAGGACAGTTTCGACCTGATCGTCTGCGGTATGACCGACTGCAACGGTTTGCGCGTTGAACCTGCGCGCTTGCGCCATAAGGAAGCGATAACGCAGAATGCGCGCGGCTTCTTCGATGGAATGTTTTTCGACATCGGCAAACGCGCGCACATCGCCGTTCTCGATCACCCACTTGAGGTTGAGGCGTCCCGCGGCTTGTTCGACCGTGTTCGCATCGGCGTCGGAATCGGGGCGCAGTTTGTGGTTGAAGTGCGCGACGATTACCTTGTATCCCGCTTTGCGGAGCACATCCATTAAACACAAACTGTCGGGTCCGCCGGAGACGCCCGCGATGACGGGTTTGTCTTTATTCAGTCCGCATGTGTCGCGGAGGGTGGATTCGATTTGATCGAGCATGGTTATCAAGAAAACCTGACATGTCTCCGCATGGAATCTGACGGTTGTATGCCTTGCCTACGCGACGATTCGCGTTTGCATCGGCGCGCGTAAGACACGTCAGGTTTATCAGACCTCGTAAAGTTCAACCAAAACTCCGGACGCGCTTTCGGGGTGGATGAACGCGTATTTTTTTCCATCGGACGCAGTGCGCGGCTCTTCGTTGATGAGCCGCACGCCTTTCGATTTGAGTTGACTCATCATCCCGGCGATGTCGTCCACTTCGAGGCAGATGTGGTGCATGCCGGGTCCGCGTTTGGCGAGATATTTTGCAATGCCCGAATCCTCCGAAGTGGGTTGAACCAGTTCCACTTCCGAGCCGTGAAGCGGCAGGAACGCGACCTTCGATTTTTCGGCAGGCACATCGCGCACCTCATGCAAGTCCATTCCCAGCGCGTCGCGCCAGAATGTGAGGGCTTTATCCATGTCATCCACCACCACCGCGACGTGGTTGATTTGTTTTACATGAGGCATAGGTATCTCCGCCAGGTGACAGTCACTTGTAAAGTGACTGTCACCTTACTGTGATTATATCCGCTTGCCAGAGAATCAGAGAACGATTAAGATTACTCCATGCAAAGCCTTCCTTTCAACGCGCGCCGCGTGGCAGTGATGATCGGCATCATTGCGCTGGTGTTCATCGTGCTCGAGTTCAATCGCCGTCTCGAAGAACTCAAACTGCTCAACAAGCAGCATGAACTCGTGCAAACGCAGGCAACGCAGGCGGTGCAAACGCAGGTCGCGTTGCAAACACAGGTGGCATTTGGCGGTTCCGATGCGGCGGTGGAGGAATGGGCGCGCACCGACGGTCATTACATTCAGGAGGGCGACCTGCCAGTCGTTCCGCTTGGTCAACCCGGCGCGGCGCCAGTGGAGTTGAGCACGCCCGCGCCAACGCCAACGCCAATGACGAACGTGCAAACCTGGTGGGAATTATTCTTCGGTGAACATTAATTGCATCCGCAGATTTCGCGGAGTGCGCTGATTTTTTAATCTGTGAAATCGGCGTACTCCGCGGATCATTTTCAATGCCCAACAATAATCCCTTCTGGATGACCAACCGACTCGCGCTCTTCCCCGAATCGACTCGTGTGCGCGGCGATTCACTCTTCATCGCGGGCCACTCCCTCGCCTCCCTCGCGGACAGGCACCTGACTCCGCTTTACGTATATGATCGCGCCACTTTAGACCTCGCTGTGGCGGATTACCAATCCGCCCTACGAACATACTATCCCGGCGAGTCGCACATCACCTACGCAGGCAAAGCCTTCCTGTGCAAAGCCATCGCCGCGCGGACTCAATCACACAACCTGATGGTTGATTGCACCGGCGAAGGCGAGATCGGAATCGCGGTCGCGGGCGGCGTGCCGCGTGAAAATGTTCTGGTTCACGGGGTGAATAAATCGCCAGCGGACCTGAGGTCTGCGCTTGAATATGCAAAAACCATTGTCGTTGATAATCTCACGGAACTCAAAACTTTGGAGTCTGACAGCTTGCTGTCGAAAATGCGGAAGCGAGCTTCCGCACTCCAAATCTGGCTCCGCCTCCTCCCCGGCGTATCAGTTTCAACTCACCACGCCCACACACAGACCGGTCAACACGACAGCAAATTTGGGATGACGCGTGAAGAAATCATGCAAGCGGTGCAAATGGGCAAATCGGCAAATATGCAAGTCAATGGGATTCACTTTCACCAAGGCTCGAACTTCCGCGACCCGGAGCCGTTGATTCCTGCGATTGACCTTGCCCTCGACCTCGCCAAAGACATCAGATTTTCAGGCGAGTGGCATTTCTGTCCCGGCGGCGGATGGGGTGTGGCATATCACGAAGATGAATTACCGAACCCGTCCATTGAAAGTTACGTGCGCGGAATTGCTGAAGCAGTTGTTGAAGGATGCAAACAACGCGGACTCGACCTCCCTGTTTTACATCTCGAGCCGGGACGCAGTCTCGTGGCGCGGGCGGGCGTGGCGATCTATCGCGTCGGCGCGATCAAAAAGCGCGATAACAAAACGTGGATTCTCGCCGACGGCGGCATGGCGGATAATCCGCGCTTTGCGTTATACGGGGTGCGATACTCGTGCGTGCCGGTGACAGGCGTCAGCCGTGAAAAAAGCAGAAAGGTTTCGATTGCGGGTCCCTATTGTGAGTCGGGCGACATCGTCATCGAGGATTTGCCGATGCCTGATTTGAAAGAAGGCGAATTGATCGCCATCCCTGTGGCGGGCGCATATCACCTGAGCATGTCGTCCAATTACAATGGCGCGCGACGACCTGAAGCACTGATGTTGGAAGAGGGAAAAGTGGAGGTAATATTGAGGAGGGAAATGGTGGAGGATTTGTTGAAGAGGGATTTGTGACTTAATAAAGATGGTTTGCCAACAATGACTGGGGTGTATAATGGGTTCAGGAGATCGCAGTCATGACTCAATTCAATCGCATCACATTTGACCCTCTCGTGATGGGCGGGCGCGCTTGCATTCGCGGTTTGCGCGTCACGGTCGCTTTGATTGTCAACCTGGTTGCCAACGATATGAACGCCGCGCAGATCATCAAGGAATATCCCTACCTGGAAGAGGAAGATGTTCGCCAGGCGTTGCAATACGCGGCATGGCTCGCCGATGAATCAATCCAGATTCTGGAGCCATCCGCCGCATGAAGTTTCTGGCAGATATGGGCATTTCGCCGCGCGTCGTTTCGGCTTTACGAGAGCGCGGACGCGAAGCGTTCCATTTGCAGGAGCAAGGATTGGGAACGTTGCCCGACGGGGAAATACTCGCAAAAGCCCGCACAGAAGGACTCATCCTGCTCACTCACGATCTGGATTTTGGGGAATTGCTTGCGGCAAGCGGGGGCAAACTACCAAGTGTCATTATCTTTCGTCTCAAAGATATGCGCGCTGAAAATGTCAACTTTCATTTGTTCAGCATTCTCGATAAACAATCTGCCGCACTGGAAAAAGGCGTGGTCTGCTCAGTAACGGAACGTAAAGTTCGTATTCGCGAATTGCCGATATAGAATCAACTACCCCCCAACTCTCAACACCTGCTTCGCCATCAACTCCTCCGGCAACTCATCCTTACGCAGTACGTTGTACGCAGTAATTTTTCCATCCTTCATCACAAACCGCAGACTCTCTTTATTCGCCAGCGAGCGCAAATCCTCCAGCGGATTCTTTTCATGCACGATCAGGTCGGCGACCTTGCCAACCTCGAGTGTGCCGAGCCACGAATCCCAGCCCAATGCTTTTGCCGCGTTGCCCGTCGCCGCGACGATGGAATCCATCACAGAGAGTCCAGCCTTGTGCATCCAATACACTTCGAGCGCGTTCTCGCCGTGATAATTCAACGGCGTGCCCACGTCCGAGCCCATCGCGATCGGCACACCGGCTTCATACGCCATCTTCAAACTCAGCGCGGCTTCGCCCTGTGTGGCTTTGTTCTTGTCCATGATCCACAACGGAATCGCCGACCTCTCCGCGAGAATAATATCCCAGCCGACTTTCAACGTCGGCACAAGGAAGACGCCGCGCTCCGCCATCAATTGAATCACTTTCGGGTCACGGAATAAATACGTGCCATGCTCCAATGTGGTCACACCCGCCTCCACCGCCTTGCTGATCCCGTCAATGCCGTGCGCGTGCATCGCGACCGGCTTGCCGAATTTTTTCGCTTCGTCCACCAGCGCCTGAATTTCACCGGTATTGAAATGCGTTACGCCGGGCACGCCGCTTTCCACCAGCACCGCGCCGGTCACGCCCATCTTGATCACGTCTGCGCCGTGCTTCACCTGTTCGCGCACCGCCTTGCGCACCTCGTCCACACCGTCTGCCACGCGATACATGCCGGCGAAATAATCCGCGCCCGCTTCGGTGATGGAAATAAATCTTCCGGCAAGGCACATGCGCGGACCGGCAAAGTCGCCGCGGTTTATAGAACGCCGCACATCGAATTCGAGTTCGCTCCAGCCGCCGAGATCGCGCACGGTGGTGACTCCCGCCGCGAGATTCTTTTGCGCGTTGGATAAAATCTTCAATGCCATCTGTCCCGTCGGCGCGTAGAACTGACTGTTCGCTTCGCCTGAGCCTGACAAGTGCACATGCGCGTCGATCAATCCCGGCAAAACATATTGACCGCGCAAATCAAGCGTGACGAATTCTTCGCTCGCCTCCTCTTTCCAATTTGAGGCGGATCCAGCATAAGCGATCTTCCCCTCGCGTATGGTGCTGACCGCGTCCGCGACCGGTTCGCGCCCGGTCCCGTCTATGAGGGTGAAATGTTTCAGGAGGGTATCTATTTGCAATCTCCGAAAGAAGCGTGGTTTTCGTCCAAAGGCAATTCTATCCGTAAAACAAAAACCCGCCACACGGGCGGGTCTAGTGCCGAGGGGGAGATTCGGACTCCCGACCAAGGGCTTATGAGTCCCCTGCTCTACCACTGAGCTACCTCGGCGGGGGGAGAGCGCCGCAAATGTTACTATGGGAGGATATGTTTGTCAACATAAACGAAAATTTTTTAGTTGGACTGGGATATAATCGAACTCATAAGGAAGCGCGCGTTATGAAGATCCTCGTTCTCAACAATGATTTGATGGAACGCACCGTCATCCAGCAAGTGTTGCAGGTGAACGGTCATGAAATTATTTCCGCTGAAAACAGCGACTCAGCCATGCAACGCCTGCAGGAGGGAGAAATCCGATTCGTCATCGCCGACCGCGAAAATACAGACGTGGACGAACAGGGCTTCATCCGCCGCGTGCGCGAAGCCAAACCTCCCTATTACATTTACATCCTGTTGATCACGCCCAAAGTGCAGGATTCCGACGTGACCACGCCGCGCGCGGGACCCGACGATTACCTGCGCAAGCCCATCGTGCCAGTGGAATTGAAATCACGCGTGAATATCGGCGAGCGCATCCTCAGCCTCGGCGATCATCTCGTGCAGGCAAAAGACACCCTCGATCACACCGCCATGCTCGATACGTTGACCGGCACGATGAACCAGATGGCATTCCTCAACCTTTCACGCGGCGAATTGGAGCGCGCCCGCCGCAATCAAACCGCGCTGAGCCTGATCGCCTTCGACGCGGATAATTTCACAGCCATCAACGAACAGTATGGGATGAACATCGGCAACGACGTGTTGGCTGTCATCGCGCAGGGCATCCGCGAGAAGAGCCGTCCCTACGATGGGCTGGGGCGGTATGAGGATGACACCTTCCTGCTGATCCTGCCCGGCGTGATCGGCACGGACGCGGAAAAGATTGCGGATCGCATCCTCAAAGGCATCGTCAATACGAGTGTGTCGTTGATGGATGGCACCGAAGTCAAAGTGAGCCTGAGCGCGGGAATCGCTTCCTCCGCCCGCATCACTGCCGCCACGGAAATTGAGGCTTTGATCGAACACACAAGAGAGGCTGTCGGGGTTGCCAAACGCGCCGGGGGAAACCAGATCCACACGATTTATATTTGATTTAAGATCCGAAAAATTTCAAGAGAAAAAACGCAAGCATCCCCACCAGAATGGTCACCAGCGTATTCCGGGTGACCCAGGCCGCCAGCACAGCCACCAGGCCGGCAAGCAAACGATGATTGTCCAGTGACAAATACAACTCGCCGGAAGGCGTGAACAAATCCGGGAAGATGATGGCAGAGAGCACCGCCGGGGGGACGTAGTGCAGCGCCTTGCGAAGCGTTTCCGGGATGTGAAGCCTGCCGAAGAGGTAGATCAGTGAAAACCGCATCCCGAACGTAATCAAGCCGCCGAACAACAGTACAAGCCAGATGGTCACAGCATCCCCCCCTTCGGGGATTGTTTCCCCTCCAATAAAGTTCCGATCAAAATACCGACCAGCGCGGCAAGGATCAATCCCAGCTTGTAAGGCAGGGAATATGCCGCGATCGCAACGCATCCAGCCGATAACGCCGCGGCAATCGCAGGACGATTCTTCAGCACCGGCACAACCATGGCGATGAACGTCAGCGGCAAAGCAAAATCGAGCGACCAGGATTCGGGGATTGCCGCGCCGAGGAAAATTCCCAGCGCGGTGCTGACCTGCCAGATCATCCACAGCGCCAGCCCTGCGCCGAAAAGGAACCAGTGGCTGTAGGGTTTCACTCCCTCCGATTCGTAATGAACGATGCCGGGCGCATACGCTTCGTCGGTGAGCAAGTAACTCAACAGGGTTTTCCAGCGCGTGGAAAGCGAGGCAAGATACGGAGCGAGCGAAGCGGAGTACAACATATGCCGCAAATTGACCACGGCAATCGTCAACACGATCACGAACCCCGGCGCCGACTCCGTCACCAGTTGTGTCGTGATGAATTGCGCCGACCCTGCAAATACCATCGAAGACATCATCTGCGCCGCGGCGTTGGATAACCCCGCATCCAGCGCGAGCGCACCGTAGATCATGCCGAATGGGAATACACCGATCAACAGCGGGAGTTCAGCGCGAACGCCCGCCCAAAAATATTTGCTTCGTTCGCTCATATGGCTCCGATAATCTCGCGTGCGGCGCGCTGACCGCTCTCCACCGCGCCTTCCATGAATCCTTGAATGGGCGTGGCGTGTTCACCCGCGAAGAACAACCGACCAGCAGGTTGAAATAAAGTTTTCCAGTGAGCCGTCGCCTCACCGGGCGCGAGCGCCATGTACGATGCGCGCGTATATGGTTCGTTGAGCCACGCAATCGTGGATACATTCTCCACCAACGCTTCAGACCCCGGAAACAGCCGCTCGATCTCTGAAACCGCCAGGTCAATTCGTTCTTCGTCAGATAACGCGGAAAGTTTCTCACCCGGTGCGCCGCCGGTGTAAGCGGTGATAATGCCGCGTTCATGCTCGATATGACCCGTCGCATGCCAGGTGATATTGATCGGCGCGTCGGTGGTGAGCCTGCCGTTCCAGCCGCGTTCGTTCCAAAAGCGTTTGCGATATTCGATCATCACCTTGGTTACCGCGCCGTATGAAATTTCATCCACCATTTTTTGGTGAGCAACAGGCAACGATGAATTGAAGTCAATCAACCGCGCCGTCGTCAACGGCACCGCGAGAATCGCAAACTCCGAATCAAGCGTCACGTGGGAACCGGCTTGCTGGTATGAAACAGCCACCCCGTCCGAAGTGAGGCGGATGGATTCCATCGCCGCGTTCATCCGCACGTCCGTCAGCGTCTCCGCCAGCGCGCGTGCGATCTGGTCGTTGCCGCCAACCACACGAAAATTTTTTGGGTGTTTGGGAGACGTGTAATACATCCTTGAATTGCGCGCCAGATCGAGCAGGGAGAGTCGCTCCGGCTCACAGGTGTATTCCAAGCGGATGTGCTGGATGAAATATTTTTTCGCAAACGGATGCACCTCCAGCGACTCGATCCAATCGAGCGCGGATTGCGAATCGAGACGCGCCGCGTCGCGCGCCAGGTGCGGCTGGTTCGCGTCCTCGACGAACTCACTCAACTTCGACAACAACTCCCATTCGCGCCCCACCTCTTCCGCGAGATTGAATCCCCACACACTCACATCAGACATGCGGCCCGCTTTGCCGTCGAACTCAGCCCAGTCGTGGTCCTTCCCGCGCCAACTATGCGTGACCGCGAGTTTCAAATTGAACTGGTCGGCGAGCGCGATCATGCGCGCGTGACTCTCGTCAACGAACTCCCCGCCGCCCTCAGCCACCAAACCCTGCGAAAAATTTCGCACGGTGCAACAACGACCACCCACGCGGTCGCGCGCCTCAAGCACGGTGACGTTCCACCCGGCGCGATTTAATTCATACGCGGCGGAAAGTCCGGCAAGCCCCGCGCCAATCACAGTTACTGTTTTATGTTGAGATATCATGGGTACGAAGTATAGCCGGGAACGCCCGCCTACATCAACGGATGCCACCGCAACGAGAAGAACACTGCCAGCACGATCATCAACAAGGCGAACGCGTTGAAGAACGCGCTGATTTCGATATTTTCGGTTGTGATGACAAGATAGGTCGGCAGGTTTTGAAAGACGTTCTGAAGTTCGCCCGCGCTGGTTGCCGCGTAATATTCGCCACCGGTAATATCCGCAATGGAAATCAACGCGGCTTCATCCAACTCCCTGCGGAAGCCTCCCCCTCCGCCGCCGAAGAACGGCAAGCCGCCCTGACCAAACAAGTCATTGCCGCCGGGCTCGGCGCCTTCCAGAAAGGAAAAACCGCAATCCATCGGCGATTGATTGTTCGGCGTGCCAAAGCCAATGGTGTACACGCGAATACCGCGCAGGAGCGCTTCGTTCGCCGCAGTAAACGGCGAGGGACCCGCATTGGACGATCCATCAGTCAGCAGGACGATGATGTGCGGGGAAAATTCAGCCGCAGGTGCGATCGGTTGGGAATTTCCCGGCGTAACAGGCGGGATGGTCTCATCCATTTCGGCAATGGCGTCAATGGATCGCAGGATCGCGCTGCCAATCGCGGTGCGCCGCGCCATTGTGAGGTATTGAATCGCGTTCGTCAATACCGTCTTGTCGTTTGTTGGGGCTTGCACCAGTTCGGCAAAACCGGCAAACGCCACGATGCCGATCTTCGTGCTGTTATCGCGCCTTTCCACGAACGAGAGCGCGGCAGTCTTCGCGGCTTCCATGCGATTGGGCGGAATATCCGTCGAGCACATGCTCAGCGATACATCCATGGCAAGGATGATCGTCGCCCGGTTCGAAGGGACGACCACTTCGGCAGTCGGTCGCGCCAGCGCAAACACAAGGCTGGTCAACGCGAGCAAAAACAGGGCGAACGGGATATGCCGCCATGCGGACATCTTCCCCGCCGCTTCGCGCACCAACGAGAGGCTTGAATACCGGACAACGAACTTTTTCCTCCGCCTCAACAGCCAGATGTAAGCGATCACCAGCGCGGGGATCAACAACAATAAATACAGCGAAGACAACCAGAGATAACTCATGGCACACGTCCAAACCACAGCATCGAGATCGCGCCGCCAATGATGAACAGCAGGATGCCCATGCCGGCGAATAATGAAGTTACTTCCATTTCCTCGGTGCGGATGGAAAGTTTGGGTTCGAGGTCGTTGTAAATCTGTTGCAGTTGTTCTTCGTCACCGGCGTTGTAATACACGCCGCCCGTCGTTGCGGAGATGTATTGCAATAGCGGCTCGTTCAATTGCGAATGGACTGTAAATCCCTCCACGGTTATGACGGCGCCTTCGGGGCTTCCCACACCGACGGTATACACGCGCACGCCAAAATCGGCGGCGAGGTCCGCGGCGGCGGCGGGGTCGGGAGGCGTCTGCGTGTTTTCGCCATCAGTGAGCAGGACGATAGCCGAGGATGGATACCAACCCTGAGGCGCAGAATCAAGTACCGGCTGGGAAGGACCCGCCGCGACCGTTGTCAAAAAAGGAGGGTCTCCGGCGTTCACGGCAATCGTGTTGAGCGAGACGAAGATTCCATTTGCCAGCGCGGTGCCGCGGCGCGGTACAAGCCGGTCAATGGCGGCGATGGTTTCGGCGCGGTCGTCTGTGGGCGCAAGGACGGAGATGCCGCCATCGCTGAAGGCGACAATGCCGATCAACACGGTGGACGGCTGGTTCTCGACGAACGCACGCGCCGCGGCTTTCGCGGCTTCCATGCGTGTGGGCTTGAGGTCATCCGCAGACATACTGCCCGAAACATCGAAGGTGAGGATGACCGTGCCTTCCACTTTTGGCAGACTGATCACCGCCACCGGGCGCGCCAGCGAGGCGATGAGGATGACAACGCCAGCAAGAAAATAATAGGCAGGTACATTTTTCCGCGCATTTGAATTTGTGCTCGTGATACCAAAATCGCCATAATGCGCGGCGGCTTCACGCCGGCGTCGCTGGATTCGGTTGTAGGCAAAAACCAACAACGGTACGAGGAGTAAAAGGTAAAGGAGGGGCGACCAGATGAATGACATAATTTTGAGAAATCCACAGATTTAGCGGCTGGCGCAGATTTTTCTTTTATTAATTTTCAATCTGTGTAATCTGCGCAATCTGCGGATCAATTAACCGAAGATCAACAGAATACTATTTTCGAATTTGTTGCCTCTGCTTCGCAAAACGGACAATCGCGCGCACGAGGTCGTCTTCCGTGGATAGCGGCATCATATCCACGCCCGCGCGCCGGAAGGCGGCGCTCAAATCAGTTTCGCGTTTTTGTGCGCCATCAAAAAACCGTTTGCGGAACTTTTTATCGTGTGTATCCACAAACATTTGCTCGCCCGTTTCGGCATCTTCCATCACCACCATGCCCACGTCGGGCAGGTCGGTTTCACGCGGGTCGAACAGCCGCACCGCGATCACTTCATGCCGTTGCGCCAGCAGGCTCAGCGAGCGCTCCCAGCCCGGCGCGCTGATGAAATCGGAGATCACGAACACGAGCGAACGCCGCTTGATCGAATTCAACGCGCCGTCGAAAAACGATTTGAGATTCGTAAACGGCGCGCGCTTCAGACGCGGTTGTTTGAGCAAATCATTTAAAAGCCGCAGGACTTGAAGCCGCCCGCCTCGCGCCGGGACGGTGTGCTGGATTCCGTTCCCCAGCATCATCGCCCCCACACGATTCCCATGCCGCGTGAGCAACCTTGCCAACACAGTAACAAACTCAACCAGCATGGTGCGCTTCTGGTTTTGCACAGTCCCGAAATCCACAGAGGGAGTGAGATCGAGCAAAAACCACGCGGTGATTTCGCGGTCTTCGTGATACTGCCGCACGTACGGCGTATCCATCCGCGCGGTGACGTTCCAGTCAATGTAGCGGATGTCGTCCCCGGGCTGGTATTCGCGCAGGTCGGCAAAGTCCACGCCAAAACCGTAGAACAGGGTGCGATAATCGCCCTGCAACAAACCATCGAGGCGGCGGATGACGTTCCAATCGAGGCGGAGCAGAATCCGCTCAGGCGTTACTGCCGATGTTGACGTGTTCATGCAAAGGCACCACAGGGATGGGAATGCGATCCAAAATTTTGTTGAGCAGGTCGTTGCCCGTCACATTTTCGGACAAGGCTTCATACGAAAGGACGAGGCGATGCCGCATCACATCGAGCGCCATGTCGAGCACGTCCTGCGGCAGGGCGTAGTTGCGTCCGCGCACGAAGGCGAGCGCGCGCCCAGTGAGGATCAAATTGATCGAAGCGCGCGGGCTGGCGCCGAACATGATGAAGCGTTCGAGTTCCTTCAGCCCGACCTCGGCGGGTTTGCGCGTGGCGGTCACCATGCGGACGGCGTATTCCATCAACGCCGGGTCCACGTAGACTTTGTCCACGTCTTTTTGCAAAGCCACAAGTTGCGCCGTGGTCAACGTTTGCTGGATGGCTTGTAGCGCGCCGGTCATCCGCTCCACGATGACGAATTCTTCCGTCGAGGTGGGGTAGCCAACCAGCACTTTGAGCATGAAGCGGTCCACTTGGGCTTCGGGCAACGCGTACGTTCCCTCTGTCTCGATGGGGTTTTGCGTCGCGAGCACCAAAAACGGATTCGGCACTTTGTGCGTCTCGCGCCCGATGGTCACCTGCCGTTCTTGCATCACTTCAAGCAACGCGCTCTGCACTTTGGCAGGCGCGCGATTGATCTCATCTGCCAGCAACAGATTCGTGAAGACGGGTCCGAGCGACGTTTCAAACTTGCCATTCTTTTGGTTATAGATGCGCGTCCCAATCAAATCGGCGGGGACAAGATCGGGCGTGAACTGAATGCGTTTGAACTCCCCGCCAATGGATTCGGCAAGCGTCTTGATCGCCATGGTCTTCGCCAACCCAGGCACGCCCTCCACGAGGATGTGCCCACGCGCCAGCAACGCGACGATCATCCGTTCGAGCAAATGATCCTGCCCCACGATGACTTTCTTCACTTCGTACAAAACTTTTTCCATCGGCGTGCGGTTTTCAGAATTTTTTGTTTGCGCCATGAAAGTCTCCAGTCTGGTTTCTCAAATTTCCTGCCAAGGTGGTTTCGATACGCCCCTCAAAGCCTGTCCTGAGTTTGTCGAAGGGAGCGTCCGGGGCTGCTCGACCACCACGTGTTAGTACGGCGGCGACCCGCCCCCGCCTGCGGCCGCGCCAATCGGCACCGCAAACCCGATGCCTACAAAAAAACTATCCGCTGTCAGGCTGATGATGCCGGTGACAATGCCGATCACGTGACCGCTCCGATTCAACAATGGACCTCCCGAATTGCCCGGGTTCGCCGCGGCGTCAAATTGGATCAAGCCTTCGATGGTGCGATCCGTGCCGGGCAGGTGGAATGTCCGATTGAACCCCGAAATCACGCCGGCGCTCATCGAAGCATACAACCCAAACGGATGCCCAACCACGTATGCTTCATCTCCGACTCGCATCGCGCCGGGGTTGCCCAACACAGCAGGAGCCCAAACTTGCGGCAAAATCTCCGGTTGTAAAACAGCTATATCAATCTCAGGGTATACGTCTGCCACCATGGCAAGCGACTCGCTTCCATCGTTAAACACAACGCGGATCACCGCCGCCCCTTCGACCACATGCAGGCTCGTGAGAATCTGGCCGCTGTCGTTGAAGAGCACGCCGCTCCCCAGTGAATCATCCTGGTCGTCATTCGCGTTTAGTCCCTCCGCTTCCACAGCGACCAGGGACGGGAGAATGATCTGATACACATCCGCCGAAAACGCCGGGCGCGGCGTGGCGGAGGCAAGCGCATTGGCAATTGCCCGATGTACTTCGGTTTGTGTCACCTGATTTGAAGGGAAGAAAACATTGAACAATAAAAGGGCGAGGAATGCGGCAAGCGCTCCCGACGCGAACGGCAACATTCCCCGCGCCTTGCTCCGTAACCGCGCCAACCGTGAAGGTTTTACTTCGGTCATGATTAATACCGATTATAGTCCAGACGCCATCGTTTCCCAAAAGTTTACTTAATTCTCATCCGCTGCCCCTACCCGAATGGATCGGCGCGTCTGAAGCGTTCAAGATTTTTCGTTCGACAAAAATTCAAAGACCGCATCGAACAGGATGGTCAACCCTTTTTGCGCGGGATGCAAATCGGATGCCATTCGCCACTCTCCACCAGACAGTTGATCGGCAATCGCAAACAACGCCGCGCCTGAACGTTGATTCGCCGCAGCGACGGCGAGCATCGCCGCCGCTTCCATGTCCACAGCAAGAACATTTTGTCTTTGATGATCAAGTACATCTTTACGTAATTCACGAAATGGAGCATCGGTTGTCCATGTGATACCGAGGGCGTGCGGATGATTTTGTTTGGCGAGGATCTGGCTGATACCTTGAACCAACTCTGGCGAAGATTCGACTGCCCCACTTGGGGGAAGATAATGCTGCGAGACGCCCTCGCCCCGAATGGCGCCCGTTGAAAGGACGAGACTGCCCGTGGTTAATTTGGGTTGCAGTCCACCCGCTATGCCGATGAGAATGAATCGCTGAACACCGAGGGCGGCGAATTCATCGGTCAACCCGCCAATGACAGGAGAGCCGATGCCGAATCCTGTTGAGAGTGCGACTTGTCCGTTTGTGCGTTTGAGGAGATAAAACTCGCCAAGGAAACCTTTGATCTGTTTGGTTGAGTGTCGGCGTAAAACATAATCTGAAAGACTCTTTTGCGGGACGAAGATGACTGTCCAAGGTGGAGGGAAGTCAGCAAGTTGTCTGTTCGCGCGGCGATAGGCGAGGAGGGTGGAGGGGGTGAGGATGGGAGTATTGTCCGATGTCATGTCAAATTTTCGTTGTTGCGCAGGGGCGGGGTAACCCCGCCCCTGCGTTGGAATATGACGAAGATAATTGATTGAATTATCTCACCAACCACAGCGGCATAAACGGCTCCGTGGAGTTGATAGGCGGAGATCAACCAGAAGTACAGCACAATGTAAATCGTCAGCGAAATCGCCGTGGCTTTGACCAGAGTCATTTCCCGTCCACGAGCGATGAGATCGTAGGAAATAAAGGAGGAGATGGTGTAGGGAATGAGACTCCAACCGAGCAAGGATAACAATGGAATCGCTCTTGTAAATTTCTCACCGTAGAGAATCAAGATGATAAGGCGGGGAAATATAGCGAGTCCGATTGCCATGATAAGGCTGAATGTTAGGAGGAGGAAAAATCCTTTGCGAAAACTTTGTTTTGATTCTTGAGCCCCGCGTGAGATGACAGGGAGCAATGCGCCTAGGATGGCGTAGTGCCCGAGTTTGAGTCCATCTACAATGCGGAGGGTGGAGGAGAAAATAGCAGTCGCTGAATCGCCGAGCAGGGCGGAGGTGATGAGGACGCCGAGTCGTTGGGAGAGGACGATGAGAAATGTCAGGGCGGCGAAGGGGAGAGTCAAGTTGAGGAGGGGTGAAAAGTTTTTAAGCGGGAGCAGGTTGAACGTTGGAAAAGAGGCGGTGCATATTAAGTAGGATAACGCGGCGGTGAGGAAATGTCCGATGAGGAGGTAGAGGCAGAGGGTGAAAATATCCAAAGAAAAATATGCGGCGATAAGTTGTATGAAACTGTTGGCAAGAGTTAGAGTCCAAAATAAATCCATGCGTTCGAGGGCACGGAGCGTGGCGGTGGTGACGGAAAAAATTGCGAAGGGGAAAAGAGAAAGCGAATAAAAGAGGAGTGGAGAATTGGGTTTGAGGAGGAGTGTGATGAAGACCCACAGGGCAGAGAGTGCAAGTTGAAGAGCGAGCGCGCTTGAAATGATGTTTGTGATTTTGCCTGTGCGGGCGAGTTCACGGATGAGCGTTGTGTCGGTGCCGAAGTTGGTGAAGGTGTTGCCGAGGAGCAGGATGGTGGCGATGAGGGCGAATTGTCCGAAGTCGGTGATGTTGAGGCGGCGGGCGAGGATGGCGATGAAGAGGATGGATAGCGCTTGCGCGGTGAGGCGGGCGAGGAGCAAGTAGAGGGAATTGCGCTTTAACGAGGAAGACATTTCACCACTAAGGACACGAAGTACACAGGTTTTTTGAGGAGCAATCGGTGGTTTCGATACGGGGCGGTGAAGTTCCGCCCCGTATCGAAACCACCATTAACCAGTAAACTCTCTGTAATAAGAATTATTCTGCTTACCTGGTGGTTTCGATACGTCCCTCGCAATGGCGCCACTCGGACTACTCAACCACCGGTGTTTTTATGTTTGAGGGTCACGATTGTGAAATCACCCCAATACTTGAATGGGAATCTCGCTTCGGCGGCATCGTCGAGTTTACTGAGGACGTTGAACATGGCTGGGCGTTTGATGGCGAAATCTTTATTCGTGGCAGGTGGTGTGATAACGGAGAGCGCGCGCACTGACTCGAGTTGGAAATCGTCGCCCCATGCCTGGGCAACTTGTTTGGGCGTGTAATAGTAAACGGGATAGCGCAAGCCCTCTTTGAAGACGGTGGATTTACCTGCAAAGCGACGTGTGGCGAGTTTGAATCGTCCACGCAGGAGCATGGCGGATTCCCACAGGCAGAATGGCGGCATGAGCGCCCAGATGATTTTTGCATTCGGCTTGAGCAACGGGCGGACTTCATCGGCAACGAGTTTCAAATCAGCGACACAATTTAAGCCGCCGAAATTGGAGAACGTGCAATCAAATTGATGCTTGTCGAGTTTGTCGAGTTCGGTGTACGAGAGATGCTCGAACGCGGCACGGGTCTCCAAGCCGAGTTGCCTCGCTTTTTCTTTGGCTCTATTCAACATACCATCGGAAATATCTACACCGTGGACAGTGTATCCGTGCTGGGCGAACCAGAACGCATCCGTGCCGGTGCCGCAGGCTAAATCCAAGATGCGTGAGCCTTGCGGCAGTAACGACATGACATGGCTATAGACCTTATGCCGCATCCGCTGAAGGTTGGGATTGTTCTCGATGAATTCGTCGTACTTGTCGGCGTTGCGGTTGTACGCCTCGGCGACGGTTTCGAAGGATTTCGAGAGGCGGCCAGTTTTGTTCATTGGAAGTAATTACTCCGATTTCTCCAAACTAAAATAATCAACCAAACTATCACTGGGTAAAACCCAAATTTTTCTCCCGGCAACCTCATGACTAAAAGCAGGGATTGTCCCATTTTCCAGATGCGCTAATAAATTGGCTTCACCTGCCGATAAACCCTCTTTGGATCCGTAAAGCGAAACCACATAGGTTTGGTTCGTCGTATTCAATCGCGAAATCTGAAGCTGATCGTCAAAGCGATCATCGAGTATCGAATCCAATGGAACAGGAATATATGCAGCCAGCGCATGGATTTGAAAAGGATCATCTGATAGAACGAGAATTGCATCGTTCGCGCTCAGGTGAGAATTTAGCCATGAGCCATTTTCTGCAGGAACGAAAAATTTCACCTCATGAGAAGTTTTGTCAACGAATTCAATTGAGGATGGAACGTAGATAGAAATCACAAAAATAATAACAGCAAAGGATACGCTGTTTAACTGCAATGTAATGCTGGATCTTGATCTTTCTAATACGGCAGTCGTTGCTTGAAAGATAAACTTGATTGACTGTTCAAGCCCATAAGCTGCATAAAAAATCAAAAATACATTCAAGATGAATGTCTGTCTCAGGTTAGTAAAATCCCAGGGACCCCAAAAAGCGATCAACAACAAATCCAACATAAGAAATCCAAGAATTCTGATATGCAAGAAGCGTTTTATTGAGGGTTGTAAGGCGACCATCATGCCAATCAATCCAAAAACCATAATTCCTTTTCCTAATTGCCAATTGAGTAAGTGAAAGAAATTGTTGGTAAAAGCGGAAATGTACTCGAAGTTTAGTCGGGTAAAAAAACGGTCAGTTAGTGTTGCGCTGGTTAACCCAGTTGTAAAATTCAGGATGCCGTCCAACCGTCCAACTAATCCGCCTGGCTCGATTACCACAAATACAACCCAAACCAACGGGGCAAAACTGAACAAAACCAATCTGCCAGCCATCGGAATAAATCCACGCAAGGATTTTGACTTCACATATCTCATGACCTCTTCAGAGACAAGAATACCCGCTAAAAGCCAACCTTCATAGCGAGTCAGACAAGCAAGATTCAAGGATAGCGCGGCGAGATAAAACAAACGTTGGTTTTGAGGATCCTCCAGACAGATTAATGCTAGAAACATAAACCCAATAAACAAAACTTCTGGATAAGGCACGGTTGCCAATGCGGTGTACATCAGATTTGCGCCAAGCAAAACTAACGCAAGAATGCCAGCCACAGAGGAGGTAGGGAATAGTCGGTTTGCCAAATAGTAGGCGCAGAAAAGTACGGTTGCTGAAATTAGTGAAAGGATGATACGTAGAAGCAATAGGCTGTCGGCAGGTTTTGCAGCGGTGTAAACCAGCACCTGGATTGTCGGCAACCAATATCCGATGAAAATGTGATCTCGTTGTGCCAAGCGAAGGTGCGCATCAATCCAATAGGCAACTGGATAATTGACTGCCAAAAAAATGTAAAAAAGGAAGAATAGTAAACACAATAAAACTGCCCTAATTTGAATCTCTGGTCTTTTCATATTTTGCATAAAACTTATAGTTGGTAGTGGTTTCGACACCTGCACTTGCGTACTGATGCAAGTATACGCCTTCGACTACTCAACCACCGATGCGTTTCTGAATTTTCGCAGTTGCATTTCACTCCGCGCCAACCCAAACAAATTACGTGGGATTTTGACCAACCCTCGTAACGACGGTTGCCGCAACGCCTTCCACGTGCGAAACTCGTAATGGACTCGCCCATGCAATATCCGATAAAACTCCGTCGGGAACGGACCGCGATACAACATTGCCAGATCTTCCGAGTCCACCCAGTTTTGTTTTTCGCCAAGTTCCAATTTCACGCGCTCGAAAAACTTTGTCCCTGGCAACGGATACGAGACCGAAATGCCGATGTCGTCGGGCGCGCACTCGCGCACCATCTTCAATGTTTTTTGTACGTCTTCCCACGTCTCGCCGGGGTAGCCGAATTGCAAGAAGAATCCGACTTCGATTCCGTTTGCGCGCAACAGACGCGCCGCGTTGTAAATATCTGCCACGATGTCGCCCTTGTCCATCGCGTCGAGGATCTTTTGCGAACCCGATTCCGCGCCAATCCATACCGTTTTGCATCCAGCCCTTGCGAGCGCACCTGCTGTCTTCTCGTTGACCAAATCCGCACGCTGTAAACACTTGAACGGAATCGCCGCGCCCACTTCGTTCAACAACACAGCAAATTTCTCGATCCAATTTGGTTTCAACCCCAGAATATCATCCGCAAACCAGATGTGGTCAGGCGCAAAAGTTTCCTTGATCCATTTCAACTCCGCCGCCACATTTTCAGGCGAACGCGAGTTGTAACGCTGACCCCAAATCGGTTTGGCGCACCAGTTGCAATGATACGGACAGCCGCGCGTCGTCACCATGTTCATCGAAAAATAGCCGTGACGATTCAGCCAGATACTGCGATATTTTTCGACATCCACCAAGTCCCATGCGGGAAACGGAAGTTTGTCGAGATCGGTAATATCAGGTCGGCGCGGGTTTACGATTTTCGATTTACGATTTTCGATTTCAGATTGGAGACTAGAGGCTGGAGATTGGTACGCGAGACCCAGAATGGATTCGAGTTGCGTTTCATTCTTCCTTTCCAGTTGATTCAACAACTCGAGCAGAGTCTCCTCCCCTTCGCCGAGCAAACAAAAGTCTGTGCCCTGTTGGAGATATTCAGTGTAATGGTCGGTTGCGTCTGCCCCGCAGAGAATAACGATACATCCACGTGATTTTGCCATGTGGATCATTTTGAACGCGGCTTCGCGCATCCGCAAGAGACACATCTTCGAAAGATAGTTGAAATTGTCCTCGTAAATAATGGCATATTGCGGCTTGTGTTCATCGAGAGACTTTGCCCATTCCTCCTCTGATTCCGCCAGCATCGCATCGAACAGCGCGACTTCGTATCCATGCTGGCGCAACCAACTCGCGGCATACAACGTCCCTAATGGCGGATAGGGTTGCATGGCTTCCCACAGTTTTGGGTCGAAGCGCAGGTAGTAGGATTGTCCGAGGAGGATCTTAGCCATTATGCCCTCACTACTTCGACAGGCTCAGTGCGACGCCCTAACCCCTCTCCCTTTGCGAGAGAGAAATCGATGGACAATTTATTCAACCGTTCCTGAAACACTTGATGCGTCCATTTTCTGTGATGATGGAAATTTCCCTGACAGACTTCCGCAGTGAAAATTGTCTCTTCGCCGAAGCCGGGTTGTTTCGAGAAACGCGCAATCTTGCGAGTCATTTCCCAGGCTTCGAGTTTGTCGCCAAGTTTAGATCGTAATGAAAATTCAACCAACCTGCTCCACGACGATCTGAGACCGTCGTGTTGGCGGGTCACAGACCCGCCAGGAGCAATACTGACATTCGGCAATAACTCTTTCGCCCACTCATTAACTTGAATCAACTTCCGATATACATCCATCCCCGCAATTGGAATCATTTGGACCAACTCACGCGCCGAATATAAATCATGCAGGGGCCATTCGAGCGCCGTTTCAGAGACGATCAAATTCGGGCAGAGTTCATACCCAAACAATCTCGCCACGCGATTGACGACCAGCGCTAACACGCGTGCTATCCACACTCGTCCTCTTTTTGCGACCAGCATGTAATCGAAGTCTGCGTTCTTCGAGACGTTCAAGACGGCGAGGGACCCTGTCAACGCCACCATGCAGATAAAAGGCAACGAGCCGAGGATGTGTCCGTATCGTAAAGCAATCGGCATTAATTTTCTCGAACGCTCTTCGCGCTGTTTGCGAATGTCCATGATCTGCCCGCGCTCCGCCAGAAAATAATAATCTTCTTTCGTTTCCACCTGTCCATTCAATGAATTCAACGCGGAAATTAATTCTCCCTTTTCAGCGTGGATGGGAAGATAACGATGAAGTTCGTCCAGTCGCAGGGGATGTTCGAAGATGTCCGAGTAGATCAAGGCTTCGAGGATGGCGCGTTCGAGAGGAGTCAACGCGGAGGGCATGTGAAAAGTTTCCTAGGATGGATCAGCCATACTTTGGCGCGGGAAGCGTTTTTGAAGCGCCTGCACGATGGTCAAGCCGGAGTTGAAGAACAATCCAGCCGCGAAGATCCCCGCGTATAACACGATCAACCAATTTGAATTTTGCCAGGCAAGCCAGACCGTCCCCACGTTCAAGAAGGCGACGAGAATTTCGAACGCGACGAGCACATCCACCTTGACGTAATAGCGATTGGATTCCCATTTTTGCGCGCGTGCCGTGATGCCGTATTTCGGCGTCCGCTCGAACGCGCCCTTGTGCCCAGCCCAAACCTGCAACGCGGCGCGCAGGGTGTTGAGCATCAAACCCGCGCCGAGCGCGGCTAACGCGACAAAGGCGGGCAGAAAAGCCACCCAGCGTTTGCGCAGTGAATTCTGCGCGACCGCTGTGAGCGCAATCGGCGCGAGCGCGGTTAAGTTGAACACCACCGCAATGCCGAATAAATCAATCAACCCCGGATATCGTTCCGAAATCGCGACGACCAGCGGATATAAAAACACGCAGGCGAACAGTAGTAAATGAATCAAATAGCCCGTGAGGTGCAGGCTGGATTGAATTTTTCGCGCGAGAGTCGCATCCGATTTCCAGATGAGAGGAATGTAGCGAATCGCGCACTCGAAGCCGCCGTGCGCCCAGCGATGTTGCTGGCGGCGGAACGCCGTAAAACTGACGGGAAGTTCAGACGGCACTTCGATCTCCCCCGCGTAACGCGCGCGCCAGCCGCGTAAGTAGGCGCGATACGAAAGGTCGAGGTCTTCCGTGAGGGTCTCGGCTTTCCAGCCGCCCGAATCGAGGATCGCCGTTTTGCGCCACACGCCCGCTGTGCCGTTGAAGTTGAACCATAAACCCAATTGCGAACGCGCGAGTTGTTCGACTGCGAAATGCGCATCGAGCGAAAGCGCCTGCAAAAAGGTGAGCAGTGAATAACCGCTGTTTAAATGTCCCCAGCGGGCTTGCACGAAGGCGATGCGTTCGCTGTCGAAATAAGGCAGGATTCGTTTAAGAAAATCGGAATTGGGAACAAAGTCCGCATCGAAGATGGCGATGAATTCGCCTTTGGCGGCTTGCAACCCGTCTGCCAGCGCGCCCGCCTTGTAGCCCTGCCGGTCCGCGCGATGCAGATGATGGATGGCAATTCCCCGCGCTTGGACGCGTTCCACGGTTCGCGCGACGAGCGAAACTGTCTCATCCGTGGAATCATCCAGCACCTGGATTTCAAGCCGGTCGCTCGGATAGTCGAGTGCGGCGGCGGCTTCGATCAAGCGTTCCGCCACGTACAACTCGTTGTAGATCGGCAGTTGGACCGTGACAAGCGGCGGTGCATCCATTTTTTTAGTTGGCGGTTCGATTGCAAGCGCACTGCTCCGCTTCCAGGCGTGATAGGAAAGGTACATAAAATTCAACCCGTACACGAACAAGGCAATGACAACAAGAAAGTAAATTACAGCAACGGGAATGAAGAGCGTATCGAGTAAGGTCATCTTAATTCGCCCTCACCCCTAACCCCTCTCCCAGTCCCCTTCGGGGATGCTTCGCGAGGAGAGGGGGATTCTATTGCGGTGGCAAATAATCCCCACGCCAGCCATTGCCACAGCCTGCCTGGCGTTGAGAACCATATGTAGTAATCGAAGAAGCCAACCACGGTCAATGCGAGCAATAATCCCATTACGCCGATCGCACGCGGGTTGACGCGTAAGTCTGCGCGGCGCGAAAACGCGACCCACGGCAGGAACATGAGCAGGAAATAGAAGATCGAGCCGAAGAATCCCGTTTCGAGCGCAACCGCCAGCAGGGCAAAGTGAGGCGGTTGATAATTTGTCGGAAAATCCCCGTATCCGCTTTTGATCGCAACAGGGGAGGCGCTCATGCCGACCCCTGTCAGGGGAAATTTTGTGAAAATCTTGTTCGCAATTTGATTTAGATACGCGCGTTCATCCACTGCCTGTTCCTCGGTTCGGACATTTTCAAACTCATCTCCCAAATTCAAACGTACGGCGAAATACGTTGAATTCATTACGACAAATGGGATCAAAACCAGCGCGGTTAAAACAAAAAGCGGCGCAACGGATTTGAGAGATGCCCAGCCTCGCGCTTTTACTTCCAGCACAATGATGAAAATCGCTCCCGCTGACAAAGCCAGCCACGCGGATCGAGAAAAGGTCATCAACAGCGCAAGAGAAAGTAAAGCAAACGCAAATCCAGTGACGAATAAGTGTTTTCCTTCGCTTCGCAGGTAAGCCGTCAACAGGATGAGCAGGCTGAAGGCGAGGCACCCTCCCAAAATGTTGGGGTGATCCGTCAGTCCGTACGCGCGCAGGAAGCGGCTCGTCCCATCCGAGACGATGCTCACGCCTGACCAGGCCGGGTCGAGTGAGTATTCGCCCAGCGCCTGTAATCCGACAGAGCGTTGCGTCAACGACTGGGCGATCCCGACAACGGACTGCAACGCGCCTTGCAATCCCGCCGCGAGGCTAATGAGGAAGGTGGAAGTCTGTTCATTCACAACATACAAGTAAACCAGAAAGAGCGCACACAAACGAATTGAGTGATAGAAAGAGAGGGCAGAGTCCACGCTGGAAATGCTCGAAAGCAGGGCGGCTAAAGTTAAACCCACCAGTGGAATCCACACATAGGCTGGACCAAGCCGAAGCGTTTTGATTTCGAATCGTCTGGCAAGTCCCCATGCGAATAATGTGACCAACATGGCAACATCCGGCAGGAAGAGCAGAAAGTCGGTGTAATCGCGGTAGATATCGTCATTAGGGCGCGAGAGCAAAACCGTGCGCAAGCGGAACGGAGCGAGGATGAGCGTCGCGTAAAACGCGAGCCGCGCAATTTTTTCAAGCCTGTGGTGGGGGTTGTACGGGGATGTGGGAATTTTGACCAAAAGAAGCCTGTATGCAATTGGCTTATTATAATTACGAATTGGATATCCCATGCTCGAATTTAGTTTCCTCACACAATTGAACTACCATGCCGCGTGACATCGTCGTCAATGGGCGGTTCCTGTCGCGGCGGATCACCGGTGTGGAACGCTACGGACGCGAGATTCTTCGGCATTTTCCAAGCGGTTACCGGGTGGAGATGACGGATCGAAACAGCGTCAGCGGACACGCGTGGGAGCAATTCATCCTGCCGGCAAAGTTGACGCGCGATTCTGTGTTGTGGTCGCCTGCCAATACGGGTCCCATTCTCGTCCACAATCAGGCGTTGACCATTCAGGATTTGAGTACGCTGGAACACCCCGAATGGTTCCGGACAGGGTTTGCCGCGTGGTATCGCATCCTGCTCCCGATACTGGTGAGGCGCGTGCGCGTGGTCATCACGCCTTCGGAATACGTGCGGCAAAAAGTTTTGAAGCGATTCAAAGGCGTGAAGGCAGTCGCCTTTCCATCGGGTGTGAACACCGAGTTCTTTCAGCCCGGTGTGCGGCGATCCCTTGCCAGCCTTCCGACTCGATACGGCTTATTTGTCGGCTCGCTGGAGCCCCGGAAGAATCTGCCCGCGCTCATCAATGCCTGGGCTAAAATCCAGCGCGGGTTTCCAGACGTTGCCCTGGTCATTGCGGGAGCAACGGGGAATGTATTTCGCGCGGTGAAGTTACCGCACGAGAATTCAAACCTGTACTTTGCAGGGCATGTGGACGAGGCGCTGCCCTCTTTATATGCCAACGCAGAATTCTTTGTGCTTCCCTCGCTCGACGAAGGTTTCGGTCTGCCGGCGCTCGAAGCGATGGCGTGCGGAACGCCGGTCATCGTCTCAAACGGCGGCGCGTTGCCCGAGGTCGTCGGAGATGCGGGATTAATTTTCGATTTATCCCAGCCTGATACCCTTGCACAATCAATGCAGGAATGCCTGACCGATAAAAATCTACGTGCGTCTCTGATCGAAAAAGGACTGGCAAGGGCAAAAAGATTCTCATGGCAAACTACAGCAGATGGTATCTGGAATACTTTGCATGAACTCTGAACCGCGCATTGCGTTCATCGTAGACCCACTCGTCCCTCTCGGCGGGGCGGAGAAAGTGTTGTTCGCCGCGCTTGAAGCCTTCCCATATGCCGACATCTTCACGCTCGTCTATAACAAACCCGTGTTCTCCAACACGCCGCTTGCCTTGCGAGAGATCAAAACCTCGCGCCTTGATTCCTTCCCGTTCGTCCAACACTATCATCGGTATTTGCTTCCGTTCATGCCAGCCGCGGTCGAGCGGTTCGACTTGCGTGCCTACGACACCATCGTCTCGTTCAATTACGCGGTGGCGAACGGTGCGAAAAACTTCAATGGCGCGCGACACGTTTCCTACACCCACACACCCATGCGCTACGCGTGGACAGGTCTCAACATCAACGGCACACACTCGCACAAAAATCGAATCGTTTCCGCGTACCTGCGGCGTTTCCGTGAATGGGACAAGCAAGCCGCCTCACGCGTCCATGCCATTGCCACCAACTCCCACAACGTTTGCCGTCGGATCCGCCTTGCCTACGAGCGCGAGGCGCGGGTTATCTATCCTCCCGTCGAAACCGAACGGTTCCATCCAAGCCATTCGCGTGAAAATTATTTCATCGCGCTCACACGGCTGGTCAAGCACAAACGCGTTGACCTGCTCGTGCAGTCTTTCAATCAGTTGAATCTTCCGCTCATCATCATCGGCGACGGACCTGAATTACCGCGCTTGAAAGCAATGGCAAATTCAAATATCAAATTTCTGGGTTTTCAGAGCGATGAAACAGTTGCCGAGTTGCTCGGCAAAGCGCGCGCTTTCGTCTGCGCCGCGGAGGAGGACTTCGGCATCGCCATCGTCGAGGCGCAGGCGGCGGGATGTCCCGTCATCACCTATGGCGCAGGTGGCGCGCTGGAAACCGTCATTGAGGGGGTGACAGGCGTATTATTCCGCGAGCAATCTGTCTCCTGTATAATGGATGCGGTCGAAAGGTTTGACCATAACGAAACAGCCTTTGTTTCTAATGAACTGGCAAAAAACGCCAAACGGTTCAGCAAGGATCGTTTCCTGCGCGAGTTCATCGAATTCGTACAGTGTGATCCCGCAAATACATAGATTCAATATATCCGAGCCATCGTATTAACTATGGGTATATTCCACTCTATCATTGCCAAAGGAGGCTAAAACACAGAGATAAAAATAAACATTTCCGCCTAAAGATTCAAATTCATTTTCTCGGAGGAGAGATTCAATGAAAACAAAACTGTTCCACCTGTTAAGCGCCGTAATGCTGAGCGATGCTGTCGTCTGTGCCGCCCGCGGTGGTTGGACAACTCGAAAGCAATGCAGATCTTGAAATCGCGAATGGCTCTGATTTCTTCAACTACATTTTCTATACCAACGGCTCGCGCGAACCGTTCAGCGATCCCGCTGTGCGCCAGGCCATTGCCAAAGCGATTGACACAAAGACTTTGGTAGAAGTTGTGCTTTTGGGTCAGGGTGTCGAGTTGCCATTGAATTGGTATCACCCCGAACTTCCGTGGTCCATCAACACGCCGCATGTGTTCAACCCCGAAGAATCCGCCGCTAAACTCGATGCCGCTGGCTTGACTGATGCAAACGGCGATGGCATTCGTGACTTCAACGGCGCGAACACAGACTTCGGGATTCTCTGCGACGTGAACAACCCCGTCGCAGTGCGCGCCACTGAATTGATCGCGGGAATGCTCAGCGATGTTGGAATCGGCGCGACGCAGAACTGTCTCGACATTGATTCATCCGTCGCCTTGATCTGGCCCAACTTCGTCGCGGTCGCCGAACCCGATTACGACATGGGCATTTGGGGTTGGTCGTCGGGTCCGCAGTTCCAGCGCGGTTTCATCAAATTCCTGACCCACTGCGAATTCGGCACGGTCGGCTGGGGCAACCTGACAGTCATCGGTCTCGCCATCGCCGCAGGCATCGTCAAAGCGCACCGCGGAAAGATCTGGGTGGAAAGCCCGAGGTATGATGAGGAAAAGTTGCCGGGCAGTACGTTCTTTATTCAGATACCGGTGGCGAAATAAACTCCTGAAGTCTCAAAAGACTTCAGGAGTTGTTTTGATTTTATCGCGAACCCTATGGGCACGTATTCAAATGCAAATATTTCTTGCACTCCTCAATCGTGAGCGAACGAGACACGCGCATTTTAGCCAGAGCGATCAACTCTTCCATTGAAAGTGTATAGATGCGCGCCGTGCCATCGTCGCTGAAGGTTGCGAGCCGCGTTCCATCCGGGCTAAACGCCACACCTCCAACCACAGCCGCATGACCATAAAGTGTTAACTTTTCTTCTCCAGTAACCGCATCCCAAAGTTTTACAGTCTTGTCCGCGCTGGCAGTGGCGATGAGTTTTCCATCCGCACTCCACGTAATACCGTACACCGCTCCCGAATGACCCGACAATTCAAGCAAGAGTTCCCCCGTCCCTGCATCCCACACTTTTGCGACTTCGCTAGAGTCAGCCGTCAGAAGGCGAGTTCCATCCGGGCTGAACGCAACACCATTATTGACTCCGGTCGGCATGGGCAGGCGCAACACAGTTTTCCCGGTTGCGAGATCCCAAACAATTGCCTCATTGTCTATCCCGCCAGAGATCAGCCGTTTACCATCAGGACTAATGTCAAGCCAGTACACCCCTCCATGATGTCCGGAGAGTGTTTGCAAAACCTGACCAGTGACCGCATCCCAAAGGATGATTGTTCCATCCCCGCTGGTGCCACCCACCCACTTTCCATCGGGGCTGAATTTGGTCTCGCCGACAACATCGGTATGACCCTTTAGCGTGCGCAGCAATTGACCAGTCGCCGCATCCCAAATCCGCGCGAGATGATCGTCGCCGCCCGTGACGATGAGTTTTCCATCCGGGCTGAAAGCACCATGTTCGAGGCGGTCGCTGCCGGATAATGTGAACAATAATTTGCCGGTCAGCGCGTCCCATACTTTTGAATTCCCTTCTGTGCTGCTGGTCAACAAGCGCGTACCATCGAGAGTGAAATGACCTGCATAGACTTGCTGGGTGTGGCCCGTCAGGGTGAACAATTCCCGGCTAGGGGCAGACTCCCAGACTCGCGCGGTTCCATCGTCGCCAGCCGTGACAATGTGCAATCCGTCGGGGCTGAACGCGACAGCCCTGACCGAGCTGGACTGGCCTGAGAGGGTGAGCAATTGCAGGCCTCCCAACGCATCCCAAACTTTTACTGATCCATCATCGCTGACAATAACCAGTCGCGCGCTATCGGGACTAAAAGCAACGCCAGTGTGCCGTGCGGTGTTGCCCGACAAAGTCAGCAACTCTGCGCCGGTCTGGGCATCCCATACTTTTGTTGTTGCATCGTAACTGGCTGTTGCAACACGCTTTCCATCCGGGCTGTACGCTAATGCGAGAATCGCTTCCTTATGACCAGCTAGGGTAAGCAATTCTTCTCCAGTCACAGAATCCCAAATCTGGGCTGTTTTATCAGACCCAACCGTCGCAAGACGCGTTCCGTCGGGACTGAAAGCGACATCATATACATTTAGAATCGTATACCCTTCAGGCGGCCCAGTCAGGTGAATGGAGAGTGTAAGCGAAACTGTAGAAGTCTCCAAATCCCACACACGCACTGTCCCGTCGGCGCTGGCAGTGGCCAGGCGCGTCCCATCGGGGCTAAAGGAAAGAGAGTAAATGGCTGTCGGCTCGCCTGTTACGGGCAGGCTCGACAACAATTCACCGGTTGTTGCATCCCACAGAGTCACCCGCCCAGCCTTGCCTGCCATGGCGAGTTGCATTCCATCCGGGCTGAAGGCAACACTGTATAGATCTGCAATTGTATCTCCGGGATGAAGCGTCAACAATTCCTGACCTGTAGCGGCATCCCATATTCTGGCTGTGCCATCGAGGCTGGCAGTCGCCACGCGTTTTCCATCCGGGCTGAAGGCAACATCATTTACGCCGCTCATATGACCGTTTAGGGACAAGTAGGACTGTTGGGCCGAGACAGTCCGATGCAGAGCTTCCTCGGGCTTCCTTCGTCCAACCCTCATCCATCGAGTACGTTACCGATACAGCCTGCAGTGCCAGCAAAATGCTTCGGTCAGAGTCCACGCCGATGTTGCTGACCGCGGCGGCAGCCCATTCCCGTGATATCGCAACGCGGGCTTGTTGTTCCGCGCGGAGAGCGTTTTGATTGGACCGCGCTCCAAACATGCCAGCCAGAATTGCCAAGATCAACGTCAATGCACCGATCGCGGTGATCAGGCGGTTACGACCACGCAGGCGATTCGCAGAGTGTCCGTGCTCCTCTGCGCGGGCTTTCTCGGTCTCAGCCAGTTTACGCGCGGCAACCAGTTCACGCTCTCGTTGCGCTTCTCGTTCGGCAACTTCATGTTCCGCCCCCGCCTGTGAAGCTTCGATAAATTCGCGTTCGAGATCATTCATTTCGTCAGAATGAGCAAGAGCCCATTCGCGGACTTGAGTCAACCGCGCGCCGCGATACAACAAATCCTTTTCGCGGTTCGATGCGAACCACTCCTGGGCTGTTTCGGTGAGATGCCGGTGGAAGCGCAGACTTTCACGGTTATCTTCCAGCCAGCCGCGCAACGTGGGCCACTCGCGGATGAGGGCCTCGTGAGCCACCTCGGCAGAATCTTCGCTGGTGGTGATCAAGCGCGCATCAGCCAAAGCCTTCAACACTGCTTGGGTCGTAGTTCTCTCCTCCGGTTTTAGAATCAGTTCATTGAAGGCGGCGCGGCGGCGCGTATCTCCGGTGGCAGTCTCATCTCCGAGTTCTGTTAATCGCAGGAAGATTCGTTGCGCGATCAACTGTTGTTCGTGGGTAAATTGATCCGTGAACACCGCTTCCGCGGTTTCTGCAATTGCGCCGCGCACGCCGCCCGATGACGCGTATCCGCTGAGTGTCAACGTATGCCCGCGCCGGCGTTTCCACGTTTCCAATAATGCATGAGACAGTAATGGCAACGCGCCAGGTTCGTGACCTACTTCGTGCAGGAGCAGATCAACCAAACCCGGTTCAAACTCCCAGCGTCCGCGGCGGGCGGGTTCCTCGATGGCACGCCGAAGTTCATCATCGTTCATTGCGCCGATGTATTCTTGTTGTTGAGCGAGCGCCTCGCGCAATTCGAGATAGCCTGCGCAGTAGGCGTAAAAATCCGCGCGCAGGGTGATGACAACGCTTACTGGACCAGCTGATTCAGAGCAAGCCGTCAGCAAGTTATTGATGAAAGAGATGCGCTCCTCTTCGGAATGACACAGCGCAAATAACTCTTCGAACTGGTCAACGACCAGCAGAAGATGAGAACCGTTTCCGGGTTGCATCGTTCGCTTGACGAAAAGGTTCAGGCTTCGTGGGTCGCGCGCCAGATCGTCCATCAGGCTGGCGGTTGCTTTTATTGAGTCGGTCAGGCTTCTCGCAAGGCTTTCGAGAGGATGGGCGGTGGGGGTGATGGTGTGAATAACCCAGTCCGCGGATTTTTTATTCCAGCGTAATGCCGGCACCAGACCAGCTCTTACAAGCGACGATTTTCCACTGCCCGATGCGCCGACCACAGCGAGGAACCGCCCCTTGTGCGGCGACCTGCTTGAACTGAGAGCAAGAGCGCGTTCTGTTAGTTTAGTGGTTAACGCTTCGCGTCCGGCGAATAGATCCGAATCGGCTTCATCGAAATAATTCAACCCTTTATAGGGACTGACGCCGAAAGCAGGGGCATCTTCGCGTCGCACATTTGCCGCAAGGTCAAGCAGTCGCGCCACAGCCTTGGGCTCACTCTCCAGCCCGAGGGCGGAAACGAAGCGGGCTTCGATTGTGGGAATGTCGGGCAATCGAAGATTCTGTTCCAGTCGGCTGATCTGGGCATCGCTATAACCAACGGCAATCGAAAGTTCCAGTTGCGTAATGCTCACCCGCCGCCGCAGAAAGCGCAACAAGTCACCGAAGGTGGTGAATTTCTCCAACGTGGAATATGAAATTGATGTGGACATGGGAACCTGACTTTCAGCAAATTCCGTTGACGAGGGTTTGCCTTACCAGAATAGCACAGATTGCTCCTATTCGGAGAATTTTGGCAGGAAATGGCAAATTAGGTAATCGTTCGGATGCTACAGTTATGGCAACAAACGGCTGGCGCGCAAACAAGACGCAAATTTCAGCCAGCCAAAAAGGAGATCGAAATGTTTACCAATCGTTTGTTGACTCTGTTAGTAGTTGTCGCCCTGGCGGCAGTCGTCGCGTTCACCGCCCAGACCATCTTCCCCTCGCCGGACCGTACCTATCATGAATCGGCCGATCAAATCCTTCGCGAATACGATCTTGGCGAACGATACGGAGAAACACCGAGCAACAGCGCGGAGCAGGCATCCCGTGAATCCGTTCTCGGTGAGAGATATGGAGACACACCCGAAAGCAATCCCCGGTTTACCGCGGAGCAAATATTGCGGGAATATTGGCTTGGCGAACGATACGGGGTAACGCCGTAAATATTGGAAAGCCCTGCAATATTTGCATGGCTTTCCCCTTGAAAGAGCATAAAATGGATAAAACTTTTTTCTTTCAGAACGCCGCAAAGGAGCGCCAAGCTGAAATTTCGAAAGAATTAGCGAATCATCAATTACTCAGGGGAGATTCGCAAAGCCATCCCGCAGCAATAAGGGTCAAGCGGCTGGCAGTACTGGGCGCTCGAGTCATGGTTGCCTTCACAATATTGCTTTTGTTCTATTTCTTTGGCTAACCTAGAAGACAAAAACATAACAGCCTGTGAACTCCACTCGCAGGCTGTTTGCGCAAAGTGATCCATGGGGGCAAGGATAGAAGATTTCCGGAGTTCTTCAAGAACTCCGGAAATCTTTCAACCTCCCCTATACCTTGCGTCTTCAGTAATAATCTCCTCGCGTGTGCGCCGGGCGAATTTTTTCGCGCGGTCACAATTCTCCTACGCCACGAGCAGATAGGAATGTTTTTCGCTTAATCGAAATAATACGGCGAACAGGAAAACTCCTCCCCGCCGGGGGTGTTCGAGATCTGATTCGTGTTCGTATCGTTTACATGCCAATGCCGCGCCAAGTTCCTCGCGCACAGAATCTGTGAGCGAATTATTTTGAAACCCCGCAACCAGCGCGGGAACAGCGTCGTCAGAAAGATTCAGGAAATATTGCGAATCCAACCTCAGGGGCACATCATCATATCCTTTGATTTCCCGTTGAATGTTCTGTCTGACAATAAACGCCTCCACGTTGAGCACACCCAGCGAAACGACAAATCCGAGTGACGCCAGCATCAGCGCGAATCCAATCGCGCGTTCCTTTTTCAACCACTCCAACACGGCAACGGCAACCAGCAAAATCGCCAGCCAGATCATGAACATCCTATTGGATATAAACGGCTTCGTCAAATTTGCGCCGAATGATTTGGTGTCGAGTTGAGTGCGGGTGGTGCGGTGTCTATTGTAAAGCGAGCAGGTACAGCAGCCAAAGAGGAAGCAGAAGCAGTCGGAGAACAAGTGCGCCAAAACCAAGTAATTGGCGGTGACGAAACCAGTGTGCGTGTGCATGGGCGAAACTATTGGCAATGGGTCTTTGTGGGAGGTCATCGCGAATACCATGTGATTGCGCCTAGGCGCGGATATGATGTCATCGAGAACTTCAGGCAGGCGGGTGAAGCGGAAGTCTGCTCGAACATGTACATCCCAAACTGTTGCGCGGCAAACCATCCGCACCGTCGTGTATGAAGCAGGGCAACTGCACGCTCCGTCACATACGGGAAATATTTGCGAATCAGGAATTGGTCGAGAAACAGATCGGCTCCTATCGGCGCATCAAACAACCCATGCTGATTGACGGGAATGTATGACGAGTCATCATCCGCGTTGCGATAGACGCGCAAATCGCCCGCACCCAAACTTGTGATCTCCTCTGCATTGGCGATCATTGCTTCGACTCCGCTTGGGGTGGCTGTGGCGTATAAATAGCCGCGACGGTTCATCGGCAAACGGTTTGGCGCTTCGCGGTGGATGCCTTCCATGATGTCAATACTGCAATTCATCAGCCGCACCATATCGTCACCGGGACCGGGCCACCAGTTGCGGTAACACTCCGTGGATTTATCGCTGGTCATCGTCAACGGCGGCAACGGGTCAACGATGACGATGTTCTTCATGCCATGCTTTACTGCGAGTTGATACGCCGTCGAGACCCCGGCAATCCCCGCCCCGCAGATGACAACATCCGCTGTTGTGTTGGTCATAATATTTCCTTGCATCTATCCTCGGTGGTTGAGTAGTCCCGCGCGCTCTTCGCGGGACGTATCGAAACCACAAGAAACATAAAGCGCCTTGCTTATTGGTGGTTTCGATACGGTCTCGGCTATCGCCTCGACCTACTCAACCACCAATTTCATCTTTCTTCTTTCCTCTTTCGTCCGCCCCTCATCTACTCTCCCCTCCTCAATTACCACGCCATAGTTTTCACGCGCCGCCTGCACCGAAACATACCCCTGCCGCACATCCTCCAACACGGAGGCGGGATCACGCTCAAGGGGTGAATAAAAGCCGCCACCGCCGGGCAGACGTAACGTCACAGTTTGACCCGGCTGGATAACATAGCGACTCTTCGGATGTGGATGTTGTCCATTCGACACAACCACTTCGCCCGCCGTTCCGGGGAGTCCGCCATGACAGCCGCTGGCGGGGAATTTTGTGCGGTCGTACATGCACGAGTGGGTCGCGGGTTTACCGGTGAGAACTTCGAGAATCATTTCCTGCCCCAAGCCGCCGCGGAATTTTCCCGCGCCGCCGGTGTCTGTGAGCAATTCGCGTTTGTGCATGCGAATCGGCGCAACGGATTCGATCACCTCCGCAGGCACGCCGGTGATGCCGCTTGGGAACGCCGTGGCAGACAAACCATCGCGATACGGGCGCGCGCCCATGCCGCCTGCGGAAAAATAAATATAGGCGAACACGTCGCCGTTGTCGTTCAACTCGCCCTCGAACATCGTGTTCCACAACCCTGCCGAGCCATCGGCAATCACATTGTTCGGAATCGGATGCGACAACGCATTGAGAACAGGTTGCGAAACAAAATGCCCGATGAGATGCCGCGCGCTGACCGGCGCAGGCTTGCGGCAATTCAAAATACATCCCTCTGGCGCCATCACTTTGATCGGACGGAACGCGCCTTCGTTGTTCGGAATCTCCGGCGCAATCGCGCACATCAACGTGTAGGTGGTGTAGGCGTGGGTGTAATTCATCACCACGTTGATGCCACGCCGAATCTGCGGCGACGTGCCATCGAAATCCACGACGATGTCGCGGTCGTTGATGATGACTTTGCAGTGAATCGTGACGGGGTCGTCGAAGCCGTCAATCGTCACCGCGCTTGGATACACCCCGTTCGGAATTTTCTCAATCGCATCGCGCAGACCTTTCTCCGTGCGATCCAAAATCAAATCTGAAACTTCATTCAGCGTGTTGAGTTGATACTCATCCATCATCTCGATCAATTTGCGGCTCCCCATCACGTTGCCTGCCTGTTGTGCATAAATGTCGCCGATCACTTCATCTGGCACACGCACATTCGCACGGATGATGTTGAACAGATCGTCATTCGGCTCGCCCGCCTTGAACAACTTCATCAACGGGATGAACAACCCCTCTTCAAACAACTCGGTCGCATCGCCGCCCATCGTCAGCCCGCCGATGTCCATGGCGTGGCAGGTGCTGGCAAACCAGCCGATACCCTTGCCTTTGTAAAACACAGGTGTCACAATCGTCTGGTCGAACAAATGCCCCGATGCCGCCCACGGATCGTTTGTGATCAACGTATCGCCAGGTTGCAATGAATCAATTGGGAACTGCGGCACTACATGATCGCGCACACAATTCGCCATCGTGTTGATGTGCCCCGGTGTGCCCGTCACCGCCTGCGCCAACATGCGGCCTTGCGCATCGAACACGCCCGCCGAAAGATCGCCCGCCTCGCGCACCAGCGTGGTGAACGATGAGTGAATCAACGCCGCGGCTTGCTCGTTCACAATCGAGATCAAGCGCTTCCATAATACTTCGAGCAAAATTGAATCAATCATTTTCAATCCTCTTGGCATGGGCACAGCAATGCTGTGCCCCTACTTGGTCAACACCAAACAACCATTTTCATCCACGCGCACAGACCAATTCGGCAAAACAATCGTCGTAGATTCTGCTTCCTCAACAATCGCAGGACCATTCACGTTGAACGCAGACGAAAGCGACTCGCGCCGATAGACGGGAGTTTGAGTCGCGCCTTCATCGGGATGAAAAACCACGCTCCGACTCCCATACGGCTGATTCGTCGTCTGCGACTCTTTACCCACTTTCAGCATCTTCCCTTCGATCTCCAGCGCGGGACCTGAAACCACGACGCGCCAGTTCACGGCCTGGATCGGCACGCCCCTGCACAGCAGACCATAAAAGCGGAAGTACTCCTCCTCGAATCGTTCCTCCAACTCAACCAGCGACTTGTTGTTGATCTTGCCCTCCTCCAACGGTACGCGGATCTCATATCCCTGCCGCAGGTAGCGCATGTCCACACTGCGCGTCACGCGGATGTCTTTTTCCGCCACGCTCGCCTGCATCACAATCCCGCGCCCTTCGTGCTCAAGTTCGTTGAGGATCTTCATCAGGTGTATCGTGTCCACTTGATCAATGCGGGCGAGATAACTGCGCGTAAAGTCAAACGACGTAGGCGCGAGCAAAAATCCAAACGACGACCCCACGCCCGCAATCGGAGGCACGATCACCGTTTTCACGTTCAACCGCTCTGCGACACCGCACGCATGGACGGGTCCTGCCCCGCCTGTGGTGACCATCGCATACTTTTGAATATCCAGCCCGCGTTCCGCCGCATGGACGCGCGCCGCCGACGCCATGTTTTCATTCACCAGTTGATGAATGCCCCACGCGGCTTTGGTGATCGAAATATCCAGTTGCGTTGCCAACGCTTTGAACGATTCCTCCGCCGCGGATGGATTCAACCGAATCGTGCCGTTCGCAAAATAATCCGCGTTCAGATAACCGATCAACAAATCGGCGTCTGTCACGGTGGGATTCGTTCCGCCATGGGCGTAGCAAGCCGGACCGGGAGTCGAAGCGGCACTTTCGGGTCCGACTGCGGGTAAGCCGAGATTGTTCACGTGCGCGATACTTCCTCCGCCTGCGCCGATCTCGATCATCTCAATCGTCGGCACGAGGAGCGGAAGTCCACTACCGCGTTTGAAGCGATGCACGTGCGCGACTTCCGATTGCGAGGTGATGCTGAGTTCGGCGTTGTGCGTGAGAATCGCTTTCGCGGTGGTGCCGCCCATGTCGAAAGCGAAGATGTCTTGGAAGTCGTTTTGCCTGCCCCAAAACACGCCCGCCAGCGCGCCGCCCGATGGACCCGACTCGACGAGGCGAATCGGAAAGCGCGTGGCGGTTTCGATGGTGGTCGTGCCGCCGCTCGAAAGCATGACGTTGAGCGGCGCGTTCAAGCCCGTTTGTTTCAAGCCGTTTTGAATCCGTTCGAGGTAATTCGAGGTGATCGGTTGTACGTATGCATTGGCAACAGTTGTTGATGTGCGTTGGTATTCGCGCATCGCGGGCGAGACCTGATGCGAGATCGAAATCGAGGCGTTCGGCAATTCATCGCGCACGACCTCATAGACATCGAGTTCGTGGCGGGGATTGGTGAAGGCATGAAGCAGACAAATCGCCACTGAATCGATTCCCTCTGATTTCAGTTGATGACATAATTCCACAATAGCTTTGATATCCAGCGGACGCAACACGTCACCGCTCGCGCTCATTCGTTCAGGCACACCAAATCTCAAACGACGCTCCACAAGCGGTTGAGGTTTTATCAATCCCAAATCGTAAATATCGTAGCGGCCTTCGTTGCCAATTTCAAGCGCATCGCGGAAACCCTCGGTGGTGATCAACGCCGTGCGCGCGCCTTTACGTTCGATCAATGTGTTCGTCACCAGCGTCGTGCCATGGATGACCTGTCGGATGGACGCAGGGTCAATTTTTTGTTCTGCAAGCAATTGACTGACACCATTCAACACTGCTACTGATGGATCGGGGTAACTTGTCAGCACCTTGCCGACGGCGATGTGGTGGGTTTCGGTGTCGAAGAGGACAATGTCGGTGAACGTCCCGCCGATGTCTACGGCGAGGAGGTGGGGGATGTTGGGCATGGATGCTCGATTCAAATATACCGCGTTGGTCGAGTAGCCCCGCATGCTCTTCGCGGGGCGTACCGAGACCAATTAATAACTAAAATTCTTCTCGTTACAAAAACTGCTTTACCTACTGGTGGTTTCGATACGCCCTCGGCTTTCGCCTCGGGCTACTCAACCACCGGGTTTTTTATGCTCGGTAACCACTTGGGTTAATCATCACTTCGATCAACATCGCCTTTCGTGAGGCAACAGCCGTTGCAACCGCAGAATCATATTCGCTTTTATTCTCAACGCGCGCATACGCCAATCCAAACGCGGACGCGATCATTTCATAGTTCGGGTTGATAAACTCCGTGCCGAATACTTGCAGGTCTCTTCGTTGTTGCGCGAAACGAATCAGGTCCAGCGCGGAGTCGTTCATCACAACGACGATCACAGGCAAATCCATTTCGGTAATGAGCGCAAGTTCGCCCATCACCATCGCCAGCCCGGCATCGCCGGTGATGCAAATCGTTGGTTTGCGGGTCACGCGTGCGGCGGCAATGGCGGAAGTCAACCCGTAGCCCATCACGGATAACCCGTTCGACACGAGAAAGGTGTTGGGTTGCAATGCCTGCCAATTAAGCGATGTGAAAATTTTATGCGAACCGACATCCGTTGTGACGATCACAGCGGGAGGCGTGTGTTCGCGGAGGGAGGATAACGCGTCCGCTGGGGAGATGCGATTCGGAGCGGTTGCAGTTTTCTGTTTGAGGCGATGCGATTCTCTCCATGCCGTGACCTGCTTCTCACCCCAACCCTCATTCACGCTGACGAATGAATCGAGCAAAGTATCCAGTATGTGATTCAAGTTGTCAACCAACTCACACGCAGATTCAATGTGCGGATCGTCGTTCTCCCAATTGGAAATCCAGATCAGCGGCTGAGACTGTTTCCACGGCTTGACAAGTTCCACCACATCGAAGCCAATCGCAAGGATGCAATCGGAGGCATCGAGAATTTCATAGGCGGGGTCGGTCATCGTCAGCCCGAGCGTGCCCACGAACAACGGATGATCGGCAGGCAACGCGCCTTTGCTTTTGGGCGTGTCAATCATCGGCGCATGGAGCGACTCTGCCAGGGCGCGTAATTGCGAGTACGGCTCATCAGGCTCCAAGCCCAAGCCAACGACGATGACAGGGCGATGACTCGCGGCAAGAATTTTTCTTGCGTTGGCGATTTGATGTTGATCAATTAAATCCATCGCCGAGGACGGCGATGGGAGCGAGGTGAAGTTAACTTCACTTGTTGCATACACCGCAGGGATGCTCAAATGCACGGGACCCGGTCTACCCGTGCGAAGCGAATCAAGCGCGCGTGAGAGTATTTCGTTGGCATTGTCGGGAGTTAACGAGGCCGTCAGTTTAGTGACCGGCTTGAAAATGGATTGCAAATCCAACACCTGGTGCGTGTGCGAGCCAAGGAGTTTCGGGTCGGTTTGCGCGGTGAGGAGGAGAACCAGCGAACGGTCGAGCCAGGCGTGGGCGATGCCCGCGTACGCGTTGGTCGCGCCAGGTCCCAAAGTGGTGAGGGCAACGCCGAGTCCACCGGTGAGGCGGGCATGTGCGTCTGCCATGAAGATCGCGCTGGATTCATTGCGCACCAGCACAAACTCGATGCCGCGTTTGCGCAACGCGTCGAGTACTTCCACGTTTTCGCCGCCGGGCAAGCCGAAGACGACATCTACTTTAGCGTCGAACAATTTTTCGGCGATGAGTTCGGCGAGGGTTGGCATTAGCTGGGATTATACTGTGCGAGAAGGAGTCGGTGGTTGAGTAGCGTCGAAGGCGCGTACACTTGCGTGATTTGCCAAGCAATCACATGCAAGTGCAGATGTCGAAACCACCAGTAAGCAAAGAAATTCTTGTTTCAAAATTTATTGTTGAAATTTGTTGGTCTCGATACGAGCGAGAAAACCGCTCGCTCTACTCGACCATCAGCCCTCCTCGCAATGACAGAATGTGATTTAGAGTTTATACTTCCAAAATAATCGGTGGTCGAGTAGCCCGCGTGAATTTCGCGGGCGTATCGAGACCACCTGTTTTCAAGTCATTAAGTGTTTGATTCCAACCTTTGGTCTCGATACGGGCTGGAAGGATCACCAGCCCTACTCGACCAACGAATATTATCAAATGAACTGGATAACCCCATGCAACCTCTCCAAAACATCCGCATTCTCGACATCACCCGCGCACTCGCGGGACCGTACTGCACGATGATGCTCGGCGACCTCGGCGCGGACGTGATCAAAGTGGAGCGTCCCGGCGTCGGCGACGAGACGCGCGGGTGGGGACCTCCGTTTGTCGGCAAGCCGTATGGGAACTATCCCGGCGAGTCCGCGTATTTTATTGGCGCGAACCGGAATAAACGAAGCGTGACCGTGAACATCCAAAGCAAAGAAGGGCAGGAGATCATACGCAAACTCGCAGGCATCTCGGATGTGCTGGTTGAAAATTATCGCACGGGCGATCTGGATAAACTCGGCTTGGGCTATCCCGATCTGCACGCGCTGTATCCCAAGTTGATCTATTGCTCGGTGAGCGGATACGGTCGCACGGGTCCGTATGCAGACCACCCGGGGTATGACGCGATTCTCCAGGGCGAGGCGGGCATGATGAGCGTCACGGGTCCCGTGGATGGACCTCCCTCGCGCGCGGGCATCCCGATCATTGATATCACCTCCGGCATGTTCGCCGCCACTGCGATCCTCGCCGCGTTGCGCGCGCGCGATCTCACAGGCGAAGGTCAACTGGTGGACATCTCGCTGTTCGATTCGCACGTGGCTTTGCTCACGAACGTGGCGTCGAATTATCTCGTTGGGGGTGAGCCGCCGCGCCGCTACGGCAACGCGCACCCGAACCTCGTCCCCTACGACGCGTTTTCTGCGCGCGACGGCTGGTTCATTGTGGGCGTCGCCAACGATAAACAATGGGGCTTGCTGTGTGATCTGATCCGCCGCGCCGAGTGGAAAACCGATGCGCGTTTTGCGTCCAACCGCGATCGTGTGGCGAACCGCGAAGTATTGGTCGCTGAACTCAATCAGATTTTTTCAGAACGCGATGTGGACGACTGGCTCGCCGACCTGACCAAGGCTGGACTCCCCTGCGGACGCATCAATTCGATCCCCGACGTCTTCGCGCATCCGCAAGCGCAGGCTCGCAACATGACTCTCGAATCCGAACACGCTTCTGCCGGGACGGTGAAACTGCCCGGCTTCCCTTATAAATTTTCGCACACCCCGGCCGAGATCCAAAAACCGCCGCCGATGCTGGGCGAGCACACGGAGGAGGTGCTGACGGGTTTGTTGGGTTATTCGCGTGAGGGTATGGAGGAGTTGCGAGAAAAGGGAGGGATATAAAGTGCTATACTTGGCTTTGATCGATCAAAGCGGTGAAGAATCTGGCGACTAGTTTTAGAACATATCACTGGGGCAGGAGTTTTTTGTTTGGGAGAGAATTATGCGAACGCTTCTAAAAATAATTGGTTTTCTGACTGTAATCCTTGGACTTCTAACAGTTGTCATTGCTCTTATTACTGAGTTGATAAAGATTTCTCGCGAATTACCCCCTCCATCAATTCCAAACACAAATTTGACCACCCCTGCACAACCGGATATCAGTTGCAACCAACAAGGTAAACTACCGCCAATCCCAAATGCACCTCCAGACGGCTGTGTTCTCACTGTTGAATGGTGGTATCCCCCAGATTCAACTCCGTGCGGGTTATGGATAACCGATAGAATCGTTGAATTCAATGAAGGTGTTGCAGGATATTGGTGGTATGAATACGATACTACAGTGCCGACTCACATTCAGGCTTTTCAAAGCAAATACGACTATTGTGAGGTAAAGGATTTCCGATAAAACTCATCTTCTCTATGGCGAAGAGACTTTTGTTTTGCGTGTAATTACAACCATGAGCACACCGCGTTTCGGGTTGAAGGAAACCGTTATCGAAAAACTTTGCAGGGTCTTTGCCAAATATCCGCAAGTGAGCAAAGCCGTCCTCTACGGTTCACGCGCCAAGGGCAACTACAAAAACGGTTCAGATATTGACCTGACCTTGCACGGCGGCGCCGACCTGACCCCGAACATCCTGTATAAAATTCTCGATGATATTGACGATTTGCTCCTCCCCTACACCGTTGATCTGTCCATTTACCGCACCCTGAACGATCCCGATTTCATTGACCATATTCAACGAGTGGGCATCACATTCTACGATAAAAGCGAGAGGGTCACTGAGTTGGCAGGAGCATAAAACCGCCGCCGATGCTGGGTCAACACACGGGGAGATGCTTGCGGATTTATTGAATTATTCAAATGAGGATGTAGCTTGGTTGAAGGGAACCGGAGCGATATAATTTACCCGGTTCCATCTCGCCTCGCGGCATGCTTCGCGAACGCCAGTTGTTGTGCGGCTGAGTAACTTAGTATGGGATGTAACGATATGATTAAAGATCCAACTGAACTGAAAAATATACGAACCGCCTGGGAAACTGTGCGCATTTTTGAGGCTATGGTTAAGACGAATTTGAATGCTGCATTCGCCCTTGGTGGCGTTCAGACCAATGAATTTCGAGATCTATGTAACAATTTAGTGCTGATTTTCGCATTCTCAGTTTTAGAAGATACTCTCAGGCAGTTGCGTCGAGAGGGGTTATTTATTCCTGCCCAACGTGGCTTCAAATGGCTAATGCAGGATAGTCAAGTCGTACTTTCTTGGGTAGATTTTAAGACGGTTGATAAAGGTCGCGAGCGAAGGAACCAGATTGCACATGAGCGTAAGTTCTTGCCCCGCGATGAATGCTGGAAGTACATTGACGCTATTGAGAATGAATTGGTTGCATGGAAAATTTTACCTAACAAGATACTAGCTGAGTATACAATTACAGTTGGGCGAAGCTCCTAACATTATGTATTGCCATACGAAACACACCGCCTATTTCGCGGCATGCTCAATCTACAAGCATTTTCTGGCTTCGGGTTTATACTGCTCTCAAGGCGAGTCCACGCTGGTCAATCCAACAAAGATGATTCATCGCCATTTCATCACCCGTTCTGCTATTCTCTCCTCCCGCAGCTCCTGATATAACTTCTTCAAGCGCGGGGTAAACTACACTTAATTCGCATCGAATAATACCTTGACCAAAATCATCCTCCGCCCCATCCTTGCTACCGATCTCGAAATCCTCTTCGAGCAACAACTCGACCGCGACGCGGTTGCTTTGTCTGCGTATCCGTCCAAAGATCGCGGTGAGTTCATGCGGCATTGGGATGGGATTTTGAAAAATAAAGCTATCGTTGCTCGAACCATCGTCTACAAAGAAAAGATTGCGGGGCATATCCTTTGCTGGAAAGAAAAGTATGAGCATAGAGTCGGCTATTGGGTTGGAAAACAATTTTGGGGACGAGGAATCGCCAGCGCGGCGTTGACTGAATTTTTACGGGACGTGAAGACGCGTCCGCTGTTTGCGGAGGTGGCGAATCATAATCTTGCATCCAAACGCGTGCTTGAAAAATGCGGGTTTGAATTATTGGATGAAGGCGGGAAAATATCGATGCACAAGTTAAATTAGACGGCAGGTGGCAATCACCCGCTCAAGGAATTCATCCCTACCTCTTCGCGTGATGCAAACGATCTGCGGCTTCCTCGGTGAGCGGGATGTAGACTTGGATCCGCGTGCCCTTGCCCGGCGCGGAATCAATGTTGAGCAAGCCGTTGACCAGTTCGGTGCGTTCGCGCAAGTTGACCATGCCCAAACTGCCGCGCTTGTCGTACGATTTGTTCATCGCTTCCACGTTGAAGCCCAAGCCGTCGTCTTCGATCTCTAAAAGCGCAATGCCGGTCTCGAACGACCTGAGCCGCACCCAGATGTGCACCGCGCTGGCATGTTTGCGGGCATTGGTCGCGGCTTCCTCGATGATGTAGAAGATCACGCCCTGCTTGCCCATTTCCATATTTTCGAGCATCGACTCATCCACATTGATGAGCACATTCTGCGTGAAGGTCTCGCGCATCTTCTCTGCCATCGCCTGGAGCGCGGCAGTAAGACCCTGCGACTCGAGGATGAGCGGGCGCAGGGTAAACAACATGTGACGGATTTCCTTCGTCGTGCGCAGGGCAAGCTCTTCGATCTTTTTCAACTCGTCGCCCGCCTCGTCCACATCCTTCGTCATCATGCGCCGCGCCAGATTGATACGCATCGCCATCGCCGCGACGGATTGCGTCGGTCCGTCATGCAGGTCGCGCGCCAGCTTTTTGCGCGTCTCCTCCTGCACCTCGATCATGCGTTCCTTTTCCTCCACCAGGTCTTGATACAGACGCGCGTTTTGTACGGCGATCACCGCCTGCCTGCCGATGATATCGAGCAAGCCGCGCCGATCAAGCGAGAAATAATTCGGGTCGGGGTGGGCAAATAGCATTGCCCCATACACATTGAATCCACTGCGGAGGGGGAAGCAGTACGCCGAGGTGCATGAACGGAGGGCGATGATGCGTCCCAGTTCGGGGTCGTAGCCAATGTCGGTGGAAAGGAACGGTTCGCCGTCCTCGAAGATCTTTTTGAGAATCCCCTCTTCGCCGCGCAAGTGCACGCGCATGTCGGCGTTGGTAAACCGCCGTGCCGACCCCACGCGCAATTCGTTGCCGCGGAACAAATATACCGCGCTCACGAGTCGTTCATCCGAATTGTCGGGGTTATCCGGGTCGGGGTTGGGGTTGAGGGCAGTGTATCCAAGATCGAGCGCGGAATCGAGCACGCGCTTATAACTGAGCGTTGCCGTCAAGGTGGAGGTCAACTCGTAGATGGCGCGCAGGCGTTCGCTTTCCATGTTGCGGCGGCGATCTTCTGCATCCAGCCGGTTGTGGCGCGAGACGCGCAGCCATCGCATCGCAAAGCGCCCACCCACCCCGCACAACAGCGTGAACAAGATCGTCAAGGTCAAACCACTGGAGATGGACAGGGTAAATCCCTCTGCAAACGCATCCGGAGAGGCAATAAATTGCCAAAGCACAAATAGCGCGCCTGTGACCAGCGACCCCAGCAACTCAAAATACACCGCGCCGGTGAGGAGCGGGTACAACGCCGTCCATGCCGAGGCGTTTGCCAGCCCGCCCTGCAAATAAAAGAACGCGGCGGCGAGCAAAAAATCCACAGCCAGTACGATGTATCGGTGAAATCGAACGCGGATATTTAACCCCGCCAGCACACTCATGACGATGTTCCAAAACACCATCACGAAGATGACAGTGAGCGAAACGGCATTGATCTGGCTCCGCAACGCCAGCGAAATCAGAAGCCCGACCAGCACGATCCAGCGCAAAGAGACCGCCAGCCAGTCTGCCACGTAGGGAGTTTCAAATCTTCGCATGGTGTCAATGATACTCGAAATTTTTCGGTGAAATTCCCGCCCGAAGTTACAAGTGGATTACGACTACACTTCGTAGCCCATGCGCGGCAAATACGCGCCCATTTTTTCCTTCAAGATCGCCTTCTGCCCGGCGGAATACGACTCGCGGAAGCGCCCGATCTTGCCCTTGTAAAAATGCAAACCTTGTTGCCCCTCGCCTTTTTCTGGACGAAACGCATCGGTCACTTTCCGGACCTCCGGCTGGTCTGCCCGTAGGTTGAGGAATTTAACCAGACGCGTCACCTCGCTGTCGTAGTTCGTCAGCAGGTCTTCGTAGCGCGCGGTCAACAGGTTTTTCTCCTTCGTCCACTTTTCCCAAATGCGGACGTAGTCCATGATGAACGCGAGGCTCTTGTCGAAATCGGTGAGATGTGAGAACGCGTTGGGCCGTCCCTTTTGCAACGCGCGCTGACCGTACTCATACGCCGAGAGCATCGCGTCGCGGGGGTCGCGGTAAATGTACGTGATGCGAAGCAAGCCCACCCGTTGGAGGAGGCGTGAGGAAGATGTCGGTCCCGCGTGCGCTTTGATAACGAACGTGTTGCCGGTCAGCGCGGGCAATGCCACCATCCCCATCCGCCGCGCGGAAAGAACGCCGATGTTGCAGTTGACTTCCGTCAGAATCTTCTGCAGATGAAATTTCTCGCGGATGTCGCGTGCCTCAGCGCAACCTGTGGTCTTCATCAGGTCGTTGATGAGATTGTAGTGCCAGCCTGAGCCCGCGCGCGGCATGCCAACGGAAAGATAGATCATGATTGCTCCAACCTATTGCCCCTCTCCCTTTGGGAGAGGGGCAGGGGTGAGGGATGATTTCCCAGATTCTATCGCAAACGCGCTCACCCCCGCGAGGATTCCAAGATTGATCCACAAGTTCGGCGTGGCAAACGAATCCTGTGTGACGTTGTACATCGCCACCGCGATCCATGAAAACAAGCCGGCGATTCCAAGAAAGCGCGCAAAAGATTTTTTGCCCTGTAACGCTTGAATTGAATCTGCCAGCAAAGAAAACATCACCGCGGCAAAAAATATAAAACCAAGCAAACCCGTTTCAGCCAGCAAACGCGCGTACATATTTTTCGGGTTCGGGTACAACCCGCTTTCAGGGTTGAGTTGTTTGGCGATCTCCGGCACGACTGTCAGCGACCAATCGGGGAGATGATCGTAAATATAGAACCCGCTCGCGCCCAAGCCCACACCGAAGACCGGGCTTTCTTCGTACGCGCCCAGCGCGCCAACTAAATAAGCCGAGCGCGCACCCGCCGAATTTTCGATCACGAATTCTTCCACGTTTTCGGCATCCGATTCAAATAAGCGGGCGATATATCCCTTCTGGTTGAGAAACAACCCCGCACCGACCATTGATCCGATGAACAATGCCGCAACGCCAAATCGTAAAATCCAATTCTTGGAAATAAACCATTTCCATGCCGCGCGCAACTCCCCGCGACCTGCGAGGAGACAAGTCAACGCCACGGCAACGGCAGCCGTGAGCAATCCGCCGCGCGAAAAGGTGGCAAGCAGCAACAGCGCGGCGAATCCAAGCAGAATGATTTCCAGCCATTTGAAGCGCATGAGACGATAACCGGTCAACAACGAGGCGAACAGCCATGGCAGGTACACCGTCCCGATCTGCCCGGCAAGCCACGCAGGTTCGTATGCCATGCCTGACACGCGATTCGTTTTCACCAATTCACGCATCGAAAACGCCAGTTGCCAGTGTGTCACCGTCACCTTTTCGAGAAACGGCGTGTAAAACGCGAGTGCCTGCACTCCGCTCCAAGCAACATCCATCACGAAGCCAGCCAGAATCCATTTCACGGAAAATTTCAAATCATCTTCGTTGCGATTCATCCACACTGCAACGATGAAAAAGGAAAGCCCGATGACGAGCGTTGCCCACGCGCGAACGACGCGCCTGAAATATTCTTGTCCACGCAACGGCAGCGGATCAAGCCACGCCCCGAAACTACTCGCCAACAAAACAACCAGCCCAAACCCAATAAGCGGAGTCAACGCGCCCGCGCGCGGGAATGTCATCTTGCCGCGAAACCACTGAATCAATAACAACGGCAACAACCAGGCAACCGGGTAAAACGCCAGCGGGCGAACGAGAGTCCCTTCGCCCATACCTGGAAAGTAGCGAAAACTTGTGATAGGTAATGTAAATAAAACCGCACCCCATAGAAAGCGCGATGCCTTTGTAATATAGAAATCAGAGACCACTGAATTCTTCATTTGGGTTTGCTGAAAAATAAAATCACAAAAGCGCTGATCGCGAGAAAGCCAATCGCCCCAATCAGCAAGTATGTACTCAACGGCAAGCTCGGCTCTGACGGTAAATTTTCCGCTTGCGCCACACTGACTTGAATGAATGAATTCAATCCCTCTGAATTTGCAACCTTTTCATTCACTTGCTTTGTAAACAACTGCGCCCATGTGGATGCGCGTTGAACAGCCTGACGCACGTCGTCGTCGGTTGCGTAGAAATGCCAGCCGCCTTCCGCAGGTTGACTCAATTCCAATTTTCCACCGCGCAGTTCCTCAACAGGCACTCCGAACCCTGCAGAAAGTTCATTCATCACTTGATCAGACCAGGCGATCTCCTCCAGTTTTCGCGTCTCGCGTTCCAAATAATAGAAATACTGTCGGTCTGTATCTTGTGGAAAGGCTTCTTCAAGATTGAAATCCACAAGCACGGTGGCGCGCGCACGAAAAGGAGGCGGGGCAATATAAAACACCACCGCGCCGAACAACGCTCCGAGAAGCGCGCCAAGCATCCAAAATCGCCACGCTTTGAGCAGGCGGATGAGGTCATCGAGGGAGGGGGGGGAGAAGAGAAATTTCATAATAGACCTCTTGCATAAGTGTGCCATAATAGGCACATGAACTACGAAACCATCAAACAACTAAAAGATAGCGACTTCAAACGGCTGACAGGTGTTCAGCGCAAGACCTTCGACTTGATGTTGAA
>Ga0247727_10001060_pt1 | contig 67010 bp, 68 predicted proteins | sample WisWelCaveWW1625_FD_202498 | JGI IMG/M metagenome (GOLD analysis project Ga0247727, IMG submission 202498) | Biofilm microbial communities from Wishing Well Cave, Virginia, United States - WW16-25 | ecosystem: Environmental > Aquatic > Deep subsurface > Groundwater > Cave microbial mat | place... | reverse complement strand
CGAGTTGGCGATGACACGCTTCACGGAAAAGCTCTTTTTGAGCCGTTTCGCGGTAGTGGTCCAGAGTGTAAATGGCGGCTTGGCCCATGTTCTTCCTTTATCAGATAGTTCAGACAATGGACTTTGCCTATAAAGTTACATCGACAACCGCCAGAATCCAATGGTTCAATCAAAAATCACGTAATGCACCCAGTTGACTGTGCCGCCAAGCCGGCTTCACGATTGCTCATGGAGCATTTTGTAGCGATGCCTTCAGGCATTCTTGGCAAGTGAGCGCCTGCGTCTATTGAAAGAGTTACGAAAGCATCTTCACGCCTTGGGTTTGATCCGGAACATGACGCGGCCCAGATAGCCGCCGTCATTGATTTCAGCGATGTACAATCCTTTCTGAAAATGAGCGCGTGTTTTCAGCGTGCGCTCGGAAAGCCCGCTCAACAGATCGCCGGCTTCCCAATCTTTTTCACTATCCGCCAGAAGAATCGCTTCTCCGTTTTCAACGATCTTTTGCAAAATTTCTTTCAAGCTCATATCATTCTCCTTCATTAACAACCGTGACGCTTTTCAAGTCCAGTTGTAAAAACAAGCAGGTCAAAAGTGAAACGTCATACGTAAAAATAAAGCATGGGTTACGCCTCACGCCTTATTACTCGTGCCGAAAGTTTTGGCCTTTGACCATTGGACAAACTTTTTCAATAAACATGCCACTATGAGGGCGAGAAAAAACAAGCGAGGAGATTGTGGGCAAGGGCTAAAAATATCCGCTGGCTTGACAGATGCTGTACGCTGGCGAACAGCGAAAGGGTCCTTTGTTCAGGATTGCTTTATCGAAATTTTTTGATATATTCGAATCCGATTATAAGACTTTGGAACGCACTTATCATGACCCTCAGGAGGTTAATATGTTGATCAACGCCATTAAAAGAGAAAAGAAGCAGCTCCGGGAAGAAGGGATAGCCATTGGGATGGAAAGAGGGATGGAAAAGACGATGAACAAAATTGCCAAGCTTATGCTCGCTAATGGCGAGCCGATGGAAAAGATCGTGCAATATACCGGATTGTCGGCCCAAGCGATTCGCAAGTTAAAAACAGAAAAAAAGAAATAGCAAGCTGATTAACGGCATGATAACTGATGCATCTTAATCAGCTTGGCAGAGACTTCGAGTTTCCGGGGCTTGATGATTGATTGCGGATCATTTGTTCGGAAAAAATGTCTCTAGAATCTTATCCGTCCTTCTCCGCCAGCTTGCGAAATCTGCGCCTTCATTCGCCTCGCCGCCGGCGATTTGATATTTTTTATCCTGCAATACTTCAACGAAATTCCGGCTGAATCCGGCCACCTCGTATTCATAGCTGGAATAACGATAGTCATATTTGCCCCAATCCAAGTAGAGCTTGAGCGGCAAACGCGGAGACTTTTGCGCGAGCGCGACCAGCTCGGGCCCGCCTTCGGCAATGGCCAAAACGGATTGTCCGGCAATCTTTCCAAAAACATTAGAATAATGGAGGCCGGTGTAAACCGCCGAATAGCCGCCTTCATCACCGCCCATAAGCGCGCGGGCTTCGGGCCTGGCAATGGTGCGATACTTTGCGTCGATGAAAGGCACCAGCTTTTCCGCGAGCATCTTCGCGTAAATCTTCCGCTCCAACCTTGCAAATTCATATGGGCTGAGGGGCTGGATAAAAACCGCAATTACGGGCTGCACGGTTTTGCCGAGGAGATTATCCAGCGTGTTTTTCATCCCGCCAAATTCCAGAGCGTTATCGCCATCATTGATGTAGATCACCGGATATCTTTGCACGCTGGTGTCATAATCCGGCGGCAAGTAAACTCGAAGTTTGCGTTCACCGCCCCAGGTACGATGGCTGATCTTTATTTTTTCCGAAGCAAAAGTTAGGGTGTCCAATCTTCCCTGCGCCTCTGCTGCCGGCTTCTCCAAATGTCGAGGGTGAGCGCTGCGCGGCATGTAAATTTCAGAGGCCTCGCCCAAAAACAGCGTCCAACCGATTTTGTCAGGATTGCGCGGGTCTGTCATTCTTTGTTCCAAATCTTTGATGAACTGATAGCACACTCGCGCATCCGGCTCCAGTTTAAAAGAAGCATAATAAAAATCCGTGCCGCGGAGGCGGTGCATCGGCCTTTCTTCTCCGTCTTCGAACATGTCCCCCCGCAAAACCAGGTCGCGGGCCTCGCCATAATAAATGATATGCGCCAAACTGTCCCCTTCGAGGAGAGGGAACCGGCTTTGCGATTTGATAAATTCCTCCACCCGAGCTTTTTTATCGGAGGCGCTTTCAGCTTTTTTAATAAACTTGCCGAATTGGGATTCGGGAAAAAACATGCGCTGCGGCAATTGTGATTTATTCACCGCAGCAATATTGCGCAAGGCCGGAGCGACACACGCGATTTCATCGAATGAGCTGCGCACGTAGATTTTGCCGTTGGCAAAGCTGGGCGGCGACCACACCAGTTTATCGAAAAGAGGCAAGTTGGCGATTTCAACGTAGCCCTCGGGCGTAGCTTTGGCCACGTGCAACGAGCCTCTTTTCGTCATAATCACCAAATGCCCATCGACCAAAATCGTAAACCCGTTGCCCGGCGGCCGCGATTTCCAAGCCAGCTTGCCCGAATCCGCATCGACACAAGTCAAGAAATCACCGCTGTAGCCGTAAATATAGCCGTCATGATAAACCGGAATGTTATAGTTGCGTTTGAGATCTGCGCTCTTCCAGATTTCCGTAACCGCAAAACCGGTGTCGTTATGATTGATTTGAATCAGCTTCGCCTGAGAAGCGGTATTGGTCAGCAGCAATCTATCCTCGGCCACGACCACCGGATTGACAATGCGCTGATAAAACCCATCGCCGCCATGACGAAACTGCCAAAGCTCTTTGCCCGTGTTAGGCTCGAAGCCGAAGAGAAATTTTTCCCCGGCCCCGATCAATTGCGTGCGGCCCGCTATTTGGGCCATCAATGGCGATTGATAAGCCACCGTGTCCGTTTGCGCGCTCCAAACAACTTTGCCGGTTTTCCGGTTGAAGGCGGTGATGGCATTATTCAGCGTTCCGCCGGTTTCTACGATCAACAAATTATCGTAAACGAGAGGAGAAGTGGTAAAACCCCAATGCGGCAGAACGGCTTTGTGCTCTTCAATTAAATGTGTTGACCACAGCAACTTGCCCGTTTTTAAATCAAGCGCCAAGAGCTGGCCTTTGGGGCCAAGACCGAACACCGTTTCACCATCTATTGCTGGCGTCGATACCGGACCGGGATTCGCGCCATCGCGTCCGGGATAAGTCGTATCGATGCGATAACGCCACTGCTCGTTGCCGGATTCCGGGTCAAGGGCGATTAAATAATCATATTCGTCGTCGGAGAACATGGTCACGGCATGTCCGTTCGCAATAGAGATGGCGGAATAGCCGGAGCCTAGCTTTTTCTTCCAGACGATATCGAGAGCTGCATTTTCTTTGAAAACGTTTTTTTGCGCGGAAGCGCCATTGTAATTGGCGCCGCGCCAGCGGGGCCAATCGTTGCTTGCGGAAATTGAAGCCGAAGCCTGAATTTCCGCGGTCACGATCAAAAAAAGCATGGCTGTGAATAATTTTGACATGTTATTTCTCCTGGCATTTTTACCTAATCAATGATCGCCTGATAAGCGAGCACTCTGAATTGTTTGGCGATGGGATTTGCTAACGTATTACGTTTTACGGGCCACGGATAATATCGCAAAAGCTGCTCTCACTTTCGCTCTATTTGCAGCATTTGGCACAAGCTCATAAACAAAAACGTAAACGGATTAAGCGAATTGACCGGATACGAAAAGAATCCGGGTGAAAACTTAGCGCTCAAATCCGTTTTATCCGCTCAATCCGCTTATAAAAAAATAAAGCGCAATGGCTAAGAAACTTCAGGTTTCGTATTGATGTGGTTGGATTGAAGAAACTGGGTGGGCGTCATTCCGGTGTGGCTTTTGAAGATGCGATTGAATGAAGTTTTGCTGTTGAAACCGGCATCGAGAGCGATGGCGAGTAACGTGTATTCTCCATTTTCCTTGTTCAAAAGTTGCGCCTGAACTTCTTTGATGCGGTAGGCATTCACAAAATCGTTGAAGCTTTGGCCTAACTCTTCATTCAAAACGCGCGACAGATAGCGCACCGAGATGCCAAGCTTCGCCGCCAAATCAGAGTATTTCAGATTGCAATCGAGGTAGGGCTTTTCCGTTTCCATGATTTTGCGAAGCTGCTTGACGGCCTCGCCGGTTTCGATGGGCAAAACCTCGCGCGACCACGATTTTCTGATCCGCAACGGCGGCGGAAAAGTTTTTCAGGTTGTTGCATGGCCAGATAGGCAATGGCATAAACCATAATCGTAAAAAATGCCATCGGCAAGTAATCCATTTCGACCAGATCGCGATTTTGCACAAATTCCACACTGGCCACGACCACATGAAATATTCCAAACAGCATCATCATCGTGAACAAAAATTTTAGCCAACTGACATGAGCCGGTTTTGCCGCAACAGAATCAGGATCATTGGCCTGCCGTGGTGCTTGCAGAATTTTTATGCTCATGCCCAAGTACGCGATATTTTGCACGCCGTACAACAGAAAGAAAAACAGCATGGTCAGCCTGGCCGCGCCGGACAGATCGGGGTTGAAAGCAAATTCGAACTTGGCTTCCGCCGGCAAAAGATAAAATGGGAATTGATAAACCAGGATGGCGAGAGCGGGAAGAGCGTGAACGACGCTGAATAAATTCCATCGCATCGGCTGCGCCAGCAATGCTTTCACATAAAAATAATAAAGCGGAGCGAGGATATACCAAAACGGTGCGCCCGCAGAAAGAAGATGCGGCCAGAAGCGATACAGTTCTGCGAGGCTGGCGAAAGCTAAAAACCGCGTCCAGGAAAAAGCCAGAACCAATATCGCGAGCAACTTATTGGCGCGCGCATTTCCTTTGGCGGTGGTAAAGAGAATGGCAGCAACGAATAAGCCTTGCACGGCAGCAGCCGCATACAGAATCGCCCAGGGGCCGAATTGAAGAGAAGCCATGAGGTATCTTCATGAAGATCGATTGTCCGCTTAGGAATGCCGATTAAATAACTTGCTCATTGATCTGTCATGCCCGAGCGCTTTAATCGGGCATCCAGACGGCGTAAAATGGATTCCCGCTTAAAGACTGCGGGAATGACAGCCCGACGCAAATGGGAAAGTTATTTAATCGGCGCTCCTTAATGATAATAATGACAGCCTGGCGGGGTAAACGTTTATCACGAAGCTTTGGTTCGTTCAATGCGTGGTATTGAAATTTTTTTGTGGCTTGATGATTTACGGGTTGATATAAAGGCCTTGAACCGTTATCTTGCGCAGAAGAATTTAAAAAGAGACGCCTCTCCAAGCAAACAAAAAATGAAGAACTCTACTTTTGCGGGCATGACCATCATTCACGGATTTTTGCATGAAACAATCGCGTCGTCGTAACCGGAGATTGAAAACCCTCTTTGCGCGGCTGGCGCTGGCCGGCGCATTTGCGCTCAGTTGTTCCGGCCGGCCCAAAGCTTTTTCTTATGTCGCTCCCGACATTGGGCCGGGCGAGAATGCGGCGGAATTGCGAGCGCTGGCTGACAATTGGTGGCAAAGGCGCGAAGACCCGCTCAACGCGCGCAAGGCGCTCGCGGCATATCAACACGCATTCGATGCCGATCGCGCCAACGTCGCGCTGGGCGTGCGGCTCGCAGAAGCAAATTTTTTTGTGGCAGAATACGTGTTCGCGCCGGGCTGCGATCCGGAGAGAAATCTAGCACCGCGCTTGGAGTTGTATGCACAGGGTTTGTCCGCGGGCGAGCGCGCTTTGGAAGCGCATGAAGAATTCCGCATCACGCATCGCCAAACGCGGGATGAAGCCAGGGCTTTGGCACGGCTGGACACTGCAAAAATCGCGGCGATTTATTGGACCTATGCCAATATGGTGCGATGGTCGCAAGAGCAAAATTGGTTCCGGCGCCTGGGCAACAAACAGCGTCTCGAAATTTATCGCCATCGTTTGCTGGAATTGAACGACGCCTATCATTATGGCGGCGTTTACCGGTTGGGCCGGAGCATGGAAAAAAATGGCGCGATCGATATTGCCTCGCGCAACGCTTACGAGCGCGCGATCGCCATCGCCCCGAATTATTTTGCCAACCGCCGGATTTATGCGCAGGAATATGCCGTGGCCAAAAAAGATCGCGAGTTGTTCGAACGGGAGTTGAATGACGTGCTGCAAACGGAGGCGCAAGTGTTGCCCGGGGCTTTTCCCGAAAACAAATTTGAACAACAAATCGCCGGCGCGTTGCTGCAGCCGGAGTGCTTGAACCGGTTATTCCGCATTAAAAAAGAAGAGGAGCCACGCCGTGTCTTTAAGCCTCGCTATTAATCATGCTCATTTTCGCTGCGCCGATTTGGACGCGGCGGTGGCGTTTTATCAGCGCGTGCTCGGCGCGGAATTGATCAAGCGCACGGAATTTGGCGGCCGCGTGATTGTGACGTTAAGCGTGGGCGGCATTTTGTTTTGCCTCTCGCCTGCGCCGGCCGGTGCCAATTTTCAAACAGAAGAAAACCTCGAGCGTCTCGGCGTGTATCATGTCGCCTTCAACGTTTCCAATCTGGAAGAAGCGGTGGCGGAATGCAAACGCCGCGGCGCGAAATTCGTGATTGAAAGTTTGCAAGCCACTCCTACGCGCAAAGTGGCGTTCATGGAAGCGCCCGATGGCATGCAGATGGAGTTGATGGAAGATGCGGTGGCGTAAAAGAATACCTCGATTTTTCAGGCAAGCTGAAAATCAAAGCTTTTCGAGCAGCATATTCAAGCTCACGGAATTGGAACGGCTCACGGAATTAAAATCAAAAATGCTTTTCTTCCGTGAGATGTTCCTTTTCCGTGAGCTACAACTTCCAGAATTTTTTTCTGAGTTTGACGGTGTTAGCGCCTATCACCCACGCAAAGTGATTTCTATCCCTCCCGGCGCGAGCAAAACCAGCTTGTCCCAATCATCACGCTGCAATAGGGCGCGCAGATTGGACCGTAATGCAACCGTGGGATAAGCCTCGCAAGGATCGCTGTTCGCATGATGATGGATGAAAATGTAAGCGGTGAGATTGTCGATGCGCTGCAGCCGCACTTCAAATTCATGAAATCGGCATCCGCCGCTGTAAGAAACGGTGGTACTCAAAAAATCGCCATCCAAGTGGGTGGAATCGGCATGCAGCACGTAGCCGTCGCCGAAATCCAGATTATGAGAGCCGGCATCAAAGGGGATCAAATTTGAAGTGATAGAAAAACTTTCCGAAGCCACATATCCCACCCGTAAAGAATCACCGCCAATTTGGACACGCAAAAGAAGCTGGAATTTTCCCGTGCGCTTTTCATAATTGAGCCAGTAGCCCTGCCGGGTTTCGTTGGGATCGATGATGAAACGCCCGACGCCTTCAAATGCCGGTGGCAAAGGAAGATGTTCCCAGAAGCCCTCTTGTTCGCGTTGCACGATGAAATCACTGCCCTTCACCACCAGCAAGCCCTCGCCGCCGAAACCGTCCACTCCGTTTGCGGCAAAAGCATACGAACTGGAATTGATCAGCTTGAAAGTGACGGTTTCTTCGCTGTCAAAAACAGTTTTGTCGATTTGTAATTGCAGATTTGCGCCTGAAATCCGGAAGTCGAATTGCTCGAAAACCGGCAAATGATTTTTGTGCACGCGCAGAAACAGCACGTAGCCTTCCGGGCAGGAGCAGGCCAGGCAAACCGCCTCCGCCACCCAGGCAATACGATAGTCGTAAAAATTTGCGCCGCGTTTCACGAAAAAATCGCGCACGATTTCCTGCTCGCGCGCGCGCGGATAGGCGTTGTAGTTATTGCCGTGCCGTTTCAGCCATTCCTGCTGCCAGGGATTGCTGAGGCATTGTGTGGGCATGGTTTCCACCCAGACCAAATTTTTTTCTTCCACCGTATCGTCAAACGGTGAAAGCACGTCGCAACCGGAAACGGTGAATAAGGCGGCAAACAGAAACAGCGGGATCATTTGAGAACAACGCATAATTTTTCCACGAAGTAGAATGATAGTTAGAATCCAGCAATCAACTATCGCCTCATCAAAACCAATTTTTTGACTTGAGAAAAGCCTCCTGCGTCCAAACGATAAAAATAAACGCCGCCGCTTGCCAGCCGGCCACGTTCATCGCGCCCGTCCCAGAACGATTGATATTCACCCGCAGCTTGAAAACCTTGCGACAGTACCCGAATTTCCTTGCCCAAAATATCAAAGATCGCCAAATGAACTTCGGCGGGCAGGAGCAGGCGATAGTGAATCGTGCTCGCCGGCGCAGCCTCCGGCGTTGCGGTTGAAAACGGGTTCGGATAATTTTGCTCTAATTCAAAAAAATCGGGGCGCGCCGGATGATCCTTCACCGAGGCCGGGAAACTGCTGCCGTTGATTGAGGCGCTGTCTAACGGAAACTGAAAAACCGCGATGCCGTAGAGCGTGCGTTGCACCACGCCGAGGTTGGAAAAATACCATTCGTCCCAGTCATAATCCGCCCCGGCAAATTTGAAACGGAAGCGATAGCAGGGAAAAAATTTTCCGGCCCGGGTTGAGATGGTGTCCGTGCGGCTCACGAGCTGCACGTCCCATTCGTCGCCGAGATTGAGCGGCCCTTTCACGTGCCAGCTTTCTTTGAAATCGGCGTTGAAATCCACCCACACTTGTTCGAGCGCGCCAGAGCGCAAAAATAATTTGCCGTCGCCGGACAAACGCAAGAACGGATCGTTAAATTCGCGAAAATGATCGAAGCGAAAATAGAGGCGGCTGTCGAGGCGAAGCGTATCCAAAATTTTTTCGGTTTTGTTTTGCGCAAATTGCCAGTAATTGCCCACGGCCAGCGGAAAAAGCGAGAAAGATTTCAGATAGGCCAAATCTTTTTGCGCGTTAGCCTGACGGGCCGTGCGCGTGCACAAGTGCGTGCGCCAGCGGCCACCATCTTCTTTATCGGCATAAATGAGATAAGTTTCGCCCACTTGAAAATCGTACCCGCACGCGGCGGAATTCAACGCGGTGTAAACGCTGTCCGCTTCATGCAGACGGCCTTTCCAAATTTCAATCACCTCGAGCCGCGCGAGACGCTCATACTGCGCCGGTATTTCTTCGAATGAAATAACTTTGGCTAAAAAAACTGCATCGGCGACGGCCACAGCTTGCGCCGGCAGCTGAGGCTGATCGCAGGAACAGGCCCGACTTTCGAAGGGGAAGATTTGGATGAAAATCAAAAAACCAACAGCGGCTGTGAGTGATTTATGCTTCATGATTGCCCTTTTTTAGTATTTCCCTTTTTCAGACGAACTCCGAATGTTCGGAGTCAATGCCTCACACTAAATTCCGCCGAGTAAATTTTTTCCCGGCGGCTGCAATTCGCCGTGCTGAGGGGCTGGCCTTCGGTGCAGCCCAAGTGAATGGCCGCGACAAATTTATGCAAACCCGGATAGGCCCGGGCTGCAATTTTTTCCTGATAAAAACCGCCCGCAGGAATTTTCAACACCACGCCTTCCCACACACAGACGACCAACGGCGCTTCCGCCCAGCCGGTGTCGGTTTGCGTGGCAATTTCGAGAGGGCTGCATCCCGGCAGAAACACGGGCGCTTCACCGTGGTTTTGCAAAATAACGCGGATGGTGTCGTTTAAAGAGTAGGCCGGCTTGTCAACCGTGAGACAAATGGAGCCGGGATCGCAAGGGCTGGGCTGCAATGTGCTTTCACAGCCGCGAGTTGAAAGAGATATAAAGAATAATAGTATGAAAGATTTCATCGCTCACCTCTCGAATTTCTTCCGATAAATTTTGAAAAAGCTGATCGGCCGCACTTTCAGCGCAATAGCATCACTTTCCTCGCCGCGATTGCATTTGCCCCTCCGCGCATGCGGCAAAAATAAACCCCTGAAGGCAGGAGCGCGCCATTCTCATCGCGGCCGTTCCAATGCGTTTCGTATTCGCCGGGCGGATGCACAGCATCCGCCAGCGTCAAAAGCAGATGGCCGCTCACATCATAAATTTCAACCTTCACGTGTTGCACCGCAGCGAGGCGGTAATGAATCCCGGTTTCGGAGTTGAAAGGATTCGGATAGTTTTGCTCCAGCACCAAACCCTCAGGCAAAGCAGAGTTTTCTTCTTCAACCGCGGTTAAAAAACTTTGATAACGCCACACACCATTGCCCAACGTGCCAATCAAAAATGCGCCGAGCGTATCCGGAGCGACGATGATACTGGAAATGGCGGGCAGAGGATCGGACGGCGCCGAAAGCGGTGAAGGAATTTTTTTCCAGCTCGATCCGGCATCGAAGCTTTCCCACAATTCCCAGGTCAAGCTCGCACTGCTGCCTCCGGCTAAAATACGATTGGGTGAAATCGGATCGATCACGATGGCATCGAAGACGGCGGAGGGCACGCGCAAGCCGGTGAGCTTCCAATTCTTGCCTCCATCAGTGGTTTGGATAACGCCTTCTTCCAAGGCGGCGTAGACAATATCAGAGTTGGAAGGATGAATGGCAAGGGCGCGGCAGGTGGTGAGAAAATCTAAAAAGGGAAAACTAACTTCCCAGCTCGCGCCTTTGTCTTTGGTTCGTGCTAGCCACGAGGTGCGAATGGCCGTGCCTCCGCCGGCCCAAACGTGGCCGCTATAGTCATGTGCACGAATAGCATGAGTGACGCCCACGCCGATGTCCAAAACTTTTTCCCAATGCGTGCTATTAAAATATCGCCGAAAAACTCGCCCCGGACCCGCGGCAAAGGTCTCGCCGCAAACACTCTCATCCGGAAAACCGTCGAGCGATCGAATCCACGGCACTTCGCGGCGGTTCAAGCCGCTGTCCGTAACCACCCATTCCGTTTGATCGAAAATGGCGCAATAGACCAAAGCAGAATCGCCCCGGCTCCAATCCGGCTGCACACCTGCACTCACGGCAAAACCGATAGGGCCAAATTTATGCGGATAGACGGTGAGAATTTTTTTGCCTTCTAGCCCCATCGCAATCCAATTGGTATCTGTTCCTGCTGGCGCATGCCGAAAAACACCGTGGCCGTCGGTGCCGGCATAGATTGAATTATAAAATCCCAACGCTGTTACTTTCAAGCCTTGCAATCCCACCGGCTGCAATTTGCCTTGCGCCTGCGCAAATAGAAATCCGGGGAACAAAGCGTTGAACAGCAAAATTTTTTTTATACCCGGCGTATTCATAATATTTCCATTGTTAGTTTTGTTTACTTCAATAACAAATGCAATGCCATTCATGCTTGAATTTAAAAATGGCTATCCCCAAGAAAGCGATGAAATAGATGCTTGTAAGTCGTTGAATATATGAAGAAAAAAATCAGAGCTTTCGGAATAAAAAAAAGCGGTTATGTTTTTAAAAACCCGCCTTTACGAAAAGCTCAAATTTTTGAGGCACACTGCGATTATTTGATTAAGCCTCGAGCAATCGCCGGGCGCGCCGGAACACGGCGTCGAACATGGCAGTGGTGAGCTTGCCGGTAAAAGTATTTTGCTGGCTGGGATGAAAAGACGCGAGAAGAATCAATTGCGGAGAGAGGCGAAACTCGGCGCCATGTCCAAACTTGGGTTTGGGAGAATAAGCCCTCGCTTGAATTTCGGCAAAAGCCGAAAGCGCAGCTTCAAAAGCGATTTTTCCAAGCGCAACCACGACGCGAACATTTTGCAGTAAAGCGATTTCTTGCAATAAAAAAGGACGGCAATTCTGCATTTCAGACAAAGCCGGCTTGTTCGCCGGCGGCGCGCAATGGCAGGCTGCGGTAATGTAACAATCGTACAGCTTCAAGCCGTCGTCGCGATGTTGTGAAGCGGGTTGATTGGCAAATCCAAACCGGTGCAAGCTGCGAAAAAGCCAATCGCCGCTGCGGTCGCCGGTAAACATGCGGCCGGTGCGATTGCCGCCGTGCGCCGCGGGCGCAAGGCCGATGATGAGCAAACGCGCTTCGGGATCGCCGCAGCTCGGCAGCGGCTTGCCCCAATATTTTTCGAGCGCAAAGCGTTTGACTTTTTCCTGCGCCACCTGCTCGCGCCAAGCGACGAGGCGAGGGCACAGGCGGCAAGCAATCATCCGGTTTTGCAGGCGAGTGAGCGGATGATTAGTTGTGATCATGGAGAATATAAATGATGGTCAATGAATACGATGCGCAGCTATCGTCATTGCGAGGCTTCTTTTCGCCGAAGCAATCTCATGGCCATAATGACCTTCAAAACAGATTGCTTCGCCGATAAAGCCGGCTCGCAATGACGGTGCGCTACTATCGTCACCATCGTCATTGCGAGGCTTCTTTTCGCCGAAGCAATCTCATCGCCATGATGACCTTCAAAACGGATTGCTTCGCCGATGAAGCCAGCTCGCAATGACGGTGCGCAACTATCGTCACCATCGTCATTGCGAGGCTTCTTTTCGCCGAAGCAATCTCATCGCCATAATGACCTTCAAAACGGATTGCTTCGCCGATGAAGCCGGCTCGCAATGACGATGCGTGGATTACTTCGCCGATGAAGCCAGCTCGCAATGACGATGCGTGGATTGCTTCGCGGATAAAGCCGGCTCGCAATGACAGTGCGCTACTTTCAGGCCACACGGCCATCGAAAAGATTGATAACGCGGCTGCCATAAGAAGAATTTTTTTCCGAGTGCGTGACTTGAATGATGGTGGTGCCTTCTTCGTTCAGCTTCTTGAATAGATCCATAATCTCTTCGCCCTGCTTGGAATTGAGATTGCCCGTCGGCTCGTCCGCGAGAATCAGTTTAGGCTTGTTGATCACCGCGCGCGCGATGGCCACGAGTTGTTGCTGGCCCCCGGAAAGCTGATTGGGAAACAAATCTTTTTTGCCGACGATTTGAAAACGGTCGATGATGTCGCACGCCATGCTTTTGCGCTCCGCGCCCTTGACTTTTTTGTACAACAACGGCATCTCGATGTTTTCATACACCGTCAGCTCGTCGATCAAATGATAGCTTTGAAACACAAAGCCGATGTAATGCTTGTGCAATTCCGAACGATGGCGCTCGTTCATTTTATGCACGGCTTCCCCGAGAAAATAATAATCGCCGCTCGAAGGCTCGTCCAGCATGCCGATGATATGCAACAATGTAGATTTGCCCGAGCCGGACGGGCCCATGATCGAAACAAACTCGCCTTCTTTTATTTCCACGTCGACGTCATTCAAAACATAAGTTTTGCCAAAGCCGGTGGGATAAAATTTGAAAATGCTTTTCATCTGAATCATAATGATTGCCCTTCTGTTTCGAAATGAAGTTAACGACGTTTGGCACGAAGTATAAACCGTTCAACTTCAATTATACATCAATTCATTTGCCAAAATTGTTTTTCAACAACTTGCTCAAATCGATTTCGCTTCAGAATCATTATAAGTATACGCTGGCAAGACACCGGCTGCACGTTATCGAACAGTAGGTGTGAACGTTTTAACAACTATTCATGCCCGCAGGATATTACGCTGCCTCTTCCAGGAGTTTCACCAGCGCGTGGAGCGTTTGATTGACGGGCGTGGCGATGCCGAGTTCTGCGCCGCGACGAGCCACGTACCCGTTCAATGAATCGATTTCGGTGCGCTTGCCACGAACAATGTCCTGTGCGGTCGAAGAGATCGCGTTGGGTATAGTTTCCGCGAGCTTTCCTCCCGCCTCGACCAGATCGACATCCGGCAATCGCACACCGGCTGCACGTGCGACAGCGACGGCTTCTTTGATGACCTGCTTCATGACGTTTTGCGCCAAGGGATGGCGCGCAATTACGCCATAGCGTGCGCGGCTCAAAGCCGAAATTGCGTTATAGGCGCAGTTCATAATCACTTTCACCCACAGCTCGGCTTCGATATTCTCCGAGATCCGGCATGGCACTTTGGCGCGAGTAAAAAGCGCCGCGAGATTTTCGAGCTCTTGCCGTCGATGATTGTTATTCTGATTGCGCTCTATCAGATCCCCAATGATGAGATCGCCGCGTCCGGTATGTTTCACAACTCCCGGCGCAGTCATCTCTGCGGCCACATAAACCACGACCGGAATAGCGTCGATGCCGGCGGCCACACGAATCCGCTCTACATTGTCCACGCCATTCTGAAAACTGGCAACAATAACGCCTCTGGCAAGATGCGGCGCCAGAGACTTGGCGGCTTCTTCCGTGTCGAGCGTTTTCACGCACAGCAGCACGATCTCTGCCTCGCGCGCAGCGGCGACCTCAGTGGAAGCCGAAACCGGAATCTGCTGTTGAAAATTGATGCTGTCGAGGAATAAGCCGTTCCGGTTCATGGCCTCGACATGCTGCTCACGACCGATAAGCATGACCGGCGCACCCGCGCGCGCGAGCATGCCGCCGAAATAACATCCCACTGCGCCCGCGCCCAGCACGGCAATGTGCGGCCAATTGTTTTCTGCCATACTTTATTCCGAGAGCTTCCAATCGTATTCGATATATGTTGCCGTTTCGAGTGCCTGTTCTTTTCCCAGCAGGCGTGCGATGACATGAAAAGAAGCTTCAATGCCGGCAGCCACGCCTGCCGCAGTGATCACTTTGCCGTTGTCAATGAAACGCCGTGCTGCGTCGATTTGCGTATGCGGCGCGGCTTGTTCCAATTCCGCGATTGCGCCGTGATGCGTGGTTGCAGTGAGGCCATCGAGCAATTCGGTCCTGGCTAAAATCAATGCGCCCGTGCAAATAGAAAAGACGATCTCAGCTTTTGCAGCACCGGCTTTGATCCATTCCAGCACGGCGGGATTTTTCATTTCGCGGCGCGTGCCGAAGCCGCCGGGAATTACGAGAATGTCGGGCGCGGGGCAATCCGCAAAAGCGTATTAAAGAGACGGAGACGCAAAGAATTCGCAAAGCCTTGCACAGACCAATAATAATAATTTTGATCACGCGAAGGCTTTTCTCTGCGTTTCTTTGCGTCTTCGCGTCTTTGCGTGCGCTGTTCTTTCTCTTTTACAAATTTAATTCGCCGCGTATGACCACCACCGCGCCGCCGCCAACTTTGACGGCTTGAATATCGTTACGCGGGCCGGCAATCTCCACTGTGGCTTGGCCGGGGCGATTCATACCGTGACCCTGCTCGGCGATGAATTGCGGGCTATCGATCAAACCATAATGCCATAAATAAGCTGCCATGCCGCCGGTGGCCGAGCCGGTAAAAGGATCTTCCATCGTATCCGGCGGTGTGCCGAAGTGCCGCGCGGCAGTTTGCCCTTCGGGAGTGAATCCCTGTAAACAAAACAAATGTGGGCTGAAGAAATCGCTTTTCGCGCGCAGCCGGTTATAGGCAGGAATGTCGAGCTGCACACGCCGCAAAGCTTCCAAGCTGCGCAAAGGAACCATCAATTGCGGCATGCCCGTGCTCACGGTTTGAATCGGAACGTTGGCGATCGCATCATTCGCGGTCAAGCCGAACACCGGCAAAACTTCGTCGCGATTGTAGGTTGCAAGAAACTTCGGCTGTTTTTGCGTCATGACGAGGCGCTGCACTTTGCCCTCGGCGCTGAAAATCTCCACCGGAATCGGCCCGACTTTCAACTCTAATTTGATTGCAGTATAATCACCGCGCAACGGCAAACGGCCGGAATCTACCAAAGCAAAAGCAGTAGCAATGGTCGGATGGCCGGCCATCGGAATTTCTTCTGCCGGTGTAAAGTAACGCGCGCCAAAATCGGCAATACGCGAACGGCGCACGAAGGCGGTTTCGGAAAGATTCATTTCGCGCGCGATCGCCTGCATCGTGCCGTCATTCATTTCATCCGTGTCGAAAAGAACGGCGCAGGGATTGCCTGACAACGGGCGATCAGTGAAGGCATCGACGAGAATGTACGGGAATCGTGGCATGGTACTCCTTTGTAAAAGAGGCCGTGAATTAAACGAGAGACAAACAGTTTTGTTTATTGTACAACCTCTGCAATCGCTTCCGCAAATCGCGCCGGCGCGGCGGTTTCTGCGCACAAAAATAAAGCCGGCTCGATCAATTCCAATTCCATCAATATAAATTGGCCATCGCGCTCTACACCGTCCACGCGCGCGTACAACAGAGGCTGATCGACCATGCGCAAAAGCGCTTGGGCTTTTGCCAGAAATTGCGGCGGTGGAAGGGCGGCGTGAGCGCTTCCACCAAAATCAGTTTGCACGCGAAAATCGCCGGATTGGGGCTGTTTCAAAACCGCATGGCTGTATTGTCCGGAAAAAAATAGCAGCGACCATTCTCCGTGCGTGGTGATTTCCGGCATGAATTCCTGCACCAGCGCTCCAGAACTTTTCAAGATCGTTTCGAGTTTGGCTTGATCCGCTTCTGCATGTGCAGGCGAAGTTTGGAAAGTCATAAAGGCCGTGGCAGAGATCGAGGGTTTAACCACGGCTCGAGCAAGATGGTTCTTTTTCAGAATGAACGAAAGAGAAATGTTTTCGCCCGCTTCGAGCCACACCGTTCGCGGTGTCGCCACGCCACGCATGGCGAGATCGTGCAGGTAAATTTTATCCATGTTCCAACGCACGATGCGCGCAGGATTCCACAACTTGCTGCCAGTCGCCGCGCGAAGATCGATCCAGCGGCTAAAAACTTTGGGGTTGTGATGATAATCCCAGCATGAACGCAAAATGATCGCGTCAAATTTTTCCCACCGCAGCGCAGGGTCATCCCAAACTGCCGGAACCGCCTGGAATCCCAATTTGTGCAACTGTGGCAGCGCGAGCGCATCGTCTTCCGTCAAGTCGGGATTTTTTTGATACGTGACAAAGGCTATTCGTTTCATATTGTAATCGTTAGAAGCCATTTGACCTGATGCAAATGAGCACTTTTATCTTTTCAAGCCACTGTGACTAGAATTACTAATTCGTCATCCCGCCTTCGCTTTCGGAATTACGTTCCCGTGCTGTCACATGTTTGCGCTAGACCATCTTTATAAAAAATAAGCTCCTGATGCCAGGCATGGTTGTTGCCAAATATGGGCGCGGAAGTAGGACGGATTCTGCGCGCATGGAATCGACTTCCCATCATCAATTATAAAAATTCGGTTAAGGACAACCGCCAGGCACATGCGGCACGCATGATGGCCTTGCAGGAACAAGAGGAGCTTTGCATCATGGAAATCATCGTCAATTGGCTGATCTCGGGTTACGTCGTAGGCATCACCTGCATGTCGTATTTCATCATCAAATCCTGGATTTTGGTTTCACCGGTGCAGGGACGCACGGAAGAAGAGCATGCTTCAGATTTGAACTGGCTGGGCATGGCCCTGGTCAGTACCAGCATTTCGCTGGCTTGGAGCTTCATCGGCACGGGCATCTCGCTGTTGTTGCAAAATGACGTGCTGTATGTGCAGCTTGCTTTGCTTGCAACGCTGGCAACTGTGCTGATGTACCTGTCGCTCAAAAATCACCGCAAGCTGGATAAAGTTGCATTGCACGCCATCGTTTTTTTGGGGTTGGCTTTGTTGCTTCCGCGCTTCTTTTAAAACTTTCAAGCATTGCGTGCGCGCCCGGATCTCGATCAAACGGTTCGCACGCAACGCTTGTCCGCCTCCTAGCGCTCCTCAACATTTCTCTGCCCAGTATATCTCTCTTTCATCAACCTGAGTTTTTCGGCTTGGATTTAAGCTTGCGCTTACTATAAGCACTGTGCTTAATGCTTAAAAAATTCCTTTCTGGATGACCGCAAGGGATTGTCTGACGAGCAAATTTTTAATTGAAAGAAAGACACTTCCAAACACATGTCATTCAGCGAGGAATCTTGTGATGGATTAGCACAAGCGGTAGTCCATCACAAGATTCCATTCTGAATGACAGGGAGATCAGCAGCGACTTAACGTTGTAGTAATAAGCACAGCGCGCATTGCTTAAAAAGTTCCTTACAGGATGACAGCAAGGGGTTGCTTGGCGAACATATTTATCTCATCAACATCAATTTCCTCGAAGCCATAAACTCCCCCGCCTGCATTTTGCACAAATACACTCCCGAGCTTAACTGCTGCCCTTGTTCATCACGGCCATCCCACGTCGTGCGATGCCGGCCTGCGGCCAGGTTAGCGGAAATCAAACTGCGCACTTTGCGGCCCAGCATATCGAACACGGCAATCTCCACGCGGCCGGTGTGCGCGGCAGCTCATAAACAATCTGCGTCTCGGGATTAAACGGATTGGGATAATTCGGCAACAGCGCAAAAGTCTGCGGCGCTGCCGGCGCCCCGGTTTTTTCTTCAACGGCGGTGGTATAATTCAACGCCGCGAGCAAATCCGTTTTTCCATAGCCCCATTTGTCGTTGGGCGCCGCGCCCGTGGCGCCATCGGTTTTGGCGGTAGTGATCAACGCTTTGCGAATTTGCACGGCGTCCAGGTTGGGAGATTTTTGCAGCATCAAGGCCACACCGCCGGCAATCAAAGGTGCTGCGAAGCTGGTGCCGTTGCCGATGGCATGGCGATTGTCGCGCAGAATAAAAGCATTGGGAAATTGCGCAGTGCCGTTCCAAATGGTATACAAGCTGTTAGGCCGCGCCTCATTGGAAAGTGCCGAGCCGATCATTTGTCCCGGCGCGCTGATTTCCGGCTTCAGCCGGCCATCACGCGTCGGCCCCGGGCTGGAAAAGCTCGCGGCCGTGCCGGGAACCGCCGAAGAAATGGACAGCGCGTGATTGTCTAAATCCGTCCAACTATTTTTGCTCACCCATGCGCCCACCGTGATGACATTTTTCGCCGTGCCCGGAATTGCGACCAGGCGCGATAAGCTAACGTTTGAAGTCAGCCTGGCATTCATGCTGGAACTATAGAGCCACAAATCATAGCGGCCGGAAGCGCCGGTGATCGTCAACCTCCAATTGCCGCTGGCAGGAGGTTTGTTGGCAAAGAAATCGAAAACTTGAACGATGAGCTGGCGATCGCCATTCAAAGGATTCGCTCCGCCGGAAGCGTTGTCTATGATGATCGCGCCGTTAGGCGTGTCTTGCGAAATTTTGCCGCCTCTCGCCACCGGGCCATAATTCGTGCCGTTCGGCGCCGTCAAACGAAAAGAAAGATTGGCCGCGCCGGCATACCACCCTTCGAAGAGAACGTAATCGCTGCTGGCGCCGTCATTCGGCGAAAAAGCCGGCACGTGAAAATCGATATTCACTGCCGCGCCGCTCATGCTGCCGCCGGCGTGCAAACTATCCTCGCCATCGTTGCCCGCCGAGACCACGATGGCTTTTCCTTTTTTATTTACGCCCACCAGATTGTCCAGCGCTTGTTCCTGCAGGCTGGTGCCGTCATGCGCGCCTTCATGGCCTCCCAGGCTGAGATTGATGACATAGGGCTGGCCGAGAACTTTGGCAATGCTGTCAATGAAAACCGCGGCATGAATCACGTCAATATCCGGAATTCCACCGAGATCACCATTGGAGCTTTTGACAAAAACAATATCGGCTTCGGGCGCGACCCCGGCATAGGTCCCTGCCGGCACGCCGTTGCTCGTCGCACGACCGTTCCCGGCGGCGCTGCCCGTGACATGCGTGCCATGTCCGTTGCGATCGTCTTCCCGCACGATGCGGATGCCATTCAAAGCCTCATTGATGAATGCTTCGGCATATAATGTTCCGCCATAAGGCCCGAGGCCGGGAATGCTGAGATCCAAAATATATTTGATGCGCGTCTGGCCGTTGGCTTTGCGAAAATCATCGTGCCGCCAATCGATGCCCGAATCCAGCACGCCCACAATCACGCCTTTGCCGGTCAAGCTGAATTGCTGCTGCACCAAATGCGCGCGCGTTTGCACCCGGCCCACGTCGTTGTGGAATTTATAGCTCTTGGAAGCTTCGATATAAACCACGCTGCGCAAGCCCGCAATCTCTTCCAGCTTGGCTGTGGGCAAAATCGCAGTGGCAATATCGCCGGTGAAGGACAAAATTTTCACGCCGCGCGCTCGCAGCTCCGCGCTCGCGCCATTGGTTTTGATCAACACTTGCACTTCTGCGCCGGTGCGCGGAAGAGAGGGCAAAGCATTTCTAGCCGGCGCCGTTGCGATCCGGTTTTGCGCCAACAGCAGTCGCAATTTCGGATCTAATTTATTGGCAGCTTGCGGGCTCAATTCGCCGGCAAATGAAATTGTGACGCACCATAAAATGGCGGCACGGACCAACATTCTCGCCGATATTTTGTTCATGGCTGTTCTCCGGTCTCGATGACATCCGGTTGTAAAGATCGTTCCTTCGACCATTCGAGGTAAATCACGTAATCCTTTTTGGCCAATTCTGAAATTGCCGGCGCCGGCAACAATGCGGTGGCGATATCGCCGGTTTGACTGAGCAAGCGCACATGGTTTTTTTCCAGCTCGCTTTTTTGGGCGCCGGATAACGGCGTTTTGAATTTGATCAGCACCGGATAATTTTTCTGCCCGCTGCGTTTTGCCTGCACGCCTTGCATCTCCAGGCGCAAGCGCGGGTCGATTTTCCGCTCCCAATCTTGTGAGCCGGAACTGCCGGAAGGGGCGCAGCCGAGCTCATTCCAAATCAAGAATAAAATAAAACCAAAGAGGATTTTCATAAATGGTCCTTCGGATAAAAATTTACAAATTGCATGCCCGGTTTTGCGGCATGGTGCGAAGAATCGCCGTGACATGCAAGCAAATATTAAAGTCTTTGCTTTTCTCTTTATGAAAAATTATGTTGGCCTGTAAAAATTTAGCGGAATGAAGCGCGGAGTGCAAAACTTCAGTTTTGCCCCGCACCGATGATCGTGAGTTCGAGGCCATGATAATTCGTAGCGCAGACTTCCAGCCTGCAAATTACAGTAAGGCAGGCAGGAGGCCCAATGTCACTAACTTTTACTGAACCTCCAGATCACCCAATTTAGGTGTATCAATAAAACTACTCGCACAGGATGAACTCCGCTAGGAGTGGAATGTTTATAGATAAAAGCTCATTCAGCGCTGAAAACTCCAGAGGAGTGACATGTTGATCTGCAACGAATTTTTCAAACAATTCTCCACGGCTATAAACCTGGCACCCCTGACGGGGTTGGGCAACGTGCCTCAATTCAAAAGTTAGTGACATTGGGCAGTAGGCCTGCGCTACAAATACCTTCGCACTCGTGATAGTTTTTCGAGAGTAATACTAGACTTCATGAAAACCAGCATCGCACCCACCGCGCGCGCGGCGGTTACACCGGCAAGATTGAAATGGCGCAAGCGCATCTTATTTTGGCTGACGACGCGCTGTGGCTGGCTGGTGATTTTATTGCTGGGCAAGCTCACGCGCTTGCGCTTTCATGGCCGCGAGCATTTTGAAAAATTACGCGCGCAGCAGCAGCCGTTCATGTACTGCATCTGGCATGGCAAAATTCTCGTGCCGATTTTTGCGCACCGTTACGAAAATATTTGCGCCATGGTGAGCGAGCACAGCGACGGCGAAATGATCGCGCAAACGTTGCATCGCCTGGGTTATATTACCGCGCGCGGCTCGAGCACGCGCGGCGGCAGCCGCGCCATGATCGCCATGATTCGCGCGCTCAAAGCCGGCGGCGTGGGCGCAATCATGCCCGACGGGCCGAATGGCCCGCGTCACGTTTTCAAGCCCGGAATGATCGCGATTGCGCAGCGCGCACAAGCCTGCGTCCTGCCGTTCACTTTTGCCAGCACGCGTGCCTGGGTGCTGAATAGTTGGGATCGTTTTACTATTCCCAAACCGTTCAGCAAAACCGTGGCTTTTTATGGTGAGCCCATTGCGATTCCGGCGGATTTGGCGGAAAATGAGTTTGAGGCGATGCGACAAATGGTCGAGCAAAAAATGCTGGCGTTGGAAACGGCGGCCGAAAATTATTTCAGCAACTAGAAGAATGTCCATCTCTCCGGCATGGCGCTATCCTGCGCTGCTTCCGCTATCCTGGCTCTACAGCGGCATGGTGCGTTTGCGGAATTGGTGCTATGAGCGCAAAATTTTTCGCACCGTGCGTCTTTCGGCAACGGTGGTGAGCATCGGCAATCTTTCCGTTGGGGGCACGGGAAAAACACCCACGACGGCGTTGTTGGCCAATGCGCTCGTGCACTGCGGTTTGCGTGTAGCGATTGTGGCGCGCGGCTATCGGCGCAAAGATAAAGATGCTTGCATCGTCAGCGACGGCCGCGGCGCGCGGGCCGGATTGCCTAACGCCGGCGACGAGCCGCTATTGCTGGCGCAGCAATGCCCGCAGGTGCCCATCGTTGTCGCTCGCAGCAAAACGCGCGCGGCGCAAGTTGCCGTGGAAAAATTCCGTCCTGAAATTATTTTGGTGGATGACGGCATGCAACATCGTCGCTTGCAGCGCGATTTAGAAATGGTGTTGCTCCCGGCTTCTTTGATGTCGCCGCCGGCCTGGCTTTTACCTGCCGGTCCGTTGCGCGAGCCGTGGTCCGGCTTGCGCCGGGCGCAGGCTATCGGCATCACCGGGGTTGCCGATTTAACCGCAGCGCAAAAGAATGATTTATATCACTTCATCTCACAACGTTCCCCCGCGCCTATCGTTCTGCTCGATTTTGTTGCCGATCATTTGGCTTCTTTGCGCGACGACGGCAATTTGCCTATGGCACAATTAGCGCAGGCGAAAGTTTTATTAGTCAGCGGCATTGCCGCGCCGCAGCGTTTTCATCGTATGGCGGCAGATCTCGGCGCACAAATTGCGGGCGAAATAGTTTATCGCGATCATCATAATTATACCCGCACCGACGCCGGGGCAATCGCCAAGTGTTTTCAAAATTCAAATGCGGATTTGATTATAACCACGGCCAAAGACGGCATCAAGCTGCGGCTATTCGAGAGTCTGCTGAAACTTCCGGTTTTTATTTTGGAAATTCGTGCGCGAATATTGCCGGAAAATTTATCTGCGCTGGTGAGCATGATGATCGAAGCCAGCAAAAAGGCTTCTCAGAAACCACGGTTTTAAACCTTGAAACGGGTAGATAAGTCTCTGCTCTCACCCAGAAGTGTCATTGAGCCAGCTAACGCGATCTCCGGTTTTGATCTCACCGTTATCAAGCACTTCTGCAAACACGCCGCCGCCCCAACCGGGGCGCATGGCTGCTTGCAAGCCCGGCCAGGCTGCTTCCATGCGTTCGCACGGCCGGGTTTCGCCTTGAATCAGCAAACGGCAATTGCCCACCAGCAAAATGCGCTTGCGGCTGTTTTCGAGATCGATGCCACTCACCAATAAATTGGCGCGCCGGCCGGAAGGATCGAGATTGCCGCCCACTTCTTGCATCAATTCCTGCCAGCGTTCCGCGGAAAGAATCGTGACTTGCCGTTTCCCGCCTTGATTGGCGTTGCCCGCCAAGCCGCGCCCGGCAACGAGTGTGGCCTGTTCATGAAAATCCATCGGCCCGCGTTTGTTCCGCTTGAGCCAAATCGCTGCGAGTTTGCTGGAAACAGCCATTTTGCTCCTCCAAATTATTGAATCTTGCGTACAAGTTTAGCCATAGTCATTGCGACTGCTATACCACCAATCGGTGCTTTTTAGAAAGAAGCCGGAGTGCAACGCTTCAGCGTTGCTGCAATGCTAAAGCATTGCACTCCAGTTTTCAGCCTGTTTGAAAACGGAGAGAGGTTGCTTCTGGCAACGCAGCGCTTCCGCATATTTCACGATGGCCTCATCCATCCAACGATAATCTTGCCACGAAGTTTTTGCCGCTGCAATGAAGCCCATGTGCCCGCCGCTGCGCGTCAAGTGCAGATGAAGAAAATCACTCTGCGGCAAGCCCGAATAAGTTTCTTTTGGAATGAACGGATCATCGTCGCCGGCGATAATCAGAGTGGGAGACGATACTTGGGCGAGAAATTGTTTCGCGCTGCAGCGGCAGTAATAATCCTCGGCCGAAGAAAAGCCGTTCAATCGCGCGGTCACGATGCGATCAAAATCATAAACGGTAAGATTGAACGGAAATTCAAAGCGGGAAAAATCGGCAAACTTTTTTTGATATTCGCGCAGCAGCCGTTTCAACATGCGCGTGAAGCGCAGATCGTAAATGCGATTGCGCCAGCGGCGCATGGCGTGCGCGGATAAAGCCAGGTCGATCGGCGGGCTGACAGCAATCGCGCCGCACAAGTTCGCCGGCGGAACATGTTGTCCCTCGCCGAGATATTTCAGCAGCAAATTACCGCTCAAAGAAAATCCCACCAGCACGAGGTGATGTTGCGGCTGCAATTCCGCCAGCCGGTCTAAAACCGGCAGCAAATCGCTGCTTTTGCCGGCATGATAAATCTCCCGCGCCAATCCTTTGCCCAGCCCGGAGCCGCGATGATTCAAACGAAAAGTGCTCCACCCCTGCCGCAAAAATTTATCGGCAACGCGCAGCATGTATGATGAATCCGCATGGCCGCCCAGCCCGTGCATGAGCAGCACTGCAGCTTTCGGCTTTTTCGTCGCCGGGCGATTTTCACACATGACCAGAGTATCGCCATTCGCGGCGGGAATTTTGTGCAGTCGTGTTTCGGGAAGAAATTTAGGGCCGGGCAAAAAATGCCCGGCGAGCGTCTGCAAATCGCCGCCCGCGGCCCAGCGCGCCGGGAAAAATGGAGAGAATGCCATTTTTATTTGATTCTGCATGGATGGTTTTTAAGGAGCGGCTTTTGATGAGGCCCGACCTCTATCCTCGTTGCTCTCTGCGTGGCGTGCGCAAAGCCGCCAAATTTACCGGCGGCAAAGGCAAGCCGAGGCGTTGCAAGCGCTCAAATTCATTCAGTGAAAAATGATCCGTCATACCGGCAATGAAATCTGCAACGCGGCGCGTGTATTCGCGGCCATTCATACCCTCTTGTTCGCGCAGGAAAAAACGGGCGTTGGCGGGCCAGAGCGCGGCGTCTTCATAATAGGCGCGAAACAAACTGCGCAACACTTGCACAGCATCGTCGTCGGCGCCGCGATTTTCTGGAGTAAAAATGATTTGTTGATAGATGAATTTGTTGAGCTCGCGCTGCAAGGGATCGATGGCCGCGCTGAAACGAACGATTTCTTCGTCAAAATGCCGGGCGCGTCTTTTTTCTTCGAGGAAGCGCGCGGCATTGCCTAGCGTTTCTTGAATGAGATCGCTGACCAGCAAATTGATCAGACCGTTGACCAGGCGATTGCAGTAGACGTAACGATTGTGGGCCAACAGCTTTTGTAATCCTGCTTCTTGTTCGATCCGGCGCACAATCTCGAGCTCGCGAATTTCTTCGGGCGAAACCAGCTCGGCGCGCAGGCCGTCTTCGAAATCGTGCGTGCGCTGCGCGATCTCGTCGGCCTGGGCGACGATTTGCCCTTCCATGGTTGTGGCGTGATCAAGCTCGAAGAACAAACCGTGCAGGTTCAATTCGGCATAGTGAATTTGTCCGCGCTTGAGGCGGGTGTGTTTCAAAATGCCCTCGCGCACGGGCGCGGTCAAATTCAAGCCGGCAAACTCATATTTCAGCTCGAGATCATCGACGATGCGCAGCGATTGATAATTGTGTTTGAAGCCGCCCAAGGCTGCGCCCGAAAGCGCGCCTTCGAGCGCGTCGTTGCCTTGCAGGATTTCATTCAATACTTCTTCGCCGAGATGGCCGAAAGGCGTGTGGCCGAGATCGTGGCCGAGCGCGATCGCTTCCAATAAATCTTCATTCAAGCCGAGTGCGCGGCCAATGGTGCGGGAAATTTGCGCGACTTCAAGCGTGTGCGTCAAGCGCGTGCGAAAATGGTCTCCTTCGGTGATCAAAAAAACCTGGCGCTTGTGTTTCAAGCGGCGAAACGCGCGCGCGTGCACGAGGCGATCGCGGTCGCGTTGGAATGCGGTGCGATAAGGATGTTCCTCTTCGGCGCGCAAACGCGTCGCTGTTGCCGTTGCGCTGGCGCAGGCGTATTCCGCCAACCATTGCGCCTCGAATTTTTGCCAATCAGCGCGCGTGCGGTGGGAAAGTATTTTCATGAGGGGCGTTATTCAGCTTTTGCCGGTCATTCAGAAAAAAATCAGCGTGAAAGCAGAATAAATGTAGAAGAAAATCCCGGAATGTCAATGCGCAATTATTTGAAAGACACGTCAAATTTCACTTGACTTTTAAGCGCGATTTTATATTTAACCATATGGTTAAATATTATAGCATACATTTGGATGAAATTTACGGCGCCTTGTCTGACGGTACGCGCCGGGTAATTGTGGAACAATTGGCTGCGCTCGAAATGTCGGTATCGGCCCTCGCCGGCCCTTTGCCGGTCTCGTTGCCGGCGATTTCCAAGCATTTGCGTGTTTTGGAAATCGCCGGCTTGTTGCAACGCGAAAAACAGGGTCGTCATATTTATTGCCGCCTGCTCACCGGGCCTTTGCTTTCTGCCGGAGATTGGCTTGCCGGCTATCGCGCATTTTGGCAAGGCCGCTTTGCTGCATTGGAAAAATATCTGCGCGCAGAGCAGGCAGAAACTGTGCGGCGATCCACCGGCAGGCCGCGCCAGCGCTCGAATGTTGCACGTTATAAAAATCAGAAACACAACCGCGGCCGAGTGGCAAACCGGTTTTTTCCGGATATACCCTCGTTAGATTCAACTTTTTCGGCGTTGTCAGATGCCACTCGTCGAAAAATTTTAGCCCAATTGCAAGCCGGCGCGGCTGCAGTGACGGAATTGTCAAAGCCCTTCGACATTTCGCTGCCGGCAATTTCGAAGCACGTGATGGTGTTGGAAAACGCCGGCTTGTTGGCTCGCGAAAAAGAAGGCCGCATGCAATATTGCCATTTGAGGACCGCGCCGTTGAAAGAGGCCGCCGATTGGATAGCACGCTGCTCGCGTTGAGTGGAGGCAAGAAAAGCGCACATTATTCGCACGGAGAATATTTATGGCAACTGCCGATTTGCAACCTGAAACGACTTTGCAGCTCAAGCAAATTTTTCCCGCGTCTCGTGAAAAAGTCTTCCGCGCATGGACCGAGCCGGAGGCCATGAAACGCTGGCTCGCGCCTTCTGATGAATTTTCCATTCCCACCGTGGAAGTCGATTTGCGCGTCGGCGGAAAGTATCACGTTGACATGCTTTCGCCGGAAGGGATTCATCACGTTGCTACCGGCGTATATCGTGACATTCAACCGCCGCATAAGCTGGTCTTTACCTGGTATTGGGAGAACAAAGACATGCAGGAGACTTTGGTGACTCTCGAATTTCGTGAACGCGGCAAAGAAACGGAGCTCGTTCTCACCCACGAGCGTTTTCCGAACCCGGAAGAGCGCGACCGGCATCAACATGGTTGGACGGGTTGTCTCGCCCGGCTGGTGAAGGCGCTTTAGTTTGTCATTTTTTGACCGCGGATTGCACGGATGAGACGGATTTATACGAAAAAAGCAAAATAAAAAATCTGTGAGCATCCGTTGCCCCTGCGTTATCCGTGTTCAAATGTTTTTGATTTAAGGTTTGCGTGGATGGCACGTCCGAATTCAATACCAATTTAACCGAACAACTAACGGAGGAAACATGAGTGCTGTGAGCAAAGTCAGTATCAAAAATCTCGTTCTCGTTCCCGCGCTGATCACGCTGGCGATCACACTACTGCGGTTGACAGGCGAGTTGATGAACTGGAGTCCGCTTCTCTTCAACAAGGAAGCCGGCGGCGGCGGGGCATTGATCGGAATTTCCTGGCTGGTTCCGATCTTCGGTTTCTATTTCGCCCGGCAATTGTTGAAAGCGAATGATCAGCCCGCCAGCCTGGGCCGCGTCTTCGGATTTTCCCTGCTTGCTTTAGCCGTATTTGTGGGCTTGTTCAGCCTTGGCTTTCAATTCTCGCGTTTCAGCTTTGGGCAAATCGGCATGGTTCTGATCGCCGCCGTGGCCGGCCTTTTCATTGCGCGCAAAGCCTGGCCCTCTTTGTTCTCCACCCTGTTTGCCTATGGACTCGCCGCGCGCATTCCCGTGATCATTGTCATGCTGATGGCGATCATGGGAAACTGGAGAACTCATTACGATGTTCCGCCTCCAGGTTTCCCGGAAATGGGGACTCTTGCCACATGGGCTGCCATTGGCCTTTTTCCACAACTCACCATCTGGATGGCCTTTACCGTGATCATTGGATCGATCTTTGGCGGGATTGCAGTGGCCGTCGCGAAGCGCAGTCCGGCGTTAGCAAGGGCCACCTCTTGATTCGCTCTGCCGTCGCATCAGCGGAGTAAAACTCGCCGGTCGCATCGGTATGCGACCGGCAAAACCCAAGTGCGTTAATACGAGCACCACTTAACGCGGCACTGTAATCATAAACTGGCGTTAGTGACCATGGCTTACAACGAAAAATTGGCCGAGCGCATGCGCAAGTTTCTGGCGCGGCGAAAAGGCGTCACGGAAAAAAGAATGTTCGGGGGCCTTGCTTTCATGCTCAACGGCAATATGTGTTGCGGTGTGGTCAAAGAAACCTTGATGGTGCGCGTTGGCCCGGAGCAATATGAAAAAGTGTTGCGCGAGCCTCATGCCCGTCCCATGGACTTCACCGGCCGCTCGATCAAGGGTTTTGTATATGTGGATCCGAAAGGATGTCAAACGGATGACGCTTTGCGCAAGTGGGTGCAGCGTGCGACCGATTTTGTCCTGTCATTGCCGGTGAAATGAAATTGAGTGCGTGGGGTTGAAAGTTTTTATGGACGAATTCACCAAAAACAGAAAGAATGACTCATGTCCACACCTATTCATCAAGAAGTCGTTTTCAATGGGAATCCCAAGCGCCTCTACGAAACGCTTACGGAGGCCAAGAAATTTAGCGCGCTCACCGGCGCTCCCGCTGAAATCAGTCATGAAGCCGGTGGTACCTTCTCGCTTTTTGGGGGCATGATTTCAGGGCGAAGCATCGAGCTGGCTCCTGATCAACGTGTCGTGCAGGCGTGGCGCGCCAGGTCCTGGCCCGAGGGCATATATTCAATCGTCAAATTTGAATTGCAGGCGCAGGGTTCGGAGACCCGACTGATCATGGATCATTTGGGATTTCCGGAGGACCAGCGGGATCATCTGGCAAGCGGTTGGCACAAGAATTATTGGGAGCCGTTGCAGAAATTTTTAGAGGCGCACTGAAAAATGTTGCGCCAAACGATGAGTCCCGGAGTTCGTTGCGAAAATAACGGCATGTCGATTTCGAAGCTCGCCGTTCGTTTTAATGATAGCGGCAAGGCCAGAGCAATCCCATTGCATCAATTAATGAAAGGAGAATATGGCGAACGAACTGCAATTCGACGGCTTCCCCAAAGCAGGGGTGAAATTCTTCATCTCTCTAGCCAAGAACAACAATAAACCGTGGTTCGAAACGCAGCGGGAAGAATATGAAAATTTCGTGATGCAGCCGGCGCAGCAATTCGTGCTGGCGATGGGCAAGCGTTTGCAAAAGCTTTCGCCCAAGGTCAACGCCGATCCGCGCGTGAATCGCTCGCTGTTCCGCCTCAATCGCGACATACGTTTCAGCAAAGACAAGCGGCCCTACAAAACCAATCTCGCCGCCATGTTTTGGGAAGGCAGCGGTCCGCGCATGGAATGCTCGTGTTATTACTTCCATCTCGAGCCGCCGAATTTGATGCTGGGCGTGGGCATTTACCAGTTCACGCCGGACATGCTGGAAGTGTATCGCCAAGCCTGCGTGCATGCCAAATACGGGCCGGCATTAGCCAAAGCCGTAAAGCAATTGTTGCGCTATGGCGGCTACACTCTCGGCGGCAGTTTTTACAAAAAAACGCCGCGCGGCTATGATCCCGAGCATCCGAATGCGGCATTGCTGCTGCACAACGGTTTGCATGCCGGCATCGAAACTAAAATTCCCAAAGAGTTTTATTCTGCAAAGCTGTTGGATTATTGTTTTGCGCGCTACAAAGATATGGCGCCGTTGCACAAATGGCTGGTGAGTGTGATGGCATGAAGCGGTTGAGAAGATAGTCCATTATTAAAGAGGAAACTAAAAACCCCCTTCTTACCGGGGGTTTTTAGTTTGCGCATATCGTTTACAACCGATGGTCAAACAGCCGTAATAATAGTCGTCCATCACAAAATTCTCTGAATGACTTGAGCACTGCCTGACCTAACTCAGTTTTGCCGAGTTATTGATTCGGCCAATTTGCCCAATTGCTGCAATGGCCGCCGTTATCCGTTCCGAGCAAATCTCTTTGCGGGGCAAGATAAACCGCATTCATCACAGCGCGTGGAGCGGCATGAATGTCGCCATTGTTGTTGAAAAAAACTTTGCCAAAATGCGCCTGGCTGAGGCCGTGCCCGGCTTCATGCAAAGCCACGGTTTCGACGTCAATATTGCTGACGCCGTTATCAGCCCAACTAAAACTGGGGTCGTAATAAATCTCCCGAAAGGCGGCATCGGCCAAGCCGTTATTGTCAATGTCCGTCGGATTGGGTCCACTGACAAATATGAACGTAAAAGTAACGCCAAGAATGCCGCCGCTAAAATTTATGTCTCTCCAGCCCGCATGCTGCACATCGGCAAGAATAAAAGGGCTGCCGCCGAGACTATTCAAAAACGCGACGACTCCGATATCCACGCCGAAATCAGGATTCTTGCTAATGGGAAGAGTCGAGCAATTCAGCCCCTCCCAACTTCCCATGGCGCGATCTATCGCTGCTGTGGTTTGAGCGCCGGAGAGTCCGCCAAATACGGGCACAGCATCGCCGGTTTGATCGACAGCATAAGTGATGTTATCCGAGCCGCTTGCCGATCCGCTCCATCCTGCCCGGCGCGTATCGAAAGGAACGAAGTCGGCGGTGAGATGCTTGTTCCCGACGTTTCTGGCAATGATGGTGTTGCCGGCTTCTTCGTTCCCACCGTCAGTGATATATTCCGCCATGGCCACGCGATAATCAGCGCCATCGGCTTCAAGCTGTGCGTTGAGTGCATCCATGATGGAGCTCAGATCGGCTTCGCTCTCGGAACTTTTGCCCAGTCCGAGATTCTTTTGAGGTGCGGTAGTATCCGGTGAAATCGGTTGTTCTTTTGCGCAAGAAAAGAAAATGGCGGCAAGCAAAAAGCAGGACAGAAGCAGGATGAACTTTTTCATGACTTGGTCTCCTTACCAATGTCAGTGAGAGATGAGCCTTTCACTGGCGGCAGGCGAAGGCGAGGATTGGAAAAGCGGGTCTTTTTGCCTATCACCTCCTCCTCAAGCAAATGATTCGAAAAAAAGCGAAGCAGCAAAGCCAACCTATTTAATCCAGCGGCATCAAGATATAATAATTGCAAAGAATGTCAAGCATATGAAGAAAACTTAATATTTGTGCAACGGATTAGGCAAGACGGCAAAAACGTGATATATCGTGGTATTTTAAGCACGAGTGAAGAATTTGCCCGGAATAAAAACCTAAACTAAAAACCCCCTTTGTGCCAGGGGGTTTTTAGTTTGCGCATATGGTTTACAACCGGTAACTCAAGCGCCCATAATAATATCTGCCATTAAACCCAAACGGCGAGATGCCGTTGTAGACCAAAATGCCGCTGGTGCTGTTGGCAAAAATGTTTTCCTCGGGATAAACATCAAACACGTTATTCGCACCGGCAGCCGCGGTCATACGGTCCCAGAAATTGTAAGAGAGGTCCAGATCGGTAATCCATTTGACTTCAAATTCCTGGTCTTGCACCGGGTTGGCGTTGAACGAAGTCACCCGGCCGAAACGGATGGTGCGCGCCATGATGCCGAAATTGCCGAGGTTGTAATTTGCGGTGAGATTGACGTTGTCCCGCGGTTGTCCTTTTTCAATACGGCCGCGCTCGACTCTGCCAAAGAGTGTTTCTTCAAAGCCGCGCAACTGCGGCGGCGTCGGCGTCACGCGCGTCACCTTGGTTTCATTCTTATTGAAAGCGCCGGTGAAACGCAGCCGGTTGCGGCCGATTTGAAAACCGTAACGCGCGATCACGTCCACGCCCTGGGTTTTGGTGTCAATCGCGTTGGTGAAAAATCTGCCGCCGCTGGCGCCAAAGGGCAGCAAAAGTGTTCGAATACTGGCGCCGGTAAAATTTTCGGAGAATACGATGCGATCGTCGATCGTAATGCGGTAATAATCCACCGTAAAAGAGAAATTGTCGATGGGATCCATGGTAAAGCCGACGCTGAGATTCAACGATTTTTCCGCTTTCAAAGCCTCTGCGCCCAAGGCTTTGGCTTCCGGACTTTCAACGGGAAAGGTTTTTACATCAAACGGCACGCCGTTAATAAAGTTTGTGGCCGTGGAAGAGAAGAAGGACTGTGCCAACGCCGGGGCGCGAAAACCGGTGCTCACGGCGCCGCGCACGGCAAATTTCTGAACCGGCTCGAAGCGCAACGCCAGCTTGCCATTGGTGGTGGAGCCAAAGTCGCTGTAATTTTCAAAGCGGCCGGCGACATTTGCGATGAAGCTGGAAGTGAGATTGTTTTCCACATCGACGTAAACTGCGACATTATTGCGGGATTCCGTGGTTTCATCCGAGGGCCGGAAACCCGGAAAAACTTGCGCGCCCACCGCTGCCAAGCTCCCCGCACTCGGCCCATCCAAAATTCTCGCGCCGCCGTCAATATAAGAAGCTTCATCTCCGGCTTCGATTTGATAGTTGTCGTAACGAAATTCCGCACCCAGGGCAAGATTCAAAGGCGCGGATGAACCGATATTGAATTGCCGGGAAAAATCCAGCGTGCTGGTATTTTGTTGAAAAACGAACGTGCCGGCATAAAACTCCGTGGGGCTCGCCGTACCCAGCGAAACATTGTTGCTGTTTTTCACTTCGAAGCGAAAAGAATTGCGGCCGTAAACCGAAGACAAATCCCACACCCAGCCGGAAAGCGTGCCTTTCAAGCCGGCAGAGAATGAGCCGTCATAAACCAACGAGTGAATTTCCGGAAGAAACCCATCGGGGTGAAGTGCGCGCACGGTGCGGACGTCTTGCGCGCGGCGGAAAAACCCCGTGGCCTCGCCCTGGCGCCGCGAAAATCCGCCGAAAGAGTAAAACGTCACTTTTGCGGAAAGCGGCGCGGAAGCGTTCATGAAGACCAGGCCGTCCTGTGTATCGGCGTCGCCCTGGCGATGATTGATTTGATTGGTGAGATTGGGATCGTTGTTCCGCGCATCGCCGGTGAAATATTGCTGGCGCGTATCCGGTCGCGAGCGATTGGTGCGTCCGCGATCGCGAAACTCGCCGCTTAAATGTAAAAAGCCGCTTTCGCCCAATTGGAAACCGTAATTCCCTTCGGCTTGAATGACTTCACCGTCGCTTTCCGAGGTTTGCCCGGCCGTGCTGGAGACGCTGAGTTGTTGATCGGTTTTGAGAATGATGTTGATGACGCCGGCAATGGCATCCGAGCCGTATTGCGCCGCCGCACCGTCGCGCAATACTTCGATACGCGCGATCGCGCTGGCGGGAATCGCATTGAGGTCAACACTCGTCGAGCCGCGGCCGATGGTGCCGTTCACGTGCACCAGCGCGGTGTTGTGCCGCCGTTTGCCGTTCACGAGCACCAGCACTTGATCCGGCCCCAAACCGCGCAATGTAGCGGGACGAATGTGATCCGTGCCGTCGGAAATCGAAGGACGAGGAAAGTTGAAGGAAGGCACGACCATTTGAATGAGCTGGCTGGTTTCCGTCAAACCGGTTTGCCGAATTTCGGTTGCGGTCAGAACGTCGATCGGCACCGGCGATTCGACCACGGTGCGATCGGTGCGCCGCGTGCCGGTTGTCACCACTTCACCCAGGCCGATCAAGCTTTCTTGCAAAGCAAGATTTTTGGTCACCGTTTCACCCCCGCCGACCGTCACTCTCTCGCGCAAGCGGTTGTAGCCGATATAGCTGACTTGCAGCTCATAACTTCCCGCGTTCAGCCGCAAACGAAAACTGCCGTCGGGCCGCGTGGTCGTGCCCAATTGCGTTCCCAGCACGGCGACGTTAGCGCCGGGCAGAGGAGATTTGGTTCGAGCATCGGTAATCGTGCCGGCAATGGTGCCGGCAGCTTGCGCCCGCAACTCCGGGGGCGTGAAATATACCAGCGCTGCCAGCATGCCTAGGGCGCAAGCCAGCAAGCGGCGAATCGTTTTTAATTTCGAGGCGCGGCGAATGCTCGCCAGGTTTTGACGCATATGGTTCCTCCTTCCGAGGGTAAAGATCATAAAAGTGATTTGGTAGTACGGCTTGCAATTGCTTCGTTGCTCTTTGGATTAACTCAGTGAGCTCGGAGTCAATCACTCTCAATTAGTAAAAAAGTGGATAGATTGTCAAGGGAATTTTTGGTGGGCAACGGGGATGCCGCAGTTATTGGTGGAGAAACGTAGCATAGTCATCCTGACTGCAAGCAAGATGCTTGCGCTACCACTCTGAGGCATTACGTGGGAATGAGGCCGCAGTCAGTTGACCTGTCTTGCTTTTTGCGTTTTGCCCTGCTACATTTCACCCCGTTGAAAAATTCCCGCTATCGAACTAAGCAATAAGTTGTCATTACAAAAACCCCAGAGGAGGAAGTCATGAGCGCAGAACTGGCTTCGAAGTATTCGAACTACAAGAAATGGCTGCGCCGCCGCCATCTCGACAACGATACCTGGGTGCTCAACTGGGATTTGCAACAAAACCAATTCGCCGAATTTGGCAACGGCGATTCGTTATTCTCCACGGCTATTTTTTTGACGGCGTTGATGCTGGAGAAGAATGAAGCGGAAGCCGGGGCGCTGTTGCGCGCGGTCAATACGCAGAAATATTCCCAAGGCATGTACCCGCGCTACTACGACAAGTTCAACACTTCAAAAGACCAATACTATCCCTTCCTGACGGCTTTGATTTACGGCCACCTGCTTTTTCCGAAAAACGCCTTGTTTAAAGAAACCCTCCATGAAATCATTCAAGCCGTCAAAGGCCACAACTACAACCTCAAAAATCCCGACGGCAGCAATTCCGAACATGGCGATATGAACGGCTTCCGTTCGATCTTCGCCATGGTTGAAGGCCGTCCGACCTCCAGCTTTTTTTTGTCGATGTGGATCTCTCCCAATTATTCCTCCGTCATCAATCTGGCCGAAAGAAGCTACTTCAACAATTTCATGATGGCTTGCCATTACTTGATGTGCCACGTTTACGCCACCGGCTTTATCAAGCGTTGGTGCTTAAAAAAATCCGTGGGCTCGTTTGCCAAGCGCAATTCGAATAATCCTTTCATTCTCATGGTTCGCGATTTGATTTTTGGCGACAAACAATATCAAACCGAAGTCGAAAACATACTCCGCATCTTTTCCGCCGAACACCTGCCCAACGATAAAGACGACCTCGCCCATTCCGACGTGCTATGGCAGCGCGATCCGCGCAATTGGCCAAACCCCAAAGTCGAGCTGCGCCACGAATACGCCGGCATCGATTACATGATTTTGTATCAGTTTTATGAGAGGTATTATCTGGGAGATGAGAAGCTGTCGCGGTAGGGCTATAGCTTTGAATTGTGTAAACCTGCCATGAAATAATTCTCCCAGATTTCATCATGCGCAACCACTAACGGGCACACAAACATAAAGACAAGCGCAAGCCAGTCTTTCATGAAAGGAGCCACGCCATGGCAAAGTTTAATCGCTTTCGCATGGCGATGGGGTTGTTGCTCGGCATCCTCGCATTCTTCAGCTTAGATACCCTGTCACCACCAGTCGTTTTCGCTCAATCTTCCAATCGGCTCGCCGCTCGGATTGACTCGCTTACCAAAACACAACAACAAACGGCAGCGACCCTGCGTGAGGCCGTGCAAAAGCTGAACGAGATGCAGCTCCGCATGAATTATGAAATCGCCGCCAATCACGAGCGCATCGAGTCTTTCAAAGAGACTACCAACCAGTTATTCTGGCTGTTCGTCGTGATTGGAACCGTGGCAACAATTTTTGGGGCATTGGTGACGCTGCGCAGCTCGAAGCAACAGTCGGAATTGCACGGCAAAGTATTGCGCATTTACGAAAGCCAGGCCGTAGTCGGCGAAAGATACCGCGATCATTCCGGCCAAATTTTGGATTCACAAGATTCCTATTCACGCGGCATGGCTGAAATCACGACCGCGTTCAAAGACATCCTCGAAAACGTTCAAAGTGTTTTGGGCTTCAGAGTCAAAGAAGGCAAAATGGCCCTGGAAGCCATGCAAGCACGGGAAGAAGCGGCACGCGTTCTTCCGGAGATTCAAAAAGAGCTTGCCGAGTTGAGAAAAGAACGCGACGCGCAAATGGACGATCTCTTGACTGACACCTCCCGCCACAAACGTTCCCGCCACGAATTCACCGAACCCGATCGCGAATTGAGCGCCGCCATTTTCCAGTTCCGCATCAAAATGGATGGCATGTCGAAATTGTTTCTCGACAAATATGCCGACCAACCCAAATACGCGCCGGTATTTTATTACCGCGGCGTTATTGCTTTTATCGATAGCGACGTGCTGACCGCATACAAGATGCTGAGCCTCTCGGAGAAGCTCATGCCTTTTACGGAAACCGGCCTCAAGGAAATGTCGCGTGACCTGCGCATTCATGCTGCCTTCACCCAATTCTATCTTGCCCTCATCCATAAAAATTACGGCCACAAAAATTATGACGCCATGCGCACGGCGCACGATCACATCGCGAAATCTTATCGCATGTATGGCCAGGACGAAAAAAGCGAGATCTTGACTCTGGTGACGTTTGCCGAGATTCTTTCCTATTTGCCGGATTTGGATACCGCGCGCAGTTATTTGAAAGAGCTGTTCGACCGCGTTGAGCTTAAAGTGAAATCAGGTTCGCTGACCAAAGCGGAAGCGCAATACATTCCGCGCGGGCATCTCGTTCATGGCAACACTTTTTTTGTTGAAAAGAGATGGGAAGAGGCGCGCAAGGCTTACAACGAAGTTCTCGAAATCAACAAAGGAAGTTACTACGCGCACCATTCTCTCGGGCAGATTCTGAAAGAGGAAGGCAATCCCCAGCAGGCCCAGGCCGCTTTCGACAAAGCCTTGCAAGGTCTTTTGGAGTCCAAGCATTTGGAACTCAAGCCGGAGCGCGGCACTCAGATTACGCTCAATGCGCTTGCCTATCTTTGCTTACGCGAGGTCGACCCGGCAGGCGCCAAATTGCGCCGTGACGCCGTCAACGATCATTTAACTAAAGTTCGAGAAATCGATGGTTTTGAAATTAAGCTCTTCTCGTTCAAGAAAAAGCGCCCAGTGAGCCATCAAGAATTTCTGAACGAGTTGATTGACTAATTCTCAAAACAGCACTTTTACTTTGATCGTCACTTCCAGTTGGTCATTTTAATTCGCGGGCGATTCACTCAGAAGCAAAGGATCTGTTCATGCTCAACCTCAACGGCAAAGTCATGCTCATCACCGGCGCGGGGCGGGGGATTGGCGGGACTACGGCAATCTTAGTGGCGCGCGCGGGCGCGACCGTGGCGGTGAATTATAATCGCGCTAAAACAGAAGGGATGGGTGCTGCAGAAGTTCGGGATTAAAAAACCGTAGGCAAAACCTCCCTTGCATTGTCAAATTTAGAAGCGTATATTTTTATAAAGCTAATTCAGAGGGAGCAAACGTGGCGGAGGCAATCTTTTTAACCAAGGCCAAGCGCAATCTCCAAGCAGCGCAACTATTGTTTGATCATCAGATGTATGATGAATCGGCGAATCGCGCTTATTATGCCGTCTTTCAAGCAGCATTGGCGGCGGTGTCAACTGTGGGCATGCAAGTGGAAGGGATGAGTCATGAAGCCGTACAGTCAACCTTCAATAATGAGTTTATCCACCGGCGAAAAATCTATCCGGGACATTTAAAATCGTATCTATCGGAGTTGCTCGGTATCCGAAACAGTGCGGATTATAAAGCTAAGTTTACTTCAAAAAAAGTCGCGCTGAAACAACTCAAAAAAGCTGAAGAATTTGTTGAAAAAGTAAAGCAGGAGATGAGCAAATGATCAACTTCAAGCAACGTGAATTAAGCCAGGTGCTTTTTGATAAATTGCAGGCGCGGTTCCCAGAAGTGGAGCTCGTCAATATTATCGAAAGCCCGGAAAATCCAAACCACATTTGGGTGAATATCATCATGCCTGATGATGAAGATAGGGAGGTTGAGGTGTATGAAGAGGCCGGCAAAATTTCGACGGATATCCTAATGGATTACGGCTACCTTATTATCATCAGCTCCGCTTCAAAGGAAGAAAAAACCTTGGTTTAAGTTTGGGAACAGGAGATGAGCAAATGATTAATTTCAAGCAACGCGAACTAAGCCAAATGCTTTTTGACAGATTAAAGGCACGGTTCCCCGAATTGGAGATGGTTGATATCGTTGAAAGTCCGGAGAATCCCAACAGCATTTGGATTAATGTCATTATGCCGGATGACGAAGATCGAGAAATCGAAGCACGGAAAATGGCAAGCGAGATCACGGCAGATATTCTAATGGATTTCGGGTATCATATTTTGGCAATTCCCGAGTCAAAAGCGGAAAGAAGCCTGACTGTTGCATGATCTTCACGCTCGCTTTCTTAAGCTTGATTTGCCATAAGTTATTTTGTCAACACCAGCTTCTTCGTCTCGGCAAATGTGGCGCTGGACAGACGGTAGAAATACACGCCACTGGGGAATCTCTCCGCCTGCCAAAGCACTTCATGTTTTCCCGGCGCTTTTACTTCATCGAGCAAAGTCGCAAGCTCGCGCCCTTGCACGTCATAAATTTTCAAAGCGACGTGTTGCAGCTTTGAAAGATTGAAAATGATGCGGGTCGCAGGGTTGAAGGGATTCGGATAATTCTGTGAAAGCTGCAAAACTTGCGGGAACTTGTCTTTCGTTTCCACCGTGGTTAGGATTCGCTGCAACGAATTAGCGATGCGCAGCTTGCCCAGGCCCCAGGTGGCATTGGGCACGGCGCCGGTGAACCCATCGGCGATGGCGCCGGCATGCAGCAAGTTTCGAATCGCGCCATGCGTCAAGTTAGGATCGGCTTGCAACAAAAGAGCAACGGCGCCGGCGACATGTGGCCCGGCGGAACTGGTGCCGCCAAATGCCACATAGCGCGTATTCAAACCAATGCTGAACACCGTGCTTCCGGGCGAGGCCACGTCCACCTGGCGGCGATCGTCGAGACGCAAGCCGCGGCCGCTGAACGAGTTGATATTGGTGTCGGCGGCTTTATTTCTGTAGGCCGCAACCCCGATCGCACTATCCGCAGTTGCCGGCCAGGTTACGGTGTTGGTCTCGCTCGGTGAATTCCAACGCGCCAGCCCGGACCAACTGAAGCCATTGTCGCCGAGCATGGCTTCTACGCGTTTCTGCGCCGGCGTTTTATTGATCAGGCGCAAAGTATAAGTCGCAGAATTGCTTTGCGCGAGGTGCAGAATGTGCATAACCGTGCCGCGTGTGGAGACGCTTTGATTCGTATACACCGGCCTTCCGCCAATCGTCACCGTGGCGCCGTTTGCCGGCAACGTCACAAAGCCGCCGGTATTCACTTGCAATTTTGCGACGACCTCGGCGCTATTGCCGCGCCAGCGTAGCGACGGCCAAATATCCGTTGCCGGGCCGCCGGTAAAAGCCACGCTCGTCGAATCGTTAGCATTCAAAATAATTGTCTTCTGCATGCCGCCGCCGGTGAGATTGCCGGCAGGCGTCACTTGTGCGATGCCTTTGGCCGCCATTTCATTGATCATGATTTCTTCATTGGAAGAACCGTCGAGATATTCCCACACCCATTCGCCGTCTTCGTAAAGCATTACGTTGGCGCCTTCGGCCTCGGCCCACGCCATCATCGCCGGCAGCGTCGTGAAAAAACGCGGCGCAGAATTGTAACTGATCGAAGCGAAAATCATTTCCGCCTCCGGCGCGATGCCCGCGAGGCGATGCACACCGGCAACGCCGCCCACTGCAATGCCGGCGACCGAAGTGCCATGCCCGCCAAAAGGTCCATGGTCAGGATCGGCCAGAATCAAATCCACGCCGCGCCGCCGCACCGTGCCGTTGGTTTCCAGAATCGCGCGAATCTTGGAGGTTTTCAAGCCCACCACTCGTTCGCCCAAATTCAACCGGCGATTGCCATCGGCATCCAATGCGATGAACCATTGCTCGCCAAAAGTAGGAGAAGCTTCGGTAAAACCATTGCCCGCGCCGAAATCGCGCTGATTGTTGTTGTTGACATCATTGTAAAGAAAATCCAGATCAGTATCAAACACGCCTGCGGTATTCGCAGAATAGTTCAGCTCGCGGTAACGCAACCCTTCGCCGGCGTCTGAAACGCCGTTGCGGTTTTTGTCGATAGCGTCGAGCGCCGGGTCGAAAGCGTTATTGCCGTTGGTATCGATCCAATGCAACGTGTCGCCGTCTGCAAACCATAACATGGGATGAAAGAAATCCACGCCCGTATCAAAATCCGCGATGATCACACCCTTGCCGGTGATTGCACGATGGGTGCGATCGCGCAATTGCCAGGCGGCTTCGGCTTGAATTTGCGGCCGGCTCACGTCGAGCGGCGGCGTGTGAAACGGCCGCCAGCTAGGCTGCACCGCAACAACTTCCGGCATCTGTGCGAGCGTGGCGAGATGCTCAACGCGCAACCCCGCCGGAAAAACCGTGTGCGACCCCAGGCGTTTTCCGGCGTGCCATTGAAATTGGATGCCGAGTTGCTCGAGCGTATTGAGCAATTGGGGTGACGGAGATTGATGAAAACGAATGGTTGCAGGCCACACTGCTCCTGCTTGCTTTTGGAGCGGCGCTTGTTCGCGCAGATAATGAAAACGAAAATCAACGGTGGGGTTTTCTTGCACTAATTGAGCAAAGACGGCTTCGATTCTCAAAAGCGCAATTGCCGGCAATATGAAGGCAGTCAAAATTCTTGCCGAGAAAAAGGGGGACATGAAAAATGCTCCGAGAATAGAACCTCTTTAGTATCTAAACAGTCAAATCAGTGCAAAAAAAAGCAAAAATTTTCAACACGGAGAAAACAGAGTAAACCGAGCTTACAAAGCAAAGGGAGTTTTCTATGAGTCCCCCCCTCGGTTTGCTCAGTTTTCTCTGTGTTAATCTTTTTTGGTTGTGGCTCGTCCGCCTTGTGGAATGCCGATTAAATAACTTGCTCGTTTGATCTGTCATGCCCGAGCGCTGCGCCCCTTAGCAGTGCAAAACTAAAGTTTTGCACTCCGGGTTCAATTGGCAAATTCCCTGGTTTCAATCGCCGGCGGTTCTTTCCTGTTTCATCTGTTTCAACGTTTCGATTTCCGCTTCCAGGCGTTTTTGGCGGCGCACCAGGCTGAAAATATAACCCAATAGCAACACCCAAACCGCCACGAATCCCGCGAACAAAAAGTTTAGATTTTTGTCGGGGTTGCTGCCCGAGGTTTGCAACCAAAAAAGAAAGTTTGCGAGTATGTTCATCGACATATCTTCATCTGTTCCGTTGGAAAAAATGATTTGCCTACAGTCAGAATGACTGCGCTATGTTTCTTCACCAATGATTTGCCTGCAGTCAGGATGACTGCGCTACGTTTTTTCATCAATGATTGAGGGCTTACCCTTCCGGCACCGGGCGCGCCGTATCAAGAAGCAAAAGCCATTTCCCGTTTGATGTTCTCTGCTTCAAGGCGCGTGCGTTCCAGGCGCAGGCGGAGCAACAAGAAGAATATAAAAAGGCCGATAAAAGTCGCGAGACTGAACCAAAAGGCGTAGCGCATGGCCGGCTCCAAACCGGATTCGCTGCCGCCCATGATGACGGGCTGGGGGTGCAACGTGCGCCACAAGCGATTTGCCATGTAAACGATAGGCACGTCGACGAATCCGACGATGGCAAACACGGCCGCGAAGCGCGCGGCGCGCTGTTCTTCGCCGGTGTAATTGCGCAGCATGAGATAGCCCGCGTAAATGAACCACAAAACCAAAGTCGTGGTCAGGCGCGGATCCCACGACCACCAGGTATTCCACACCGGCCGCGCCCAAATCGGACCCGTGATTAAAACGATCGTCGTCAGCAGCACGCCGACTTCCGCAGCGCAATATGCGACGCGGTCGTGCCACCAACGCTGCCTGGCCAAAAAGCGAATGCTGCACACAAAAGTCACGGTGAACGCGACGAAAGCTGAAATCGCCGAAGGCGCGTGAAAATAAAAAATGCGCTGCACGATGCCCATGCTGCTTTCCGTGGGCACGTAGATAAAAATATTGTAGAGATTCACCAGCATCATGGCGGCGACGATCGCGCCTAAAATGCCGGTCCAGCGCGTGAGCGTGGTGAGCGCCGGCAATTGCTCCGGGACCAGGGCCGCGGTTTTCAGGTTTGAAGATTGGTTAGACATGGTTGGCTCAAAGCGCCGTGCTCAATGCTTAAAAAGTTCCTTACAGGATGACAGTCCCGTGTGGTTTGGCGAACCAACTCCCAATTGGGAGAAAGGCGCTGAATTGGAATTACTCCTCCAGCACATATTCAAACGTTACCCAGCACACCAAAATAAAAATCAAATCGAACGCGACCAAAATCTTTATCCAGCCGCCGATGTCGCTCCACGAGCGGCCCGCGAGCACGGCGGCGGAAGCGTTGACCGCCGCAAGAATCACCGGAATTTGCACGGGGAAAAGCAATATCGGCAGCATGATTTCACGCGTTCTCGTATTCACCGAAATGGCGCTGAACAGCGTTCCCACTGCGGCAAAACCGATGGTGCCCAATAAAAACACCGCGGCTAATTTGCCCAGGCCAGGCGCGAAATCGAGATTGAAGAAAATCGCGAATAAAACGAACGTCGGAATTTCGATGGCCAAAATAAAAATAATATTGCTGCACATTTTGGCCAAATAAATCAGCCCGCGATCGAGCGGCGCGAGCATGAGACCGTGCAGGCCGCCGCGCTCCACCTCTTGCAGCATGGCGCGATGCAATCCCAATACCCCGGCAAAAGTAAACGCCACCCACAAAATTCCCGGGCTGGCTTCGCGTGTGGCGGCGCTGCCGGTTTCAAAAGTGAAGGCAAAAATCACCACCACGATGAGCGCGAACATGAGCATGGAAGAGATCAGCTCTTTGGTGCGAAACTCGGCGAGCAAATCTTTCCCAACCAAAGCCCAAAGTTTCTTGAGCGCGCTCATGGCCCTCCTTGCGCAACCAAATCGAAATAAATCGTTTGTAAAGACGGGAGCTGAACTTGCGTTGCGCGTTCCTGCCAGACGGCGCGGCCACGCACGAAAATCATAACGCGATCGGCCAGGGCCAGGCCTTGCGCCAAATCATGCGTCACCAACAATATCGTGCGGCGCCGGTCGCGCAGTTTTTGCAGCCAGCTCGTCAATCTCATCGCCGCGTGCTGGTCGAGGCCGGTGTACGGCTCGTCGAGAAATAGAAGGTCCGGATCGTGCAGCATGGCGCGCGCAATGGCCAGGCGTTGCTGCATGCCGCGCGAAAACGCGCGCACGCGATCATCGGCCCTTTTTTCCAAACCGACTTCGGCAAGCGCAGCACGGGTGCGTTCACGCGGCGAATCGAGATCGTACAAGCGCGCATAGAACAACAAATTTTCCGCGGCGGAAAGATCATCGTACAAAAAAGTTTGATGGCCGATCACACCAAACTGCCGCCGCACGGCCAAAGAGTGTTGCTGCAATGCCTGGCCATGAATCAAAATTTCGCCGCTGCTGGGCCGGGAAAGCGCGGAAAGGATGCGCAGAAAAGTGGTTTTGCCCGCGCCATTGGGGCCGAAGAGCGCCAGGCATTCGCCGGCAGGAATTTGAAGGGAAATGCCGCGCAACGCGAAGAAAGCTCCGAAGCGTTTGATCACCTCGCGAACTTCGATTGCCGGTGTGTTCTCGCCCGAGGGCCATGCGCTCATGCCACCTTGGCTCCGCAGGCGCTGCAAAACAGATCCGTGCTTGTCGCCGGCAGGCCGCATTGATGGCAGAATTGTGCGCCGGCTTGCCGCACCGGGGACGATTTTTTCGCGGTGAACGCGGTCGCCGTCAAGCCGTCCAATTTTTTCAGGGTTTGAATGGCGTCATTTTTATATTGATCGTGCAGCGCTTGATAATCCTCTTCGGAAAGCTTGCCCATGCGATAATCCAGCTCGATATCGCGCAGCGCGGCATAAATCTCCGCTTTACGCGCTTGCAATTCTTCGCTTTGATGGTTCAACGCAAAATTCATTCTGCGCTGCGATTTTTGCCAGAGCGGATAGCTGATGATGACGGCGGTGATGACCGCCAGCGCCACGCCAATAATCTCGATCATTTTCTTGCCTCAACTTTGCGACTTGCGAAATTCTTCCTCGAAGCGTGAGCCATAAGCGTCGGCGCCGCCGCTAGCGCTTTTGCTTCCGGCTTGAATCACGGCGGGGGCGCTGCGCCGTCGCCAGCCTTTAATAACCGCTGCGACCACAACGCCGCCTAACGCCAGCATGACAAACGGCACGACCCAGGCCATGAGATTAAATCCTTTTTTGGTCGGCGCGGAGAGAATGCGCTCTCCATATTTCTCTGCCATGGCCTGCAAAATTTGATCCTGGGTTTTGCCTTGTTGCATGAATTGCGAAACTTCTTTGCTCAACGCACGCGACTCGCTGCACACCATGCCGCCCAAACAATCCTGCACCGTCATGCCACAGCCGCAATAGCAAGCCAGCTCCCGGCGAATCGCACTCAAAGCGGTGGCATCCAGGGCGGAAGAATCTGCCGGTGTTTGCGCCAGCGCCGACACACAAACGGCGCATAAAAAAATCCACAATATTCGCATTGAAAATCTCATTGCACTTTGAGTTCTTGCTTTTCGTAGGGCCCGGTGTGAACGACAGCATGATTGTTTTCGCCGATGAACGAAACGATCTTTTTACCGCTGAGTTTCTGTCGCCTTTGATAATCTTGTACTATCGCTCGTAAATCATAGTCGAACTTTGCTGCATGCTCTTGGCGCGCTTTATGAATTTCTTCAACGATTGGATCAGTCCACATTGTCTTTATCTCCAAGGAGTTCTTCGGGGGTACAGATCACCGGTGGTTGATAACCGCTCTGACGTATTACACTCTCGATTGCAGATCGCATTTGAGCGTTAGCAATATGTTTACAGTTCCATGTTATCAAATAATCCATACCGTGAACGGCTGTAATAGCAATATGTAAAGCGTCTTCGGCTGCCTTTGGGGGTAAACACTTTTGCGCGATTAATTTTTCCGCCAAATCGGCTGCTTCATTGCTCACATCCAGCAATTCAATTCCTTGTAATGCTTGAATCCTTTTCGTAGACGCTTCCGGGTTACCAGCGCTTGCTTCATCAAAAACTACCTGAGAAGTGTACAGATCATAATTAAAACGATAATCATCCCACCATTCGTGTGTAATTTCTTGATGTGCCGCAACTACTAAATCACGGCTTGGTCGTGCTGTATAGTAGCTGATAACGCTTGTTTCAATATAAGCTTTGGATTTCATAAATCAAACTTATGAAATTGATTTCTCTTTGTCAAAGGCATATTTATTTGAAGGAAGGCGCTTGTGAAATGGCTACTCAACCTCAGGTGAGCCTTACGACGTACTTTTTGCTTATAACCAACAATTCAATAACTATCAAGCGAAATCTTCGGTAAAAAGTAATACTTCAGTGATGACGAGGTTGTAGCTCAGACATCTTGTCTGCAGGCGGGGACGTCTGCGCTACATTCCCCCCCGTGAGTGAGGCATTACGGTAAAAAATTTTTACGCAAATGACACGAAGAGCCGGTATTCTTTTGTGCAAAGATTTCGGACAATCATACGACGGCCCAAGGATGGGTCTGGCGAAGTTCATAGGGAACATTATGCACACGGTTCGCTTTGCTTTGCCGGACACTTCTCCGGTGCGTTTGGCGATTTATAATTTGAGCGGGAAAGAAGTGCGATTGTTGCTGGCCGGCTATTTGCCAGCCGGTGAACATCAAGCCCGGTGGGATGGCCGGGACAATTACGGCCATGCCGCCGGCAAAGGCGTTTATTTCTATCGTTTGGACAGCGCTTCTTTTCATCAAGTGCGCAAACTGGTGCGAGCATAAAAAGCCATAACTTCCTCCTCACAAGAAACGCCACGAGTTCCGGATTAGAGGAACGCCGTGGCGTTTCGTTTTAAAACATCAATTGCATTCTTAGCAATTTTTTCTATATTTATCCTAACCGATTAAGAAATGGAATAGATAGCGATAAAAACAAATGGTGGCAAATGGATTTAGTTTTTGAATGGGACTTGGAAAAAGCCAGGAAAAATCTCAGATTATGAAGAAGGAAATTTCCAAACGAGCCGATTTTGAAAAGGATAATATGCGCCCGGAGTATGATTTCGCCAATATGACGGGAGGAGTACGAGGCAAATATTATAAGGCCTATCGCGCCGGCCATACCGTCAAGATCGATAAGGCTGATGGCACGATTGAAGTGCGGCGCTTTAAACCCGAAGAGGCTGCGATCATGCTGGAGCCAGATGTGCTAGAATATTTTCCTGATTCAGAGGCCGTGAATAATGCTCTACGTTGTTTGATTCCGCTCATACAAAAGAAAACGTGGCGCAAAAGAAAAGCAAAAGAAAAGCAAAAGAAAAGTCTGGCAGCATGATCAATCAACGGCTCAACAAGTTCGGGCTCTCAACTAAGATGAAGAAAGCCGTTTTCGCCGTGTCGTTTTTTAACGCTGTAGTCTCCTCATTTTACCCTGCCAACTTCTGCTTCATCCTTTCCTGCACCGCAAACTGCAATTGATACAGCCGGTAATAAATGCCGCGTTGCGCGATCAACTCTTCGTGTGTGCCCATTTCACGCAGGCAGCCTTTGTGCATGACGATGATGCGATCGGCGTGCTGAATCGTTGAAAGCCGGTGCGCGATGATGAGAGCAGTGCGGTTCTTCATCAGGCGCGCCAGCGCTTCTTGAATGAGTAATTCGGTTTCGGTGTCCACGCTGGAGGTGGCTTCATCGAGAATGAGAATGGGTGGATTATAAGCCAGCGCGCGGGCAAAAGCCACCAGCTGCTTTTGTCCCACCGAAAGATTGTTGCCGCGCTCGAGCACCGGCTCTTGAAATCCCCTGGGCAATTTTTCAATGAAGCGCAGCGCATTCACTTCCTGCGCCGCGCGCTGCACGCGCTGCGAAGAAATATTTTGATTGCCGAGACGAATGTTCTCTTCAATATTATCGGCAAACAAAAACACGTCTTGCAACACCAGTCCCATTTGACCCCGCACGCCGTACAACGGCAAAGCATGAATATCCCGGCCGTCGATCAGAATTTGGCCTTGTTGCGGCGTATAAAAACGCAAGAGCAGACTGATGAGGGTGGTCTTGCCCGAGCCGGTCGCGCCCACGATTGCGACCGTTTCTCCGGCAGCAATTTTGAAAGAAACGTCTTTGATGACTTTTTCATCGGCGCGATAGCCAAATTCCACGCGGCGAAATTCGATCTCACCGCGCGCCCAGCGGCCATTCGACGCCGGCGCCGGTGAAACGAAATCGGACGGACGGGCGCGATCCTCGGCCAACTCGTTTTTTTCATCGAGCAATTTGAATATCCGCTCGGAACTGGCCATCGCAGTTTGCAAGATGCCGTACTTTTCCGCCAGATCGCTGATGGGATGAAAAAACATTTCGACGTACATGATGAACGCCACGAGCGCCCCGAAGGAAAGATGCGCGGCTACGACCTGCCCGCCGCCGTACCAAACGATCAGCGCCACCGCGAGTGCGCCGATAAATTCCACCACCGGATAAAACACGGCGTAATAGAAAATCGTTTTGCGATACGCTTCGAGGTGATCGCGATTTTTTTGATCGAAGCGCTTGAAATTTTCCGGTTCGCGATTGAACAGTTGCACCACCGTCATGCCGGTGAGGTTTTCTTGCAGAAACGTATTGATCTTCGCGATGCGTTCGCGAATCAGCCGCTCGGCAAGGCGCACTTTGTTTTTGAAAATGATCGTCGCGAGGAACAGGAACGGCACGGTGCTCAACGTCACCAGCGTGAGCTTCCAGTTCAAATTGAGCATGGCGATGATGATGCCGCCGAGCATGAAGAAATCGCCGAACACCGCCACCAAACCGGAAGTGAACAGCTCGTTGAGCGCCTGCACGTCGTTGGTTACGCGCGTCATCAACCGGCCTACGGGGTTGCGATCGAAAAAAGACAGCGACAGCCTTTGCAAATGCGAAAAAATTTCGACGCGCAACTCGTACATCACGCGCTGGCCGATCCATTCCATCAATACGGTGCGGGCGTAATTGACGAGAAAGCCTGCAATCAGCACGCCCAGATACCACAAGCTGATCATGGCCAGCCCGTTTGGGTCTTTATTGGCGATGTATTTATCGATGCCGATTTTCGTCAAAATTGGGCCAATGACGGAAAATCCGCTATTCATCAACAACAGAACGACGCCCAGCAGCATGTAGCGCGAGATCGGCCGCACGTATTTCAGCAGCCGCCGCATCAGCGCCGCATCGTAAGTTTTGCTGAATTGTTCTTCGTCGTGTGCAGGCATGTTTGATAAAAAGTAATGCGTAATTCGTAATGCGTAAAAATATGGTATTGCGCAGCGTGCAACTCCGCTCAAGCATTCATTCTCCCCATCCCCCTTTCCTCCCGTCTCCCGTCCCCCTTCTCCCACGCCCTCATTTCGGCACGCCGAGCTGATCGCGATACGGCAAATCCGCATTGTTATGCAATTGCCAATATGGCAAGCGCACGGATTTAACCAGATCGCCTTTGCCGCCGTCGCTCGAATTCCACTTGAGAATGCGATGAGGATAGTTTTTCTCGATCCAGTACGTTTCGGTGCGATCGCCGACTTGCCATGTCCAGTGCCAAGAAGGTGACTCACCTGCCGCGGTTTTCAAAACTTCGCCTTCTTCTTTGATGATCCATCCCGGTTGAAAAGCTATTTCGCGGTGCGCGGCACGCAGCGCCCAAGAGCTGGGGAGAATGTGCAGCTCGCGTTTCTGGCCGGGAGGCAATTTTTCACCGGCCAATTCGCGAATCCAAATCGGCAAATTATCTTCGAAAACAGCATTCCCCGGTAATTTGAGATTGCGTTTTTGTTCGCCTTCACTTTCAAAATAACTATGCACAGTCAGCTCGACTTCATCGCGTTGCGGAAGCAGCATTTGAAAAACGTGGCCGCACCATTCCTGCGCCGAAAAAGAAATTTTGAGCGGCTCGAACGCGGGCCGGCCCAATTCCGAATCCACGCTGCTGAACGTCGAAGTGAGCAGCGAGTAATCGTAAAGGCCGGTGGTGAATTTCACCACGCGATTGAGTTTCAGCACGGGCACGCGATCTTGTTGTGAAGTTTGATTGGATTCCACTTTGATGCGCGTGCTGCGGGAAACGTCTTCGGTGACAAAAACCAAAACCGAATAGCCCTCGCGCAATTCGCCATAGCGCGAAACGGTGACGCGATACGAAGAAAGCTCGCCCTTGCCATCGCCCCAGTATTTCCAGAAATCGACGTTGTTGTTGCCCGGCAAGAATGCGGCGCATAAAATTCCCAAAAGAGTCGCGAACATAGCAATATTCTCCAAAACTGAACTTTATTTTGTTTGATGTCATTGCTCGTCCACGAGCTGCACTCGTGGACGCAGGGAGGTGTTGGGGAATTTAATTCCCATTGCAACCGGCGTTCGGGAGTGCAACTCCCGAACGAGATCAGATCCCGAACGAGACCATTTAACACCAGTGGCCATCAATCCATTCATCCAATTATTCCATCAATCCACCAATCCACCAATCCAATTCATAACGCCTCCAAATCTTCCTCCCACTGCTGCATGCGGCTGAGTTCGGCGTAGTAGCCGTCTTTCTGCATGAGCAGCTCGTGCGTGCCTTTTTCCACGATGCCGCCGTCTTTTAAAACGATAATCAAATCCGCGTCGCGCACGGTGGAGACCCGATGCGAGATGATGATGCTGGTGCGCTCGCGCATCACCCCGCGCAAACCGCGCAGAATTTCATCTTCAGTATAAGTATCCACCGAAGACAGCGCGTCATCGAGGATCAAAATGCTGGGCTGGCGCACAACCGCGCGCGCGATGGCGGTGCGCTGCTTTTGCCCGCCGGAGAGATTGATGCCGCGTTCGCCCAGCAAAGTTTCATAGCGTTCTGAAAAGCCTTCAATCTCGTCATGCACGCGCGCAATGGTGGCGGCGGATTGCATGGATTCGCCGTTGCCCGGTTGCACGCCGAATAAAATGTTTTCACGAATGGTTTCGGAAAACAAAAATGTTTCCTGCGGCACGCCTCCGATCTCGCCGCGCAAAACTTGCAATGGAATTTGTTTGACGTCAATGCCGTCGATCAAAATTTTGCCTTCCGTGGCATCGTATAGGCGCGGAATCAAATTTACCAGCGTCGATTTGCCGCTGCCCGTATGCCCGACGATGGCCAGGGTCATGCCCGCCGGAATTTTGAGATGAAGGTGGCGCAAGGCCCAGGCATTTTCATTGTATTGAAAACTCACATTTTGAAATTCGATCTCACCGCGCAGTTTTTGAATCGCATGATTCGTCAATTCCGAATCGCGAATGTCGGGCGCGGTTTCTAGAATACGGTTGAGGCGGCCCATCGAAGCCGTGCCTTGTTGCACCACGTTGATCACCCAGCCGAGCGCGATCATCGGCCAAGTCAGCAAAGTCATATAAGCAAAGAACGCAACGAATTCGCCCCAGCTCAAGCGTTCGTGAATCACTTCCAAACCGCCGATCCACAACAGCAACAGCGCGCCCCCACCCGAGAGAAAACCCATGCCGGCCCATAACACACCTTCGATTTTTCCCAGGGCAACGCTTTTCTGCATGTAATCGCGATTGAGATGGCGGAATTGCTCGATTTCAAAATCTTCGCGCAGATAGGATTTGATCACGCGAATGCCGGAAAGATTTTCTTGCACACGCGTGGTGATTTTCGCAAACTGCTCTTGAATCTTCTCGTAAATGGCGTGAATCCGGCCCATGGTGCGATTGACGACGATTGCCATCACCGGCAAAATCAGCAGGGCGATCAACGTCATTTTGACGTTCATGCTCAACATGAAAATAAAAGCGCCGAGGCCGAGCACGATGGTGTTGGAGGCATACATGATGCCGGGACCGAGCACGGTGCGCACGCTGTTGAGATCGTTCGTGGCGCGCGCCATCAAATCGCCGGTGCTGTTGCGGTTATAAAAACTGCGCGACATGCGCTGCAGGTGGCCGAAGAAATCGTTGCGCAAATCATATTCGATCAAGCGCGAGACCACGATGATCGTTTGCCGCATCCAAAAGCGGAAAAAACCTTCGCCGAACGAAACCAGCAAAATGAAACCGGCAAAGTAAAGCAGGCTCATGGCGGTGAGATTTTCCTTCAGGCTATCAATGGCAAGACGCAACACCCGCGGTCCGGAGAGGCTGAAAACATTGGTCAAAAAAATGAACAGAACGCCGAGCGCGACGCGATCGCGATATTTTTTCAAATAGGGCAGCAGGGTTTTCAATTCCCGCCACTCGCCGCCGCGCTTTTTTTTATTTTGAGAATGATCGTTCATGTGCATTTGCGAATGAACTCATGAATGCGTTGAAAGATTTGCTCGCGGTCGCGATCCACGGTGAGCACGTGATAGGATTCTGTGACGATCATCTTTTCAACCTGCGTGGAATTGACCCGCTCGGCCACGTACTGCAGATTGGCGAGCGGCACCACGTGATCCTGCCGGGAATGAATCAACAACACCGGCATTTCAATTTGCGCCAATTCTTCCCGCACTACCCGCTGCAGATTGAACACTTCATATAAAGCCGAATAGGGATATTCCAAATAACTATCCAAGAGCGCGCGGCCCGAGTCATCGTTCACATCCGGGCCGCCCCATTTCCGGCGCGTGCGCAAAATCGGCCCGACGAGATAGGCGCCATATTCTTTCCACTTTGGCACCCACAGCGCAGGCGCCAGCGCGACGACCCCTGAAAATACAAAATTGGCTGCCAAATGCAAAGCCAGCGCGCCGCCCAAAGACAAGCCAATCACGATTTGTTTTTTGGTTTCATTTTGCAAATGCTGGAGGGCGGTTTCTGCGGTCTGCAGCCAATCGCGAGAGGAAACTTGCCGCAGCGCCTCGGGTGTGGCGGCATGCCCCGGCAGGATGGGAAGCTGCAAGTGATAGCCTTGCGTGCGGAGCGAGGCCGCGAGCTCCTTCATTTCGGCAGGACTACTGGTGAAGCCGTGAATCAACAGACATCCGATGTCGTGTGGTCGCGTCATACATTTTCAATATAGGGTTTGACGCGCACAAAGTCAACGGCAGGGGAGAGCGTGGGGCAAGACGCTTATTATTGCGCCTGACGTTTTACGCCTGATCACGTGTGCCGTAAAACGTAAAATCACACTGCTTCGAGTTGCTTGACCCGGCCCTCCAATTCCTGGAGGGTGGCATTCTGTTGGCGATCGGATTGATGCAGAAAATCGATTTCTTTTTGCTGACGATCTTGGCCAGCTCCGAGCGCAATTTTTTCGTGGTCAAATACCTCATATTTTTTTACCACGTTGTCAGCTATGCTCAACATATCGCTGCGGAATTTTTCATCTCTTTTTTCATTGGCAGCAATTTGATCTGCCAAAGCAAAAATTTGTTTTTGCAAGGCGCTTCCTTGATGATCAAACCGCTGCATGGTTTCCTGGCGCAGAGCCCGGGTTTCCTGGCGAGCAGCTTGGATTTCCTGTTGGGTTTCCTCGCGAAGAGTTTGGACTTCCTGCCGGGAAATCTGAAATTCCTGTTGGGTTTCCTCGCGAAGAGCTTGAATTTCCTGCCGGGAAACTTGGATTTCTTTTGTAGTCTCTTCGAATTTTTGCGTTGTTTCCCGGCGGAATGAATCCAGATCATGGGCCAAGCCGTCCACTCGGTTATTGAGACGGCCCATTCCCTTGAGAATTTGGTCCAGCTTGGATGGACTTTTACGCGGCTTGCCTGGCATACAGCTTTCTCCAGATTTATTTAGCTGATAATAAGTAATGCGGAGCAGAGTCGCAACGGGTTTTTCAATCGGTGATCAGCAAAGGATGATTTTCAAATTTACGTCTATGCTGGAAGCTAAAAAAGATTCCTGCTGAATAACATGAAGAGGCGCAAGCCGATCACTAAAACATTACAATTCCGCAAACGCCTGCGCCACGATGTGCTCCTGCTCGAGCTGGTGAATGCGCTGGCTGCCCGTGGCCGGGCTGCCGCTGGGCACACGGCCGACGTAGGAAATGCGATGATGTTCGTCGGTGATATAGCGCAAGCGCGCACGCACAAAACTCCACGCGCCCATGTTGCGCGGTTCTTCCTGCACCCAGCGCAAATCTTGCGCGTTGGGATAACGTTCGAATATTTCCTTCAAGCCTTCGAAGGGGAAGGGATAAAGCTGTTCGACGCGAATGACGGCGGCGCCGGTGAGGTTGTTTTGCCGGCGATGGTCGATCAAATCAAAACCGATTTTGCCCGAGCACATCAAAATGCGGCGCACCTCGGAAACGGGCAGCGGATCGTCCAACAAAACTTGAAATCCGCCTGCGGTAAAATCCTGGGCGGCGCTCTTGGCCTGCTGCGCGCGCAGCAAGCTTTTCGGCGTCATCACGATCAACGGCTTGAGCACGCCGGCGTGCATTTGGCTGCGCAGCAAGTGGAAATACTGCGCCGCGGTGCTGGGCACGGCCACGCGCATGTTTTCTTCCGCGCACATAACCAGAAAGCGCTCCAAGCGCGCGCTGGAATGCTCCGGCCCCTGGCCTTCGAAACCGTGCGGCAATAACATCACCAATCCGTTGACCTGTCCCCATTTGTCTTCCGCCGAAGAAATAAATTGATCGATGATGATTTGCGCGCCGTTCATAAAATCGCCGAACTGCGCTTCCCACATCACCAGCGTTTCTTGATTCACCGCCGCATAACCGTAATCAAAACCGAGCACGGCATATTCGCTGAGCAAGCTGTCGTAAATCATCAACTGCGCCTGGTTTTGGCGAATATGATTGAGCGGCGTGTGTTCTTTCTCGGTCTCATAATCCACCAACACCGCGTGGCGATGGCTGAACGTGCCGCGTTGCGAATCTTGTCCCGAAATGCGCACCGGTTTGCCTTCCAACAACAACGAACCCACCGCCAGCGCTTCGGCCATGCCCCAATCAACTTCATTGTCGTCGAGCATGGTGGCCCGGCCGGCAAGCTGCTTCGCCAGTTTCGGGTGTGGCTTGAAATCTTTGGGATAACTTGTCAAGGCGTGCGCCATCTCGTCGAGCACGGCCCGCGGCACACCAGTGGGAATCAGCGGCCATACTTTATCCAACGGCGGTTCTTTGGGCAACGTCGCCGTGGGGGTAATGCTTTCTTGCGTGGCCTTGAAAGCAGTTTCCAAAATTTTTTGATATTCATCGAGCGCGGCTTCGGTTTGTTCCAAGGTCAGTTCGCCGCGGCGCACCAAGAGCTCCGTATACAGCTTGCGCACCGAGCGCATATCTTTGATGCGGCCATACATGATCGGCTGGGTGTAGCTGGGCTCGTCGCTTTCGTTGTGGCCGTGCCGGCGATAGCACACCAGATCGACCACCACCTCTTTTTTGAATTGCTGCCGGAATGCGAACGCGAGCTCCATCACGCGCAGACAGGCTTCTGGATCATTGCCATTCACGTGAAAGATCGGCGCTTGCACCATTTTCGCCACGTCGGTGGCGTACACGCTCGAGCGCGCATCCGCCGGCGCGGTGGTGAAACCGATGCCGTTATTCACCACCAAATGCACGGTGCCGCCGGTGCGATAGCCTGACAACGCACTGAGATTCAACGTTTCCGCCACCACACCCTGCCCGGCAAACGCAGCGTCGCCGTGAATCAACACCGCCAGCACGCGCTCGCGCGCGCTATCGCCGCGCAAATCCTGTTTGGCGCGCACCATGCCTTCCACCACGGGATCGACCGCTTCGAGATGGCTGGGATTGGGCGCAAGCGTCACTTGCAGTTTTTGCCCGTTCGGCGCGATGAAAATTCCGGTTGCACCTAGATGATATTTCACGTCGCCCGTGCCTTCACGGCTGTTGGGATCGGGGTTGTCCTCGAAGCGCAAAAAGATTTGCTCGTAAGTTTTATTTAAAATGTTCGCGAGCACGTTCAAGCGGCCGCGATGCGCCATGCCCATAATGATTTCTTCCATGCCGGCTGCGGCCGCGCGCTGCAGCAAAATGTCGAGCATCGGAATCGCAGATTCCGCGCCTTCCAGGCCGAAACGTTTTTGGCCGACGTATTTCGTTTGTAAAAATTTTTCGAACGCTTCCGCGGCATTCAGCTTGGCCAGCAGGCGCTGTTTCATTTCAGTATTCAACCATTTGGGCCGCGGCACGCCCTCGACGCGCTGCTGAATCCAAGTTTTCTGCTCCGGCTCTTGAATGAACATGTACTCGACCCCGATCGTGCCGCAATAGGCTTCGCGCAGCGTGTCCAAAATTTCACGCAAAGCCGCGCGCTTTTTTCCGCCCAAGCCGTCGGTAATGAACTCGCGGTCATAATCCCACACCGTCAAGCCGAAACGCGAAGGATCAAGCTCGGCATGCGTGGGCACGTCCACACGCAGCGGATTGAGGTTGGCAATCAGGTGGCCGCGCACGCGATACATGTTGATCAATTGCAGCACGTGCGCCTGTTTTTCGATCGAAGCTTCCGGTGTGCTCATGCCGTCAAACATCGGATTCACGTCGCGCGTCAAGCGCACCGGCTCGTACGGAATTTTCATGCTGGCGAAAATTTCTTCATAAAAGTTTTCTTCGCCGAGCAGCAATTGGTGCAGAACGCGCAAAAACATGCCGCTCTCCGCGCCTTGAATCACGCGATGATCGTACGTGCTGGTGACGGTCATCACTTTGCTGATGCCCAGCCGCGCGATCGTGTGCTGGTCTGCGGATTGATATTCCGGTGGATAATCGATCGCGCCGGTGGCAACGATCAAGCCTTGCGCCGGCATCAAGCGCGGTACGGAATGCACCGTTCCAATCGTGCCGGGGTTCGTCAGCGTCACCGTGGTATCGGCAAAATCCCCCGGCTGGATTTGGTTGGTAAAAACTTTGCGAATGATTTCATTATAAGCTGCAAAGAACCTGCTGAAGTCAAGCGTATCGGCTTTTTTGATGTTCGGCACCATCAAGTTGCGGCTGCCGTCTTTGCGTTCAACGTCAACCGCGAGGCCAAAATTAATATGCTCCGGCACGACTTTGTAGGGCGTGCCATTCGCATGAAAAAATGAGGTCTTCATCGCCGGCATGGCTTGCAACGCTTTGAGGATAGCCCACGCGATGAGGTGGGTGAAGCTCATTTTCGCGCCGGTAGCGCCGGAAAGATATTGATTGATGAGGCGGCGATTTTCCTCCAAAATTTTTACCGGCACGGCCCGCACCGAAGTCGCCGTAGGAATGCTCAAGCTGCGTTCCATGTTTTCGACGATGCGCACGACGCCGCCTTTGAGCGGCACTGCGCCGGGAGGGACGGCCGCAGCGTGTCCATTTTCTTTTTCTTCGAGGCGCGGTTTGGCCAAAGGCGCGGCCGGTGTTGCCGTTGTTTCTGCCGGCGCGCCCAGCGGGCGATAATCCGCAAAAAAATCGCGCCAGCTTTCACTCAGGCTATCGGGATTCTCGCGATATTGGCGGAACATTTCTTCTATCAGCCAGGCATTCGGGCCAAAGGCTTTGGGGGTTTCGACGGTCTCGGACATATCTCGTTCTTCAATTAAGTGATGGAGCAAAACGGTTGTTTGCATAAGCTCACACCGCAATTGTAATCTGAAATTGGCAGGATTTCAATCGAAATTTTAATAAGGAATGCCGATTAAATAACTTGCTCATTTGATCTGTCATGCCCGAGCGCTTTAATCGGGCATCCAGACGGCGTATAATGGATTCCCGCTTAAAGACTGCGAGAATGACAGCCCTACGCAAATGGGAAAGTTATTTAATCGGCGCTCCTAACGCTTGCGCCTGGGTGTGAAAAAGCGGGCCGACAAAATCGATTCAGTACAATTGAATTCGTTGCTTTGCGCAGGTTTCTTGCGGGAAAATTTTTGGGACTTCTCGAATTGGGAGGGGCAAAAAAGAGGTTGTGTGATCATACCCTTTTCAAGGTTTTAAACCTTGAAAAGGGTTAACTCAAATTAGATCCTCAATCATCACCATCATCGTCGTCGTCATCATCGCCATCCTGATCATCATCTTTGTAAAGCTCGATGGATTGCTTGATGTTTTGAGCGATTGTGGTTTTGTTTCCGGGATCGGTAGGATCGAGCAAGGCTCCGCCCGGGCCGACGAACCAGACCGCGGAATAGACGGCCATGGTGATATTCGTCATCGGATTGTCTGCGGACACGACTAACGGTGGATTAAGCTCGGACTCCTGCTCGGCATAAATGGCGCTACTAAACACAAACGGTTGCGGCGTGGTCGCGCCGTTCTGATATTGTACGCCTTCGATGATAACGCTGTAGCGCGGGCCCGCTACGAAATCTGCGAAGGCGGCGCGATCCGCCGGCGACAAAGCGGCAAGAGCAGAATCGTCGGGCGCCTTAATTTCGATTTCGATCTCCGAATAGGAGCCAAACGGAACATTGGCTGCGATCAAGGTTTGGATGGAATCGGCCAGGTTCAGCTCGACCACCATCGGCGCCGTGCTGAATTCCATGTCATCATTTTCAGAGTCTTCATCTCCGCCTTCGAAATCGATATTGTTCACCACCACACGCGCGCGGGTGATCCGGAGCGAATCGACGGCCATCACCGCCGAGGCTTTGGCCAGGATCGTCGTTCGCGGTGTGGAGACATACCTGACGGTGAAGGAGACCTGGCCTCCATCCGACGTTGTGGGTGAATCTTTGCAACCATTGAACAGGACAAAAAGCGCAAACGCAATAATCGGCAACCCTCTTTTAAAAAAACGAAACTGCATGATAAAACCTCCAAAGAGAATTTGAGATGATATGAAACCCACGCAGAATTAAATTCGCGCATAAGAGCTGTAGCATGCGGGCATGGGATGTTCAAATGGCATGCCAGCGATCCTGCTCGTTTCTACTGAGGGTTATGAAGCATGGACGCTTAAAAACTTACAAAATGGGAATCATAGAGTACCAACACGTTTGTAACTCACGCCGTCCGGGAGGGTTCCGATTGCTTTTTTCAAACTTATATAATTTCCTTGTTGATTTTTTCAAAATTTTACGGTAGGTTTCAGCCATAATTCATGCTGCGCGGAGAATTTGTCAGGGAGATTTTTCGCGTGTTACGCGGTGCCCTGAAGAAGAAAGGAGGTGATCCCATTTTAAATAAATTTATGGGAGCCTCCGGTGGCGTCTGCTAGCAACATGCGACGGCGGCTCCCGGAAGCAAGTTAGGCCTCGCTGTTTTTCCGGCGAGGCCTTTTTTTATGCCCGGCAGAATGATCGCGGCAGGCTCTATCGGTGCGCGCTCATTCTCAGTTTTTCTGTTCAGCGCCTTTTTCCCAATTAGGAGTTTGTTCGCCAAGTAATACAGGCCTGTCATCCTGTAAGGAATTTTTTAAGCAATGAGCACGTTGCTTATTGCTTAGAAGGCATTTGAAAAGTCATTATATACCGTCATTGCGAGCTGGCTTTATCGGCGAAGCAATCTCATTTTATGAAGTTACACGTTGCGAAGAGATTGCTTCGGCAAAAAGACGCCTCGCAATGACTCGGCAAACGGGCTTTTCAAATACGCTCTTAAAGAAAAAACCCCACTATGAATCCCTGGCGCGATTTGCGCATCCTTCCCCGTGAAATGTGGATTTTGGCCATGGCCACGCTGATCAATCGCGCCGGCACCATGGTCCTTCCCTTTCTCGTTCTTTATTTGACTGAACATTTGAAGTTTTCGGAAAGCGATGCCGGCTTTGTGCTTTCGGTTTATGGCATCGGGTCGCTGGTCACTTCGCCGCTGGCGGGACGGCTCAGCGATCATTTCGGCCCGCTGCGCATCATGCGGCTTTCCCTCCTGCTCTCCGGCGCCATACTATTTCTTTTCCCATTTGCGCACAATTACTTTGCACTTTTATGCATTGCGTTTCTTTGGGCGGTGTTGAACGAAGCCTTCCGGCCCGCCAGCATGTCCGTGGTTTCAGATTGGGTCGAGCCCGAACGCCGCAAAGCCGCTTTCGCGCTCAACCGTTTGGCGATCAATCTCGGCATGAGCATCGGGCCGGCCGCCGGAGGCTTTATTGCCACGATTTCTTTCACGGCTCTCTTCTTCATTGACGGCGCGACCGCCATCATTGCCGGCATCGTTTTGGTGCTTTCGTCACTACGCCCGGTGATTCCGAAAGTTTTGAATCCGGCGCACGCATCTTCCGCCGTGCAAATGGCAGTGCCTCCGGCCAGCGTGTTTGCCGATCGGCGCTTCATTTATTTCCTGGCGGCATTGTTGCCGGTGATCATCGTTTTCTTTCAACACAACAGCACGCTGGCGTTGTTCATCGTGCGCAATCTGCAATTGCCGAAATCAGATTATGGAATTTTATTTGCGATCAATACCGTTATGATTATCTTGCTGGAAGTTCCGCTCAACTCCGGCATGGCGCATTGGCCGCACCGGCGCGCGCTGTCTTTGGCTTGCTTGTTGTGGGGCATTGGCTTTGGCGCGTTGATATTTGCGACCGATATGAGGACCACCGCTTTTACCGTCGCCATTTGGACGTTCGGAGAAATGATTCTCTTTCCCGGGGCGGCCGCATATGTTTCGGAAATCGCGCCGGCCGGGCGGCGCGGCGTGTACATGGGCATTTATCAAATGAGCTTCAGCCTGGCGTTCATTCTCGCGCCCTGGCTGGGCACGCATATTCTCGAACGCCTCGGCGCGACTGCGGTGTGGAGTTTCACTTTCCTGTTGGGGTGCTTGTCCGCAGCGATGATGTGGAGAATACGTTCGTGAGCAGGCCTCATATGTTTAATGTGCAAGTTGGAAATATGCCGGTTCTCCAATGTGTCATTTGGAAGAATCTTTTTAAGCATTTAGTACCTGAATTTTGCACCTAAAAATAACCGAATTTAGAACGTCCCCGATTTCATTAGTCGAAATCCCCGTACAAGATTTTTTTGCACCACCCGATGGGTGTAGAGGTCGAACGAAAAGCGCGTGCTTAATCCCGCTAGGGATGAAATGTTTATAACGCATGATTCCCGGCAAATGTGCTCCGAACTCCGAAGGAGTGACATGTGAGAATGCCGAGGTGAATGAGCAACGTTGAAATTGACAAACGCAACAACATGTCACTCCTATCGGAGTTTTCGCAACAAAAACGATCAGCGTCTATAAACATTTCACTCCTAACGGAGTTTTTAGCCGTCAGTGTCAGGGAATAATGTCTCAGACTTCGAGTTTTTAGCTGACGGCTATGCAATCGTGTTGATACCAATTTCATTCACGAGCCGCTCCCCAAAGTGGCCTCAGCCTACTTCGGTGCAAAATTCAGGTAGTAAAATGCCCAAATGCAGATTGTTCCCAGTGCTGAAAAAGATTCTTCCAGAATCACAGTGTTAGGGGATTCAACTTCAAACGCCTAAACTCATATCAATTTTGAACCCGATGAAAGAACCCCAAATCACCCTCGACCTCGCTTTGCAACACGGATTGAGCGCAGAAGAGTATCAGCGCATTCTCCAAATCCTCGGCCGCACTCCGTCCTTCACCGAGCTAGGAATTTTCTCGGTGATGTGGTCGGAGCATTGCAGCTATAAAAATTCCATCCTGCAACTCAAAAAGCTTCCGCGTGAAGGCGAGAATTTGCTCGCCAAAGCCGGGGAAGAAAACGCCGGTTTGATCGACATCGGCGACGGCCTGGCGATTGCTTTTAAAATTGAAAGCCACAATCATCCTTCTGCGGTCGAGCCGTATCAAGGCGCAGCCACGGGCGTGGGCGGAATTTTGCGCGATATTTTTACCATGGGCGCTCGGCCGATTGCGGCGCTCAATTCGCTGCGCTTTGGCTTGCTCGAAGATGCGCGCACGCGCTATCTCTTCAAAGGCGTAGTCAAAGGCATCGGTGATTACGGCAATTGCTTCGGCGTGCCCACGGTTGCCGGTGAAATTTATTTCGAAGAATGCTATCGCGACAATCCTTTGGTGAATGCCATGGCCGTCGGCATTGTCAAGCACGGCCGCATCGCGCGCGCGATTGCGAAAGGCGAGGGCAACAGTGTGATTCTCATCGGCTCTGCCACCGGCCGCGACGGCATTCACGGCGCAACCTTCGCGAGTGAAGAAATTTCCGAAAAGAGCGAAAAGAAGCGGCCGCAAGTGCAAGTGGGCGATCCCTTCGCAGAAAAGCTGTTGCTTGAAGCCTCGCTCGAAATGATCAAAGCCGATCTCGTCGTCGGCATGCAAGACATGGGCGCAGCGGGCATTACGTGCTCGACTGCGGAAATGTCGGCGAAAGGCGAGCACGGCATGGAAGTCGATCTGGAAAAAGTACCGCTGCGCGAGGCCGGGATGACGCCGTATGAAATCATGCTGTCAGAATCGCAAGAGCGCATGCTCGTGATTGCCCAGCCCGGCAAAGAAGAAGAGATCAAAAATATTTGTGGGAAATGGGATTTGCACGCGGTGCGTATTGGTGCGGTGCGCAACGGCAATTTACTGCGCGTGCGCATGAACGGCAAAACCGTTGCGGAAATTCCCGCCGAAGTTTTGGCCTTGGGCGGCGGCGCGCCGGTTTATATCCGTGAAGCCAAAGAGCCGGTATATTTAAAAGAGACCCGCGCCTTCGATCTCAACAGCGTGCCGCAGCCGAAAGATTTGAATGAAGTGTTGCTCAAGCTTTTGGCTTCGCCGAATATCGCCAGCAAGCGCTGGGTCTATCGCCAATACGATTCCACTGTGCGCAGCAATACCGTGATTCATCCCGGCGGCGATGCCGCGGTGTTGCGCATTAAGGGCGTGAAAAAAGGCCTTGCAGTAAAAACGGATTGCAACGGCCGCTATGTCTATCTCAATCCGCGGCTCGGCGCGGCCATTGCTGTGGCTGAATCGGCGCGCAATGTTGCCGTCACCGGCGCGAAGCCGGTTGCGATCACCAATTGTTTGAATTTCGGCAATCCCTACAAGCCGGAAGTCTATTGGCAATTTCAAGAAGCGATTGCGGGAATTTCGGAAGCATGTTGGGCTTTGGAAACGCCGGTGACCGGCGGCAATGTGAGTTTTTATAATGAAAGCCAGACGGCAGCAGTTTATCCCACCCCGGTGATCGGCATGCTCGGCATTTTGGAGGACGTCACTTGCGCCATGACTTCACATTTCAAACAAGCCGGCGATGAAATCGCATTGCTCGGAATTAATTTGGAAGAGATTGGCGGAAGTGAATATTTAAAAACGATTCATGGCAAAATCGCCGGCGATTGCCCGCAGCTCGATTTGCAACGCGAGCGCGCGGTGCAAGCAGCTTGCTTGCAAATGATTCAAGAAAAATTATTGCATTCCGCGCACGATGTTTCCGACGGCGGAATAGCCGTTGCTTTGGCAGAATGTTGTATGATGGATGAAGAACATCTCCTCGGCGCGGAAATCGCTTTACCAAAATACAATCGTGCGGATTTTGCTTTGTTCGGGGAGAGCCAGTCGATGGTGATTGTTTCTTATTCCGCGCCGCAACGTACGAAAATTCAAGAGATTTGTGGCCGGCATAAAGTGCCGCTGACCGTGCTTGGAAAAACTATGAATGAGGCTTTGCGTCTCGCAGATCTTCTAGAGATTTCCAGTGCGAAATTGGCGGAGGCTTATTTCGGAGCGATTAAAAAAATCATGGACTAGACATTCTCCGCCTTTCCCACCATGATACGTTTTATCCATACCTTGACTTTTAGCTGAAGGGTGTTTATTTTTGAACAGGAATTTTTCTATTTAGAAAGGTGAAATAAAAATGCCAACTGCACAAGTCAAGGTTCCGCTTTCAACCACCCGTGTGCTGGAAGCCGTTGAAAGCATGAGTACGATCGAACTGGAACAAATTTTCTCTCGCGTGATCGCACTACGCGCACAACGCAAAGCCCCACATCTGCCGGCCAAAGAGTCGGAGTTGCTCATCAAAATCAATCGGGGATTGCCTCCTGATATACAAAAAAGGCTGAACCAGTTGGTTGCCAAGCGACGCGACGGAGCACTGACTCCAGATGAGCATCGTGAGCTTCTCGAGTTGACGAACGTATTGGAAAATGCAGAAGCGAATCGTGTGGAAGCTTTGGCAGAACTGTCGCGCCTGCGCGGGGTTTCATTGAACACACTGATGCACGAGCTTGGCATCAAACCGCCTGATTATGTCTAAGCAACGCGTCACAGCAAAAGTCAAGCAGGCTGTCGCAACACGAGCTCACCATTGCTGCGAATATTGTCGCAGTCAAGTACGCTTTGCCCTGCAAGCCTTTTCAATGGAGCATATTAAACCGTTTGATGCGGGTGGCAAAACGACGCTGGGAAATTTGGCGCTAGCTTGCGAAGGCTGCAATGCGCACAAACACACCAAAACCCAAGCCTTCGATCTCTTGACCGGGAACCTCGTTTCGCTTTTCAATCCTCGCCGACAAAAATGGCACAAGCATTTAAGGGAGATGAAGATGAAAAGAATTCTTTTAGACCAAGATATACGACCGCTTTCGGAGCTTGGGCCAAATGCGCTGTCCTTCATCGAACAAGTCCGTGAATCCAAAAGACCAATCGTGATTACGCAAGATGGAAAAAGTGCGGCCGTTTTGCTGGATGTTTTGGAATACGAAGCGCTGCTCGAAAAGCTCGAGATTTTGCAGGATGTGCATCAAGCCGAGATACAACTGCGGGAAGGCAAAGGCATCGAGCATGAATCCGCCAGAGAACAGGCGTTGGCAAGACTGAATCCATGCAAATCCTTCCTGTCGATGAAATCGTGACAATTGAATCTTGAGTTCGACTTTTTCAGAGACACTTCGACGCAGGTTGCCGCGAAACTGTTCACACCTCAACCAAATGTTTAGTTCCCTCCCTATTCCCGCCCTTTGTTTGCTTCGACTGCAATAGCTTTGCTGAATTTGAAGCATTAAAAAAGAAATCGGCGGGAATGAATATCTCAAAACGATTCACGGCAAAATTGCCGGCGATTGCCCGCAACTAGATTTGCAACGCGAGCGCGCGGCGCAAGCCGCTTGTTTGCAGATGATTCAGGAAAAATTATTGCACTCCGCGCACGATGTTTCCGACGGCGGCCTGGCCGTTGCGCTCGCGGAATGTTGCATCATGGACTGAAGCATTCTCCGCCTCCCCGCCATGATACGTTTTATCCATACCTTGACTTTTAGCTGAAGTGGGGTTTATTTTTGAATAGAAATTTTTCTGTTTGGAAAGGTGAAATAAAAATGCCAACTGCACAAATCGAGGTTCCACTTTCAACCACGCGTGTGCTGGAAGCCGTTGAAAGCAATTGAGATTGTGTTTCGGAAAACAGGGCTTATGAAAATGGTGGTGATGGCGAGAAGAATGAAAACGATCAAGATACTACATCAGATACTTCAAGCGGTCGATGTTTCCCATCGCCTGTGCAAATACTAAAATCAGACAGACGCACTTGTTTAAAAATATCTCTCGATTCTTTTACTGATAACCCTGTGATGTTGTAGTGGCAATTGTCTCCAGATTCGGTTGTTTGCTGCTCGAACTGGCATCTTTTGGGAAATATTTTGGGGTTGATATTCCAGAAAATAGGGGGAATTCCGGAGACGTTTTTGTAGTATTTTTCAATATGTTCGCAAACGCCGGTGTTTGTTTGCGAAATGCAGATTGCATCAATGACGGAGATTCCACTACCATCATTTGATGGTTTAAAAGCAAGGCTTGTGAATCGTCCCTTGTCGGGATCATAGTGACTTTGATGAATGATGCGAATGAACTCCATATTTTTTCTCGTAAATTTACGATGTATTGACGCACCTTATCCAGTGAGGCGTTTTCTTCGTACTCTATCTCCATGTCGTTTTGCTCAAACAGATAAGTAATTTGCTCATTCGGCTCAATCGTAGCTTCAAAATACATTGAGCTATGGTAAGCTGTCACCCTGATTTCGCCATCAATACCCAAGAAAGCGTTGGTTCTGGTAAAGCCAGCGTCAGCCAATTCATCGTTTATCGTCAAGGCAATGTTGATAATTTCAGACTTAGGCGTTTTTCCGTCTGTATAATGCCAACCCGGCTGAACAAGTAAAAATCCGAAAATTTTTTTTGCGGTCTGGTAAATACGTTCTGATTTCATGGTGATTTCTTTTCAGAAAGTTTTTCCATCAATTCATCCAGTTTATAAATAGTTTGTCCGCTCTTATTTTCAAAATTTTCTATGAGCCGGCCCAAATGTTCTATAAAAGTTTTGGCAACTACATGCGTCGTGTTAAGCAGTCCCACAGGCTGGTCATTATTCAGCAAAACTATCGAGCAGTCTGCTGCGGACACTGTCACAGAAAACCCATTAAAATAGAATCTTTTTTCTGGTGGAATTTCTGAAATGTCAAGATGCTGCTTCTGCACCGCTTCATGCTGCTGTTCTTGCATTCTGTTTTCTCCTGTTATTCTTCTTATGCAGTGTACTAATAACTACGAGCATCTTCATAGATGGTTGGTTCTTTAAAAAAGCGATTTTTGAAGCTTGATCAAGGAGGGGAGTTGCTATCGCTTGGTTAAATATAACTAACAAAAATATAGATACAAGCGAAATTTGCTATTGGTACTATTATCTAACTACAAAAATTGCGGAAAATCGTCAAGTCTTGAGTCAATCATTTCCTCACCAACACCATCTGCCCTCCCTCCGCCTTCACCACATTCGCCAAAAACTGACGATAGTCTTCGTACTGTTCCGCCGGTAAACGGTTCTCGCGCATTTCCAAGCGGCGGAGGTAGAGCAATGAACCGTCATTTTGCCTGGAGCGCCGATTTTAGTTTGATCATCGGCCTTACGCCAACAGGCCGTGCGACAGTTGAAGCCCTGCAACTGAACAGAGAAGGCGTGGTGAATCTACGTCGCGCTTTGTATGCACTCGGTGAACATCCGCCGGACGTGATACTAGAACAATGAGATGGCCATGCAATTCTTGCGTTCCGTAAATCGCCGTCTTCTTCGGTATCCCGCCTTTAACTTTTATCGCATGAGAATCATCTTGTTCGTCAGAATCCTTCCTGTGTTGGTGCGCAAGCGATAGAAATAAACGCCGCTGGCGGCATTCATTCCGGCTTCATTCCTGCCATCCCAAGTGAACCAATGCCGTCCGGCTTCGATCATGCCGGTATAAAGTGCCTTCACTTCTGCGCCGAGGACGTTATAGATTTTTAAAGAGATGTCAGAAGCAGAGGGAATTTCAACCGGAATCGTGGTTGAAGGATTGAAGGGATTGGGGTAGTTCGGCCCCAATGCAAATTCTTTGGGCAACGCTAGCGCGTTGATCTGCTCCTGCACTTTGTCGTTTCTGCCCGCAATCACTTTAAATTTCATTAGCTCTGCTGCAGGCGTGAAGTGATACAAAGAATCTTCGCGTAGGTTGAAGGATTGAGCGTGATCGGCGTCGATGAGATAAACTTCGAATCGGCTCGGAATTTTGCTGATGCCGGCGAAAGTGAGTTGCGCCGGTTGGCGCGAAATAGCATGCACGTCAAATTCCCAGCATTCGGATTCTTCAAACTCCGGGCGGATGTCGGTGGCAAAGATGCTGTAGTTCGCGTCCCACTGCGGGCGTTTGAATTCGACCGTTGGCGTGGCGGCAAGAGCTCGCGGCTTGCGCTCATCAAGGGAATCGAGGTCGACTTTGGCGCGACGTGAAATGCCAAAAGCAGTGCTGTGATCGCTGAATTCTGCGGCGTTTAAAGTCACACTCACTTGCCACAGCATTGCCTCGCTTGCCGTCGAGGTGGAAGGCGAGAAAACCAGACTGTAGGGAATTTGTAGTGAAACTCGATTCGAATTCCTATTACATTAGTATCGGCTAAATTATAAAACTGCGAAATTTAAATGATACCTTATAGTTCTACTCAAGTTCAAATTCATAGATAGTGCCGCCGGGATGGCGAATATTGAG